>JGI12269J14319_10001239_pt1 | contig 25525 bp, 24 predicted proteins | sample PeaSoiSIISIP2007_FD_14319 | JGI IMG/M metagenome (IMG submission 14319)
ACCGCCNGNCGCCCGCCGCTCACCGCCCGCCGGCGGGGAGGCGGGAGCGGGGCGTCAGGCGCTCGCCCAGTCCCGGTCGACGCCAGAATGCCGTAGCTGGGGCACGAGCCCGGCGCGCGAAAGCATCCGCATGGCTCGTGCCTCCTCGACGTCGACGACCACGGCGTCATCGGGCTCGCGCCCGAGCACGAAGCTCACCAGGCAGTCCTCGCATGCGCTCGAGCCCTGGAGCTCGCAGTCGTCGCAGCTGATGCTGATGGTGGTGGCATCGGTCACGTGAGGCCCTTTCGGTCCGGCCCGCCCGTCGTTGTCATCGACGACATCGTCGCGCCCGGGTGTAACGCCAGCCCGAGACCAGCGACGAGCGGGACCGACGACGAGCGGGGNGGGCGCGGGGTGGGCGCCCGGGCCGAGCGTGACGCTCCCTGACGACCGGGAGCCGGGATCAGGCCGTGGGCTCGCCCGCGCCCGCCGGCGCCGTCTCGTCGGCGTCGACGGCGACGTCGCCGGTGAGCACCTCGATGGCGCGCCCGTGCCCGCACCACCGGCAGCTGATCTCGATCACGGACTCCGAGATCACCTCCACGTCCTCCACCGTCAACTCGCCCCCCACGCTGTAGTGGTGGAACGCCTTGGCGCGACGGTCGGTGACGACGTCGAACCGGGTCAGGTTGCCGCACGCCGTACAGCGGTACCGCTCCGGGGCCGGGGTCACGAGCCCACGCTACCGCCCTCTCGCCACGCTCCGGCCCTGCCCCGAGGACGCGCCGCCCCCCCGGCGTAGACCCCCGGTCCGCGTCAGCGAACACCCTCGTGCTTACGATGCGCTCGTGGCGATCGGCGCCCCGTCGCGTTGGGCTCGGTGGGTGGGCATCACCGGCCGGGGCGCGGGACGGGGTCGCCCCGCGACGGCACACCCCGACCTCGACGTCCGGTCCGAAGTCGCACCGTGTTTCGCGCCCGGGTTCGACCGGGGGGCACCGCTGTTCGACGTGTCGTTCGCCGTGCTCGACGTGGAGACGACGGGCGGCTCCCCCACCACGTCGGCACTGACGGAGATCGCGGCCGCCAAATACCAGGGCGGCGAGTGCGTGGGCGAGCTCCAGTCGCTGGTGGACCCCGGATGCAGCGTCCCGCCCCTCATCTCGTTGCTCACCGGGATCACCGACGACATGGTGCTCGGTGCTCCCACCGTGTCGAGCGTGCTGCCGTCGCTGCTCGAGTTCGTCCGCGGCTCGGTGATCGTCGGCCACAACGTCAGGTTCGACCTGTCGTTCCTCGACGCCGCGCTGGTCGCCAACCATTACGAGCCTCTCGGGAACACGACGATCGACACCCTGGCGCTGGCGCGCCGGCTCGTCAGGCCCGATGTCCCCAACTGCAAGCTGCGGACGCTGGCGGCCGCTCTCCGCCTGGAGCACCAGCCGTCGCACCGCGCCCTCGACGACGTGCGCGCCACCGCCGACCTGTTGCACCGCTTGATCGAGCACGCCTCGGGCTACGACGTCTTCGTGCTCGGCGACCTGGTCGACCTCATGGCGAAACCGTGCCTGGCGATGGACCCCACCGCCGAGGTCGGCTAGTCCGCTCCCAGTCCGCTCCCAGCCCGCCCCCAGCCCGCCCCCGGGGCGGCAGACATGGGACGACGGGCGCACGTGGAATCACCCAGGCGCGTCAGGTGATCGCACCGAAGATCACGATCCCGAGAAATGCGACGAATTCGCCTAGGTCCAGTTCACACGACTCGGGGGTGACAACGTGGGTAGTGGGTCAGTCTCGACCGTTACACCCCGCGGTACCCTCCACCAGTCGGTTCCCCGGTAGGGGGAGGCGTGAAACTGGCCCTCGGGCCTTCCGACGTAAAGCCGAATGTGCGCGAAGGGTTGAAACAGACCCACTACCCAGTTCGCATGCGCAGGCGCCGGTGCAGAGCCGACGTCGCCGCCATCGCGATCGCTGCCACCGCCGTCGCCATGGTGGTAGCGGGGGGAGCACTCAATGGCGGGGTAGCGGCCGCGATGACGGTACGCGTCCAGAGCTACCACGAGATCACCGGGACGGTGGGGTCGGTCGACGGCACCGGCGCGGCGGGTACCTGTGGGACGGCGGGCGAGCCCGGGGACTTCTCCTTGAGCCAGCAAGGCACCCCGTACACGGTGGAGGTCGAGGTCCCGTCGACCACGTTCCAGGACAAGGGCGTGAGCACACCGTCGTTCGCGGACGTGTGCGCGGGTGGCCACGTGCACGCCCTCGGCGCCCTGTCGAGCGACGACATCGTGACGGCCACCGAGGTCGTCGTGGTCCCGCCCCGACCCCGGCAGGTCTCGGGCATCGTGGCTTCGGTGAACGGGACCGCCACCCCCGGCACGTGCGGGACGGCGGGTGAAGCCGGCGACTTCGTCCTGACGGCGAGCCACACCACGTACGTCGTCGACGTGTCGGTCCCCTCCACCGCCTTCAAGGAGCACGGGGTGAGCACGCCGTCGTTCGCAGACGTCTGTGTCGGGGCCAAGACGAGTGTCACGGGAATGATCTCCTCCGATGACGTGGTCACCGCCGCCGACGTCGTGGTGATCCCACCCCGTCCCCGGGTCTCGGGGACGGTGACGACGGTGAACGACATCGCCACCCCCGGCGCGTGCGGCGCCGCGGGCGACCCCGGCACCTTCTCCTTGGACCAGAACGGTACCCAGTACACGGTGGAGGTGGAGGCCCCGTCGACGACGTTCACGGAGAAGGGCGTGAGCACACCGTCGTTCGCCGATGTCTGCGTCGGCACCGAGGTCCGGGCCGACGGGACCGTCTCGAGCGACGACGTGGTCACCGCCGCCGAGGTCGTGGTGATCCCACCCCCGTCCCAGCACGTCTTGGGCACGGTGACGGCGGTGAACGACATCGCCACCCCCGGCGCGTGCGGCACCGCGAGCGACCCCGGCACCTTCTCTTTGGACCAGAAGGGCACCTCGTACACGGTGGAGGTGGAGGTCCCGTCGACGACGTTCACGGAGAAGGGCGTGAGCACACCGTCGTTCGCCGATGTCTGTGTCGGCACCGAGGTCCGGGTGGCGGGAGCCGTGGCCGGGCCCGACGTGTTCACCGCCGCCCAGGTGGTCGTCGTCCCACCTCGTTCCCAGCAGGTCTCGGGGACGGTCACTTCGGTGAACAGCACGAGCACGTGCGGGAGGTCGGGCATGGCCGGTGACTTCGTGCTCACGTCCGGGGGCAACGTCTACACCGTCGATGTCGGTGACCCGTCGACCACCTTCCAGGAGCACGGGGTGAACGCCCCGTCCTTCGCTGCGGTGTGCAAGGGCGACAAGGTGAAAGTGCGCGGCACCGTCACCGGGGGCAACGTCCTCACCGCCAACGACATCGTGGTGATCGTGCCCCCGAAGTAGCCCACCCGCGCCGGCGCAGGACGAGATGGCCTTCGAGCCCCGAGCGGTAGGATCGGGGGGTGCTCCACGCCTTCGTGCTCATCGATGCCGAGCCGGCGCGCATCGCGGCGTTGGGCGAAGAGCTGTCGGCCGTCGACGGCATCACCGAGGTCTTCTCCGTCGCCGGTGGTGTGGCCGACCTGATCGCCATCGTGCGGGTGCGCCATCACGACGACCTCGCCGCAGTCGTCACGGGCCGGATCGCCACCCTGCCCGGGATCGAGTCGACGACGACACTCGTCGCCTTCGAGGCCTACAGCCGCCACGACCTCGAGGCCATCTGGGACCTCGGCCCGGCCTGACAACCCGCGCCGTCGGCGCGACGGGAGTCGGGGAGATCGGAGTCGGGGAGATCGGAGTCAGGAGGACGCCGCGGCCGCCGCGTTGGAGATGCGCACGAGGTTCTCGAGCACGTCGTGGGCGGCCCCGCCGTCGATGACGGCGCCGGCCCGCTCCACCCCTTCGCCGAGGTCGGCACTCAGGCCCGCCACCACCAGACCGGCCGCCGCGTTGAGCACGGCGATGTCTCGGTGCGGCCCCTTCTTCCCCGCCAGCACGCGCCGCACCACCTCGGCGTTGGCGGCCGCGTCCCCGCCGCGCAGGTCGTCGAGCGACGCCAGGGGCAACCCGAGGTCGGTGGGGTCGACGGTGTAGCGCCGGACCTCCCCATCGGCACCGGCGTCGAGCACCGTGGACGGCCCCGTGGTCGACAGCTCGTCGAGGCCGTCGGCACCGTGCACCACCATGGCCCGCCGGGCCCCGTTCGCCACCAGCACCCGCAGCATCTTGTCGGCCATGGCGGGATCGCTCACGCCGACGACCTGCAGGCCGGCCCGCGCCGGGTTCGCCAGGGGGCCGAGGAAGTTGAAGACGGTGGCCACGCCCAGCTCGCGCCGCACCGGGATGGCGAAGCGCATAGCGGGATGGAAGCGGGGCGCGAAGCAGAACCCGATGCCCGCCTCCGCCATGCACCGGGCCACCCCTTCGGGGCCGAGGTCGATCACCACACCGAGCGACTCGAGGACATCGGCCGATCCCGCCGCCGAGGTGGCGGCGCGGCCTCCGTGCTTGCACACCTTCGCCCCCGCCCCCGCCACCACGAGAGCGGCGATGGTCGACACGTTGATCGAGCGGCTGCGGTCCCCACCGGTGCCGCAGGTGTCCACCACGTCCTCGGGGCGCGGCACCGGCAACGGCTCGGCATGGGTCAACATCGCCCGGACCAGGCCCGTCATCTCAGAGACGGTCTCGCCCTTGATCCGCAGAGCGGTGACGAACGACGCGATCTGCGCCGGCGTGGCGGCACCGGCGAGCACCTCGCCGAGCGTGGCGGCCGCTTCATCGGCACTGAGGTCCTGGCGGGCGACGAGCCGGCCGAGCACCACCGGCCACCCCCCCAGCGCCGCGAAGGCACCCTCGTCGGCGACTCCGGTACCGGTCACATCAGTCCCACCACAGGTCGTGATCGAGCACCCCACGCGCCACCAGCCCGAGCTGGACCTGGCTCGTGCCCTCGACGATGGTGAGCTGCTTGGCGTCGCGGTACCACTGCTCGGTGGGATGGTCCTCCATGTACCCGGCCGCGCCCAGCAGCTGCACGGCGAGGCCCGACGCCCGCACGGCGAGCTCGGTGGCGTGGTACTTGGCGGCGGACAGGTACGGCACCCACTCCTTGGTGAACTTGCCCTGGTCCGCCAGCCACGCGGCGCGGTAGGTGAGGAGCCGGGCCGCCTCGAGGTCGACCGCGCACTTGGCGATCTCCCACTGCACGCCCTGAAAGTCGGCGATCGTCTTTCCGAACGCCGCTCGCTGCTGGACGTATTCGGTGGCGTACATGAGCGCCCCCTCGGCCAGCCCGATGCCCCGGGCCGCCACGACGGGGCGCATCGAGTTGAGCCCCAGCATGGCCAGCCGGAAGCCCCCGACCTCGCCGATGACGTTGGTGGGCGGGACACGGACGTCGGTGAGCAACAGCTCGCCCGTGTCGATGCCACGCACCCCCATCTTGTGATCGGTGCGCCCGACATCGACGCCGGACCAGGTGCGCTCGACGATGAACGCCGTCACCGAATCATGGGCGCGGCTGGCCGGGTCGGCCGTTTTGGCGAACACCGTGTACCAGTCCGCCTCCCGTACCCCCGACATCCAGCACTTGGTGCCGTTGAGGACCCAGCCCCCCTCGAGCCCGGGATCGGGCGTGGCGCGCGTGCGCATGCCCATGACGTCGCTCCCGGCCTGAGGCTCGGAGAGGCCGAAGGCGGCCCGGGTGGCGCCCGCCGCGATGTCGGGGAGGTAGCGGTGCTTCTGCTCCTCGGTCCCCGCGATCATCACCGGCCCCGTGGGCAGGCGCGTCAACAGCAGCATGAGGGCGGCGGTGTTGGAGTACTTGGCCACCTCCTCGATGGCGACGGTGAGCCCGAGGATCCCCGCCCCCGAGCCTCCGTACTCCTCGGGGATGCACAGGCCGAGCAGGCCCGCGTCGCGAAAAGCCTCGAAGACGTCGGTCGGGTACGACCCGCTGCGGTCGATCTCGCGCGCCCGGGGCTTGACCTTGTCGCGCGCCAAGCGGCGGACTGCGGCCTGGAGCTCCGACAGCTCGGGCGAGAGATCGAAATCCATCGTCGGAGGCTACGCCTACGCGCGCAGCGCGACGGTCACCTCGATCTCCACCGCTCCCCCCCGGGGCAACGCCGCCACCCCGATGGCGGACCGGGTGTGGCGACCGTCGTCCCCGAAGACGCGGTGCAGCAACCGGCTCGCCCCGTCGACCACGGCAGGTTGCTCGTGGAAGTCCGGGGTCGAGGCGACGAAGCCCGTGACGGTGAGGACGCGGGCCACGCGGTCGAGACTGCCGAGCTCGTGTTCGAGCACGGCCAGGGCGTTGAGCGCGCACACCTCGGCCGCCTGCGCACCCTGTTCCACGGTGACGTCGTCGCCGAGCGTGCCCACACAGGTGAGCTCCCCTTCGATGCGCGGGAGCTGACCGGAGGTCCGGGCCACATCCCCGTGCACGACCACGGCGTCGAGCGGGTCGTGCGGAGGATGCGGTCCGTGGAGGGTCAGTCCGAGTGTGGTCAGCCGTTGTGTGATACGTCCGCTCACGGCCGCAGCGTAGGGCGCGGTGCTCAGGCCGACTTGCGACGCTGCCTCAGGATCCGACGGCGCTCGCGCTCGGTGGCTCCACCCCAGACGCCTTCGCGCTCGCGATGCGCCAGCGCGTGCTCGAGGCACGCCTGGCGGACCGGGCATACGGCGCAGATCGCCTTGGCCTCCTCGGCGTCCTCGTCGGACACCGGGTAAAAGGTCTCAGGGTCGATTCCCTGGCAGGCGGCTCTCTTGCGCCAACTGGCGACGGAGGGGGCGGTCATTGGAGTCACTTCCTCAAGCACTCTGTGTGTTTGCATTTTCGCTCATTGTGGTGTTTTCCGCCAATAGCCCAGTGACCAGGGACAATGGTCCCCTCAGAGGAGAATCAGCGGAACAACAAGTATGGCGCACGCTGGTGACCGTGTAAAGAACACCCTGGTCACCCTGCGCCTCGCCGACAGGCTCCGCGCCGTCCGTCCGGCGCGGAGAGACGGCGCGCCGGGCGCGAACAGGCTGGTAAGAGGGGTTCTGTCAGGGCCGGAGGTCGGTCAGAAGCTCGGCGCGGACAATTTCGGACAAGACGGATTCGGCGCGGTACTCGGGGTGGTCGATGGCGACGGTCACCGGGCCCGCCGCGAACCGCTCCACCTGATCGGGGTCGAGGGTGAATCGGATGTAGTGCACCGATGCCGTGATCTCGGGCCTGGTGAGGGCCTCTTCGTGGGCGGCCTCGGGCACGGCCCGCACGACCGAACCGCCACCGTTCCCCGCCCCGGCACGGGACTCGGGCCCGGTGCCGGCCGGTGTGGCGGCGGGGAGCCGGAGGATCACGGCGTGCTCGATCCCCACCAGCCGGGGGAGCCAGTCCCGCAGGGCGTCCTCCCCCGTGAGCTCGATGAAGAGGGTGGCCGACAGCTCGCCAGGCTCGGGGATGAGCGCGTTGTAGACGTCGAGCTCCTTCTGGATCTGCTCGTCGGAGACCATCTTCTCGGCCCGCGCCATCTCCTGGATTTGTGAGCGCATGGTCTCGCGGTTCTCGAAGACGAGCGACACGATCGGTCCCACCGCCACGCGCCGGCGCTGCTTGAGCTCGATGACCTGGCGACGATAGGCATCGCGGTCGCGCTCATAGGCACGCAAGTCGGCGATGTCATCGAGGGTGAGCATGCGGGTACGGGCGTTCAATGCGGTGATACTCCTGTCCGAGATGCGCCCGGCCGGGCTGGGCCGGCCCGGAACGAACCGGACCGACCCACGCGTCCACGGCACCGGGGGCGAGCCGGTCCAGCGCCGCTACGAAGCGGCGCGAGGATGCTCAGGTGAGCGACTTGAGGCCCTCGGTGAAGCGTCCGGCGTGGCTCTTCTCGGCGCGCGCCAGCGTCTCGAGCCAGTCGGCGATGTCCTCGAACCCCTCGTCACGCGCCGTGCGGGCGAAGCCCGGGTACATCTCGGTGTACTCGTAGGTCTCACCCTCGACCGCCGACTTGAGGTTGTCGGCGGTGGGGCCCACCGGGACGCCGGTCACCGGGTCCCCGACCTCGCGTAGGAAGTCGAAGTGCCCGAAGGCGTGGCCGGTCTCGCCTTCGGCGACGGAACGGAACAGGGCGGCGACGTCGGGGTAGCCCTCCACGTCGGCTTTCTGGGCGAAGTAGAGATAGCGGCGATTGGCCTGGCTCTCGCCCGCGAACGCCTCCTTCAGGTTCGCCTCGGTCTGGGATCCCTTCAGTTTGGGCACAGTGTTCCCTTTCTCCTTCTTCGGTTGTGTTGATCGGCTTCGGTTGTGTTGATCGGCTTCGGTTGTGTTGATCGGCTTGTTCGTCGGAGATCTCGTGGTGATCGCTGATCGAATGTGTCGGTCGTGTGTCGGTCGTCGGGGTTCAGGGCCCGGTGGTGGCCTTCACCCGGCGCGCCGACAGGCGCCGGCCCCGCCGGCAGTCACGGCAACGCCCACGGAACACGACCTCGGCGTTGCCCACGTCGAAGCCCTCGTCCGCGCCCGTCGGCACCGTGACGCTGCTGAAGTCGGCGTGGAGGTCGCGCACCTTGCCACACCCGCGGCACACGAGATGGTGGTGTACCCCTTCCACATTGGGATCGAACCGGATCATGCCCGTCCCGAGGTCGAGCGCGGCGATCTCTCCCATGGCGGTGAGCTCGTGCAGGGTCTGGTAGACGGTCTTGAGCGAGATGGTCTCCATCTGGGCCCGGGCCGAGGCGTGGATGGACTCGGCCGTGGGGTGGCTCACGTCACCGTGCAGCACGCGGAAGATGCACTGGCGTTGGGCCGTAATCTTGCGTCCCTGGGCGCGAAACAGCGCGCTGAGCTCTTCGGGGGATCGCATGGCACCGTCGAGGTTAACACCAACGATTGTTTCTTGACAACCGTTGTTGAAATCTCGCGCTGCGGCGTCCCGGCGACGCCCATGGTGGCGGTGCGGGCGCCTTGTCCCCGGTCCCGGCTGTGGCAGGCTGGCGCGGTGCCGTCGGCCCGCGCCTCCGTATCCCCGGCGCGAGGCCAATTCGACCGGTCCGAGGCGCTGGGCCGCCTCGAGCACGAGACCTTCGACGTGCTCGTGATCGGCGGCGGGATCACCGGGGCCGGTGTGGCCCTCGACGCCGCCTCGCGCGGGCTGCGCACCGCGCTCGTGGAACGTCACGACTTCGCCTCGGGAACGTCGTCGAAGTCCTCGAAGATGGTGCACGGGGGACTGCGCTATCTCCAGCAGCGCGACTTCCGCCTCGTCTACGAAGCGCTGCACGAACGCCAACGCCTGCTCGAGAACGCGCCGCATCTCGTCGCTCCCCTACCCTTCCTCATCCCCCTGTTCGGTCGGGACGGGATCGTAAGCAAGGGCGTGGCTCGCACCTACGCGACCGCCCTCACCCTCTACGACCTCACCGGGGGGTTGCGTATCGGCAAGCGACACCGGCGCATCACCCGGGCCGAGACACTGGCGCATCTCCCCACGCTGCGCACGGACCGCCTGGTGGCGGGCTTCATCTACTACGACGCCCGGGCCGACGACGCCCGGCTCACCCTCGCCGTCGCCCGCACCGCCGCGCTGGACCACGGTGCCGTGATGGCCAACTACACCGAGGTGGTGGGCCTCGTCACCGACGCCTCGGGCGCGGTGAGGGGCGCCCGGGTGCGCCCGGCGGTCCCCGGGGTGGGCGCGTCGGGAACGGCCGCCGCCGGCGCCACCCTCGACGGTGCGCCGTCGCAGATCGACGGCCCGGGCCCGCCCCACCAATCGGGCCAAGACGCCGGGGGCGAGTTCGAGGTGCGGGCGCTGGTCGTGGTGAACGCCACAGGGGTGTGGGCCGACGAGGTGCGCGCCCTCGAGGAGCCGTCGCACCCGCACTCGATCCGGCCCGCCAAGGGGATCCACGTCACCGTGCCGCGATCCAAGCTGCCCGCCGACATCGCGGCGGTCATCCCTGTGCCCCGGGACCGGCGGTCGATCTTCGTGGTGCCGTGGCCCGACGGCGACGACGTGTACCTGGGGACCACCGACACCGACTGGGAGGGACCGCTCGACGACCCCGCCTGCCTTCCCGACGACGTCGACTACGTCCTCGCCGCCGCCAACGGCGTCATCACCGAACCCATCGGGCGCGCCGACGTCACCGCGGTATGGGCGGGCCTGCGCCCGTTGCTGGCTCCCGCCGCCGGGCACCACGTGAGCGACCGCACCGCCGACCTGTCGCGCCGCCACACCGTGCGCGTCTCGGCCCACGGCATGGTCACGGTCACCGGCGGCAAGCTCACCACCTACCGGCGGATGGCCGAGGACACCGTGGACGTCGTGGTCAAGAGGATGGGCTCGGCGGCGCCGGCGGGGGCGCACCGATGTAGCACCAAGCGCCTGGCCCTGCGCGGCGCGGCAGGCCTCGACGAGCTGCGCGGCGCGGGGGCAGCGGCGCGCCTCGGCGTCGCCGACGACGTCCTGGCCGCGCTGGTGGGCCGCCACGGTGGCGACACCCCGGCCGTGCTCGAGCTGGCGTCGGGGCGACCCGAGCTGCTCGAAGCCCTGGTGCCCGGCCTTCCCCATCTCCGCGCCGAAGCGGTGTGGGCGGTGCGCTACGAGATGGCGATGACCGTCGACGACATCCTGTCGCGCCGCACCCGCAGCGTGTTGCGACGCGCCCTGGCCGCCGCCGACGCCGCCCCCGCCGTCGCCGAGCTGCTCGCCCCGGAATGGGGACGCGGCCACGCCGACGCGGCCCGGGACGCGGCGTCGTTCGCCGACCGGGCGCGACGCGACCTCGCCCGCGCCGGGCTCGACGCGGTGAGCACCGCCTCGTGAGCACAGTTCCAGTGAGCACAGCTCCGGTGAGCCCCGACCGATGACGGGCGTTCCCACACCGGTGACGCCCATCGACGCACCGCCGGCCGATGTCACCGAGCGCATCCCGGCCCCGCGCGTGCCGGTTGACGACAAGCTGCTGGCGCGCCTGAGGGCGGTGTGCGCCGAGGTGAGGCTCGACGACGCGGCTCGTGCCGACGCCGGACGAGATTGGTGGCCGCTCGCCATCCGCTGGGCCACCCGTGGCGCCGTCCCGGCGCGTCCGGCCGTGGTGGCGCGTCCCACCGACGCCGCCCAGGTCGCCGCGGTGCTGGCCGCCTGTCACGACGCCCGGGTGCCGGTCACGGCCGTCGCCGGTCGGTCCGGCGTGTGCGGCTCGAGCATCCCGCTCTTCGGCGGGGTGTCGATCGACCTGTGCGGGCTGACGGGCATCGTCGACGTCGACACCACGTCGTTGCTCGCCGATGTCCGGCCGGGGACTTTCGGTCCCGACCTCGAAGCCGGGCTGCGCGCCCACGACGTCACCCTCGGGCACTGGCCCCAGTCCATGGACCTCTCCACATTGGGTGGCTGGGTCGCATGTCGCGGCGCCGGCCAGTACTCGAACCGCTACGGCAAGATCGAGGACATGGTCACCGGCCTCGAGGTGGCGTTGGCCGATGGTCGCGTCATCCGCACCGGCGGTGTGGGGCCGCGCGCCGCGCTCGGGCCCGACCTTTCGCAATTGTTCATCGGGTCGGAGGGGACGCTGGGGGTGATCACCGAGGTCCAGGTGCGCCTGCATCCGGTGCCTCCCGCCGAGGGCCGGCGCGCCTACGGATTCGCCGGGTTCGCCGAGGGGCTCGAGGTGTGTCGCCGGGTGCTGCGGCGCGGCGCCACCCCGGCCGTGCTCCGTCTCTACGACCACACCGAGTCGGCCCGGAACTTCGACGTGACCGACCAGAGTGCGCTCGTGGTCCTGGACGAAGCCGACGAAGGCCTGTTGGCGGCGACCCTCGACGTCGTCGACGCCGAGTGCGCGGCGGCGGGGGCGCGACCGCTCGACGAGGGCCTCGTCGAGCGGTGGATGGGCCACCGCAACGACGTCTCGGCACTGGCGCCGCTGTATCGCGCCGGCATCGTCGTGGACACCATCGAGATCGCGGCACGCTGGTCGACTTTGCCTTTGCTCTACGACGCCTGTGTGTCGGCCCTCCTCGCCATGGACGGCACGTTGGCGGCGTCGGCGCACCAGAGCCACGCCTATGGGGACGGGGCCTGTCTCTACTTCACCTTCGCGGGCCGCATGCCCGATCCACCGTCGGCGACGGCCGGCGCCGCTGGCGATGCGGAGTCCGATGCGTGGGCCGAGGGCTACTACACCTCGGCGTGGCGCGTCGTCATGGACACGGTGCGGGCCCACGGCGGCGCCATCAGCCACCACCACGGGGTCGGCATCAACCGGGCCCGCTTCCTGGCCGACGCCCTCGGGCCCGCCTTCGACGTCCTCGTCGACCTCAAAGAGGCCCTCGACCCGCGCGGGATCCTCAACCCGGGGAAGCTCGGGCTGCCGTCGCCGTTCGGTGAGGTGTTGTGGCCGTGACCGGCATCCTCGTCGTGGACGTGGGGACCTCGGGGGTACGCGCCGCGGTGGTGGACCCCGACGGGGCCATCGACCACGTCAATTACGTCGAGGTGCTGCCGTCGTCCCCCGCACCGGGTTTCGTCGAATTCGACGCCGGTGCCATGGCGGCGGCTGTGCTCGAGGTGTCGCGGGCCACCCTCGCCGCCAGTGGCGGGGTCCGGGGCGTGGGGATCGCCAACCAGCGGGGCTCGACCATCGTGTGGGACCGCCGCACCGGGGAGCCGGTGGGCCCGGGCATCGGTTGGCAGGACCTCCGCACCGTGGGGACATGCCTCGTGCTGCGCGACCAGGGCATCAGGGTGGCCCCCAACGAGTCGGCCACCAAGGTCTCGATGCTCCTCGACATGGCCGATCCCGACCGGGCCCGCGACCTGTGTTTCGGGACCGTCGACACCTGGGTGGCGCGGACGTTGTCGGGGGGCGCTCTCCATGTCACCGACGCCACCAACGCCGGCATCACGGGCCTGCTGGCCCGCGACGGCTCGGACTGGGACGACGCCATGCTCGAGGCGCTGCGCATTCCCCGCCGCGTGCTTCCTGCCATCGTCGACTCGTCGGGGGCGGTGGGTGAGGCGGCCGCGCTCGACGGGGCGCCGCCCATCTGCGGCATCGCCGGTGATCAGCAGGCCTCGCTCGTGGGTCAGGGCTGTACGCGACCGGGGTTGGCCAAGGCCACGTTCGGCACCGGCGGCATGCTCGACCTGTGCGTGGGCGACGTGCGCCCCGGCTTCGCCCGACGCGGCGGGGCGGGTACGTTCCCGATCGTGGCGTGGCAGCGCGCCGGTCACAAGACGTGGGGTGTCGAAGCCGTGATGCTCTCCGCCGGGATGTGCGTGGAATGGCTGCGCGACGACCTCGGCATCATCGACAGCGCCGCGGACTCGCACCGCGTCGCCTCGATGTGTGCCGACACCGGTGACGTGTGGTTCGTGCCGGCGCTGCTCGGTCTCGGTGCCCCGGTATGGGATTTCGGGGCCCGCGCCACCTTCGTGGGGATCACGCGCGGCAGCGGTCGGCCCGAGATGGTGCGCGCCGTCCTCGAGGGCGTGGCCCATCGCGGCGCCGATCTGCTGGAGTCGGCCGAGGCCGACACGGCCATGACGATCGAGACGTTGCGCGTGGACGGCGGCATGTCGGCCAACCCCACCTTCGTGGGCGCGCTGGCCGACGCACTCGGAAGGCCGGTCGAGATCTCGCCGGTCACCGAGGCCACCACCCTCGGCGCCGCCTATCTGGCCGGCATCGCCTTGGGAGTGTGGGCCGACGAGGCCGACGTGGCCGCGGCGTGGATGCCCTCGGCCGTGGTCGAGCCCCGCGGCACCGAGGTCAAGCGGGCCTCGACCCGGGCCCGGTGGTTGGCGGCCCGCGAACGGGCCGTGGGCACGGTGCCCGAGCTCAGCGCGCTCGAGTTCTGAGGTGGCCGTCCAGGCCGGGAGCGCCCGGCCCCGGGGCCCGGACGCGGCGGCATCCTCCCTGGTAACGCGTTCAGTTCGGCCGCGAGCGTGCCGATAACGTGGACCTGATGGAGCCCGCCCACTTCGGGGAGCGCGAGGCGACCACCGACCGCGGCTTCAGCGTGGCCGGGAGCCCACGCGCGGGGCTGGTCCCCGACATCGACGTGCTCGACGGGCTCGCCGAGACGTCGACGCACGGTGCGCCGGTGTCGATCGAAGCCGCTGTGTCGTTGGGGCGCGCCCTGGTCGGCAACCTGAGCAAGGTCCTGCTCGGCACCCCCGGGGCCCTCACGGCCGCCGCCATGGCGGCGCTGTCGGGGGGCCACCTCCTCATCGAAGACGTTCCCGGGGTGGGAAAGACGGTGCTGGCGCGCGCCCTGGCCACCTCGCTCGGCGCGGAGCTGTCGCGCGTCCAGGGTCATCCCGACCTGCTGCCGTCGGACGTGACGGGGGTGTCGGTGTTCGCGCCCGACACCGGCACCTGGGAATTCCGGCCGGGTCCGGTCTTCGCCCATGTCGTGCTCGTGGACGAGCTCAACCGGACACCGCCGCGCACCCAGGCCGCGCTGCTCGAGACGATGGAGGAGCAGCAGGTGAGTGTCGACGGTGAGTCGTGGCCGCTGCCGCGCCCCCACCTCGTCATCGCCACCCAGAACCCCTTCTCCCAACTCGGCACGTACCCCCTGGTGGAGAGCCAGCTCGACCGCTTCGCGCTGGCCACCGCCATCGGCTACCCCGATTCCGATACCGAGGCCCGGCTCGTCCAGCACGGCGGCGGCAAGTTCGCCCTCGGCGAGCTCCGGCCCGTGTGCAGCACCCAGGAGTGGCTCGGCGCGCAGCGCGCCACCGAGTCCGTCGACGTCGCGTCCAGTGTCGCCAAGTACGCGGTGGCGTTGTGCCGGGCCAGCCGCGGCGCTCCCGGCGTGCGCCTCGGAGCCAGCCCGCGCGCCGCGATCTGGCTCATCCGCGCCGCCCAGGCGCACGCGGTGTTGTCGACGAGAACCTTCGTTACGCCCGACGACGTGAAGGCGGTCGCGGTGGCGTGCCTGGCGCACCGGCTCCTCACCGACGAAGGTGTCGAGCAGGGTGTCGCCGTGGTCCGGGCTCTGCTCGACACCACACCTGCGCCGCGACCGTGACCGGTCGGGCCGATTGGGGGACCCCGATCGGCGACGCCGCCCGCAGGCACCGCCTCGTCCGTCCCGTGCGCCCCGTGGTCCCGCTCGTAAGTTGCGCCGGTGTGCTGCTGGCGTGGTGGCTCGTGGCCCACAACAGCGGCGCGGGGTGGGTCCAGGCCGTGGGCGACGTGCTCGCCGGCATCCTCGGGGTGGGTCTGCTGGCGCCCGCCGTCGTGGCGGCGCGCGCCACGCTGGAGGTCGTCGAGGTCCCGAGCGACGGCACGGCCGGCCTCCCGCTCGAGTTGGTGGCGCGCTCGGGCACCCGGCTGCGGGTCAAGCCTCTCGTCCCGCCCGGCCCCGAGACGTTCGTGGGTCCCCACCGGGCCCCGACCGGGGACCGGCCGCGGCCGGCGTTCGGCGAGGCCACTCCCCGCCACACCGGGGGCACCCCGGGGGCGGGCATCGGACCGGTCACCCTCCTTCCCCCGTACCGGGGCGTCCACGACCGGGTCGCGTTCGAGATCGCCACCGCCGCCCCCTTCGGGCTGTTGTGGTGGCGCAAGACCGTGGTCGTCGATCTCCCCCGCTCCCTGCACATCGGGCCCCGTCTGGGTCGCCCCCTCCCCCTGCCCGGAGGACGCGAGGACACGAGCGGAGGTGGCGTCCTCGACTCGTCGGTGCCGATCGGCGAGCCCCGGGGCGTGCGCCCGTACCGTCCCGGGGACCACCGACGCTGGGTGCACTGGCCCGCCACGGCCCACAGCGGTGAGCTCATGGTGCGCGAGATGGAGGGGCCGACCGCCGAGCCCGTGACGTTGGAGGTCCACCTGCCGCTCGACGCCGACGCCGCCGAGCGCATGGCGGAGCGGGCCATGGCGACGGTCGTCGCCCTCGTCGACCGTGGCGCTTCGGTGCTCCTCGCCACCGTCGAGGCTTCGGGCCCGAGGACCGGGGCCGTCGGTGACCGGCGCAGTGCCGGCCGTCGTCTGGCCCGCGCCGTCGGCGAGGGGACCCCGTGAGCCTCTTCGCGGCGGTGAAGCGCGCCAACCGGCCCGGACCGCCCGAGCATTCGATCACCTTGCGCGTGGCCTGTGCCGGCGCGGTGATCACGGGCATCGTGGCGTGCCGGGCCGAGGGCGAGCTGTCGTGGGCGGTCGCCGTGGGCTCGGTCACGCTCGTCGTGGTCGGGATGATCCTGGCGTACCGGACCCGCGCACGACCGTTGCCCTGGATCAAGCCCATCCTGGCGATCAGCGCGGTGGCGGCGTTCGTGTGGTTCTTCCGCCAGTTGACGGGCCAGACCATCTACGACATCAACACCGTGGAGGACCCCCTCGCCGTCCTGTTCGTGTGGGTGCAGGTGGCGCACGCCTTCGACGTCCCGGCCCGGCGAGACCTCGCCTTCTCGCTGGCCGGATCGGCCAGCCTCATGGCGGTGGCCGCCGCCCAGGCCATCGATCTCGCTTTCGGCGTCTACGTCGTCGTGTGGTTGGCGTTCGGGCTGGCCGGGCTCGTCGCCATGTGGAGCTCGGCCAGCGAGGGTGGGCGACTGCGCCCCCGCGGCGTGGTCGCCACGTTGGGATCCGTCGTCGTGACCGGCATCGTGGTGCTCGCCGTCCTCCCCGCTCCGCACGTAGCGGGGCGCATCGACTTCCCCTCCGACACGGGACCCGGCTCGACGCTGCCCGTGCCGGGAGGACTGGCCGGGGACACCAAGGTGGCCCAGCTCGCCAAACCGGGGACGACGGCCGGCCCGACGCGCGTCGGCGGGTACCTGGGGTTCTCCAACCGTCTCGACACGGCCCTGCGTGGCGCCCTGGGCAACACGGTGGTGATGCGGGTCCGCGCCGATCGACCGTCGTACTGGATCGGTGAGACCTTCGATGGCTGGGACGGTGCCAACTGGAGCGCGACGCCGAGTCCGCACAACTCGGTCCGTCTCGAGGAGAGCTCGCCCTTCATCCTCCCCGGCCCCGCGCCGGGCCCGGGGACCGCCCAGGGCGACCTTCAGACGTTCTACGTCGTGCAGTCCTCGCCGAACCTGGTGTTCCACGCCGACACCGCCCACGAGGTGTGGTTCCCGACTCGCGACCTCTTCATCTCCGACCACGACGCCATCGTCTCCCCCATCGGCCTCGGCCCCGGAGCGATCTACACGGTGGAGTCGTACGTGAACACACCCTCGGCCGACCAGCTGCGCGCCGCGGCGGGTCCAACCGCCACCCCGGCCTCGATCCGCGTCGACGACACCAAGCTCCCCCACCCCTACACACGGGTCCGGGCCCTCGCCGAATCGGTGACGGCGGGCAGCGCCACCACCTACGGCAAGGTCGAGAGCCTGATCACCTGGATCGCCAAGCACACCCGCTACTCCACCGACATCCCCCCGCTCGGGCCGGGCCAGGACACCGTCGACGAGTTCCTCTTCGGCAATCGCAAGGGGTTCTGCGAGCAGATCTCCACCGCGTTGGCTGTCATGCTGCGCTCCATCGGCATCCCGGCCCGCGAGGCGGTGGGGTACGTCCCGGGGCCCTACAACCCCATCACCGACCTCTACGACATCCAGGCCAAAGACGCCCACGCCTGGGTGCAGGTGTGGTTCCCGGGCTACGGGTGGCAGAGCTTCGACCCCACCGCGGTGGTCCCGCTCGCCAACCCGTCACCGGGCTCGACCCTGTGGCACGACGCCACGTCGAACCTGGCCCGGCTCCCGTGGCTCGAGATCGTGCTCGTCCTGGCCCTGGCGTCGGGGATGGCACTGGTCGTCGTGCTTCGTCGGCGCCGTCCTCGGACCTGGGCCGAAAAGGCGGCGAGGAGCATCGAGGCCGCCGGGCGTCGAGCGGGGCGGCGGCGCGCCGCGCACGAGACGCTCACCGAGTACGCCGCGGCCATCGACCGGTTGGCGGGCGACCGCTCGGGGACGTGGCAGGCGTTGGCGGCTGTCGTCGAGGCGAGCGCGTACGGAGGGCGTCACCCGCCGCCCGAGGACGACCGCCAGATCCTGGTGTCGATGCGCGCCCTGCGCGGCGAGATCCCGCGCGTCGGCGTGCTGGCCGGGACGGGGCCCTTCAGGCGGGGTGATACGCCAGCGCGTCGTCGAAGCTCGCCCCCGCCTCGAGGAGGGGGCGGTACCCCATCAGCTGGCGGGGACGGCTGAAGCCCAACGCCGCGCTGAGCCTGCCGGCGCGCCCGTACAGCGCCACGAACCGGCGCTCGCCCACAGACCCGTCCACCACCACGACCTCGTCGTCGGGGTGGGGGTGTCCGATCACCTGGATCTTGACGTCGTACTGGTCCGACCAGAAGTACGGGATCGGGACGTAGACGCCGGCATCGGCTCGGCCCGCCAGCAGGTTGCGCGCCGCGGCCACCCCCTGCTCGGCGGCGTTGGTCCAGTGCTCGATCCTGATGTGGGCACCGAGACCCTGGTCGAACCAGCGGGCCACGTCCCCCGCCACCACCACGTCGTCGGCGACGTGGAGCGTGGCATCTGCGACGACGCCGTCGGAGATCTCGAGCCCCGAGCCCTCCAGCCANGCCGTGGTGGGCACGACACCGATGCCGATGACCACCACGTCGGCGTCGAGCACGGTGCCGTCATCGAGCTCGACCCCGTCGACGGCGCCGTTCCCGTCTGCTCGCAGGGCGCGGACACCGATCTCGGTGCGGAGATCGACATCGTGATGGAGGTGCAGCGCGCCGCAGGCCGCGCCCATCGCGGGGCCGAGCACCCGGACGAGGGGTTGGGCGAGGGCCTCAACGACCGTCACGTGCGCCCCCAGCGCGCGGCACGTCGCCGCCACCTCGGACCCGATGAAGCCCGCTCCCACCACCACGACCCGGGCCCCGGGGCGGCGGCCGACGTCCCCGATGGCGATGGAATCCTCGAGCGTGCGCAACGTGTGCACACCGGTGAGCGGAGGCGCACCCGCAAGAGCGCGGGGATGAGCGCCGGTGGCGAGCACCAGTCCGTCGAACCGCACCGTGCTCCCGTCGTCGAGCTCGAACGCGTGCCCGTCGACGTCGAGCCCACCCGCGACGTGGCCGAGACGCAGGTCGATTCCGAGCGCGGTGATCTTCTCCGATGGTCGCAGCAGGACGCGATCGAGTCCCCACGTGCCAGCGAGGAATTGCTTGGAGAGCGGCGGTCGGTCGTAGGGGAGGTGGGCCTCGGCGCCGATCAGGACGACGGGCCCGGTGTGGCCCTCGGCGCGCAGCGTCTCGGCGGCGCGCAGCCCCGCCAGCGACGCGCCGACGATGGCGACGGTGGAACCGGGGTCGAGGGCCATGGGCCGACGAGGCTACCGGCGCGACGCGACGTGGCGGCTCACCCGGTCACGAACCGAACATCGTCATCCACTGCTCGGGGGTGCGGAGCCGGAAGACGTAGTTCCGCTGGCGTGTCTCTCCCATGGTGGCCGACGGTTCCGGGGAGTAGAGATGGCCGGGATAGAGGATCGTGTCGTCGTCGAACCGGGCCAGACGTGTGGTGAGCGACTCGTACATCTGCTCGGGGTCGCCCCCCGGAAGGTCGGTACGGCCACATCCGTCGAGGAACAGGGTGTCTCCCGCCACCAGTCGTCCGTCGACGGAGAAGCACTGGCTCCCGGGAGTGTGACCGGGCGTGTGGACCAATTCGATGTCGATATCGCCCACCATGACGACGTCGCCGCTTTTGTGCTCGACGAGGTCGCCCCCCGACACCCCCGTCGAGCGGACCACCCACGGGGCCTCGGCCGCCTGGACATGCACGGGGACCTGCAACGCTTCGAGGAGGTTCGTGACCCCCTCGATCCGGTATCCCATCAGGTCGCCGCCCACATGGTCGGGATGGAAATGGGTGGCGAGGACACCCGCACACCGCATGTCGTCGGCGGCGAGGACGTCGAGGAGTCCCTCGATGTCGTAGGCGGGGTCCACGATGACCGCTTGGCCGGCCTGGCGGTCGCCGATCAGATAGCAGAAGTTCACCATCTGGCTCGCCACGGGGTCGTGCGTGGCGAAATCACGGCCCGAGAGGAGCTGGCGGAAATACAGGCGGTCGTCGGACATGCCCCGATGGTAAGGGCCTCCGGGCCCGTGAGCACACCAACGCTGGCTTCGAGGCGACGCACCCAGGGGCGACATACAGTGGGCCGGACCTGCGGCGCCACCCGCGGGCGGCCGAAGGGGGACGATGCGGCGTACCAGTGTGGCCGCCATGTTCAGGGGCAATGTCGCCGATCACGGCGACAAGCCCATGTTCAGGTTCCAGGAGTCGACCGTGACGTGGGCGCAGCACCGGGTGCGCGCCTGTCGCGTGGCCCACGCCCTGCTCGCCGAAGGTGTCGGCTCCGGGGACAGGGTCGCCTTCCTCGACCGCAACGGCCTCGAGTACTTCGAGGTGCTCTTCGGAGGGGCTCTGTGCGGCGCCGTCAACGTGGCGGTCAACTGGCGCCTCGCCCCGGCCGAGTTGGCGGCGGTGATCGACGACTCGAGGGCCACCGTCCTCGTCGTCCATGCCGACTTCGTGCCATGTCTGGCGGCGATGGAGAGCGGGCTGCGGTTGGTGCGGCGGGTGGTGGTCCTCGGGGATCCCAAGGTCGATGCCGACCTGGGCGGCGCTTCGGACCTGGCCCGCCGGGTCGGCTACGAGGACTGGCTCGCCGATCAACCCGCCACCGACCCCGGTCACGAAGGCGGTCCCGACGACGTGTCGATGCAGCTCTACACGTCGGGCACGACCGGGCTGCCCAAGGGCGTGATGCTCGCCAACCGAAACGTGGAGTTCATGCTGGAGCATGCGGCGGGAGGCGCGTTCGAGATCACCGAAGGGACCGTCAGCCTGGTGGCGATGCCGTTGTTCCACATCGGCGGGTCGGGGTGGGCACTGAGCGGGATGTCACGGGGTGGGACCTCGGTCATCCTGCGCGACATGGACCCGGTCGAGGTCCTCCGGTTGGTGGCTGCGGAGCGGATCACCCACGCCTTCCTCGTCCCCGCCGTGCTGATGGCGTTGTTGGCCACGCCCGGTATCGAGGAGTCCGATCTGACGAGCCTGGACACCATCTTCTACGGGGCGTCCCCTATCGCCGAGGACGTGCTCGTCCGGTGTCTGAAGGTCTTCGGGTGTCGGTTCGCGCAGGTCTACGGGATGACCGAGACCACCGGGGCCATCGTCCGCCTCACCCACGAGGACCACGACCCGCAGGGACCGCGCCGGCATCTCCTGCGTGCGGCGGGACAACCGATCACGGGCGTCGAACTGCGAATCGTCGACCCCGACAGCGGCGCCGACATGCCGACCGGGACGGTGGGCGAGATCCGGACCCGATCGGGGTTCAACATGCTCGGATACTGGGACAAACCCGCCGACACCGCTCGCACCATCGTCGACGGCGGGTGGCTGTGCACCGGCGATGCCGGCTACCTCGACGAGGACGGATACCTGTTCCTCCACGATCGCATCAAGGACATGGTGGTGTCGGGTGGAGAGAACATCTATCCCGCCGAGGTGGAGAACGTGCTCCTCGCCATGGCCGGCGTGGCCGACGCCGCTGTGATCGGCGTCCCCGACGACAAGTGGGGCGAAACGGTGAAAGCGATCGTCGTGCCGGTGCCCGACACCGGTTTGGAGGAGGATGAGATCATCACCTTCTGCCGGGAACGGTTGGCCCACTACAAATGCCCGACCTCGGTCGACTTCGTCTCGGTCCTGCCGCGCAACCCTTCGGGGAAGCTGCTCAAGCGCGAATTGCGCGAGCCCTACTGGAGTAATCGTGCACGCCAGATCCACTGACCTGTGACAGAAGCCCGGGCCCACGCGCCCTCGACGCCGACGGCGGCCCCCGTGGAGGAGTTCGACCCCGATGCCGAGCTCTTGATGCTCCTCGCCACTGCCGAGGGTCGGGCCGACCCGTATCCGCGTTACGCCCGGATCCGGGAGCACGCCCCGTTGTTCCGCTCGACGATGGGAAACTGGATCGTCACGCGCTTCGCCCACTGCCAGCAGGTGCTTCGTGCGCCGCAGTTCGGCAAGGGCTCCGAGCTGGACACCACCGACCGGAGGCGCCTGGCCCGATGGGGAATTCCTGCGGAGGAGACCGAGGAGTTCCTGTCGTTCTTCGGGCGCCGACAGTCGATGCTCACCCTCAACCCGCCCGACCACACCCGTCTCCGAGGCCTCGTGGCCCGGGCCTTCACGCCGAGCACGGTCGAGGCCCTGCGTCCTCACGTCGTCGCACTGTGCGACGGGCTGCTCGACACCCTGGCGGAGCTCGCCGCGGGTGGCGGGAGCGTGGACATCATGAACGAGCTCGCCTTCCCGCTCCCGGTCGCCGTCATCGGTGAGCTACTCGGCGTCCCGGTCCCGGACCGTCCCCAATTCCAGTCACTCGTGCGCGCCGCCACCCGCATCCTCGAGCCGGTCTCGACCCTCGACGAACTTCGGGGGGCACGCGCCGCCAGGGTGACGATGGAGCAGTACTTCGAGACCCTGATCACCGAGCGGAGAAGGCAGCCGGCGGACGACCTGTTGTCGGAGCTCATCGCGGTGTCCGACGGCTCGGACCGGCTCACCCAGGACGAGGTGGTCTCCACCGCCATCCTGCTCTTCGCGGCCGGCTTCGAGACCACCACGAACCTCATCGGCAACGGTCTGTGGGCCCTGTTGAGCCACCCGGACCAGCTGGCACGGCTCCGCGCTTCGGTGGACGACCCCGTCGCCGTGCAACGGGCCATCGAAGAGCTGTTGCGATGGGACAGCCCGGTTCAGCTCGACGGACGAATGGCACTTCGCCCGACCGAGATCGAGGGTCAGCCCATCGCGCCCGGCGAGCTCGTGATGACCCTGTTGGGAGCGGCCAACCGCGATCCCCGTCGTTTCCCCGAGCCCGATGTCCTCGACCTCGGCCGTGACGACGGGCCGCCCATGAGTTTCGGGAGCGGGATCCACTACTGCCTGGGGGCGGCGCTCGCCCGGCTCGAAGGGCAGGTCTGTTTCGGACGCCTGCTGTCGCGTTTCAAGGACCTCGAGCTCGGCGAGGACGGGATCGCCCATCGCGACTCGATCACACTCCGGGGTCTCGCCCGCCTCCCGGTGGACCTGACTCCCGCCTGAACTCCTGAAGACCTCAGAAGGGAAGCGTCTCTCCGTCCGAAGATCGGTCGTCGACCCGGACCATCGACGAGACACTGTCGTCATCGACCGTTTCGTCGGCGTCCTCTTCCTCAACGGTGTCCGAGGAAGCCGTCCGACCCGCCGCTTCGAGCTTCGGGACGAGCTCCTCCACCTGGGCACGCGTGCGTCGGATGCGTCGGTCGAGCTCGTCGACGATGGCCGTGGCGCGCTCGAGCCGGGTCACGAGCTGATCGACATCGACTTCACTCTTCTCGAAGAACTCGACGATCTCGTCAAGCTCGCGGCTCGCAGCCATGTAGCTGAGCTCTGCCACTGGCTCGTCGTCGTGCGAGGTCGTGTTGTCGCCTTGCGCGTTCATCGCTGTCCTTCAGTCGTGGACCTGGATTCTGTGCTGTCGACGATCGAGCTCGCCCGCCCGTCCGCGAACCTCGTGATCAATGCGGATCCCGATTCGAGCTCCGCCACCGAGCGCACCAGGCTGCCATCGGGTCGCAACGTGATGGTGTAACCCCGCTCGAGCTGGCGCTCGATGTCGTAGGCCGCCAGCAGCCGTCGCCAGGCGTCAGCTCTGTCCTGGTGGCGGTCGAGGACGCCCACGGCACGCGGGCCGACCCGGGCCGTCCGGCGTTGCACGGAGTCGCCCGCGAAATCGAGCTGTCGGCGCGCGTTCGTCGCGATCTGCGCCACTCTGTGCTCCAGACGCTGGGTATGCCGTGACAACTGGTGGCGCGTGGCCGTGCCGAGGCGGCGGCGCGCTGCCGCGTCGCGCAACGAGGCGGCCTCCAAGGTGTCCGCGGCGCGGCGTCCTAGGCGCGCACCGGAGCGCGCCACCGCCTCCCAGAACTCCTCAACCCGGCGGACAAGCTCCTGCGCGCACGCGGTGGGCGTCACGAAAGCGTTGTTGGCGACGATGTCCGCTACGGACAGGTCCCCGGTGTGCCCGATCCCGGTCCATAGGGGAATCGGCATGGTGGCGATGGCACGGACGACGGGCTCGGCGTCGAAGGCAGCGAGATCACCTCGGGAACCGCCGCCGCGCACCAGGACGCCGACATCGCATTCGGATCCCGCCAAGGCGCGCAACGCCCTGGCGATCGACGCCGGTGCGCCGGCTCCCTGGACATTGGCCTTGAACAGCACCACGGAGAAAGCGAGGTCAGATCGCCGCAGCTGGCCGACGAAGTCGTTGTAGCCCTCGGTGCCCAGGCTGGCGACGAGGCCGATGCGCAGGGGAACGGTGGGCACCGCCAAGGCCTGATTGCGTCGCAGGAGCCCTTCGTTCTCGAGGGTGTTGAGCAGCGCAGCTCGCCGCGCCGCCAGCCGTCCGAGCAAGGCCGTGACGTCAACGTCTGTGGCGATGAAATTGATCTGGCCCTTCGGTGGGTAGAACTCCACCCTGCCCCGCAAGGACACCACCACGCCGGGCTCGAGGATGATGCCCTGACGCCCGAGAGTCGCCTTGAGCGGTCCCCACGTCCTCCCCCAGCAATTGACCTTGAGCACCGGCGTGTCCCGACCTCGCACCGCATCGGGGTCGACAAGGTCCATGTAACAGTGACCGGTGCGGTCGGAGATGCTCTGGATCTCGCCCCGCACCCACTGCAGATGACCTCGAGGGAACGAGGCCGCTACCGCCGCCTGTACCTGGCGGTAGAGCGCCGCGATGGACAACGGTTCGGGCTGCTCCACCAGGGCGAGCCGCTCGGGCTGCGGGTCCATGTCACCAACCCTAGCGAGGGGGGTGGCCGCCGACGGCTCCGCGGCGCCCACAGGGCCGTGTCGTCAGGGCCGTCGACCTGGCAAACTGTTGGAGACGGTGAGTCGGCCGGGTGGCCGCGCCACGGGCTCGTCCTCGGACGGGGATCGTGGCGAGGAAGGTCGGGGCTCCATAGGGCAGGGTGCTGGCTAACGGCCAGTCGGGGCGACCCGAAGGAAAGTGCAACAGAGAGCAGACCGCCGATGGCGGGCGTGAGCCCGCACAGGCAAGGGTGAAACGGTGCGGCAAGAGCGCACCAGCGGCCGGGGTGACTCGGTCGGCTCGGTAAACCCCACCCGGAGCAAGGCCGAACGTGGGACATGGGTAGCCCGCCCGCTCCTCGGAGCAGTCCCCAGGTAGGCCGCTGAGATGGATGGCCACCTCGTCCGAAAGGGCGACAGAACCCCGCCTACAGGCCGACTCACCGTCATCAATGGCCTTGAGTAGGGACTTCACACATGATGGCGCTTCGTCTGACACAAACCTGACACACGAGCGAATCCTTCAAGGTCCAGTGGCCCGCGAGAGATGAGGGTGCGCGCACCCGAACAGCCTCCGTCCGATAGGACCCGCCTCCGCCTCGTTGCTCGGGATCCTGTCGGCCCTCACCTACTCCACTAGAC
>JGI12269J14319_10001240_pt1 | contig 25509 bp, 20 predicted proteins | sample PeaSoiSIISIP2007_FD_14319 | JGI IMG/M metagenome (IMG submission 14319)
TGGGGTCCATGCCGCCGCCGATCGAGCCGGCGCGGCGGCCGAGCTCGGCCATATGCTCGAGGTGATGCAGCGCGTGCAGGTCCGAGCCGCAGATGCCGCAGCAGAGGGTCTTGACCAGAACCTGCCCGGCGGCGGGCGTCAGGTCAGCGACCTCCTCGCAGGTCAGCTTGCCCTCGCGGGCAACGACGGCGCGCATGTCTCTAACTCCCCTTCACGGGCCGGATGGCGACCCCGCAGATCCTGACAGAGTCGGTCGAGGTCTCCAGACCGAGCGCCCGGGCGGCCTCGAATGCCGCGGCCGGGTCGCGCATGACGACGTCGAGGCCGACCACGCCAGTCCCGTCGGCGTCCACTGGCTCGACGAAACGAATGAGGCCCGGGTCGAGAGCGATCTCCATCGCCGCACCGGCGCGCTTGGCTGGCGCGGCCAGCAGCGTCGACCAGCGCTCGGCGGCGGCGACCGGGTCGCGCGACTGGATGGTCACCGAGACGATGCCGAGGCTCTCTTCGCTCTCGAAGTCACGCCAGCCGGGCCCGGCCGGCGGCCAGTCGCTCTTGGCGTCTCGCCAGCCGGCGTCGCCAACGACGGAGTCGATCGACATGAGCACGCCCGCGCAATCACCCGGGTGGAAGTGGGTGAACTGGTAGCGGCGGTCGGGGCTCCTCGCGATCACGCGCACGCCGGCGGCCTCGAGCCGCGCGCGGTGGGCCAGCGCATCGGCGTCTTGCAAGATGACCATGTAGCCCGCGTCGCCGCCCCGGCGGGCGAGATAGCGGGCGCCGGAGGCATCGTCGCGGAACGGCTCGAGCACTTCGAGAAACTCGCCGCCCACCGGCATCACGACGTTCTTGAGCCCGAACACCTCGACGCCGGGATCATGGAACCCGACTTTGAGACCGAAGACCCGGCCGAGCTGGTCGGCGACCGGGGCGATCCGATGGGCGATGAAGGCGACCTGACGCAGACGCATGGCTTCGTCGGCTCCTATTCGGCGACGTCGCGCTCGGCGACTTCGTTCAGAATCTCCGCTGTGTGCTCGCCCATGCGCGGCGGATGGCGGCGCACGTTCGCCGGCGTCGCCGAATATCTGATCGGCGGCTTCATCCCGAGATAGGCCCCGGCTTCCGGGTGCTCATAGCGCTCGAAAAAGCCGACCGCCTCGAGGTGCGGATCGGTGGCGAGGTCGTCCAGCGTGTTCATCTTGACGACCGGGATCTGCAGCGGCTTGAGCAGGGCCAGCCACTCGTCTGTGGTCCTGGTGATGGTGACCTCGTCGACCTTGCCATAGAGCTCGCGCACGTGCTGGAGGCGGGTGGCGTAGTCGGCGAAGCGCGGGTCTTTGCCCAGCGTCTCGCCCCAGCCGGCGATGTCGAAGAATTGCACCCACTGCTCGTCGGTGTAGGGCAGCAGGCCGATGTGGCCGTCCTTGGTCGGGAAGGGTTTTCGCGTCGGGTTGACCACGCGCGGATAGCCCCATGGTCCGGTCGGCGGGTCATAGACGTGACCGAAGAAGTGTTCGGCGAGGTTGAAGCTGGTCACGCACTCCAGCATCGGTACTTCGACGAACTGTCCCTCTCCCGTCCGCTGCCGGTGGAAGAGCGCCGCCAGTACCGCCTGGCTCATGAACAGGCCGGAGACCTTGTCGGCGATCAGCGAGGGGATCAGCCGGTGCTCCGGCCGGCCGTCCGTGCGGTTTAGGAGGTCGGCCAGGCCCGAGGCGGACTGGACGAGGTCGTCGTAGGCCGGCTCGCCGGCGTAGGGGCCGTCCGAGCCGTAGCCCGCGCCGTGCACGTAGACGATGTCGGGCTTGATCGCCTTGACCGCCTCGTAGTCGAGACCCAGCCGCTTCATGCCCTCCCAGCGGACGGAGGTCGTGAATGCGTCGGCGGTCTTGATCAGCCGGGCCAAGGCCCGCTTGGCCTTCTCCTGGCGCAAGTCGAGCAGGATGGAGCGCTTGTTGCGGTTGATGGTCATGAAGATGGGGCCGAGCCCGTGCGCGCCCTCGTTGCCGGCCGGGACGCCGGCCCAGCGCATGATATCGCCGCCGTCGCCGCGCCGACCGCCCGGAAACTCGACCTTGATCACGTCGGCCCCGAGGTCGCCCAGCATCTGGGTCGCATAGGCGCCGAACACCACGCTGGTCAGATCGACGATCCGCACCCCCTTCAGGGGCCCGGTCGCCTGTGTATCGAGCTTTGCTGACTTCGGCACTCAGACCCTCTCGCCAAGGCTGTCCAGGAACGCGCATGCGGCGCGGTTGAAGGCTTCGGGCTGGTCGATGTTCGCAGAGTGACCGGCGTCCTCGATCATCACCTTCTTCGCGCCGGGAATCTTGGCGGCCATGTAGTCGAAGGCGGCCAGGTATCGCTCGTCCCTCGACCCCGCCAGGACCAGCGTCGGAACGCCGATCCCAGGCAGCGAGTTGATCACGTTGGCATTGCGCTGGGTCAGCATGCCGCGAGCGGCCTTGGCGAGCCCATCGGTTGAGCGATGGCTGACGACGCGCACCTCCGCCCCGGCGCCGAGTGCGGCAGGCCCATCGCGTTCGAAGCGCTCGGCGCGCCGGATCGCAGTCTGGTTCCAGCCCTCGCGGGCCTCATCGTTCCGATAGCCTGGTCCGGTGTCGAAGATCATCAGCGCCGCGACCCGTTCGGGATGCGCGTGGTGGAAGGCCAGCGACATGTAGCCTCCAAGCGAAAGGCCGCCGACGATCGCTTTCTCGGCGCCAACCGCATCGAGCAGCGCCGCTATGTCGGCCACCGTCGCCTCCTCGGTGTAGGCGGCTCGGTCCTCCGGATAGTCGCTCCGGCCGTGGCCGCGCATGTCCCAGATGACCAGCCTGTGGGTCTTCGAGAGCGGCTCGATCTGGCCCTTCCACATGCCGCTCGCCGACGCGAAGCCGTGGCTGAGCAGGATGACCGGCCCTTCGCCGTGCACCTCGTAGTAGATATCCACGCCGTCGCGGCGAAGCTTGGGCATTCGCGTCCTTCTTCCTCTATGCGCCGATGAAGGCGCCGGGGCGGCGTTCGGCCACGGCGCGGACGCCTTCGCGGTAGTCGGCCGTCTTGCGCAGCCACGACTGTTCGACGAATTCCTGGTCGGTCATCGCCTTGACCGCCTCGGCCAGGCCTTCGCGCAGGGTGGCGCGGGTGGATTGCACGGCCAGCGGCGCATTCTCGGCGATCTCGCGCGCGAGGCGGAGGGCGGCCGGGCGAAGCTCGTCCAGCGGGACGACCTCGTCGGCCAGGCCCCAGGCCAGCGCCTCGTCGCCCGGGATGCGGCGGCCCGTCAGCATAAGCAGCGCGGCGCGTTGGCGCCCGACCAGGCGCGGCAGGGTGTGGGATAGGCCGAAGCCTGGATGGAACCCCAGCTTGACGAAGTTGGCGGCGAACCGCGCCTCCGGCGCGGCGACGCGGAAGTCGGCAACGAGCGCAAGGCCAAGGCCCGCGCCGATGGCCGCGCCCTGCACGGCCGCCACGATCGGCATCTTGTTCGAGAACAGCCGAACCGCTTCGACATAGAGCGGATTGCCGGTCACCGCCGCGTCGGAGACGCCGGACTGAGCTGCGGCCGCGGGCGTCACCAGATCGGCGCCGCCGCAGAAGACACGGCCCGCGGTCACGAGCAGGACGGCGCGGCAATCGCCCTCCGCGTCCAGATCGAGCAACGCGTCGGCCAGGTCGCGCATCAAGTCGACGCTGACGTGGTTGTTGGGCGGGCGGTCGATCTCGAGCGTCGCCACGTGGGCGTCGAGGCTGACGGAGACGTCGCCGTACTTGGACTTCATCGCAGGTCTCCTTATCGCCGGCCGCCGAGCAAAGTGCGCGCGACCACCCATTTGTGCACCTCGGTCGGCCCTTCGTAGATGCGCATGACCCGAAGCTTGGCCGCCATCTGCTGCAGCGGCAACTCGCGGGTCATCCCCATGGCGCCGAACAGCTGCATGGCGTGATCGACGACCTCGTAGGCCATCTCGACCGCGAACGCCTTGATCATCGACATCTCGAGGCGGACGTCGCGGCCCTGATCGAGCTTCCAGGCGCAGTCGTAGGCCATCAGCCGGGTCGCGTGGATCTTGGTCGCGGCGTCGGCGATCCACCACTGGATGGCGCCCCGCTCCGACAGCGGCTGGCCGAACGTCACCCGTTGCGGCGCATACTCGACCATCATATCGAGCGCCCGCTGGGCCATCCCGACCGACCAGGCCGCCATCTGGATGCGTCGCGTCCCGAGGCGAAGCTGCATCGGCGCAAAGCCGTTGCCCTCGGTCCCCAAGAGCTTCCAGCCCTCGACCCGGCAGTCCTCGATCGCAATCTCGTAGGTGACGGCGCCGCCGACCATGGGGATGGCGCGCAGCACGTTGAAGCCGGGCGCGCCCTTGTCGATCAGGAAGGCGGAGATGCCGCCGCGGGCGCGCTTTTCCTTGTCGGTGATGGCCATCAGGATGGTGAAGTCGGCGTCGGCCGCGCGGCTGATCCAGATCTTGCGCCCGTTGATCACCCAGTCGTCGCCGTCCCTATCGGCGTGCGTGGTCATCCCGGCGGGATCCCCGCCGGCGCCGGGCTCGGAGATGGCGATCGCCGAGACGGCCTCGCCCCGCACGTAAGGTTCGAGATAGGCGACGCGCTGGCGCTCGTTCACGGTCGCCATCAGCATGCGCAGGTTCGGCGAGTCCGGCGGCAGCGTGTAGGGGGTGACCGTCTTGGCCAGCTCCTCGTTGACGCCGATCAGCGCCACGTTCGGCAAATCGGCGCCGCCGATGTCCTCCGGTGCGTCCAGGCCCCAGAGGCCGAGCTCCTTGGAGACCTTGTCGATGCGGATGCGATCGGCCTCGTCGATGCCGAGACCCTTGCCGGCCGCTTCGCCGGCAAGCACGCCAGCCTCGAGCGGCATCAGCTGGTCGGCGACGAAGCGCGCGACGAGGTCCTTGAGCATCCGATGCTCTTCGGCGATCTCGAAATCCATGCGGCCTCCCGCCGGCCGGTCTTGCGACGCCAGCCCTGACCCGACTTGAGACTCAGTCCTTGACCGGCGTCAACGCACCCAGCGACAAGGGCCCGGGTTCCGTCTGCCGCGACCGCCGTCCGGAAACCTCCGCGCCGATGTCATGCGGCAGTGGCGCGAAGAAGAAGAGGCCGAGCAGGGACACCGCTCCGATGATGAAGAAGGTCGGCGTCACCTCGGAAGCCTTCAGCGTGTGCAGAGACTCGTGGCCGTGGCGCAGCAGGCTGAGCAGAAGAGCGGCAAAGCCGATGCCCAGACTCTGCGACAGCTGCTGGACCATGCTGGCCAGGCTCGAGGCGCGGCTCATGCGCGGCTGGTCGACATCGGCGTAGGCCAGCGTGTTCAGCGCCGTGAATTGCAGCGAGCGGAAGAAGCCGCCGACCAGGAGCGTGGCGATGATCAGCCAGTGCGGCGTGCCGATCGTGAAGAAGCCATAGCCCATGAAGATCACGCCGGAGATGATCGTGTTCCACACGAGCACGTTCTTGAACCCGAACCAGGCGATGATCGGCCTGGCGGTGGTCTTCATCAGCAGCGCGCCGGCGGCGCTGGTGAATGTGATCAGGCCGGCCTCCAGCGCCGACATGCCGAACCCGAGCTGCAGGAGGAGCGCGAGCAGGAAGGGCGTCGAGCCCATGGCCATGCGCAGGGGCGTGCCGCCGATGGTCGAGGTCATGAACGACGGCATGCGGAACAGAGTCAGGTCGAGGATGGCGTGCGGCGTCCGCCTGGCGTGCCACCAGTAGATCACCAGGCAGACCGCGCCGCCGACCAGAAGACCGCCTAGCGCGGTGATCGGCATCATGCCGCGGCCGAGGTTTTCGAAGCCATAGACAATGCCGGCGAGCCCGAATCCCGAGAGCACGAACCCGCGCCAGTCGAGCTTGAGCACATGCTCTTCGCGCACGTTCTCGATGAAGATGGTGACCAGGATCACGCCAAGGATGGCGACCGGGATGTTGATGAAGAAGATCCAACGCCAGGAGAAATAGGTGACGATGAATCCGCCGACCGGCGGCCCGAGCACCGGCCCCAGCATCGCCGGCATGGTCAGGTAGGACATCGCCCGCACGAGCTCGGACTTGGGCACGCTCTTGAGCAGCACAAGCCGCCCGACGGGCGCCATCATCGCGCCGGCCATGCCCTGGACGACACGGGCGGCGACGAGCTCGAACAGGTTGTGGGAGAGGCCGCAGCACAGCGAGCTCGCGGCGAAGCCGACGATGGCGATGCGAAAGACGTTCTTCGCGCCAAAACGATCGGCGGCCCAGCCGCTGATCGGCAGGAAGACCGCCGCGGCCAGAAGATAGGCGGTGATCGCCAGATTGAGCGTCACAGGGTCTTCGTGCAGCGAGCGCGCCATGGTCGGCAGCGCGTTGGAGATCACGGTGGAGTCCAGCGTCTGCATGAAGAGCGCGCACCCGATGATCATCGGCGCCAGCGCCCCGGCCATGAAGCGCTGGCGTTCGGGCAGCGTCTCGCTCACGCGCGCCCTCCGGCAATCTGGGCGAGCGGGCCGGCAGCCTTGGCGAGCGCCGCGCGGGCGCCCGGGCTGAGCGCGGCCAGCCGGTGCGCCAGCCAATCGTTGCGGCGACGGCGGACGGCGTCCAGCGCCTTCTTGCCCGCCTGCGTGATCACCAGCCCGAAGCGCCGCTTGTCTTCGGCCGGGGGGGGCAGGCGGCGAATCCAACCGGCGGCTTCCAGCCGCTTCACGTGCGCGCTCATGGTCGGGCGCGAGGTCTGCTCGAGATCGGCCAACTCCGAGACGCCGACCCCCTCGCGCTTGCCGACGGTGCTGAGCAGGGTCACGTCGAGCGGGGTCAGGCCGAGCGGCTGCGCCTCGCGGCGGAGCTGGCGACTGATCTTCAGCAGGGACGGCCGAAGGGCGTCGGCCAAGGTTGAAACGTCCTGGTCCGGACGGTCGAGTAGAGTTGTCATGACGAAGTATAGTTAGGTTGCCTAACTATCTTTGTCAACGCGCCGCCGTGCCAACCGACGGCCACCTCCCCCTTCAACCTGCCCTCTCCCCACCATTAGGCGGGGCGAGCGTTCTAGGATTGCAGGATCGTCCGCACCTCTGACCAGGGATCGTCGACCAGCGTGCTTTCGAGGTCGAAGATCATGGTCGCGCGGCGCTTGGCGTCATACGCCGGCCAGTCGGGCAGGACTGCGGTCGCCGGGTTGCCCGTTCGGGCGAACGCAAGCCAGGCCTCAGACATCTGGTCGGACACCCGCTGCGGCTCATCGCCGTTGTGGCGGCCGACGAAGTCGCGGGCGCGCTCGACATTGTCGAACACCAGCGGAATCTCGAGCGCGTGCGGGCACTTGAGCGCGCCGCGCGCCGCCGGCGTCTCCCAGGTCAGCATGTACATGTAGACAGGCCCAGCGCCCTGCGCGGCCTTGCGCTCGGCCAGCTGCACTGAGTTCAGCCACATCATCTGCACCGTCTGCACCGCGCAGATGAGGAAGGTCGGCGAATAGTCGGGGAAGAGCTTGCGGAGCGCCGCGACGACGGGCGCGGCCTTGTCGCCCAGCTGCTCCTTCGCCCCCTCGGCCAAGTCCTCCTCGGTGAACTCGCCATACTTCGGATGGCTGCGCAGGAAGAGGGTCGTCTCGTCCTTGTTGGTGCCGATCATCACCGGCACGCCAGCCGAGATCGCCGGCGCGTCCGGGTGGAAGGGGTCACGCGGCAGGGCGATGCCGTCGATGCAGGGGCTGAACCCGGCCATCGGCCCCTGCGCGCCGGAGACCGCGGCGGCGGCCGCCTGAATCTCGGCGGCCGAGAGGGTCTCGAGCTTGCCGAGCTCGCCCGGCTTGATCCCGAGCGTATCGAGCAGCGCCTTGGCGTTCGCGGTCGCCCTGGCGGCGGGCACGGCGCGCAGCCCCGGGCCGCTCTGCACGATGGCGCGGTGGAAGAGGCCGTGCGCCGCCGGCATCGCCTGCAGCATGGAGACCTTGGCCCCGCCGCCGCTCTCGCCAAAGATGGTGACGTTGCCGGGATCGCCGCCGAAACGGGCGATGTTGTCGCGCACCCACTCGAGCACGAGCGCGATGTCGAGCATGCCGGCCTGACCCGACGACGGATCGCCGCCGAGCTCGCCAAGGTGCAGGTAGCCGAACACGTTCAGCCGGTGATTGACCGTCACCGTCACCACATCGCCGCGGCGCGCGAGGTTGCCGCCATCGTACATGGCCGCACCGCCGGAGCCGTTGGCGAAGCCGCCGCCGTGCAGCCAGACCATCACCGGCCGCTTGCCCGAGAGCTCGGGCGTCCAGACGTTGATGAACAGGCAGTCCTCGTCCGTGCCCGGCTGACCCGGCGCGGGCGGATCGCCGCCCGAGCGGCCGCCAGTGACGTCGCCGGGCGCGACGCCGACCTGGATCGCTGGCGCCCCGAGCGCCACAGCATCGGCGACGCTGGTCCAGGGCGCGGGCCGCCGCGGCGGCTTGAACCTCAGCGCGCCCAGCGGCGGCGTGGCGTAGCGCAGGCCCTTGAAGACGTGGAGACTACCCTCGCGATAGCCCTGCACCGGGCCGTTGGTTGTGCTCACCACGGCCGTGCGTTCGAGCTCGCGCACCTGGTCCTGGACGTCGGTCATGCGTCTGATCTCCCTTGAATGAGCGCCGCCGTCGTCTTTAGCCGCCGGTCGGATGACATTCTCGAATTAGCCGGCTCATTCCGCCACGGAAAGCGCCGGCCGCGCAAGGCCGTTTGCGCTTCGCGGCCGCCTCGGTCCAAATCGATTCGCCAAAGATCCCGCCGAGGCCCTCGCATGCCGCAACACTTCGTCTGCCTGACCTTCGACCACGACAACGCCTCGCCGATGATCGCGCGCGAGATGACGACGCCGACGATGATCTCCAGAGGCGATTTCGGCATGGTGGCGACCGAGCGTCTGCTGGCGCTGCTCGGCAAACATTCGATCGCCTCGACCTGGTTCATCCCCGGCCACACGATCGAGACCTACCCCGCCTCAGTGGCGTCGGTGCACGCGGCCGGCCACGAGATCGGCCATCACGGCTGGACGCATCGGGTCCCGGCGAGCCTGGGGCGCGAGGAGGAAGAGCGCGAGCTCGCGCGCGGGGACGAAGCGGTCAAATCGCTGACCGGCCGCAAGGCGCGGGGCTATCGCTCGCCGGCCTGGGACTTAAGCCCGCATTCGATCGAGCTCCTGCTCAAGCACGGTTTCGTCTACGACTCGAGCCTGATGGGGCACGACTACCTGCCCTACCAGGCGCGCGACGGCGACGTGGTCACTCTGCACGAGCCGATCCGCTATGGCGCCGACACCGCGCTGGTGGAGATGCCGATTAGCTGGTCGTTGGACGACTATCCGGTGTTCGAATACATGCGCACGCCGAGCGTGCTGCAGGCCGGCCTGATGAATGCCGACCTGGTCGGGGCGAACTGGTTCGCCGACTTCGCCTTCATGGCCGAGCACTACGACTGGGGCGTCTTGACCTACACCTTCCACCCGCATGTGATCGGCCGCGGGCACCGGCTGATCATGCTGGACGGGTTGATCGGCAAGCTTGCGGGCGCCGGCGCGCGGTTCGTCACCATGGAGCAGGCCGTCGACGAATACCGCGCCCGCTATCCAAACGGCCGGAGCGAGCGGGGACGGTAGCTACTCGGCCACCGAGATCGGCGGGCGGGCCACGGCGCCGATGGGCTCGCGTTCCGGCACGCCGTGCTCCGGAGGCGGCGGCGGCGCTTCCCTCGGCGTGATCAACCGGCCGAGCTTGGGCACGAGCCAGTGTTCGATGTCGTCGAGAACCTCGTAGATCACCGGCACCATCAAGAGCGAAAGCACCGTCGAGGTGATCAGCCCGCCGATCACCGCGATGGCCATGGGCTGGCGGAACTCCGAGCCCTTTCCGAGCGCGAACGCCGTCGGCAGCATGCCCGCGATCATTGCGAGGCTGGTCATGATGATCGGCCGCGCACGCTCGCGGCAAGCCTCCATGATCGCCTGGCGCTGGGGCATCCCGTCGCGTTCGCGCTCGATGGCGTATTCGACGAGCAGGATCGAGTTCTTGGCCGCGATCCCGAGCAGCATCAGGACGCCGATCAACGAGGGGATGGAGAGCGATTCCCGCGTGACGAACAGCGCGAAAGCCGCGCCGAAGAGGGCCAGCGGCAAGGCGCCGATGATGATCACCGGCTTGAAGAAGCTGCGGAACAGCAAGACCAGAACACCGTAGATCAGACTGACGCCGGTAACGAAGGCCAGGAACAGCGCGCTGAAGAGGTCGACGTACTCCTGTTGTTGCCCGAGCGTCGCCGGCTCAACGCCCGGCGGCAGGTGGCGCATGATCGGCAGGTGATTGACCTCGGCGAGACCCTGGCCGATCTGCGCGCCGTTGGTGAGGTCCGCATCGATCGCGAGCTCGTCGCGTCGGCCATAGCGCTCGATCACGGCGGGACCCGCCTGGAAATCGACGTCGGCGACACTGGAGAGCGGCGTCGTGGCGCCCGAGGCCGTCGGGATCTGCAGCGCGCGGATCATGTCGATGTCGGTGCGGGCGTTGGCCGGCAGACGCACCCGGATCGGCACGCGCCGCTCGCCGTCGGTCAGCTTGGGCACGTTGGCGTCGATGTCGCCCAACGTCGCCACCCGCGCGATGGTGGCGATCGACTCCACGGTGACGCCGAGACGCGACGCCTGGTCGGGCTTGGGCCGAATAGCGATCTCCGGTCCGATCGGCGGCAGGGCGGGCCGGGGGTCGGCGAGATTGCGCAGGGTGCGCATCTCGCGCTGCAGCTCCTCGCCGGTCCGCTGCAGCGCAACGGAGTCGTCGCTGGTGAGCACGATCTGGACCGACGCAGCGCCAAAGCCGCCGCCCTGGATCGAGACGCGCGCGTCGGGGATGTCGCGCAGATAGGGGCGCAGCGCGTCGCTGATCTGGTTGACCGTCCGCTGCCGGTCGCCCCTGAGCACGACTGTGACGGTTCCGGACGATAGGCCCGCGCCCGCGCCGCCGCCGCCGAAGCCCTCGCCGGCGACCGAACCGACCTGGACGAAGATCTCAGACGCCTCGGGCACGTGCGCCTTGATGAGGGCGGTGGTCTCAGTCTCGATCCGCTGCATGTCCGCCAGTGTGGCGCCTGGCGGCCCCTGGATCCCGACGAACATATAGTCCGGGTTGGCGGGCGGCTGGACCCCGGTCGGCAGGCCGACCCCGAGGATGGCGAGCGTCAGCACCACCACGATCGCCCCGACGCCGGTCATGATCCAGCGATGCGAGAGCGCCCAGTCGAGGCTTCGACGGTAGAAGGGGCGAAGGTCGCCGCGCGGACGCGGGACCGCAGACGGCTTGAGGAAGTAGGCCGCAAGCAGGGGCGTGAGCAGGCGCGCGACCAGCAGCGAGAACAGCACAGAGATCACGACCGTGAAGCCGAATTCCTTGAAGAACTGCCCCGGGATCGAGCCCATGAAGGATACGGGCGCGAACACCACGACGATGGCCGCTGTCGTTGCGATGACGGCGAGCCCGATCTGGTCGGCGCCCTCCATGGAGGCCCGATAGGGTCTCGCGCCGGCTTGCACGCGTTTCTGGATGTTCTCGATCTCGACGATGGCGTCGTCGACCAGGATGCCGATGACCAGCGTAAGCGCGAGCAGCGTGACGATGTTCAGGCTGAACCCGAGCACAGCCATGGCCAGGAAGGTCGGGATCAGCGACACGGGCATGGCCACCGCGACGATGGCGGTGGAGCGCCAGTCGCGCAGGAAGAGGAAGACGACAAGCGCGGCCAGCGCCATCCCTTCGAACATGGTTCTGAGCGTCGCCTCGTAGGTCGCACGGGTGTTGTCGACGGTCGAGAAAACTTCGGTGAAGCTGACGCTCGGGTACTGCTGTTTGAGCTTGACGATGGCCTGCTTGACGTTGTCCTCGGTCACCACCTCGCTGGCGTCGTTGGTCTTGAGCACCTGGAAGCCGACCACCGGCCGGTCGTTCAGCCGCGCGAAGCCGCGTGGCTCGCTGGCCCCGTCACCGACGTCGGCCACGTCCGACAGTTTCACGAACCGCCCGCCGGCGGTCGGGATGGTGAGGTCGCGCAAGCGAGCGACGGTCAGCGCCTCGCCCAGCACGCGGACCGTCTGCTCCCGCCCCCCGACGTCCACGCGCCCGCCCGGGATGTTGGCGTTGAAGGCGGCAAGCGCGCCGTTCAGCTGAGTCGCGGTCAGACCCTGCGCTGCCATTCGGTCGGGATCGATGAGAACGTTGATCTCACGGTCGACGCCGCCCACACGGCTGACCTGGGCCACGCCCTTCGCGCTCTGCAGCGACCGCGAGATGGTGTCGTCGACGAACCAGGAGAGCTGGCTGTCCGACATGTCAGGCGAGGCGACGGCGTAGGTCAGGATCGGCTGCGAATCGATCTCGATGCGCTGGACCGTCGGCGGGTCGATCTCCCGCGGCAGGTTCACCCGGGTCTGGTCGACCCGCTGGCGCACCTCGTCCGTGACCTTCTGCAGGTCCTCGCCGAGCTCGAACTCCACCTCGGTGGTCGACGACCCCTCAGCGATCTGCGACTGCATATCGCGGACGCCGGCGATGCCGGCCATCGCGTCCTCGATCGGGCGGGTGATCTGGGTCTTGATCTCCTGCGGCGCGGCGCCGTTGTCGGTGACGATCACGAGCACGGCCGGAAAGACGACGTTCGGAAACTGCTTGATCGGCAGGAAGGTGTAGGAGATCGCGCCGGCCATTACCGCCGCCAGGAACAGCAGCGCCACGGGAATCGGATTCTTGATCCCCCAGGTGGAGAGCCTGAGTTCGGCCATCAGGGCGTCCCGGCGTCCACGATCGGACGAACGAGGTCGCCCGGCAGCACGAAGGCCGAGCCGCCGAGCAGCACGCGCGAGCCGGTCGGAGGCCCGGCGACGATCTCGACGTAGCCGCCCTCGTGTTCGCCCGTTCGCACCGGCACCTGATGCACGTGATTGTCCGCGGCGACCTGCATGACCGAAGCTCCGTCCGCGTCGTAGCGGATCGCGGCCTCGGGCGCGACCGGAACGCTGCGCACGAGCCCGGTGAAGATGGCGCGACCATAGCCGCCGGGCCTAAGATCGGGCCGCACCGGCAGGCGGACATGAACCAGGCCGAGCTTGGTCTGCGGGTCGACCGAGGGTTCGACGAGCCGGACCGAGCCCATGACGCTCGTCCCGTCCGGCAGCTTCACCTCGACCGCGTCGCCGACGCGGATCCCGGCCAGGTCGCCTTCCGCCACCTGCGCGGCGAGCTCGACGAGGCTGTCGCGCGCCAGCGTAAACATCGGCGTCTGGGCGCTGGCGCTGGCCACATCGCCCGGCCTGATGTTGCGGGTCAGGACCAGGCCCGCGACAGGCGCGCGGATGACCATCCGCGCGTCGCGCTGCTCAAGGTCGCGCAGCACCGCGATCTGAGCGTCGAGGGTGGCATGGGCGCTCCGCGCCGCGAAGCGCCTCTGGTCGATCGCCTCCTTCGAGAGCACGCCCGCCATGTCGGGGCCGGACACGTCGGCCGCCTGCTGGTCGGCCTGCTCGGCGGCGACGCGCTGTTGAGCGACTTGCGCCTCCGCTTGAGCCATTTGCGAGCGCAACAAGGTATCGTCCAGCTGCACCAGCGGCTGGCCCTTGGCGACAGTGGCGTCGGGCTCGACGAACACCCTCAGCACCCGATAGCCCGACAAGAGCTGCTCGGCGTTGACGGCGGCCTCCTCGCGCGAAACCAGGATGCCCGACGTCTCGAGCCCGCCCGACAGCGGCCGCACTTCAATAGCGGCGACCCGCACGGTGCGCGCGCCCGTGTCGCTGGCCGACGGCGCCGGCTTGGAGTCGCAGGCGGCAAGAGCGAGACTCGCGGCGAACGCGAGCGTCGCCAAAGCCGGCCAGCGCGATAACCTCATCGACTCGCCTGCTCCTCCACCGGCGTCGCCGGGTCCCATCCACCGCCTAAAGCCTTGAACGCCGTCACCGAACTCGTCAGCGCCGCGACCTGAGCGCCGGTAAGCGCGGCGCGCGCGCTCTGCCACGTCCGCTCCGCAGTCAGCACCGCCGTCAGGTCGTCGATCCCGGCCCCATAACGGGTCCGCGACGCGTCATAAGCCCGGCGGGCTTCGACCTCGCCGGTGGTCAGAAGTTTCACCCGCGCCTCGTCCGAGGAGAGCTTCACCAGAGCGTTTTCCGACTCGCCATAGGCCGTCTGCACCGCCTTCTCATAGGCGATCACGGCCTGATCCGCGCGGGCGCCTTGCGCGCGAATCTCCGACTTCAGCCGCGGCATATCCAGGATCGGCTGAGCCAAGCCGAGCCCGAGCGACCAGGCGTCGCTAACCAGGTTCGTGCCGAACTCAGGCGTCGAGGTTAGGCCAACGCCAGGCGTGAGCGTGAACTTGGGGAAGAGGGCTAGTTCGTCCAGCTTGAGCTCTCCGGTGGCAGAGCGGAGTTCGGCCGACGCCTCGCGCACGTCGGGACGCCGGGCCAGAAGCTCGCCTGGCACGGTCAGCGGGACCATCGGCGGCGTGCCCGCCTCGGCGGCGGCCGGCAAGCTGTCGAGGGGATCGACACCCTTGCCGGCGAGGACAAGAAGAGTGCGGCGGGCGGCATGCAACTGGCTCTCCAGGTCTTTGACCTGCGCGTCCGACTGGGCGAGCTCTGAGTCGGCCTCGTCGGCGTCCGAGGCCGCGCCCAAGCCGTGGTCGGCCTTCGCTCGCGCGACCCGCGCGAGCTCGCGCTCGATGCGCGCTTCTTCCTGGGCGTCGGCGAGCTGGATGGCCAGCCCGCGGGCCTGGAACAACTGGTCGGCGACGTTGGCGGCCAGACTGGTGCGCGTCGCTTCGTAGTCGAAGCGCGCCGCCGCCAAGTCGGCGTTCGCCTTTCGCCGCGTTGTCGCGCGACGGCCGAAGAGGTCGATCTCCCAGCTTACGTCGAAGTTCAACTGCGCCTGGTTCGACGCGCCTGTGGTGGTGAGCGGGATCTGGCCGAGCGGCCCGAGATTGAGCACCGGCGCCTTGCCGATCGAACCGGTGTCGACCTCGGTCGCGGATCCCTGCAGCGCGCCTTGCGGATTGTAGGCGTCGAGCGCTTCGGACCGGACCGCGATCGCTTCGTCCAGCCTCGCGCGCGCCGACCGGGCGTCGGGCGCGTTCGCGAGCGCCTCGTCGACCAGCGATTGGAGCTGCGGGTCGTTGTAGACGCCCCACCAGCGTTGAAGCGGGACCCCGACCTGGGTGACGTCGCTTGGCGCCTCGAAGGCGGCGGGCGTGTGGGTGTCGGGCACAGGCACGCGCGGGCCAAGGGCGCAGCCGGCAAGCGGCGGCAACAGCAAGAGCGACAGGAGGCGAAAACGCATCTGAAAGGCTCGTGGTTTCGAAGGGCGCCGGCGCGACTGACCCGACCGAATGGCTCGCCCGGACCCCGCGCCACGGCCCTGAGGTACGCGCGACAGGCCGGATTATCCCGTTAAGAATGATTCATATGAACTCTTAGACCTGAATTAATTTACGCCGCGTCTATGCGCCGCGACCCCGCGCTGGCCCGGCGCTACTCTAGGCTGCCGACCAAGGAAGGTGAACAGCGTTATGAGCGACCGCGGCGAGATTCGCGTTGGCGTTGGCGGGTGGACCTTCGCCCCCTGGCGCGGCGCCTTCTACCCCGAGGACCTGACGCAGAAGGACGAGCTCGCCTACATGAGCCGGCATGTGACGGCGATCGAGATCAACGCCACCTATTACGGCTCGCAGAAGCCGGCGAGCTATCGCAAGTGGGCCGCCGACACGCCAGACGGCTTTATCTTCACGCTGAAGGGCTCACGCTTCACCACCAACCGGCGCGTGTTGGCGGAAGCCGGCGAGTCGATCGCGCACTTCTTCCGCCAGGGCATGAGCGAACTCGGCGACAAGCTTGGGCCGATCCTCTGGCAATTCGCGCCGGGCAAGAAATTCGATGCGGCCGACTTCGGCGCCTTCCTCGAGCTCCTGCCCGACAACGTCGATGGTCTTCCACTTCGCCACAGCATCGAGGTGCGCAATCCGAGCTTCGCCGATGCGGCCTTCGCGGCGCTGCTCCGCAAGCACGGCGTCGCGATGGTGTTCGCAGACCACGCCACTTATCCGTCGCTGGCCGACGTCACCGCCGACTTCGTCTACGCCCGCTTGCAGACCGGCTCGGACGACATCGCCACCGCCTATCCGCCCGACGCGCTGGACGCCTGGGCGCGGCGGCTGGAGACTTGGGCCGAGGGCGGTCGGCCGAAGGACCTCGAGTGCGCTGACGCGAGCCAGGCGCCCGATGGCAGGCCGCGCGACGTCTTCGCCTTCATCATCCACGACGGGAAGGTGCGCGCGCCGGCCGGCGCCATGGCGCTGATCGAGCGGTTGGGCTGACGGCGAGGTTATGGTTAACGCGGCCTTAAGCGGAAGGCGGCAGGCTTGCCGCCATGCGTCGATTTGCACGGGTCCTGCTTCTCGCGAGTGCGGCGATCTTCCTGATGGCCGCATCCGCCGGCGACCAGGTGCACCGCCCGCTGCTCGTCGTCCCGCAGAACCCACCCGTTCCCGCCGGCCTGCGTGGCCCGCAAGCCGTCCCGCCGCCGTCGCCCCCGCCCTCCGCGCCCCAGCTCGCGCTTGCGCCGCCCGCGGCGAGCGCGATCCAGCCCGCGGTCGCCCACCCGCCGAGCCGCGGGGCTGCGCCGGCGGCCCCAAACGCCGCCGCGACCGATGCCGAGCCGTGCCGGCTGGCTTGCGCCCAGCCCTACTACTTCTGTCTCGCCGGCGAGAATGCCGCGACCTGTCCGGACGCCTGGCGCCGCTGCGTCGCCGCCTGCGACATGCCGATAGAGCCGGACGGGGCCGTCGCCCCGCCCGCGAGCGCAACCGCAACCGCCGCGCGATAAGCGGACGACGCCCGCGATTCCTGCTAAGAGCCGCGGCGTGAGCGACATCGATCTGTTGAATCCAAGCCAAGCCGGCAAGCGCGAGCAGACCAAGGCGGCCAACCGGCGCGCCATCCTAGACGCAGCCCGCCAGGTGTTCGCGGAACTCGGCTACGAAATGGCCAGCGTCCGCGACATCATCCGGCGCACCAACCTCTCAGTCGGCGCATTCTACAACTATTACCGCTCGAAGGAGGAGGTCTACGAGGCCCTGTCCGATGACGGCGCGCGGCGCTTTCGCCCGATCCTCGCCGCCGAATACGAGCGGGCAAGCGACTTCGCGGGCTACGTCCGCGGCGCCATCGGCGCCTACTACTCCTTCCTCGTCGACGAGCAGGCCATGGTCGCGGCCTCTGCGCCCGGCGGCGAGCGGCATCCGCACGTGCGCATCGAGACGCCCGAAATGAAGGCGGTGTTCGACCAGGTGAAAGCCTCGTTCGCCGACGTGCTCGAGCGCGAGCGCGGGCCACACGTCGATGTCGACTATCTGGCCGCGGCCGCGATCGCCATCGCGCGGGAAGTGGGCGAGCTGATGCTGGAACGCCGGCCGATCGACGTCCCGGCCGCCGTCGAGTTCGCGGTGCAGATGATCCTCGGCGGGCTGCCGGCGCTGCCGCAAGTCAAGGCCTGAGCCGCGCGCGGCATGCCGGATCTGTCGCTCCAGAAGCTCGTACTGAACGCCATCCTGTCGCTGCCGACGCCGATCCTGCGCGTGCTGGCCGGCGGCGGCGTTGTGTTCCAGGGCGGCCGGACCCTGGACCCGCGAATGCAGTATCTGGCCAACCTCGCGCGGCGCGCGCAGGGCGGCGCGTTCACGCCCGAGGCGCTGCGCGCGGCCAGCGCCCAGGCGATGGCGCTTGTGGCTGGTGGGGTGGAGCTGGGCGTGCGCCATGAGCCGCTGACCATCGCCGCACCGCACCGCGAGGTCGCCGCGCGCGCGTACCGGCCGATCGGCCAGGATCCGGCGGCGCCGGTGATGGTCTTCGCTCACTTCGGCGGCGGAGTCATCGGCGACCTCGAGACCTGTCACGTCTTCTGCACCATCCTGGCCAAGGTCGCCCGCTGCGCCGTCCTGTCGGTGGACTATCGGCTCGCGCCCGAGCACCGGTTTCCGGCGGGGCTCGATGACATGTTGGCCGCGTTCCGTTGGGCCAGGGACAATGCGGCGAGCCTCGGCGGCGCTCCCAGCAAGGCTGCGATCGGCGGCGACTCCATGGGCGGCGCCTTCGCCGCCGCGGTCGCGCAGGAGCTCAAACGTGCGGGCGAGCCGCAGCCGGCCTTGCAGCTTCTGGTCTATCCGTGCGTCGATCTGGCCAGCGACACCCAGTCCATGACCACCTATGCCAACGCCTACCCGCTGTCCCGCGGCCTGATGGAGTGGTTCGCCGCGCAGTATCTAGGCCCGGACGGCGACCCCACCGATCCGCGCGCCTCGCCGATCCGCGCCGAGGATTTGACCGGGCTCGCGCCCGCCGTCGTCGTCACGGCTGGCTTCGACCCCCTGGTCGACCAGGGCGAGGCGTACGCCAAGCGCTTGCGCGACGCGGGCGTGCATGTCGTCTACCGCTGTTACGACAGCCTCGCCCACGCGTTCACCGCCTTCACCGGCGCGATCCCGGCGGCCGACATCGCCTGCCGCGAGATCGCCGGTCTGGTGCGCGAGGGTTGCCAAGGACGGATTCCCTGATGCGCGCACTCGTCGTCGAACGCCTCGCCCCGGACTATGCCGGGTGCGTGTTGAAGGAGATCGAGACGCCGCGCCCGGGGCCGGGCGAGGTGCTGATCAAGGTGCGCGCCGCGGCGGTCAACTTCCCCGACCTGTTGCAGACCCGCGGCGAATATCAGCACAAGCCGCCGCTGCCGTTCATCCCCGGCCTTGAACTCTCAGGCGAGATCGAAGCGATCGGCGAAGGGGTCGACCGCTGGAAGGTCGGCGACGCCGTGGTCGGCGGAGCCCGCATCGGCGGCTTCTCCGACTATGCGCTGACCCATGCGCTGGCGCTCCGCCCCAAGCCGGAACTGCTGTCGTTCTCAGAAGCCGCGGCATACGGCGCAGCCTACCTGACCGCCTACGTCGCGCTGGTGCGGCGCGCCGAGATCGAGCCGGGCGAGTGGCTCCTGGTGCAGGGCGCGGCCGGCGGCGTCGGCCTGGCCGCCGTCGACCTTGGCAAGCTGCTGGGCGCGAAGGTGATCGCGGCCTCGGCCTCCGACGACAAGCTGGCCGTCGTGCGGCAGGAGTATGCCCCCGACGCGGTGGTGAACGTCACCGAGGGTTTCCGCGAGCGGGTGAAGGAGCTGACCGGTGGGCGAGGGGCGGACGTCATTTATGACCCGGTCGGCGGCGACGTGTTCGACGAGAGCGTGCGCTGCATCGCCTTCAATGGCCGCCTCTTGGTGGTCGGCTTCACCTCCGGCCGCATCCCGACGATCTCGGTCAACATGCCGCTGATCAAGGGGTTCTCGGTCATGGGCGTGCGCGCCGGCGAGTACGGCCGCCAGTTCCCCGAGAGGGGGCGCGAGAACGCCAAGGCGGTCTGGGACCTGGCCAACGAGGGCAAGATCCGCCCGCGCGTGCACGCCGAGCTGCCGCTCGACGCCTGGCGCGACGCCTTCGACCTGCTGGCCGACCGCAAGGTGATCGGCAAGGCGATCATCCGGCCCGACCTTTAGTCACGACGCGCGAAGGAGGCGTCGCATGCACGCTTCGACCATCGAAGACTTCCGCCACGAGCACGTCTTCCTAGGAAGGGCGCACGAGCGCAACGAGAGGCGCACCTGGCTGGTCATCGGCCTTTGCGGGGCGATGATGGCGGCCGAGATCGGCGGCGGGGCGGTGTTCGGCTCCATGGCGCTGATCGCCGACGGCCTGCACATGTCGACCCATGCCGGCGCGCTTCTGATCGCCGCGCTGGCGTACATGTTCGCACGCCGCCACGCCCGCGACGCGCGCTTCAGTTTCGGCACGGGCAAGTTCGGCGAGCTCGCGGCGTTCTCGAGCGCCATCGTGCTGGCGATGATCGCGCTCTTGATCGGCTACGAGAGCGTCCAGCGCCTGCTGCACCCGGTGCGGATCGCCTTCAACGAGGCGATCCCGATCGCCGTCCTCGGCCTCGGCGTCAATCTCACCAGCGCCTGGCTGTTGCGCGACGACCACGAACATCACCACGGCCATGAGCACGGGCGCGCGCATGACCACGCCCACGCCGATCACCATGACGCGCATCATCATCACGACCGGCACGACCGCGACCTGAACCTGCGCGCGGCTTACGTGCACGTGATGGCCGATGCGGCCGTCTCGGTGCTGGCGATCGTCGGCCTGACGTCGGCCAACCTCTTCGGTCTCGTCTGGATGGACCCGGCGATGGGCATCGTGGGCGCCATCGTCATCGCCAACTGGTCGTTCGGTCTGGTGCGCGCGGCGGGCGCCGTGCTGCTGGACATGCAGGCGGACGGCGGGCTGGCGCACGCGATCGAGCACCGGCTGGAGGACGGTTCAGACCGCATCAGCGACCTGCACCTCTGGCGCGTAGGGCCTGGGCACAACGCCGCGGTGGTCAGCCTGGTGTCCGACCATCCGCAGGCCCCGGAAGCCTACAAGGCCAAGCTAGAAGGACTATCGAGTCTGAGCCACGTCACCATCGAAGTGCACGCCGGCCCGGGCGGGCATTGACTCACTCTGAATAAGGCGATCCTCGGAAGGGCCATGTCCGCCTTCCGGCCGGTAGCCAGCGTCCGCTTCCGACCCCAAACAGGCGCTCGGCGAGCAGATCCTCGATCGCACACCTAGTCCAATCCTGCTCGGCGCAAGCCTTCCAAGTAGTGCTCTCGGTCGGCGTCCTGCTGGATAGGCATGTTTTCTACGATCCAGGCGAGCGAGATATTGGGTTGCGCGCGCCGAAGCTCCCGGAGTGCGGCCCCGGCTAGATCATCCTGTCCGGCCATGCCGGCGGCGGCGGTGAGGACCCGGTGGGCGCCGACGAAATCGCTCCGTTGCCGGATGCCTTCGCGCGCAAGCCGAATCGCCTCGTCATAGTGGCGGCCGAGGAACTGGGCATAGGCGGCGATGCCGCAATAGGTGGCTGATAGCGGATCGCGTGGGCTGAGCCGCAAAGCTCGGCGCGCAGCCACATCGCCTTCTTCCCAGCGCCCGCAATAACACAGCGCCAGACCATAAAAACCCTGGGCAGGTGAGAAGTTGGGATTGAGCCGCAACGCCAGCTCGCACTCTGCGAGGGTGTCGTCGAAGCGCCGCGCGAACAAGTAGACGCCAGCTAGCGCGTAGTGCGCCCAGGGATCTTCGCTATCGGCCATGATCGCCGTCTGTGCCGCACGCTCGGCGATGAGCCTCCCGGTCGCCACCTCCATCCAGCCCATGTGGATGCTGAACGTGTAGCTGGCGGCAAGTAGGCCGAGCGCCTGGCCATAGTTTGGATCGATGTCGATCGCCTTACTCAGCAGCGTCTGCGCGACAATGTTGTCTTGCCGGGTCACGCGCCAGTAGTGCGATAGCGCCCGCATCACGAGCTCCCACGCATCCATGCTATGCGGCAGCTTGCGCTGGGCGCGAAAATTCTCGGCCGCATAGAGTTGCGGCTCGATCGCAGCGACAATCGCCTCGGTGATCTCGTCCTGCACGGCGAACACGTCGGCGAGGGAACGGTCGTAGTGCTCCGCCCAGATGTGGCTGCCGGTGGCGACGTCGTTGAGCTGCGCCGTGATGCGCACGCGGTCGCCGCCCCTGCGCACGCTGCCCTCGACCACGTAGCCGACGCCGAGTTCCTCGGCGATCTGCTTCATGTGCACCGCCTTACCCTTGTAAATGAACGAAGAGTTTCGCGCGATCACGAAGAACCAGCGGAGCTTGGACAGTGCGGTGATGATGTCCTCGCTGATGCCGTCGGAAAAATACTCTTGCTCCGGCTCGCCGCTCATATTCGCGAAGGGTAGGACGCAGATAGTCGGCCTAGAAACTCGCGCCGGCGCTGCTTCCGCGGCCGAGACCGACGCGTCGTCACGCCCTCCGGTCAGTTCGGCGACGCTGGCGGCCACCTTGCGCCACCCGGGCGCTTCGGCATCTCCGGTCCAACCGGCGAGATCGGCGCACTGGATCTGATCGAAGGGCATGGGCAGCGCGGTCGCATCCACCTTGAGCTGCACCAGCTTATGGTCACCGCGGGCGCGATCCGCCTCTGAGCGGACCCACTCCGACTTCACTGCCTCGGCCGACCAGATGACCACAACTGCCCTGGCTTCGCGCAGGCGCTCCTCGATCACGTCGGCATAGGCGCGATGGGCTGGAATCTCATCGTCGAGCCACACCGCATGGCCGAGACCGCGCAAGGCCGCTGCGACAACCTGGGCCTCTTTCGCGGTCGAGCGGGTGTAGGAGATGAAGACGTGTGACATCAGGGTGCCACCCCACTCGCAGTCGCGGCTGGAACCCTAGCTAGGCCGAAGCGCGGCGGGCAAGGGAAAGGTGTTCCAACGGACCGCGTTAGTGTGTGCTTCTGGGCTCGTCGGCTAGGTCCGCTTTCGACCCAAAGCAGACGATCAACCGGGCGCGGTTAGCCGCCCGCCGGGGTCTTCCCCTCCGCCAGGGCGATGCCGTTCAGGACGAGCGCCACGGCAGCGGCCGAGAGAAAGATGGATCTCACTTGATCCTCAAACGGTACGTCCGTCAGCTTTCGATAGCGCGCCATCGCCTCCCGCGCCGCCTCCAATTGCCCCAGCTGGCCGAGACTGGCGGCAAGGAATCCAAGCAAGCCAGGGTTCTCTAACTGTTGGGCGGCTTCCTTCAATAGATCGGCCGCCTCGCCGACTCGGCCCTGAAGGAAACGGGCTTCGCCGAGGATGCCGATCTGGCCCGCTCGGTTTGGCCCCATCGGGTCAAGGCGCATCGCCATCTCGATGTGCTCGGCGGCCAGGTCCGCCTCGCCCAACGTGAGACGCAAGATGCCGCTGTAGAGCCACGCCATCGAGGAGCCTGGGTTCAGGACGGTCGCCCTGTCCACGAGCGACAGAGCCGCGCCCGTGTCGCCTCCGAGGCGTGACATGACCAAGGCGGCGCGGGCCATCGCCGTAGCGTCGTCGCCGGCCGCCTTCAAGGCCCGGCCAGCCATCTCTGCGCCGAGGCGGCGGTTGCCTTCGGCGTCGTCGGACCAGCCGTAAAGGTTGATGCGGTAGCAGCAGTACGCGGCATAGCTCAGCGCCGGCGCAAACTCAGGGTCAAGAGCGATGGCGCGTCGAAAGAGATCGAGCGCGGACAACACGTCCGCCTTGGAGCCCGGCGCCAGGGTCATCGCGCGGAGGTAGAGATCGTAGCTGCCCATGTTGTCCGTCGGCCGGGCGACCGCGCGCCGGATCTCCGCCTGGCGCACCGTGGGCTCGATTTTGCCGGCGACCGCGAGAGCGACCCGATCCTGCAGGGCGAAGACATCCTCCAACGTATCCTCAAAGCGATGGGTCCAGATCTGGGCGCCGTCCTCGGCGTCGATCAACTGGACGCCGATCCTCACCCGGCCCCCAGCCTGGCGGACGCTGCCGCCCAGCACATAGCGGACGCCAAGTTGGCGGGCTGCGTCCTGCGGGCCGACGCCCTTGCCCTTGAACGCGAGCGTCGAGCCGCTGGCGATGACGAAGATCGATTTGATGCGCGAAAGGGCTTCGACGATTTCCACGACCATGCCGTCGGCGAAATAATCTTGCTCCGGATCGCCGGAGAGGTTGGCGAACGGCAGCACGGCGATTGAGGGCTTGGTGGGGAGCGGCAGCGGCGCGGCCGTTACGGGCGGCGCCGAGACGCCCGTCCCACCCACCAGATCGGCGATGCTGGCGACCACTTTGCGCCAGCCCGGGGCTTCGAGGTCGCCGCTCCAGCCAGCCAGGTCCGCACACTGGATCTGATTGAACGGCAGCGGCGGCGTTGACCCATCCACCCGCAGTTGGACCAGGGTCCCAGCCTCGCGGGCGATGTCGGCCTCGGCGCGCACCCACTGGGACTTCACGGCTTCGGCCGACCAGACGACCACCACGGCCTTGGCCGCCTTCAGGCGCTCCTCGATCACCTCGGTGTAAGCGCGGTGCGCGGGCAGCTCGTCGTCGCGCCAGATGTTGTGGCCAAGCGAGCGGAGGGCGTCGGCGATCTGCTGCGCCTGCTTCTCCGTGGAACGGGCGTACGAGATAAAGACGTCGGACATGCCTGGCCGGCCCCACCCCTGGCCGCGACCGGACCCTAGCTAGGCCGAACAGCAAGCGGCAAGGGAAAGGTATCCGATACGGATGGAGCGAATGTCTGCTGTCGGGCAGGGAGCCTATGTCTGCTCTCGGCCCAATGCGGAGATTCCGCGCAGCCAAGTTTGGTCGGGCCCGGGGTCAGATCACAAAGTCGGCAGGATCGTTTCGAGCGCCTCAGAGAGCGTCGTCTGGCGCGGTCCGAAGGCGGTCACGTCGAGCTGGAAGTTGTTGGGAGCGTAACCCATAGTCGCTGGGATCAGAACGCCCGATCCCCGGCCGGTCGACACCGATCAACCGGACGCCGAGCGCTCTCGCGGGCTCCGCCATCATGAGCGCCTCGAGACGCGAAGAGCCGCTCCCATGGCAGTGTATCACCGCGGGCCCATCGGACCTTCCGACTTCGAGGTAGCCGAGCGACCAACCATCGGCGAGCTCGATAGTCGAGAAGGCTTCGCTGTCCATGGCGCTCCGTACCGCTGACAGGCATGCCTTTTCAGGCCCCGGACTGGTCGTCTACCCTGCAGAGCGACGCGGCGCATCGCTATATTGACCCTCGCCGCGGGAGGTTGAGGGCCGCTGGCCAGTCGATCATGCTCAAGCTTGGGGAGCTGGGGCATGACTGACGCGCCAATGCCGGCGGACATCGCGGCCGCGCCGGTGGGCGAGGCGATGCGGTTCGTAATGGAGCAGATTCGGGGCAACGGGTCCGCGCCGCTCGAAGCGTTCCTTGCGCGCTTCACGGCCGACTACGCGGCTTTCATCAAGGAGCGCATGGCCACGGTCGCCGCCGAGGCCGGCCCGTTCACGGTCGTCGCCTATCGTCTACCAAGGGCGAACGTCTGTGTGGCTGAGTTGCAGGCAGACGATGGTCGCGGCTGGGCGCTCGGCGTCGGGTTCGTCGACGGCGTGATCCGGTTTTCTCCGGCGTACATGTTCCCGCGTCCGCCGGGCCTCTCCTACCGTCGCGCCGCGCCTACCGACGCCGATGCGCTCGCCGCCCTCGAACTCGCGGCGCCCATCGTCACAGGCGACGTCGAGACGGCCTATGACAAGTCGCGCGACTACTTCGAGGCCGAGCGGCTGATGAGGAGTGAAGCGTTCGTGGTGGAACGGGATGGCGCCATTGTTGGGCTCTACGCCAATGTCGTTCACCCAATCCGCATCGCGGGAAAAGACCTCCAGAGTGTCTACGAGCACCGCGTCCGCGTACACCCCGCCGCGCGGGGCGGTGGCGTGATGCGGCTGGCGGCGCTGGCCGGGCTCGAAACGACCATCGGCCGATCACGCCTTGACGTAGGCTACAGCTTCGTTGCCGCCGATAACGACGCGGTTCTACGCCTGCGGCC
>JGI12269J14319_10001248_pt1 | contig 25438 bp, 17 predicted proteins | sample PeaSoiSIISIP2007_FD_14319 | JGI IMG/M metagenome (IMG submission 14319)
AAGTCGCTCAGGCCGCGAGGCCGCGCCGGCTGCAGGTTTCACGAACCCTCTGCGTTGCCGCGCTCGTTTGGATTGTGTTTCTTCTGGCGATCATCAGCGTTCCGCGCTCGGCTTGGATCAATTCGGTCGCCAGCCTCGCCGCGTTAGCCCTGGGCGCGTGTTGGTATTTCTGGGGACGCCCGCGAAAGTCCGCGGCTGACGGGGGGCTCAGCCCAGAGCATGGTTCAGACACTTTTGTCCACAGCGCAGGCGACGGAATTTAGGCACGACGTCTGCGCAGCCACGGCGATCTCGACTGCTCGGAGGCCATCCGTACCAGTCACTCGTGGACCTCGGTCGTTGAGCATGTTGTCCACGAAATCGCGAACCTCGGCAAGATAGGCGTCGGCAAATCGCGTGAGGAAGTGATCCACCACATCGTAGCCACCTCCGTCAGCGCGCAAGAATGTAGCCGAAGTTTGCCGTAAGCCTCCCACCAGAATGGAACCCTTCGAGCCGATTATTTCCGTCCGCACATCGTACCCGTAGACACATTGCGCATAAGACTCGACGTTGCCAATCGCACCCTTTTGGTATTTCATATTCACAACTCCGGCCACGATATCTCCACACTGCTCCAGTTCTGGCCGTATTGCGACGGTCTTGTAGGCATGCACTTCTGAGACCTCGTCGTTCATTAGCCACCGTGCAAGATCAAAATCATGAATGGAGGAGGCGAAGAATAGCATTCCGTTCAGGGCCGATTTATAGTATCCAATGGGTGGGGCATCCTTGTCCCGTCCGATCGATTTGAAAATAACCGGTTCGCCAATCTCGCCCGCCTCAACCCGCTTCTTGGCGGTAGCATAAGCCGGGTCATAGCGTCGCATGAACCCGACTTGTAGACGCACCCCTGCCTTCTCAACCGCCTTCAGGGCAGAACGGGCGTCCGTTGAATTCAGAGCCAATGGCTTTTCACAAAGAATGTCTTTGCCAGCGGCGGCGGCAGCGCGTATCGCCTCGGCATGGAATTTATCCGGAGTGGCAATCACGACAGAGCCGATATCTTTGCGTTCGAGCATAGCCTCGAGACTCGAGTAGGAGTGCCCGATCTCCAACTCAGCCGCCACCTGTTTGGCGCGGGCTGCGTCGGCATCGGCAATTGCGATGAGTTGTGCCTGGGGAACGAGGCGCCGCAGATTTTCCGCATGACGCTTTCCCATTTCTCCGACTCCAACCACCCCCACGCCCAACTTGCTCATGAAACCATCCTCCTGAAATGAAAAGTTGTCGCCGGTGCCCAGCCTGCGGCAGGTCTGATTTCTGCTAATCCCTTTTACAACATCTGGCGGCCGAACGATTGTAGCAACAGATCACGCCGCAATACTCAGGAAAAATGCTTGACAATAAAAACATTGTGAATTATAAGCGCTTAGCTAGAATGGCAAACTGTAACTGAAAATAACCCATTTGGGAAGCGGGAGAATAAAGAATAGTCGTTTTTGCGTGACAGGCATACTACACCCGAATAGGGCGGATAGCTCACCCCATCCGGAAAAAGGAGAAGGTGCCATGACCAAGAGCAGACAGGCATGCGGGTTTTTGGANGCTTTGACCTTTTTATCGGGATTATCGATTCGCNGGAAATCGCATTCGGAGCTGAATCAATCCCGAGNTAAAACGGTCGAGGAAAATGGGGCGCAGTGGAATCGCGCAAGCGGTTTCCGCGCTCGCATGNGGCAGTCCTCCAAAGCCTTGCTCCCCCTCCTAATTGTCTGTCTATTGAGTGGGGCCGCGCTGGCTGGCGTGACCGCGAGTATTTCGGGCACGGTCAAGGACGGAAGTGGAGCTATTATCACTGGCGCCACAGTTTCTGCAATTAACATTGGGACTGGGGTTGTTCAAACCCAACGGACCAACGCGCAGGGGTTTTATTCCTTTCAGTCTTTGCCGTTGGGGAATTACGACGTACAGGTGCAGCAACCCGGGTTCAAACTGTTCCGCGAATCCGGACTCGTCCTGGATGTCAACGCCGCTCTGGTCGTCGATCCTGTCTTGCGAGTTGGCGAGGTAAAAGAGGTTGTAGAGGTCTCGAGCGAAGCACAGCACGTGGAGACCAGCACCACTCAGCTAGGCGAGGTCATTGGTGGCCAGGAGATGACCAGTGTTCCGCTCGTCAGTCGCAGCTACACGGATCTCCTGGCGCTTCAGCCCGGCGTCGTATCGACTTCGTCGGGAATGTCAGGTGCTCTGGCAGGCCCGTTCAACTCGACTGGCGTCGTCATGCCGCTGGTTTCGGGTGACCTGAATGCGGGGGGCCTCTCGGTGAATGGCATGCGCGAGGCCAACAATGGTTTTCTGCTCAACGGAGCAACGGTGCAGGAGCCCGGATTTGGTGGAACTGCCGTCATTCCCAACCTGGATTCGATTGCCGAGTTCCGCATCTTGACCAATAACTTCGACGCGGAATACGGCAATTACAGTGGCGGCCAAATCAATGTGATCACGAAATCTGGAACCAATGGATTCCACGGAGATGTCTTCGAGTTCCTCCGTAACACTGATTTTGATGCGGCTAACTATTTCGATCAAGGAATCCGCGGCGCTTATCACCAGAACCAGTATGGTGGGACGCTGGGGGGACCTATCAAACGCGACAAGGTTTTCTTCTTTGGTGACTACCAGGGAAACCGCGTCGTGCAGGGTGTAAGCGAAGGGCAAGTGGCGGTGCCATCGGCTGCAGAGCATACCGGCGATTTTTTGGACCGGGCAAGCCAACTGACCGGTACTGTGGTGGGCACCGCCTGGGCACAGACTTTGCAGCAGGAGCTCGGATACCCAGTTTCCGCGGGCGAAAATTACTACACCTCCGGGTGTACGAGTTCGGCGCAATGCGTCTTCCCCAATGCGCAAATTCCTCAGAGCGCAATTTCCGCGCCGGCGAAAAACATCCTTCCATTTATCCCGGTGCCGAACAATGGGTCGTTCTTTTCTACGTCGAGCCAGTCGCTGCGGCTGAACGATTACAAGACTAGCGGCCGCGTGGACGGCAACACGCATTTCGGCATGCTCTCCGCCTACTACTTCTTCGACAACTACAATCTCACCAACCCTTATCCAACGGCTTCAGTCCCGGGCTTTGCTGCCGCGGGTACCGGACGCACGCAGGACATCAATCTGGGAGACACAAAGTCGCTGGGCAATACGTCTGTCAATGAAGCTCGCTTCGAGTACGTGCGCAATAACATTCTGGTGAACCAACCCTCGAACGGCGGCGCCGTCACCATGAACTCTCTGGGGTTCACGACCGGCGCAAACACCCTCGGAATTGATGTGCTCAATCCGGCCATCCAAGGCGTACCTGAGTTGGACTTTCAGACCTTCACGGTAGGCGTTCCCAGCCGGCCGAATCGTTACATTGAGAACACATTCCAGTGGCTGGACAACTTCAGCAAGGTCATAGGAACGCATACGCTTCGGTTCGGTGCGGCTTACCATTACAACCAAATGGACCAGCAGCTTTCCAACGTGGTCAACGGAAATTTCGTCTTTAACACTGCGTCAGAGACAGGTATCGATTTTGCTGATTTCTTGATTGGCGCGCCTGCGCAATACGTGCAGGGCGTCGCCCTCCCCGGGAACGGGCGTAGCCATTACATNGGCGCNTACGGTCANGATAGCTGGCGCGTGCGTTCCAACTTCACGGTGAACTATGGATTGCGCTGGGACGTCAGCACTCCCTGGTCCGAGCAACATAACGAATTGGAAACCCTGGTTCCGGGCAAGCAATCGGCAACTTTCCCCGGTTCGCCGACGGGTTGGGTATTCGGCGGAGACCCAGGAATTCCGTCAACCTTGGCGCCCACTCGCTACAACAACTTCGCCCCCCGCGTGGGCTTCGCCTATTCACCAAGCTCCAGCGACGGATTTCTCGGCGCATTGTTCGGCGGTCCTGGTAAATCCAGCATTCGTGCCGGGTACGGGCTGTTCTACAACTCGTTCGAAGGTGCAACTAGCTTCAACCAGATCGGCGCCTCTCCGTTTGGTTTCTTCTACGTGGGCAACAATCCATCCTTCGCTACGCCTTTCATCAACCGACCGTCCGGCGTCAGCCAATTGCAAAGATTCCCGGTCGTATTTCCTCCTCAGAATGCCAGCCCCAGCAATCCGGATGACTCCGTCAACTGGTCGGTGCTGCTTCCGATCGTGAGTTCTCCGGGCATCTATATCCACAACCGGCTTCCTTACGCCGAAGATTACGAGTTGTCGATCCAGCGAGAGTTCTCCAAAGACACGCTACTCACCCTGAGCTATGTCGGCACGCAGGCACATCGATTGCTGTCTGACCTCGAGTCCAACCCGGGAAGTCAGTCTCTGTGCCTTTTCCTGTTGAACCCATCGTTGTCGCCCGGAGGGGTCAACCCTCACCTCGCTCCGAACAGCCCCGGGTGCGGGCCGGGAGGCGAGGACCCGGGCGTCGGGAGCCCCATCACCCTGGCGACTGGTGTAACTGCTCCGGGATATCCTGGAGTAGGCACCTTCGCTACGACTCGCTTGCTTGCGGGGTTTAACGCGCCGAACTCGGACTCGTTCCAAAGCAACGGCTACTTCATCACCATTGGCAATTCCAATTACAACTCGCTTCAGGTCAACCTGCGGCATACGAGCAAGCGGCTGCAAACGTTGGTCGGTTATACCTACAGCAAGTCGATGGACGATGCTTCGGGCTACGGAGAACAAATTAATCCGTTGAACCATGCGGCCAGTCAAGCGCTCTCCGCATTCGATGAAACCAACAACTTTGTTGCCAGCTACAACTACAGCTTGCCGCTTGATCTCCTGAAGGGGCCCAAGCGGTTGACGAACGGTTGGCAAATGAGCGGGATCACGCGCTTCACGACTGGGATACCCGTGGTTATCTACGAGGCGGATGATCGTTCCCTGCTAGGCACCGCCTTCACCGGCCCCATTATCCTGGATGTCGACACGCCGAATTACACGCCGGGATCTTTGAATCTCAAAAATCCTCGTTCCGGACAACCGTTCTTCAATACTTCTCTGTTCAGTCTGGAAACGCTGGGGCAGTTGGGCGATTCCACCCGTCGCTTCTTCCACGGTCCGGGAGTGAATAATTTTGACATGGCGCTGGTGAAGGATACTCCGCTGACAGAGAGAATGAATATCGAGTTCCGAGCGGAGTTTTTCAACATCTTCAATCATGCACAGTTTCAAAATGTGCAGGGAAACGTCAACGCATCCAACTTCGGACTCGCGCAATCAGCCGCCGCGCCACGTATAGGACAACTTGCTCTCAAACTGTTGTTCTGACAAGGTGGATAGAAAACGGTTAATAGGGAGACCAACGAATGACTGCAGTAGCTTCTCGATTTCACTTTGCCTCCGCGCCGGACAGCTGGGGTGTGCTCGACTATCCCGGACCGTCGTGGGAGCAGTCCTACCAAAAGATGCTGGATGAGATGGTGGACGCCGGTTATACAGGAACCGAGCTTGGCCCTTATGGCTTCTTTCCTACCGATCCGAAGATTCTGAAAGTCGAACTGGCGAAACGCCATCTGAAGCTTTTGGGCTCGTTTGTGCCGGTGACGCTGAGTGATCCGGCGTCCACTGCGATTGTGATTGAACAAGTACGCAAGGTGGGCAATTTACTGGCGACTCTGGGCGCTCCATTTCTTGTCCTTGCGGACGCACAATCTGCTGAACGTGACCAAATCGCGGGCCGGGTTCCCAGCGACGGAAGTGCTGGGCTAAACGCGCAGCAGTGGAAGCAAGTGGCGAAGGTTGTCGCGGATGCCGCACAAGTCACCGCCGAATACGGGCTCGACCTGGTTTTCCATCCTCACATTTCCACCTATGTTGAGACTCCGGAAGAAACCGAGCGCTTCTTTGACGTAACCTCATCGACCAATATCGGACTTTGTCTCGACACCGGGCATTGCGCCTACGCAGGAGGAGATCCCGTCGCTGAAGCCGAGAAGTATCGCTCAATTCTGAGATTCGTTCATCTTAAGGACGTCGACAACAAAGTTCTGGCCGAAGTTCTGCGTCAGAAAATGAATTTTGAGCAGGCGGTGGAAGCTAAGACGTTCACCATTATTGGCAAAGGTTCGATTGATTTTCCTGCCTTCTTCCGTGTGCTCGCGAAAAACAATTATTCCGGCTGGATGGTCGTGGAACAGGACGTCAAGTTCGGCGCTACGGTCGTGCCGCCCGCACAGAGCATCGCTGCAAGTCTTAAGTATTTGCAAGGGGTAGTCAATCAGTTGGTACCAGCGTCAGTGGGACCTTGATCACAGGGAACAGAATAATCGATTTAGAGGATCGGCTTTTTCAAGGCGTCGAGCCCCGAAGATTTATGCCTCGCATGACGACCACAGCTTACAAGAGTCCGCTGTATGAAATGACACAGGCCACGCCGACCTGTCTTTGGAATGACTCCGCCTCCATACAGGAGCTTACCTACTCCATCGAACATGGCGCGGTGGGTGCAACTTGCAATCCGGTCATCGTGCTGGGTGTTCTTAAGAAGGAGATGAATTTTTGGAAAGATCGCATTCGCGAAATCATCGACGAACGGCTCACGGCCACGGAAGATGAGATCGCGTGGCAACTTGTTTGCGAGATTTCCGTAAACAGCGCTGCACTGTTGAAGCCTATTTACGACGCTCACAAAGGAAAGAACGGAAGACTCTCGATACAAACGGACCCGCGACTATTTCGAGATCCGCAGGCGATCGTAGCGCAGGCGCAAGAATTCAATCGACTTGCACCCAACATGATCGTGAAGATCCCGGTGACTTGCGCCGGCATTCCAGCGATCGAGGAAGCCACTTATCTCGGCATCAGCATCAACGCGACCGTTTGCTTCACTTTGCCGCAAAGCGTCGCCGTGGCCGAGGCAGTCGAGCGCGGCCTTCGACGCCGCGAGCGCGAAGGAAAGGATATCGCAACCATGGGTCCGGTGTGCACGATCATGGTTGGCCGCCTAGACGACTGGCTGAAGGTCGTCATGGAAAAAGAAAATATCGCCATCGATCCCGGATACCTGGAGTGGGCCGGGGTTGCGGTTTTCAAGAGGACTTATCAGCTTTTCCGCGAACGTGGCTATCGCATTCGTTTGCTCTCAGCAGCCTTTCGCAACCACATGCACTGGAGCGAGTTCATCGGCGGCGATGTTGTCATTTCACCACCGTACTCGTGGCAGGTGCGATTCAACGCCAGCGATATCGAGGTTCGCCCCCGTATCGACAATCCTGTCGATCCTAAAATTGTGGCGGAGCTCTTGAAGAAGTTTGTCGATTTCCGGCGCGCTTACGCAGAAGATGGTATCTCGGTTGAGGACTTCGACTCGTTTGGCCCCAGCCGCCGCACTCTTCGGCAGTTCATTGCTGCATGTCATGACCTGGATGGGGTCGTGCGCGACGTTCTGCTTCCGAACCCGGACGTATGAAGAGGCTCTCGAACCATAGCCATCAGTCTGAAGTGTTGCGTTGGCTTCAAACCGTTGGAGGATCTGATGTCCCAGGATGTTGTTCACTCCCGCCTCTTGCCAACCGGTAAATCGGGAGAGCTGTTGAGATTTTCGCGCCAGGACGCTGGTTGGGAGTGGATGGGACTGTCCGTGAGGCGTCTGGCTCCTCGTGAGGTCTGGGAGTTTGCACATCCCGCCGAGGAGACAGCCTGCGTGTTGTTGTCAGGCAAGTGCGCAGCCGTTTGGGGCGAGAACAAATACAAAATCGGACAACGTGAAAGTGTTTTCGAAGGCTTGCCCTACGCCGTTTATTTGTCTGCGGGCGAGTCCGTTCGCTTCGAAGCAGAGACCGTATGCGAACTTGCCGTCTGCCACGTGCCCTCCCGCCAGAAGTTTCCCTCCCGGTTGATTACTCCCAAGGACGTCACCGTTTCGTTGCGAGGAGGGGGAAATGCCTCACGGCAAATAGTCGATGTTATGCGCCCCGAGTTTCCCGCCGAACGTCTCATCGTGGTTGAGGTCTATACCCCGGGCGGAAATTGGTCCAGCTATCCTCCGCACAAGCACGATGTCCACAATCCTCCGTCCGAGGTTGACCTGGACGAGATTTACTACTACCGCATGAATAAAGAGAATGCGTTCGCGCACCAACAACTTTACAGTGCGGACGGAACGCGGAACCGCGTAGTCACAGTTCGCGACGGCGATGCCGTCCTGGTTCACGAGGGATATCACCCGGTGGTGGCCGGACCCGGCTACGATGTCTACTACCTGAATTTCATCGCTGGAAGTGCCCGATCACTCGCCATTACAGAAGATCCCAATCACGTTTGGATCCGTTCTACTTGGAAAGAAATGGATGCTCGTCTTCCCATCGTACGCGAGCACGAATAGATTCAAATGGACTTCTGGGTTGTTTTTGGCGAATGCAACATGAATCCACACGACTCTCGCACCCGTAACTGCGGTGGAAGCGTGATGGTGACCGGCCGCGTGCGCTTGGATTCAATTCGCTCGAGAAGCAAGCGGACCGCTGTGGCCCCCACTTCGTATTTCGGAAGCTCGATGGTGCTCAGTCGAGGACGGAAACAACCTAGCCACGGATAGTCATCGAAGCTGACCAGGGCGAAGTCTTCTGGGCAGCGCATGCCAATTTCGTCGGCCGCACTCATGAATCCCACAGTCATTAAATAATTGGTAACCAGGACTGCATCAGGTCTGCGGGGCAGCAACGCCAATCCCGCCCGGTGTCCCGAGTCCACACGATAGTCCCCTTCAAACGTAAGCTCCGCGAAGTATTTCAAGCCATTCGCTTTTAAGGCACGTTGGTATCCTTTCCGCCGGGCACGCGCATTGCTAACGTTGACCGGTCCTCCTACGAGTCCAATTTTCTTGTAACCGATTCGTGCCAAATGAGAGACCGACTCAAATGCTCCGAGTTCGTCATCGGTCTGCACGAGGTCGGTTCTTAGTCCAGGGCAGGTTCGCATCACGAGAACAATCGGCACATTTGCGTCGGATAACATCTGCCGCTGGCTGATGGAAAGCTTCCCCGGCGTCTTGTTGAGAATAATCCCATCAACGCGCTTGGAAAGAAGCAGTTCCAGATACTGCGCTTCTTTTGCTTCCTTGTCGTCGCTGTTGCATAACAAGATGCTGTAACCGGCACTCTGTGCGGCATCCTCGGCGGCTCGCACAATAGCAGGAAAAAATGGATTCGCAATGTCGGTTACGACGATTCCAATCGTGTGCGTTCTTTGATTCGCCAGGCTGCGAGCCAACAGGTTCGGCCGATAATTTAATTTGCTAATGGCCGCCTCGACCCGGCGGCTAAGCGCAGGACTTACCCGTCCCTTTTTATTCATCACCGCCGATACGGTGAACACCGACACCCGCGCTTTGTGCGCGACATCGTAAATGCTCGGCGCCTTTGATCCATCGGACCGCTTATGGGAGTTCTTTCTAGGCATAGATTTCCTAACGATCTAACCGCATCGGAAACGAGATACAAACTCCGATATCAGCCCTCTCATCAAAGCACCGAAAAAGCATAAACAATTCAAAATACGCCTCATTCCAGGAATCTCAAAGCCGCTATTCCAGAAGAGAGGCTATGGCCAAAACGAAAATCGAAACTGATGGCAGCTTCGCAACACCATAGAGTCTGGGCTTCCGTCCTAAGCGGTTTGACTATTTAACAGACCCCGCCAGGAGATACAAGCCTTGGCCTGCCATCCGGTGTTGGACCTGGTGCGATGGTATCTTTATGATGGCGGAGAGGGGCCCGTATTTCCGCATCCTTGGTTTATGGACGTTCTCAAGCAACTTTTCGAGCAGCATTTCCACTCGCCCGTCGTGCGGGCGCAGCCGCTGCAAGGTCAGCTCGGGGGGTCGGGGCGTCGCATTATTCGCCTCGCCAGCGAAAAACTTAGTGTCATTGGCATCTTGTACGATGTACGCGAGGAGAATGTCGCGTTCCTGGAATTCTCGAAGCATTTTCGCCGGCACGGCCTCCCGGTGCCTGAAATTTATGCGGAAGATCTCAACCATGGCGCCTACCTCGAACAAGACTTGGGAGATACAACGCTATTCGAGTTCCTTTCGCAAAATCGTTCCGGCGAGGACATTGGTCCCGCTGCCATCGAAGCGTACCGACAAGCTTTGGCGACTTTGCCGCGGTTCCAGATCGAGGCTGGACGCGACTTGAACTACAAGGTCTGTTACCCGCGGGCGAGCTTCGATCGCCAGTCTATCGCCTGGGACCTGAACTATTTCAAATATTACTTTTTGCGCCTCGCTGAAATCCCTTTCAGCGAGCCGGCGCTTGAGCGGGATTTCGTTCGTCTGTCGAAGTTCTTGCTCACCGCTGAACACGGGTATTTCCTCTACCGCGACTTTCAGTCCCGCAACGTCATGCTGCGCGACGGCGAGACGTTTTTCCTGGACTATCAGGGCGGCCGCAAAGGCGCCCTGCAATACGACGTCGCTTCGTTGTTGTACGATGCCAAGGCTGATCTGCCGCCACAGGTGCGCCAGGAACTGCTGGATCATTATCTCGACCGGCTTGCAGACTTCATCCCGCTCGATCGCGAAGCCTTCATGCGGCACTACTACGCCTACGTTTTTGTGCGTATTATGCAGGCACTGGGCGCCTATGGTTTTCGCGGCTTCTTTGAACGCAAGCCCCATTTCCTGCAAAGCGTGCCCTTCGCGCTGAAAAATGTGCGCTGGCTGCTTCACAATGTCCAACTGCCCATCGAGTTGCCCACACTGGTGGACGCATTCGCAAGCATGCTGGGTTCGGAGAAACTACGGAGCCTTGCTTCGGACTCAGATTCGCCGAAATTGGCGGGTGCTACCTCCGAAACAGGACATCTTGTCGTGCGAATTTTCAGCTTCTCTTTTCACCGGGGTGGCTTGCCTAAAGACGAAACCGGAAATGGCGGCGGATTCGTTTTCGACGCCAGATCGGTTCCCAATCCCGGCCGTGAAGAGCGATTCACGGCGCTTACAGGTAAAGACACGCCCGTGATTGAATACCTGAACCAGCAGGAGGGCGTACACGAGTTTCTCGCCCATGCCGCGTCGCTGGTGGATGCCAGTGTTAGCAACTATCAGCATCGCCGATTCAAGAACCTCATGATCTCATTCGGTTGCACGGGCGGGCGACATCGCTCCGTCTATTTCGCCGAGCAATTGGCGAAGCATTTGCGCGAACGAAGGGATGTGCAGGTGATCGTGCGGCATCTCGAGTTGGAGAAGATAGGCAAATGAGAGCCATGATTCTGGCCGCGGGCTTGGGTACACGCCTACTTCCACTTACCGAAAATCGGCCTAAAGCCCTTGTGGAAATAAATGGCCGGACCTTGCTTGAGATCACTCTCGCCCGGTTGCGCGGCTCCGGGATAAGGGACGTAATTATCAACATGCATCATTTTGCCGGCATGATTCTCGACTATCTGGAAAACAACAAGAATTTCGGTATGAATATTGTGGTCTCTCCCGAGGAGGTCTTGCTTGATACGGGGGGCGGCCTGAAACAAGCAGCCTATTTTTTTCTCGAGCATTCTATCGATCGTGAAGAACCATTCCTTTTGCACAACGTCGATGTCCTTAGCACGATTGATCTCCCGCGGATAGTGCAATTCCATACTGAACATCAGGCTCTGGCGACACTTGCGGTGCAAGAGCGAAAAAGTTCGCGGCACTTGCTGTTCCAGGAGGACTCGGAGCTTTGCGGAAGGCGAATCGGACAGGATTCCACAACCGAATTGGTACGCCCCTCACAACGGGTGCAACCGCTCGCTTTTTGTGGGATCCATGTGATTTCTCCTCGTTTTCTCACAATGATGAACGAGGAAGGAGCGTTTTCGATCATCACCTCCTACTTACGCCTCGCTGGGGCCGGCGAAAAGATTCTCGGCTTCCGCGCCGATGAATACCACTGGCGCGATTTGGGGACGCCCGAAAGTGTTGCCCAAGCCGCTGAGGATTTGCAGCAGAGCGTGACTCCGACGTAGCCCGGACTATTCGGGCTAGGAGATCCCCCTCCTACCTGGACTATGTTCCGTCAACACGCTCTGAATCACTTGTCGACATCAGCTGGGATCTGGAGGCACAGTCCCGTATGTTGTACCAACATCCTCGGTTCCACCCGCTCCCGCCCGCACTGAGAATAAACCCAGTCAGAGGGTTTTGAGCGCTATGGCCTTGGTTACATCAACCAACAACGGCGCCCTCTAGGCAGTTTTTCCTAAGTGATCGTCAAGACGAGGGCGTGGCTGGTTCCACCGCTCGTGCAGCCAAGATCGCCCGAGTTCCCGCTCGGAGTATTAACCGTCACGCTTGCTGTTCCAGGAGCGGAGATCACGGCGGTCGTGATCGTGGCCTGCAACTGCTGACTGCTGGTAGCCAGAGTGTTTAGCTTTGTCCCGTTGATGACCACGACCGAAGACGAAACAAACTGAGTACCATTCACAGTAAGCAGAAAGCCTAGCCGCACTTCCGCGAACGTAACGGTGCTCGGAGAAAGGGACCCAATGATCGGCGCTGGCCGAGCACTCCCGCACAAGGGATTGAGCGCGTTGCAGCCTTGGAACACCAGCAAGGCGAGCAAAAGTCCGCTGACAGGTCGCAAGAAAGCACCGATTCGTTTCATACTGCATCGTACACCCTTCATCACGACGGAAGATGGGATAGAGATGCACTCAGGCTGGGATTTCAAGGCTACTGCGCGATGTTTAGACGTTCAAGATTACACTGGTTTCGTGGGCATACCTCGGCAATGGATGAGGTAGGAGGCGAAGCCGATTCCTGACGATAAATCGCCGTTACACTCATTGTCCGATGGGTTGGGAGTTTGCCTTTTCGCAACTCGTCCGATAATATCCCGGTGCTTTCCGAAAAGGAGGAAACATGCCGATGAAGCGAATTGTAGGCTGGGGATTCGTCGTGATGTTGTGCGCGCTGGTCTCGATTCCGGCGCTGGCTGCCGACAAGTCGGACGTCGCGGCTCGCGCCGCGACTTGGGAGAAGGAATATAACGCGGGGAACCTTGCGGCTGTTGTGGCGCTTTACGCGTCCGATGGCTGCCGGATGCCCCCTAACCAGGAAGCCGTCCATGGCAGAGATGCGATCCTGGCACAGCTTAAGGCCGGCAAGGATCGTGGCGCCGCCCAGGTCAAGATCGCCGTCACTGCCGCCGACAGCAGCGGCAACCTCGGCTATGGCACTGGGACGTATGTGGTCACGGGNGCTGACGGTTCCCATGTNGACCACGGCAAGTGGATGCTGGCCTCGAAGAAGGTGGACGGGAAATGGGTGACCCAGTGCGACATTTTTAATTCGGACATGCCCATGCCGAGCGGAGCGATGAAATAGTTTTGACTTGGGCACACTTGCCATGCCCCCAAAAGGCTCGCGGGTGTGCCGCTCCACCTCCACACCTCGCAGGTAGTTGACGTAACATCGCGATAGCTCTCAGTGATGTTTGGCGGGATTTTGAGTTGGTCTGTCCTCAGATGGGACCGCCTTTCGGCGACTTGTGACATCAATCACATCTTTGAACCACAGTTTTCCCCGAAACTCATGTTGTGCCTCTCGTAGCGATTTGCGGATTGCGCCTGCTGGCATCTTTTTGTATAGCCCTACCCGTTAGTCGCACCAACGAGCGGGACTGACCTGCCCCCCAATTTTCGTTCACGTAAGAATACGACAACTTTCAGCTGCTCCATCTCCGATTTGAGCCGGGATGGGGGAGCGCGAGGGGCAAGGGACGGCGTTTGAGTCCCTTGCCTCTCGCTCAGCTGTGTAGAAGTCCGCTGCCTGCGCCGCCGCAAACTCTTTCGGCGTGCGGTATCCCAAACTGCTGTGCGGACGCTCCTCGTTGTACTCGATCTTCCACGCTGCGATCTTCCGCCGTGCGTCGAACAGGTTCTGAAACCAGCTCACTGTCAAGCACTCATCCCGCAGCCGTCCGTGAAAGCTTTCCACCCGCGCATTCTGCGTCGGCTTGCCCGGCTGAATGTGCAGCAACTCGATCTGCCGCTCCACGCACCACGCCAGAAAATGCCGGCTCGTCAACTCCGGCCCGTTGTCGCAGCGGATCGCCTGCGGCACTCCACCCTCACCCACAATCTGCTCCAGCACGCGAGTTACTCTCCGGCTGGCAAAGCTCGTATCCACTTCCAAGGCCAAACACTCCCGCGTGTACGCATCCACCACACTCAGTACCCGGATCGCCCGTCCGCACTCCACCGCATCGTGCAGAAAATCCAGCGCCCACTCTTGATTCGCCGAAGTCCGCTCCAGCAGCGGCTTTCCCTCGCGCACGCAATGCTTCCGTTACTTCCGACAAATCATCAACCCTGCCTCCCGATACACCCTATGCACCTGCTTGTGGTTCACTTACTCGCCCGAACGGCCCAACAGAACATGCAGTCGCCGATACCCGAAGCACGGCTTCTCCCGTGCTAACTCCACCAGTTTGCTGCGCAACGGCTCATCGCTGCGCCGCGACTGATACCGGTAGCTCCCCACTGCCATCCTCACCACCCCGCAAGCCCGCCGTTCACTGAAGGCGTACTTCTCTCGCACCTGCTCGACAGTCGCCTTCAGGACCGCGAGCTCCACCCGTTTTTTTCAATCACCCACTGCAGCGCATCCTTGTCCAGACTCAGATCCGCCACCAGTTTCCGCAGGCGCGTGTTCTCGTCCCGCAGTTGCTTCGCTTCCTGCGCCTGACTCACATCCATGCCCCCGTACTTCGCCTTCCAGGCATAGATCGTGTGCTTCGACACTCCCACTTCCCGCGCCACGTCCTCTGCTTTCCGACCCGCTTCCAGTTGCTTCAGCGCCCCGATCATCTCCGCTTCCGTGTGCCTGCTCTTCGACATACCCCTTCCCCTTCCCTTCGTCCGAAATCATACTCGGACCTGTTCGGAAAACGGGGAGCAGGTCAGTGCCGAGGAGTAATGGGACACCAACCAAAGTATGTCACCGTGCAGAGTGCAGGCAACGGCGTTGTTTGGTGGCACCAGGTCTAGTTCGCTTGAGGCTGTGCACGTGATGCTTTGCTGAGCCGACGCGCTGCCAAGCATCACGCCCAGAAAAAGAATTAGCGATGCGAACGTCAACATTCTGACTTTCATATCGTTTCTCCTTTACGAACGCTTGCTGGTTGGGCATCATTCCAACAACTTTACTACAGGTTGTCTCCTTCCGTTACCCCCCAGCTTTCATTGACTTGCCCGTTTCACAGACGTAAGATTCGCGCCAGTGATCGGGCAGACCATTTCGCACTACCGCATTGTGGAGAAACTGGGTGGTGGAGGGATGGGTGTCGTCTACAAAGCCGAGGACACTCGGCTCGGTCGTTTTGTGGCTCTGAAGTTCCTGCCGGACGATGTTGCCAACGATCCTCATTCTCTGAGCCGGTTCAGACGTGAAGCCAAAGCTGCCTCGGCCCTGAATCACCCCAACATCTGCACCATCTACGACATTGGCGAGCAAGAAGGTAAGGCCTTCATCGCCATGGAGTTTTTGGATGGGATGACGCTGAAGCACAGCATCGCGGGCAGATCGCTCGAAACTGAAATCGTGCTGCTGCTTGGAGTTCAGATTGCCGACGCTCTTGATAGCGCCCACTCCAAGGGCATCGTTCATCGCGACATCAAGCCTGCAAACATTTTTGTTACCGAGCGTGGCCACGCGAAGGTGTTGGATTTCGGCTTGGCCAAAATGACGTATGTGGGCAAGTTCGCCGCTCAACAGCCTGGAGCGTCAGCGCAATCCACCAAGGATAGCGAGGAGCACCTGACCGGCCCCGGATCTGCGTTAGGCACGGTCGCCTACATGTCCCCCGAGCAAGTACGGGGCAAGGACCTCGACCCGCGCACTGACCTTTTCTCTTTCGGTGTGGTGCTCTATGAAATGGTGACCGGCAAGCTCCCATTTCGCGGAGAAACCTCTGGACTGGTCTTAGATGGCATCTTGAATCGCGCCCCCGTGGCTCCCGTCCGTCTCAACCCCGACCTTCCAGCTGAGTTGGAACGGATCGTCAATAAGGCTTTGGAGAAAGATCGGAACCTGCGATACCAACACGCCTCGGAGATGCGTGCCGACCTGCAACGGCTGCAACGGGACTCCGAAAGCGGACGCAGTTCTCCGGCAGGTTCGGGTACGGTGGCCGTGGCAGAAGCGCCTGCGGCTGGGCTCGGAAGGCGCTGGAAGATCGCAGGGCTTATGCTCCTGGTCGGCGCGCTTGCAGCGGGCGGGCTTTACTACCGTTTGCATCATCAGCCAAATCGCCTGACCGAGAAGGACGCCCTCGTTCTCGCCGACTTCGCCAACAGCACCGGCGATGCCGTCTTCGATGACACGCTGAAAACGGCGCTCAACGTTTCCCTCCGGCAATCGCCTTTCCTAAACCTGCTCTCTGACAGCGAGGTCGCAAAGACCGTGCAGCTGATGACTCTTCCGCCCGGTACGAAACTCACACCCGAAGTCACTCGCGACCTTTGCCAGCGGGCGGGCAGCAAAGCCTACGTTGCCGGATCGATTGGCAGTCTGGGCAGCGAATACGTCGTGGGGTTGAAGGCGGTCAACTGCCAGAACGGCGATACGCTGGCCCAGGAGCAGATGACGGCCGCGTCCAAGGAGAAAGTATTGGACGTGCTGGGTGCCGCGGCGTCCAAGCTGCGCGGAGAACTGGGTGAGTCGCTGACGACGGTGCAGAAATTTGATGCCCCCTTAGAACAGGCGACAACCTCTTCGCTCGAAGCTCTGAAAGCGTACAGCCTGGGCAGAAAGGCCGATAACGAAAAAGGCACCGTCGCCGCCATGGCCGACAACCAACGTGCCATCGAGCTTGATCCGAATTTTGCCATGGGCTACTGGGAAGTGGGGTGGAACTACTTCAATCTCGGCCAGCCAGGACGCGCNAGCGAGTATTTCACCAAGGCCTTCCAGTTGCGTGACCATGCCAGCGAGCGGGAAAGGCTCGGCATCACCGCCAACTACTATTCGAACGTGACCGGCGAACTGGACAAAGCGGCTCAGATAAATCAGCAGTGGATAACGAGCTACCCGCGGGAACCCGATGCCTACAACAGTCTGGGTATCGTGCTTGCCGCCCAGGGACAGTATGAGAAAGCCGTGGAGATTACGACACAAGCGGCGCGCATCGCACCAGATCGTGTGTATGTTTACGAGAATCTCGCCTACTACAGCCTTGCCCTGCAGCGCTTCGACCAGGCGCAGCAGATCGTGCAGGAGGCGCAAGCGCGAAAAATGGATAGCGTCATATTCCACAGCGCTTTCTACGCTCTTGCTTTTTTCAGGTCGGACCCCGCGAAGATGGCCGAACAGCAACAGTGGTTTGGAGGCGAGGCCCAGTACGAGAACGTCGGACTTGCGCTCGCATCCGACACCGAGGCATATCGCGGTCATCTTGCCAAGGCGCGGGAATTGACCGGGCAGGATGTTAGCTCTGCCGTCCGCACCGACAACAAAGAAGCTGGGGCAATCCTTCTGGCGAATGCCGCTCTGCAGCAAGCGGCTTTCGGCAATATTGTGGAAGCGCGGCACGCGGCGGCCGAGGCTTTGCAGCTTGCTCCAGCCAGCCGCGGAGTCGAAGCCGAGGCCGCGCTTGCGTTCGCTATGGCCGGGGATGCGGCGCGAGCGCAGTCCCTCGCCCGCGACTTAGGAAAACGCTTCCCGCTCGATACCCAGATGCAATCACTTTGGCTGCCGGCGATTCGAACCCAGTTGGCGCTGGATAGAAAGAATCCCGCTTTCACTCTGAATGTCCAGCAAGCGGCTTCAGCACTCGATTTGGGTCAAATTGTGTTCGCCAACAATCTCTCCTGCCTCTATCCCATATATGTGCGCGGAGCGGCATACCTGGCGGCCAGACAAGCCAGCGCTGCCGCCGCCGAGTTTCAGAAGATTTTGGATCACAACGGCATCGTCTGGAACTGCTGGACTGGAGCGTTGGCGCATCTGGGAGTAGCGCGTGCCAACGCCTTGGAGTCGGGAACTTCGCAGGGAGCGGACGCTGACGCCGCCCGCGTCCGCGCGCTCAACGCCTACAAGGATTTCCTCACGCTCTGGAAAGACGCAGACCCCAACATCCCCATGTTCAAACAGGCCAAGGCGGAGTACGCGAAGCTGCAATAGCAGCGTGGTGATCTTCCAATCATGCCTGACCTGCTTGCAGGAGAAATAACCATCGCCCGGCGTGATGGAAGAGGAATGTTCGACAAACCGACTGGCGCAAAAGAAATTGTCCGTACATTCTGGAGCCCGAAGGTCTCTATGCTCCGACACCGATTGATTCTGAGCACAATTGACCAGTTGCGAGGTTGCAAACCGCGTTATGCTGCCTGTCAGATTGTGAGGTTCTATGCTTCAAAAAGCTCTGTTCGATGCGGCGCAAACATTTGATGGTTACTTGCGAGACAAGGAATACTATGCAGGCGAGGTGCGAATGAAACTCGTTGCGATTCGCGATCAAATGGAAGCACTCCGGCGGACTCTCGATCACGTTCGTGATTAGAAGAGGGATTCAAATACCAGCATTGACGGGATCTTGTGCGGATTCACGGTGCGGGTGCGACGGTGCGGTGAGGGTCGGGCTACGAGGCATCTTGCGAAAGCGGAGGGAGTATTTAGGCGTATAAGTATATGGAGTTAACCAGAACGGAGTGGAGCGAATGCCCGAGTCCATTGACTGGCCGCCGATGCATAGGGCGCGGCCTCGCCGTCGCCGTCGTTTCCTGCTCATTGTCGCCGTCCTCGCTGGCATCGTCTTCGGCGGTCGGACCGCGTTGTCGTATTACCTGGATGTGCTCTGGTTCGGGTCGCTCGGCTACGGGCACGTGTTCTGGAAAACACTGAGCTTACAGTGGGGAATATTCACGGCTTTTGCAGCCGCCACGTTTCTCATTCTGTACGGATCGTTTCTGGCGCTGAAGCGGGCGCATCTCCCCGATTTGCCGAGCGGTCATACGATTTTCATCGGCAGACAACCGGTGAAGCTGCCGGTTGAGCCTGTCCTGCGTCTCATCGCGCTCGGCGTCTCGCTCGCCATTGCCGCTGCAACCGGCGCCGGCATGATGGCGGAGTGGCCAACGCTCGCGCTCTTCTGGTACGCGCCCCCCACTGCTGACGTCGTGGACCCGATTTTTGGCAAGCCTCTGAACTTCTTTCTGTTCACCCTGCCCGCGTGGCAACTCATCGTGGGCTGGCTGCTTACGCTGGCCATAATTACATGCGTACTCGCCGTTTTCTTCATCCTCATCACCGGCGGGACCGGCGTGCTCGCCCGTCGCAGCAGCTACGTCACATTGTCTTGGCGCGGCTTCTCGATAGCATTCGCATTCTTGTTGCTAGTCCTCGCGGCGCTTGCATATCTCGGCCGATTCGAGCGGTTGTTCGACGACCATACGATTTTCGGGGGTGTGACCTACACTGACGCGCACGTCATGCTCACAGGGATGCTTGTCGTCTGTACCGCACTCATTCTCGGCGCGGTGATCGCAGCCGTTAACGCAGTGTCGATGCAACGCGGGCGCTGGCTGGTCGTGGCTGTGGTTCCGGCCGCGGTCTGTTATGCCGCTCTTCAGGTAGTGGGCTGGTACGTCAGCAGCTTTATCGTCAAACCGAACGAACTGGTTCGCGAGAAACCCTACATCGTCTACAACACCGATCTAACGCGCCAGGCCTACGGATTGAACCAAGTCGCGCAGCGCGAGTTTCCGGCTGAGACGACCGTCGACGCGGCCGACCCGGCAAACAATCAGGCTACACTTCAGAACATCCGGCTCTGGGACTGGCATGCTCTGCAGGACACGCTGCGCCAAATTCAAGAAATCCGCACTTACTACGACTTTCCCGACATTGATATTGATCGCTATGAAATTGACGGCACAACTCGCGAGGTGATGTTGGCCGNGCGCGANNTGAACNTNGANAANCTNCCGGAGAGCAGCCGCAATTGGATTAACGAGAAACTGATCTACACCCACGGCTACGGCATCACCATGAACCCGGTCAATGGCTTCACGGCGGAAGGGCTGCCCACGCTGATTTTGAGCAACATGCCGGTCCAGAGCACGGTGCGTAGTTTAGCCGTGAAGCGTCCAGAGATCTATTTCGGCGAGTTGACCAACACTGATGTCTACGTGAAGACCCGACAGCAGGAATTCAACTACCCCCAGGGCGCGACTAACAACCTCACTTCGTATGAAGGCAACGGCGGCATTCTTCTCGGCGGTTTCTTCCGCCGCATGATCATCGCGCTCGATCAAAACGATCTCGCAAAGCTACCGTTCAGCGATGACGTGAACAAGAATAGCCGGCTGCTGATGCGCCGCAACATACGCGATCGCGTAATGGCGTTAGCGCCGTTTCTCACCTATGATCCAGATGCGTACATCGTGCTCGACGACGATGGCCGTCTGTCCTGGATCATGGATGCGTTCACGGTTTCAGACAGCTATCCCTACTCGACCCATTATCGTCTCGATAACAATTCCATCAACTACATGCGCAACAGCGTCAAGGTGGTCGTCGACGCCTACGACGGTACAACCACGTTCTACGTGTTCGATCCAGATGACCCGATCATCGCAGCCTACCGCCGCATCTTTCCGAGTCTGTTCAAGGATGCGGCCATGATGCCGCCCGGGCTGCGCAAACACGTACGCTACCCCGAGTTGCTGCTTAAATTGCAGGCGGAAGTTTACGGCCTGTATCACATGACGGATCCGGAAGCGTTCTACAACCGTGAGGATCTGTGGACCGTCGCCACCGAAGTTGGTATGAGCGAGGACGGTCAGCAAGTAACGCAAGCGATGCAGCCGAACTTCGTGCTGATGAAACTCCCGGGCGAAACCGGCGAGGAATTCGTGGAGATTCTGCCCTTCACCCCGGCCAACCGGAATAACCTGATTGGCTGGATTGCTGGCCGCAGCGACGGCGCGCAATACGGCACTTCGGTAGTCTACAACTTTCCCAAGACAAAGCTGGTCGATGGACCGCTGCAAATCGAGGCGCGAATCGATCAGAATGCGCAGCTTTCCGGACAATTGACATTGTGGAATCAGCAAGGTTCGCACGTGCGGCGCGGGGCGTTGCTAGTGATTCCAACCGGACGCGCGCTGTTGTATGCGGAACCGATTTACCTGCAGGCCGAGCGGAGTCCGATGCCCGAGTTGCGCCTGGTGGTGCTCGCACTGCAAGATCGGCTCGCGTACGGACCAACCTTCGAGTCGGCGATGGCGGCCCTTTTTGGCGGAGCGGTCTCGTCCTTGACGGCCTCATCAACGACTGCCGCAGTAGTCCCGGCGGAACCGGTGCAAGGCGCACCGGCATCCGCCGCATCGCCCCAGCCCGCAGCGGATCTCAACGCGCTCATCGCCGAAGCAGCCAAAGACCTTGCCGACTACCAGCGCCTGACAGCGGAAGGCAAACTCGGCGAGGCTGGGCAGAAGCTTGAAGAATTAAAGCGCGCACTCGACAAGCTGAACAGGCGTAAGAAATAGTCTCGCTGCGGTGCTACGCGGTTGGCTCTCTCGGAGTCTTCAAGAAGGACGAACTCGTGCAAGCTCGCTCGTATTTCAGCTGCTCTACTGGCTTTCATCTTGACTGGGATGATGCCATTGCATGGCCAAGATCAGTCCCCGGGTGTTGGCGCATCGAGACCAATCGCAACGGATCGGTCTTTCCACACTTGAGCGGTTCTTCGGCGGCCACGGCAATCGTCAGTTATCCCCTCCGCAACTGGAGTCGCTTTTGTCCGGATTGTAAATCCGTTTGGGCTGGCTGTCGCAGCATCCCCTGGTTACATCAGTTGCCGCGTCCACCTTCCGCCGGGATGCAAAAGAGAAGCCGCCCAAAACGTTCCGTACCTCAAGCTGGGTCGTAGAATGAAAGATCGAGCCACCTTTCCGTTGCCGACACGGGATGGGCATAAAATGGTGTCGTTCGAGGTTAAGAAGGATGAAGAATGAAAAAACATTCTTGATCTCAACGGTCCAAGGAGATACCGCATGCGTCGCCTGTTGCTTGTTTTGCTGTTGGTGAGTTGGTTTGTAGCCGCTCAGCAAGCGAAAACCCAGGGCCATCCGACTTCTGCCCGCGCCTCGGGCAAGACGCTGTTCCAGCAGTACTGTGCTTCGTGCCACGGCGACGACGCGAAGGGAGCGGGACCGGCGGCGGTCGCGTTCAAAGTTCAGCCTCCGGACCTGACCGCGCTGAGCCGACAAAACCACGGCAAATTTCCCAGGGACCGGGTGGATCAGGCCATCCGCGGGGACCGCATGCAGGGCGCCCACGGCTCCACCGATATGCCGGTTTGGGGTCCTGTGTTTCTGGCCCTGACTGGCATGAACCAGGCCGAAGTGGAAAGGCGCATCAGCGATCTGACGGAGCACATCAAGTCAGTGCAGGTGAAGTAAGGCCCGGCAAAACGTCCGCCAGTCTCTCGAATCTGCCCGTCACATCACGAAGCATCTTGCCGTTGTTGTCGCAAAATCTCGGTTACACTCACTTGACCGCGTCGCGAGTGCTATGGCCTGGTTAGAACAGTTACGGATGTGAGCCGAGAGTGCGGCTGGCGATGTCTAATCGATTGTGGGTTTTCTTACAAATACCTTTGAGCTTATGCTCGCAACCGCTCGGAGAGGTGTGGCGAACCGTTGCAAGTTGATTCGCAATTCCGTGCTTAGCCTTTGCTGCTTGTTGCCGAGTCTATATCTGAATAAACCGGTGCAACAGAACGATGCAGTTCTTGACAACATCCACCGACGGCTTACGAACGTCGCGAGGCTGACGTCTCACAAGCCGATCGTCTTTGTCGTTGAGATCACGCACTCGGGCCTGTCTTTCAAGGCGTCTGCAAATCCGCGGTAAATCAGAGCGTCGACTTCACGATTTCCCGCCAGCTGGCCACGGGTGGAGAGGGCGAATTGAGCTGAGTATGGCAGAACGATCCAACCAGACTCCGATAGGCTGGCAGTGCAACGAGGGTACGATGAGTGTTGCTGGAAAGGCGTCACGAGAACCGTTATGACGGACAACGGGCCAGAGTTGAGCAATCCAGTCGTTCGCTCTCGCCGATCTCATCGAGTGTTGTCACGTTCCTTCATCATATTCGGGCTAATCATCGTTGGGGCGCTTGCCTTGATTGGCTTTCTGAACGTGAATGGATGGAGGGCGCTGGTTCTCGCGAGATTGCTACGCACCGACAACTATCCCGTTGTTGTCCCTGCGCCGGTGAACTTTCAGCCTCGTGTTCCCCATGGATTCAAAGTTTCTGTATTTGCCCGTGGGTTCAGCGAACCACGGTGGTTGGCTGTCGCTCTCAACGGTGATGTGTTTGTGGCTGACTCCGCCGCTGGAAAAGTGATTGTCTTGCGCGACTCGAAGGAGCAGGGAAGTGGTCAGTCTCGCGAAATCTTTGCTGATCACTTGAACCTCCCGTTTGGTATTGCTTTTCATGACGAGTACGTTTACATCGCCAACACAAATGAAGTCCTGCGCTTTCGCTTTGATCCGCTGACGTCGAAGCGGCTGGGCGATGCGGAGCACGTTCTTGACCTGCCGGGGATGGGCTACAACCAGCATTGGACGCGGTCTCTGGCCTTTAGTCCAGACGGCCAGAAGCTGTTTGTCTCCGTGGGATCGAGCGACAATATCTCGGTTGAGTCCGATTCACGCCGGGCTGCGATCCTGGTGGCCGACCCCAATGGCAGAAACATGCGAATCTTTGCCAGCGGATTGCGGAACGCTGTCGGAATCGGTTTCAACCCGGAGTCTGGTCATCTGTGGGCTGCGGTGAATGAACGCGATGATCTTGGCGATGATGTTCCACCGGATTATTTCACCCGTATCGTCGACGGTGGTTTCTACGGTTTTCCTTACTCGTATGTCGGCGGCCACGTGGACAATCGCGTGCCGTCCAGGCCGGACCTGGTCGCAAAAGCGTTGGTACCAGATCTGCTGCTCGACGCGCACGTTGCGCCGCTGCAGTTTTTGTTCTACGAGGGACAACAGTTTCCTTCCGCCTATTTGCATGGTGCATTCATTGCGGAGCACGGTTCCTGGAATCGACGCGTTCGGAGCGGCTACCAGGTTGTGTTCATTCCGTTCCGCAATGGCCTGCCTGCTGGGGAAGCCACCCCGTTCTTTTCGGGATTTGTGCCTGATCCCGCTGGCAAGAATGTTTATGGGCGAATCGTGGGCGTGGCACTGGAACGGGATGGCTCGCTGTTAATTTCAGACGATGGTGGAAAGCTTATCTGGCACGTCCGCTACGAACCTGATCTTGGTCTCAACCAGCCCCTCACTGGACCTTTCATGCCGTGATTACCGGTCTTGAAGCCCGATAGAGCTGCCCGGCAAGCGCTCCCAAACCCAGGCAAACCACGCCCAGGTGAACGAGCCCGCCAAGATACGGGATGAACCCAACGATGGTGAGGATCAATAGTCCCACCAGGAGCCCAAGCAACCAATCGCCCTTCGTGCCTCCGGACGGCTTCAGAAGTATTCGCCCCAGGAAGGCTCCAACCCAAATTTTCGCCAGGTAGATTGCAGCCAAATACAGCGCGACCAACATTAGCGAGAGCGGGAGGCCAACCAGGGTTGTGGCTATGACGACGATGGCTACCGGCATGCCCGCCAGGACCCCAACCCCCAGTCCTAGACTGAGCCAGCCTGAGCCCACTAACTGAGTCGTGGCCTGGAAGAAGCCGGGGAACAGAAGCATGCCGAGCCACCCCACCAGTATGGCGCTAGCGAACCAGACAGCTTGGTGAAAGTAGAATCTGGGGCGCGTGAAGCTACTCTCCCTCACCCTCACCTCGATGTCACGCTTACCCCCGATGGTCGCGCCGTCGGCGATGTGCACTTCCTTCAACTGGCGCACGCGAGCGCTCAGGTTGCCACCGACCCGGGCCGTGTTCGTCAGCGTTAGGCTGCGACCGACCATCGTCAGATCGCGGCCGATACTGCCGCTCACATCGGTACTGCCACTCGTCACGATATCTACACTGCGCTTCACCTCGCCCTCGAGGCTGACGTCGCCGACAGCAGCCACGATACCCTCACCCACGCGGCCACGGTCATCAATATGCAAGGATTGCACCAGGCCGTAGATGCTGTGGCCCAATTGCCCCTCCAAGTCGAGCGTGTGCGAAAGGGTGTAGATGTGGCCTTCCACGGTTCCGCTGACCTCGGTCCTCTGGGCGAAACTGATTAGGTCGCCCTTCACCGTACCCCGCACCTCCACGGTCCGGCCAAAAGTCAGCAAGTCTCCATTGACCACGCCATCGACGCGCACCATGTTAGCGGTGGCCACAAGAGTGTCGTCTACAGTCTCGTTCGCTGCCACCGTGACGAACTCACCGTGACGCCGTTCCAGGGCAAAGCTGGGCAACGACAACGCAAGCAACACGATCAGCAGGCGCA
>JGI12269J14319_10001249_pt1 | contig 25429 bp, 24 predicted proteins | sample PeaSoiSIISIP2007_FD_14319 | JGI IMG/M metagenome (IMG submission 14319)
TCGAAATCGGCCAGACTCCGGGGATACTCCTCCACAGCCGGCCATGCTACAGGTTGGGGCCACCTGAGTCAAGTAAATACCCCCTTAATCACAAATCTAGCGCACTACCGGAAAACCGGGTTCGCGGGGACGGTTCTGGGCGTCGACAAGAACCTTTATGTTGAGCCGACCATTTGGACCATCGAGTGGGCTCTATAAGTATTCTGTTGCGCGATCGAACTGAGTTATCTGTTTACCTCTCGTTGGACTTCCCAGGGCTTTCTAAGCGCCCTGGGAGGTCCAGACTATCCTTACGTTACCCATGCTGAAAGCTCTCCCAACCGTTGTCGCATCCCTCCTGGTCGGTACGCTCGTCGTTCTATCCCAGGCGCCCGATGGCGCGGTTCCCGCTGGCAAGGCTCCCGGCGGCAAAACCGGTCCCGATGCCGTAGTTGCAAACCTCGTGAACACTGTCTGCGCCTCGTGCCACACGCTGGACCGCGTCAATAACAAGAAGGGGGACAGTGTGGCGTGGACCACCACAGTCAATAACATGAAGGAGAAGGGTGCGGCTCTGACTGACGAGCAGGTTCCGCTACTCGTCGAGTATCTGGTCAGGACTGCTGGCAATTTCACGATCACGTTCACGGCTCCCGATGGCGCGGCTAAGGGTGGTGGCGGTAAAAAGGGCGGCAAAGGTAAGGGGGGGGTGGGTTTGCCGCCAAGAACCTCAAGGTGCTCACTTCAGCCACCGTCCCGGCAGCCATGCAAGGCTTCGTGGCAGGGTTGGGCCTTCTGGATAAGGGAACTTGCAGGTTCTGCCACGTCGACGACAGGTCCTCCGATGAAAAGATGGAGAAGGTGATGGCCCGCAAGACGATCACCATGGTGCGTGAGATCAACGCGCGTTTCCCGGACGGCAAGGAGCACGTGACCTGCTACACATGCCACCGCGGCAGCCCAACACCGCTGACGGCGCCGGCGCCCTAGGCTCCTTGAGCCAAGAAACTTGTAGTGTTTGAGTCAAGTTTCATGCGGCCAGTTTAGCGTGATCGACCGTGGGCTGGCGACCTATTACGCGCAGTTCTTCCTGCACCTGGAAAGCCGCCGTGTCAGCGTGGCGGGGATCGCCAGACGTCGGGATCGAGAGTGGATTGGAGCAGATCGCCCGCAGCGCCACCCAGGAAACTTGGGGCTATCTTCATCCCTGCCGCTATGTTCTGCACGATCGCGACACGAAATTCTGTGCAGCGTTTCGGTCGGTACTGGCGGCGGGCAGCGTGAAGACCATTCCGCTTCCAGCCAGAAGCCCGAATCTGAACGCCTTTGTGGAACGCTGGGTACGGTCCGCCAAGGAGGAGTGTCTGTCGAAATCGATCCTGTTTGGCGAGCGCCCTCTATCGCGGACGTTGACCGAGTTCAGCGCTCATTATCACGGCGAACGAAACCACCAAGGGAAAGGCAACAAGCTGCTTTTCCCGGAGCCTGCCGATGAACCCAAACCACGTGGCCACACCGTTGTGTGTCGCCAGCGGCTCGGAGGCCTACTCAAATACTATGGCTGCGCCGCATGAATATTTTGACCTAACGGGTGTTCGCAGGTGGGTCGCGCGACGCACGCTTGGCGAAACTTACGTGAAAGCGATATCGATAACGTGCGCATGGAAGTCGAAATCGTCAGGGCACGCTGGCGTATTGCGTTGGGGCGAGGGACAGCGCCGCCAGCTAAAACTCGTTAAACAGAGAAGTGATCCGAGAATAGGCTTGCGACAAACTCGCCGCGAGCAGTCGCCTGACGTAGAGCTATCGGCAGCCACAAGGACGAAAAACGCCCTACGCGTGGAAGTGCGCCGTTCGGCCCGCCGCTGGCCGGGACGCAAGGATGCATTAGATGGGTTTTTTAGGAACTTCTCTACAGTGAGCGAAGTATAGAAAGTTTCCCAAAACCGGTCTGGATGTGTCCATGTGTCCTGGCGGCGGCCACCCGCAGTCCCCACCAGTATCCGAGTACGCCCAGGGACGCGAAGACCTCGCGCTGAGCCGAACCAAAGATCTGGAAGAATGATATACTGCGCCTTATCGGAAGAGAAGAATCCCATCGATCGACGGGAGGAGGATCATGAGCTGTTTTATGAAGACTGGCATGCTGTTTCCTATTTCCGCGCTTCTTTGCCTGGTTGGTTCCACAGGGCTAATGCAGGCCCAAAACCGGGATGGAGCGGCGGTATTTCAAATGGTGTGCTCCAATTGCCACAAAGAGGGCAGCGCCACGCAGGCGCCGCTGCCCGACGTGCTTCGCAAAATGCCGGTCGATGCGATTCGCACGGCTCTGGAAACAGGGAAAATGGCGACCATCGGCGCAGGCCTGGGCGCCGCCGAGCGAGTGGCTGTGGCCGGATATCTCGGCGTCGCGGGCACGGAATCCATTCCGCAATCCGCACGCTGTTCCTCAAATGTTCCCCTCGCCAAGAATGCGCCGAGTTGGAACGGCTGGGGAATCGACGCGTCTAACAGCCGCTATCAAAACGCGAAGGCGGCCGGCATCAGCGCCGCCGATGTTCCGAAACTCAAGCTGAAGTGGGCCTTCGGATATCCCGGGGTCACGACATCGTTCGGGACGCCGACCTTGTTCGGGGGCCGCGTCTTTGTCGGGGCCGCGGACGGAACGGTCTTTTCGCTTAACGCCCAGACCGGGTGTATTTATTGGATGTACAAAGCAACGGAAGGCGTCCGCACCGGCCCGGTCATCTCCAGCGACGGAAAGACGGCATATCTCAGCGACCTGCATGCATGGGTGCACGCCGTCAACGCCGAAACGGGAGCGGTGCTGTGGAAGACCCATGTAGCCGAAGAGGCCGAGGCAACCATAAGTGGAACGCCGAAACTGGAGGGCGCACGCCTCTACGTCGGGGTTTCCGGGGGCGAGGAGTCGATTGCCGCTGCCGATCCCAAGTACGCCTGCTGCAAAATGCGCGGGAGTATGGTGGCCCTCGACGCAAAGACCGGCAAGCAGATCTGGAAGACGTACACTATCTCCGAACCCGCGAAGATGATCGGCAAGACCAGCACCGGAGTCGAGATGTGGGGACCGTCCGGAGCAAGTCCCTGGACTTCTCCCACTGTCGATTCACGGCGGCACGCCATCTATGCCGGCACCGGCATCAACTATTCCCAGCCGGGCACGAAGACCAGCGACTCGGTGATCGCATTTGACGAGGCTTCCGGCCGCATACTGTGGTCTCAGCAACTGCTCGCCGGCGATGTCTTTAACTTCGGATGCACGACCGACCAGAAGCCCAATTGCCCCAAGGATCCGGGCGGAGATCTCGATATCGGGTCGCCTCCCATCTTGAAAGAGATCGGCGGGGGGAAGCGGATCCTGATCGTAGCGGCGAAATCCGGCATGGTCTATGGCCTCGATCCGGACCAGCAGGGCAAGATCGTTTGGAAGACTATGGCCAGCGCAGGGGGCCCGGAGGGAGGCGTGATCTGGGGCGGCTCGGCCGACAGCAAAGCGGCGTATTTCGCGATCTCGGATTGGAACCCCGCCAAGCCTGAAGCGGGCGGCGGTGTGGTTGCGCTCGATTTTGCAACCGGGAATAAAATGTGGTCTACCCCGGCCCCGAAACCCGCTTGCGTGAAGGTGACGGGATGCAGCGCCGCTCAACCAGGGCCGACGAGTGCGATCGAAGGAGCCGTATTCGCCGGTTCAGACGATGCCCATCTGCGCGCTTACGATACCGCCAGCGGTCGTATCCTATGGGACTTTGACGCCGATCGCGATTTCCAAACCGTCAACGGCATCAAAGCGCATGGCGGTTCGATCGACAGCACCGGAGCGACGATCGCCGGCGGAATGGTTTACTTGAACGCCGGTTATTCCCGTATCCCGGTCATGCCTGGCAATGTGTTCCTGGCTTTCTCGGTGGACGGAAAGTAACACTGGTCGTGGCGTGCAGGGCAGTTTGGCAACCTGCGCGCAGAACGCCATCCTGCGCCACGAGATTGATCCCCAGCACAGAGCTGCTATAAATTTACAGAAAAGAGAAAAATGCTAACAAAGATCGTTGACACCATTCTTCCGACCACCATGGTCGGGTCCTATCCTCGGCCCCACTGGTATAAGCAGCAATTGCTGGGCCGCGACATTCGCGTGGCCTTCAAAGAGGCTGCCTACGAAGAGGCGTATCATGACGCCACGCACACGGCGATTCATGACCAGGAGGACACCGGTCTGGATATCGTCACCGACGGCCAGATGTACTTCGATGATTATGTCGGCGCCATCGGGGCGTTCTGCTGGTACATGTACGAACGCATTCACGGCTTCGAAGAGGCCAAGGAGCCGCATCCCTCCGAGGTCGGCGCACCGGTTCGGACCAAGGATGTCGAACTGCTTGCAGACTGGGGCGGCGTGATTAACAGCGGGCCGGTGAAGCGGGGCCCGATGCGGCTGGCCGACCTCTACAAGATTGCTACGCGTTACGCGACCAAGCCGATTAAGGTTTCGGTCGGCGCGGGCCCGATCAATTTGGCTTGGCATGTGTATTTCCAGCACTACAAGGATGCCCGCGATCTAAGCTTCGCGCTGGCTCCGATTTTCAATGCCGAGATGAAAGAGCTGGTGGCCGCGGGCGCGAAGTATTTGCAGATCGAGGATCTGGGTGCGTGGTTACCGCTGTTTACCTTGAACCCGGACGACTATAAGTGGATTGCCGACGTGATCGCGCAGTGCATCGACGGGGTGCAGGCGAAAATTGCCTGGCACTTCTGTTTTGGGAATGCCTGGGGGAACGCGCTGACCAGCCTCTTTCCGAAGGGCTATGAAACCGTCCTTCCCTTTTACTACCACCTGCCCATCGATCAATTCGTGCTGGATTTTGCGAACCGGGACATGGCAGGCATCGAGTGCCTGAAGGCGCTGCCGAAGGACAAGGAAGTTCAGATCGGCGTGCTGGACGTCCGCACCAGCATGATCGAGTCACCAGAGCAGGTGGCCGGCCGCATCCGCAAGGCGATCGCGGTGGTGCCGCCGGAGCGCGTGTATCTGAGTACCGACTGCGGAATGAAGCCGCTTCCCCGGATCGTCGCGAAGCTGAAGCTCAAGGCGCTCGCCGACGGTGCAAAAATCGTTCGAAAAGAGTTGGCCTGACAGAACATGTGCGTGATGTATACTTGCGGTACCAGCTAGGCAATTTTTTCTAAGTTTAGGAGACAACCGAACCATGGCAGACAAGAAGATCATTGCGGTATTGGGAGCCACAGGCTCTCAGGGCGGCGGCCTGGTACGCGCTATTTTGAGCGATCCAAATGGGGGTTTTGCGGCACGGGCGATCACGCGCGATGTCAACTCCGAGAAGGCGAAAGAGCTGGCCAAGCTGGGCGCGGAGGTTGTCGCGGCCGATGTCGACGATCCGGAGAGCCTCAAGCGGGCGTTCGCAGGCGCTTACGGTGCGTACTGCGTCACGTTTTTCTGGAATCACTTCTCGCCGGAGAAGGAGATCGCCCACGCCACCGCCATGGCCCAGGCGGCCAAGCACGCCGGCCTCAAGCACGTCATCTGGTCCACCTTGGAAGACACGCGCAAGTGGGTGCCTCTGAGCGACAATCGCATGCCCACGCTCCAGGGCAAATATAAGGTGCCGCACTTCGATGCAAAGGGCGAAGCCGACTCCGTGTTCACCGGGCTCGGTCTGCCCGTCACGCTCCTGCTTACGACCTTCTACTGGGACAACGCCATTTACTTTGGCATGGGCCCCAAGAAGGGCGACGACGGCAAGTACGCGATCACGTTTCCGCTGGGGAGCAAGAAAATGGCCGGCATCGCAGCAGGAGATATCGGCAAGTGCGCTTACGGTATCTTCAAGGGCGGCAACCAGTGGATCGGCAAAACCGTGGGCATCGCCGGCGAACACCTTACCGGCGCGCAGATGGCCGCCGCATACAGCAAGGCGCTGGGTCTGCCGGTGAGCTACAACGCCGTGCCGCCGGAAGTCTACCGCGGCTTTGGTTTCCCGGGAGCCGAGGATCTGGGCAACATGTTCCAGTTTTACGCCGATTTCGAGGACTATTTCGGGAAGTCGCGCAGTCTCGAAACCTCCCGCGCGTTGAACCCTGCCCTGCAAACGTTTGACGCATGGCTCGCCGCAAACAAGAGCCGCATTCCGATCGAGTCTGTACCGGCGAAAGCTTGATAGTCCAGTCCGCGAGCGTTGCGTAGCTGAACGCCGGACGCAGACAGAACGAGCGAGCTGCCGAGCATTGACAACGCAGACGGCGCACCCGTACAATCGAAAACGCTCAAAGCAATCGGGCGCGAAGACCTTTCCACCAAGACGTTTATAGGAATTCCCAGGGCATAATGTTCAAAGCCAGTCTCGATAAGATACTTCCGACCACCATCACTGGTTCTCTGCCTCGTCCGAGTTGGTACACGGAGAACCTCGGCATCCGGTCGTTTCTGGATGCGATGGTCACCAGCCGTTTCCGGGAACAGTACGTCGATACGCTCTCCGTTTATCTGCGCGAGCAGGAGGTCGCGGGTCTCGACATCGTCACCGACGGCGATTGCCGGTTCGATCAGGACATTGGAGGCCAGAGCTGGACCAGCTACCCGCCCCATCACATGGAAGGCTTCGAAGTGACGCATCCGAAGCTAGCCAAGGTCGGCGCTGGAGGCATCGCGTTTCCGCGCGGCCACATCCTTCACGACTACTTGGAAGCGCGGGTGATGCCGAGGCTGGTCGGGCCTGTGGGGCGCGGCGAGATGCAGTACACCGAGATATGGAAGGCCGCGCAGCGGCTGACCACCAAGCCGGTGAAGTTTGGCACGGTGACGCCTGAGCTGGTAGCGTTCGCCGTGCAGGACGAGCATTACAAGAGCTTGCCCGACCGCATCATGGCGCTGAGCGACGCGTTCAATGAGGAATTGCACGACCTGGCCGACGCCGGCTGCCAGGTGATCCAGATGGAAGAGCCACAGATCCACTTACTCGCCGCGAGGGGCTACGTCGACAAGGTGATCAACCCCGAGTTCATGCTGAAGGTGTTCAACAATACGGTGCGCGGGCTGCGCGCGAAGACCGAAGTATGGTGCCACACGTGCTGGGGCAACCCATCGCAGCAACGGATGTTCTCAAAAGTGCAGAGCTACAAGCCCGCGCTCGAACTCCTCAACCAGGTGGACGCCGACGTCATCACCTTCGAGATGGCGAGCTCAGGCGCGACCGAGCTCGAAGACGTCGGCCGAGCGATCGCCGGGAAGAAGATTGGCATTGGCGTGATCGATCACCACACTTTGCAGATCGAGTCGCCGGATCAAGTGGCGTCTCTCGTGAGGCGGGCGTTAGAGGTGATTCCGCCGGAGCGGTTGGTCCTCTCCTCGGACTGCGGCATGGGCCGCGAAGGCATGAGCCGCCGCCATGCGTTCTACAAGATGGTATCGCTGGTGCAGGGCGTCAACCTGGTCAAGAAGGAGCGCGGTCTGCCGCCGGCTGCCTCGCTCGCCGCCGATCCCGCGTTTTCGCTTCTGCGGACCACCTAGCGCCGGGGATATTGCAATGATGAATGCTGCCATTGTGGGGCTCGGCTGGTGGGGGAAAACGCTGGTCGAATCCGTTCAGCAGGATAGTGAAGAGATCCGCTTCGTCGCCGGCACTACGCGCACGAAGACGCCGGAGGTACAGGCGTTCGCCGATGCGCAGAAGTTCGCGCTGGCCGCTAGCTACGAGGAGCTCCTCCAGAATCCGAAAGTGGATGCCATCGTCCTCGCCACACCACATTCGATGCACGCGCGGCAGGTGATCGCCGCGGCAGCCGCCGGAAAGCACATCTTCTGTGAAAAACCGTTTGCGCTGACGAAGGAAACTGCGCAACAGGCCGTTACCGCCGCGAGGAATGCGGGTGTCACGCTCGGGCTCGGTTACAACCGCCGGTTTCACCCGGAGATGGTGAAATTGCGATCGCGCATCCGGTCCGGTGAACTCGGAACCATTCTGCACGTGGAAGCGACCATGACGTTTCCCAATGCGCTAATGCTGAAACCCGAGGCTTGGCGGGCAGACCGTCACGAGACCCCGTGCGGCGGCCTCACTCCCATGGGGGTTCATGCTGTAGACGGCATGATCGACCTGTGCGGTCCCATCGATCAGGTATTCGCGCAAAGTTTCCACCGCGTTGTGCCGGTGGACGCCGACGACACTACCTCCATCCTTTTCCGGATGAAAGAGGGCATGTCGGGTTATCTGGGCACGTTCACCGCGACTGGACCAGGGTTCAGCTTTCAGGTGTTCGGTTCCAGAGGGTGGGTGCGGCTGGAAGGCATGACCCACGTGGCCGGGGCCTCCTCGGAGGAGCGCCGCACGCGGTTATTCGGGACTTGTAAATTCCAACCCATCAAGGGACCGGCCGAGACTTGGGAGGCCGAGCGGCTCGACGTCACGCGCGCGTCGCTCGAGGCCTTCGCCCATGCGGCGCGCGGCGGCCCTGCGTACCCCATACCCACGGATGAAATGATTCACGGCGTAGCCGTGACCGAAGCCATCGTGCGCTCCGCATCCTCAGCCAGAGTTGAAAAAGTATGAGTCCTCGCTTATGAGTCTTTGCTTATGAATTTGGGACGCCTTGGACATCTGAGTTATTCGACGCTGGTGCATCCTGGGGACAACTGGGAGCAGATGTCGCACAGCCTGCGCACCTACGTTCCCCAGGTGAAGGCAAGGGTGTCGCCCAACCAGCCGTTTGGTCTGTCGCTCCGCCTGGCGGCGCCGTCCGCTGAAGCGCTGGTGCAAGACAAATCGGCCCGCGACGCCTTAAAGCGCTTCCTGGCGGAGAACGACTTGTATCTCTACACGGTGAATGCGTTCCCCTACGGCGCTTTCAAGGACACCATCGTAAAAGAGCAGGTGTACGAGCCGGATTGGCGGAGCGAGGAGCGGACGCAGTACACGATCAACGTCGCCGACATCCTGGCCGACGTCGCGCCCGCAGGAGTGTCGCCGTCGATTCAGAGCGCGCCGCTTGGCTTCAAGCCGCGCGTGACCGGGCCGGACGTGGTCGCCAGCTACACCGAGCATGTCCTGCGCGTGGTCGCCCATCTGGTTGGGATCGAAGCGCGGACTGGAAAAACCGTCACGCTAGCGCTCGAACCGGAGCCGCGATGCTTCCTCGAAACTACCGACGAAACGATCGAGTACTTCACGAACCACCTGTACAGCGGCCGCTCGGCGGAGCGGCTCGCCAAGCTCGCGAGTATTCCGGTATCCGATGCGATCGGCGCACTGCGCCGCCACCTGGGTATCGTGTTCGACATTGGCCACCAGGCGGTCGGCTTCGAGGACATACCCGTGTCGCTGCAGAAACTGGTGGACGCCGGTGTACCCATCCTGAAGCTTCAGGAAGTGGCGGCGATGCACATGCCGCAGGTGACGGATGAAACCATCGAAGCGCTGCAGCGCTTCGCCAAGACCGTGTATCTGTCGCAGACGGTGGAAAAGAAGAACGGGAAGATCACCAAGTTCCTTAATCTGGAAGACGCATTCGCCGCGCGCAAGGCCGACCCTGGCCCGCGCGAATGGCGCACGCACTTCCATGTTCCGGTGTTCCTCGATGACCTGGGCGGTGTATTAGGTACCACACGCTTCGCTCTCGAAGCTGCGCTCAAGATGCACAAAGAGAAGCCGCTATCAGGCCAGCTGGAGATTGAGACGTATACGTGGGACGTGTTGCCCGATCACCTGAAGACCGGCGACATCGTCGACTACGTCTGCCGCGAGATCGAATGGGTGCGCGGGCAATTGGTGTGAAGTGAACGTCGGCTTCATCGGTCTCGGCCGCATGGGCCACGGAATGGCCCGGCGAATCCTGAGCGGCGGGCACCATCTGGCCGTTCACGACGTCGTGATGTCACAGGTCGCAGACATCGTGGCGGCCGGCGCGAGCGCGGCGGCAACGGTAGCCGACGTGTGTAAGGATCGGGATGTCGTGGTAACGATGCTCGTCGAGGATGCTGCGGCAACCGATGTCGCCCTGCGTCCCGGAGGGATCCGCGATTCGCTTCCCGCCGGCGGGATTCATCTGGCGATGGGGACCTACGGCGTCGCGGCGATTCGGACGCTTGCGGCCGCGCATGTGGACGCGAATCAGTTCCTGGTTGCAGCCCCGGTCCTCGGGCGGCCGGATCTGGCCGCAGCGGGACAACTGGGGATTGTGACCGCCGGCCCCGAGGCTGCTGTCCGGCGCTGCGAGCCGCTCTTCGAAGTGATCGGCCGGCGCACGTTCCACGCCGGCGCGCAGCCCGAAGCCGCCACCGTCGTCAAGCTCTCCAATAATCTTGTGCTCGGCTGCGCGATGGTGGCGATGGGCGAAGCGTTCTCGCTGGTGCGCAAGTACGGTGTGGAACCGCAAGTCCTGTACGAAGTGATGACCGAGGGGCTCTTCTCGGCGCCGGCCTACAAAGGCTACGGGAAGACGATGGTGGACCAGACCTACGATCAGGTCGGCTCCCCCATCACCGTCGGTCTCAAGGACGCCAACCTCATACAAGCCGCGGCCGATCTCGCGCGCGTTCCTTTACCCGGTTTCAATGTGTATCGCGACCGCCTGCTCGGCGCCGTTGCGCATGGCGACGGCGACAAGGATCAGGCTGCGCTCGCTCGCGAGCAAGCGCGCGCGTGCGGCCTGGAATAGCCTCGGGCACAAAGGGCCGACCGACACGCGGGTTGTACTCGTTTGGTCAAAGAACTAGAACGCACGCGGATCGTGTAAGATGGCCGCGCGATGAGAAATAGTCGATGGCTGAGATGATAGCGGGTTGATCCGGGCAGTCTCCAAAGCGGCATGAGTGAGAGATAATAGCGGTATCGATGCGGCCTGAACCGAATCTTGACATTGCCCACTTGGGGCATTTGGAGCTACTGACCCCGAAGCCCGAAGAAAGCCTCCGTTTTTTTGTCGAAGTATTTGGTCTGACCGAGAGCGGCCGCGAGGGCGACTCGGTCTATCTTCGCGGCTGGGACGACTATGAACACCATTCCCTAAAGCTGACGGCTTCAAGTCAGCCTGGCTTGGGCCATATCGGCTTACGCGCCCGGAGCCAGCAGGCTCTGGAGCGGCGGATCGAAGCGCTGAGGGGTTCCGGATACGGCATCGGATGGAACGAAGGAGACATGGGACACGGCCCTGCGTTCGTTTGCCAGGATCCTGACGGCCATAAGATCGAGTTGTACTACGACACCCAGTGGTATGTGGCTCCGCCCGAGTTGCGCCCGGCGCTGAAGAACCAGGCGCAGCGCTTCCCCGCCCGTGGAATCAGTGCCCGCAGGCTCGATCATTTGAATTGCTTCGCCGCCGACATCCGGGCCAACCGGCTGTTCGTGGAGCGCTATCTCGGCCTTCGACCGACCGAGCAGATCGTTTTAGATGACGGCACCGAGGCGGCCGCGTGGATGAGCGCTACGAACAAGAGCTGCGATCTTGCGTACACTCAGGATCGTTCCGGCGCGGCGGGCCGACTGCACCACTTGGCCTACGCCTTGGATAGCTGGGAGGAAGTCCTGCGCGCGGCTGACATCTACCTGGAAAACGGCGTCTACATCGAAGTCGGTCCTCACAAACACGCCATCCAGCAGACCTTTTTTCTGTACGCCTACGAGCCCGGTGGAAACCGCGTGAAGCTGGCCAATGAGGGAGCTCGCCTGCTTTTGGCGCCGGACTGGAAGCCGATCATATGGACCGAAGAGGAGAGGAAGAAGGGTCAGGCCTGGGGATTGAAGACTACTGAATCCTTCCATACGTATGGCACGCCTCCCATTCCTCCCGGGTCCCAGAAAACGGATGTCGTGCAACCTTCCTGGGTGGTGGGCTGAAATGCTTCCCGAACCGATTCTGGACCTGGCACACCTGGGCCATATGGAGCTGTTAACTCCCAAGCCCGATGAGAGCCTGCGTTTCTTCATCGACGTGATGGGGATGACGGAGAGCGGCCGCCAGGGCAACTCGGTCTACCTCCGCGGCTGGGACGATTATGAGCGCCACACTCTGAAGTTGACGGCTGCGAAGCTTCCCGGCATGGGGCATTTCGCGTTCCGAGCCCGCAGCCAGCAGGCGCTGGAACGCCGCGTGGCGGCCTTGAAGAGCTCCGGATTCGACCTTGGATGGACGGATGGAGACGTAGGGCATGGCCCTGCGTTCTTGTGCCAGGATCCGGACGGCCACAAGGTTGAACTGTACTTCGAAACCGAGTGGTATGATCCTCCGCCCGAGTTGCGGCCCGCGCTGAAGAACCAGGCGCAGCGCTTCCCCGGACGCGGGGTGAACGTCCGCAGGCTGGACCATCTGAATTGTTTGGCCGTCGACATCAGAGCCAATCGTGAGTTCTTCGAGAACTATCTGGGCTTCCGTTTGACCGAGCAGATCGTTCTCAACGATGGCACCGAGGCCGCCATGTGGATGGCCTGCTCCAACAAGAGCTACGACTTCGCCTACACGCAGGATCACACCGGCACCAAGGGCCGCTTCCATCACGTGACCTACGCTCTCGATAGCCGCGGGAGCGTCCTGCGCGCCGCCGACATCTTTATGGAGAATGGTGTTTTCATTGAGAGCGGCCCGCACAAACATGCTGTCCAGCAGACCTTCTTCCTGTACGTCTACGAACCCGGCGGAAATCGCGTGGAAGTGGCCAACGCCGGGGCGCGCTTGATCCTGGCTCCCGACTGGAAGACCATCCGCTGGACCGAAAAAGAGCGCAAGCGGGGTCAGGCTTGGGGAATGAAGACCACGGAATCCTTTCACACCTATGGGACGCCGCCGGTCGAAATGCCTGCGCACGCTCCGCTAGTGGAGGAGGAAGAAGACACGTCGCTCGTGGTCACCAATCTCGATAGTTGGTTTTAATTGTAATCGCTTACTTCACGCCGGTGTTTTGCTCGAGTGCATTCTTGAGGCAATATCTGATCGTCTTTATGTGAATATCTAGCCCGATGTAATACATAATGTCTCGTGAGGATCCTCCATTGTTGTCTTTTGAATCAACGTTTCCATTGAGTTCAGCCTTTAATGGGCCGAATGTTCCTCTGATTTAAGATTTCGAAGATCCATCCGGAACTCGACCGATTCGCTGCGCGTCAAGATCTCCAGCGCTGCGCTGAATCCGCTTTGGCTCAGCAGGATATACTCAGTGGAGCCTGTGCCCGTTAAGAAACCATCGCGGGTTGCTCTTCTGCTGGGTCTGATTCCCTTCGTTGCCATGTGTTTCTCGGTGGGGTTCTGGGACCACATTGATCCCATGATCCTCGGCCTCCCCTTTAATCTCGCCTGGCTGATCTGCTGGATTGTGCTGACTACCTTGTGCATGTGGGCTGCCTACCGCGTGGAGGCCGCGCGGGACAGGAAGGACCGCGGAACCCAATGAGTCCCAGCGCCGTTTCCCTGACGACGATCCTGGCGATCGTCGCGCTGGGCGTCACCATTGGTTTCCTCGCCGGAGTCCGCCGGAAGATGAACCTGGAACAGTGGACCGTCGGCGGCCGCGGCTTCGGCGCTGTGCTGATGTACCTGCTGATGGCCGGCGAAGTTTACACCACGTTCTCCTTTCTAGGAGCCAGCGGCTGGGCCTACTCCCGCGGCGGCCCGACTCTGTACATCATCGCGCAGCTCACTCTGGCCTACGTGGTCTCATTCTTTCTGCTGCCGCAGATCTGGGAAGTAGGACGGAAACACGGGTTGCAGACCCAATCGGACTTCTTCAACATGCGTTATGGCAACAAATATCTGGCTGCATTTGTTTGCGTCGTTGGCGTCGCCTTCCTGATCCCGTACTTGCAGCTCCAGCTCACGGGCTTGGGTATTATCGTCTCGGTCGCCAGCTTCGATGGCATCGGCCGCACGCCCGCAATGGTGATCTCGGTCGTCCTGCTGGCGGCATTTGTCTTTTCTAGCGGCGTCCGCGCAGTGGCTTGGATCAGCGTCCTGAAGGATGCGTTGATGATCTTTGCGGCGGTTTCCATCGGCATCGGCATACCCTATATCCACTTCGGAGGCATCGGCCCCATGTTCGCTGCATTGGCGCAGGCCCGGCCCACGCATCTGACCATGCCCGGCGCCACCGCCAACCTGGGCCACACCTGGTACATCTCGACGGTCCTTCTTACTTCGCTGGGTTTCTACATGTGGCCGCACACGTTCGGGGCCACCTTCACCGCGAAGAGCGGCGATACATTGCGCCGCAACGCAGTGGTGATGCCGCTCTACACTCTCACGCTCGCCTTTATCTTCTTCGCCGGATTCACCGCGGTTTTGGTAGTGCCTGGCTTGCCGGATGGCGACCTCGCGCTTTTGACCGTCGTCCGCAAGAGCTTTCCCGCCGGGTTCCTGGGCGTGATCGGCGGCGCCGGCGCCCTCACCGCGATGGTGCCCGCTGCCATTCTGATCCTGACCGCCGCCACGCTATTCGCCAAGAATCTCTGGCGGCCCATCTTCGCGCCGGCGATGACGGACGATCAGGTTGCCAGAGTGGCCCGCGCGATGGTGGTGGTGCTCAGCCTCATCAGCCTCTACCTCGCCATCCACAACTCCACCACGCTCGTGTCCCTTCTCCTGCTGGGCTACGCAGGCGTTACCCAATTCTTCCCTGGCGTGGTGCTGGGCCTGTACTGGAAACGTGTCACCATGCCTGGAGTGTTCACCGGCATGATTGCCGGAGTCGCCACCGTCGCCTTCCTCATCCTTACCCATCAGGATCCTTTCTTCGGCTGGAGCGCCGGGTTCGTGGCCCTGTGCCTTAACTTTGCGATTACCATGATCCTGAGTCTGCTAACGTCGGCGGCTGGGAAGCTTTCTTCAGATGGGAGCCTGCCGGACGGAACTCTGTTCCACAAGACCGAGTCATGGAAGAGTGGCCCGACGATCCTAGAGTGAACACCAACGAACGCCGGAACCCAAATTCTGTGAGATCTTCCACCACCAGGTCCAAACGCACGATGGGCTGGATTGAAAAAGCGGCGTCCGGTTTGGCGGCGCGAATCCTCTGGAGCACCCCGCTGAAGCGCCGCCAGAAAGCGCCCGCCGAAGCAGCCAGCAGGAGCGCGAGAAAAATCATTTCGAACCGGGAAGGTTGTGGCATGGCCAAAAGAGAGATGTAGCACGCGCCCGCAACCGTTAGAACGAAATGTCACGAGCAGCCGGATTCATCGGTTCTCGCCGTTGGGACCGTTTGCACGACGGCGGTGTATACTGTGGGGCGAAGTTCGCTTTTAGATCGAGGGGGAACTGCATGGCACGTGCAATAGGAAGCGAAGGGAGTGGGAACTGGCTACTCAGACGGCGCTGGCTGCTGGTAGCTCCGGCCCTGTTGTTCCTGTGGATTATCGCGCAGATCGACAAAACCAACGTTTCCCTTATCATTGCCGACTCCACTTTCCTCAAGGAATTGAATCTGGGAGGCCACAATACCGAACTGGGCGGACTCATGTCCTCCTTTTTCGTTGGTTATGGACTCTCCATTTTCATTTGGGGCTTTCTGGTGGACCGTTTCGGCCCGCGCAAGTGTGTGATAGCGGGGGTTCTGGCCTGGGCGATCACGCTGTTCCTGTCATCCCGGGTGGGTGGCATCAAGGAGTATCTTCTGATTCGCTTTTTGCTGGGCGCCGCGGAGGGAAATCTGTGGCCGGTCTGCAATGCTATGACGAATCGGTGGTTCCCCGTGCGCGAGCACTCCCGTGTGCAGGCTTTCTGGATTACGGGTTCGACGCTCGGGACCGCCGTCGGCGTCCCCGTCGTTACTGCGCTGATGCTGGCGAGCGGATGGCGGGGGACTCTGGCCGCTCTGTCCCTGGTGTCTCTTTTACCCATCGCTCTGTTTTGTTTCGTGAGGGACTGGCCGCGCGAGCAGAAAGGTATCAACCCGAGCGAGTTGCGCGATATCGAGAGCAATAGGAAAGTCGCCGGCGCCGCAGAGCCACTGAGCTTCCAAGAACTGCTGAAGAGCAAGCCCTTTTGGTTGATCACCGCCTGCCAGTTTGCATCGGCCACAACCATTTACACTCTGGTCCAGTGGATTCCGAGCTATTTGACCGCCTTCCGTCACCTATCGTTTAAGAGCATGGGAGGATGGATCACACTCGGCTACGTTCTGGCCACCATTCTGACGCTGGCAGTTGGCTATATCGCCGATCGCACCATGCAACGGTCCCTGGCTGGGGCTTGGGTCTCGCTCGCGTTTGTGATTATTATTGTTCCCGCCCAGATCCTCTCCCCGATCGCCAGCGCCGTCACCCTGTCCGCTTTGATCGGTGTAGCGAGCTCCACGGGCGCCCTCAACGGAGCGCTCATGCAGACGCTGGTGAGACCGGAAGCCATCGCGCGCGGCACCGGCGTTTACGCGGGTATTGGCATGTTCAGCTCGGCGATAGGCCCGGCGTTATTTGGCACTCTGATCAGCTACCTCGGCGGACAGTATTGGGGAGGCTTCTTATTCCTGGGTCTTCTGAATGCGCTCGGCGCGGTCAGCTACTTTACTCTGTATCGCGTCTCGATCCGTGCGCGCGGGTCCGCAGCTTTCAGCCGGGAGAGGGAAGGGTCGTACATTAGCGCGCGTTCGTAGGAACCCACGGCGATCCCGGGCGTGCAAACCAATGGTGCGAGGCTGACTTTACTCGCCGTCTTGCGATAGTGCCCGGATTACGGCCTCCGGGATCGGTTGCGACTTCAGCTTTTCGGGGCCGGTGTGGTCAAGTCTCGTCCAGACCCTGGTCTCCGAGCATTCGACGGCGAGATCCGCGCCCTTCAATACCCTATGCTGAACATCGAAGCTGCTGCGGCCGAAGCGTGTGACCGTCGACTCCAACGTCAGCTCATCATCGAACCGGGACGGGATCAAAAACCTGCAACGTGTATCTACCATCGGGATGACGATACCCTGACGCTCCACCAGGTCTGCTCTCGGAAAGCCCGCCGCTGCCACGAGAGCCGCGGCAGCGGCGTCGAACCACTTAAAATACTGCGGGTAGAACACGATACCCGCGGGATCACAGTCTCCCCATTCGATTCGGATCGTGCGCCGGTTTACGAGCATTGGTCGTTGTTTCCTCCCCTGCGGAATGCCCCGAAACACCAGTGTCTGCGCTAGCCCCACCGGGGGATCAAACCAACCGGCGAAGGTTGCGGCAAGGCCAGAGAGAAATATATCACGCGTGCCGCTGAAGCATTTTCCAATCCAAGGATGATCCTGAAGGCGGGGTTGATTTCAATACAAGATGATCTTGAAGATTGCGGGGCTGGAGGCCTCCTTTCTTGAGCGGGGGATGGGGGTGCAGGGGCAGGGGGCCGGTGTTTGACGCCCCCGTTCCCCCTGCCCCAGCCCGCAGAAACAGGTCACGGAACCGTAGCGGAACGGGCGATTCGAGTTTGATGCGGCGCAGCAGTTGGACCTTGGCGCGGGTCATCTTTTGGGCGCACTCGGTATCGCTGAGGGCCGAGGCCAGGCGGTCTAGTTGCGCGAAGCTCAGGGCCGGCTTGAGAAACGTGGCGGCCTGCTCCAAGGATTTGAGTTTCTGGTAGGGCGTGGCGTAGTCCGCAGCCGGATAGCGGCGCTGGCGCTTGCCATTGGCCGCGGTGGTGACGGTGGCGAAGCCGCAGGGACGGTGGTAGTTCAGATACGGATTGAACTGCGCGGTGTAGAACTTCTGCAGCGCCTCGGCGTGGGGGCTGGCGATGTGGCCCCAGCCGATGTGCTTGCGGATGACGGCTCCGTTCTTGCCTTCCACCAGGGCATTGTCCTGGCTTTTGTCGGCGCGCGACTTGGTGAACTCCGCCAGCAGTTTGTTTAGCAACTGGGCCCCGGTGCGATTGATATACTCCGAGCCGTTGTCGGCAGGGAAGCCCAGAATGCGGAAGGGGAACTGGTGCAGCATCGCTTTGCGATCCCATCGAAACGCTCTCGGGATTTCACAGAGCCGGCTTGCGCGGATTGCGGAGTACTTGAGGGTGTCGAAAGCTCATCTGTCGAATGTGCTCAACGGCAAGGTAGCCGGCGTTCCGACCTTGCGCCATGCCCGAATCGGCCGGCGCATCCGGATCAAGCGCGAGTGGGCAGATGAGTGGCTGGAGCAGGCGGGGCAGCGGTCGCTATTAACCAATGGTAGTATCTGAGTCGTGCCGAGAACCAACGCCTACGACGCAAGAAAGAGGCAAGATGCGTCGAAAGCGTTTTCATAAAGGCAGCCTGCAAGTCCGGAAGCACGGGCGGAATCGCGTGTGGGTTGCCTGCTATTGGGATGGCGGACGAGATCCAAGGTGCTGGGTCGCTGCTCTCAGATGGGCAAGGGGGAAGCCGAAGCGGCTCTGTCGGCAATTCTCCAGCCGATCAACAGTGGGGTTGCTCGGGGGCCAAGGCCCCTAACATTCGAGCATTTCATCGAAAATGTGTACCTGCCGTTCTGCCGTCGAAGCTGGAAGGAGTCCACCGCAGGGACTTCGGAGCAGATCGTCAAGACACATCTGATTCCGGAGTTCGGGAAGCATTTGTTGCCGGCGATCCAGCGCGAGGAGTTGCAAGATTTCCTCGACCGGAAGGCGCTGGAGCTTTCTTCCAGCCCTGTGAAACATCTGCGGTGGTTCCTGAATGCCATCTTCAAACTCGCGTTGTCAGACGGCCTCGTGGTCAACAATCCGGTGGCCGCTTTGAGGATTCCGAGAATATGTTAGCCGGGGCGTGCGATGCATTCTCTGACGGAGAGGAGGTGCTGGAGTATCTGGAGGTTTTCGACCTCCGCGAAGAACTGATTTCACGGCTAGCGATCTACGAGGGAATGCGCCCTGGCGAGATCCTGGCTCTTCGATGAAAGTTCGCTCGCCACTGTGCCCTAAGCGTAGAGCAATGCGTCTACAAAGGCGTCTTCGACACGCCAAAAAACGGGAAGAATCGAGAGGTAGGGCTCGCCGACAGGACGTCCGTGTTGCTGAAGGAGTGGCGAAATCTTGCGGAGGACCCGAGCCCGGGGCGTTTCATATTCCCGCGAAGCACTCGCAACGCCCATGTCAGCGGACAACCTTTGGCGGCGACTCATGGAGCCAGAGCTGGAGAAGATCGGCTTGGGTTGGGCAACGTTCCAGGTTCTGCGAAAGACAAATGCGAGCCTATCAAGAAATACGGCGTCGATCCGAAGGTGGCCTCCGATCAGCGGGGGCATGGCATCGGCGTCAGCATGGAGGTGTACACCAATTCGGACATCGAACGGAAACGAGCCGCAGTGAACAAACTCGAAGCCGCCGTGCTTCGAAAACGCAAGCAACAACGCCAGTCGGTGGTGCGCTAGATTAGCGTACCCGCCAGTCAGCATGACTGCACTGACCCTTAACGGAGTAAACGCAGTAACGAGGAATCGGTGGGGTCTTGTAAGACTATGAAAAATGGAGCGGGAGACGGGACTCGTCGAACCCGCGACGTCCGGCTTGGGAAAATGGCATGTTTTGTTTTCAGTAATAAAACTGCGCACGGCGTTGATTCAGGGTATGTGAAAACGCCAACAAAACAAGGGTCCGTTTCGAAGCACGTGCTAATGGAGGGTTTTTGGAGGGTGCGGGACACGCGAAGCCGACGGCCCCAGCCGGCCGGTCTATGGGCGTACCGCCACCGAAGGATCGGGTGAAAATGGTTCCTGCTCGATCACATAACCAATCGCGGAATAGCCCTTCAGTCTGCGCTCGTACATCCTGGCCAGCATCAGAACGTAGTTGTCCACATAGTCGTAGACCTGGACGAATCGTTTGTTGTCGTGGAGACGATGCAGTCGGCCGACATACTGCTGCAACGTGCCCTTCCAGGAAATCGGCATGGCCAGGAATAGCGTGTCCAGACGCGCATCATCGAACCCTTCTCCGATGTAGCTTCCTGTCGCAAGAATCACCCGCGATTCGTTTTCCGGTGCTGATGCCAGGGCCGCTGCGATTGCGCGACGTTGCTTCTTGCCCATACCGCCCTTCAAAACGAAGACGTGCTTAGCAGCCCCCGCGAGCTTCGTCGCGAAGTACTGGAGATGTTCCGTGCGGCCGGTCAGGAACAACGGGCAACGTCCCGAATCTATCGCGCGGACAATGTCGCCGGCGATCATCTCGTTGCGCGAGACATCGTTCACGAGCGCGGCATAGATGTCCTGGATCGTTACCTCCGTGAGTTCGGGCGCCATGCGGAACTCGGTGTGGCGGGGAGTCACCTTGTGCTCGAAGGGCGTCGTTTCCGTCATCGTCCGGGCGCTCATGCTGAAGCGCACAGGGCCACACTGCGTGTAAATGATGGGATGGTGGCCATCCTTCCGCGTCGGTGTAGCGGTCAGTCCGACAACGTACTTGGCCTTTACCTGCCTCATGACTTGTTCGAACGTGAAGGCAGATAGGTGGTGGCATTCGTCGACGATCACCTGTCCGTAGTCAGCCACGAAATCCTTCACTTCGTCCTTCCGATACAGACTTTGGATGACGGCGACATCCACGCAGCCCGTCCGGTCCATTTTGCCGCCGCCGATATGCCCGATCGATTTCGCGGGCAGATTCAGGAACATCCCAAGACGCTCCTGCCACTGATCGAGCAACTGCTGCCGGTGAACCACGACCAGCGTGTTGACCTTGCGTTTCGCGATCAGCCACGCTGCAACGGCGGTTTTCCCGAACGCTGTCGGAGCGCAGAGGATACCTTCGTCATGTCCAGTGATCTTCGCCACTGCCTCCTCCTGGAACGGCCGGAGCTGACCCTGGAACTCCGCTTCAATCGGTGTACCCGCAAACCGTTCGTCCCGAACTTCGGGCCGGATCTTGTGCGACTCGAGAAGAGCCAATGTCTCCGCGAGACATCCACGGGGCACAGCGATGTGCTGGGCGAAGTCCTGGCCACAGGCGATCACACGCGGCTTGTCGTACGTCGCGAGTCGCATCGCCTGAGCTTTATAGAACTCGGGATTCTGAAATGCCGCCAGGCGGAGTAGCCGATTCAGCATGGCGGGTGGCAGATCCTTCTTTTCCACGTAGACGAGATTCGCGCGAGTGATCTGAACGCTCTTTGGCAGTGGCCCTTCGATCGGCCGCTCTCCGCGCTTGCGGGAGGGTGGCAAGGTCCACGGGTCTTGAGTATCCTCGTCATCGGCGATGCTTATCCGGACTCCGATCAGATCGCCTTTACGCTGAGCCGCCGCTACGATCTCCTCCGTGGCGTCGGCCGGCATTCGGCGAATCGACGAGAGGAACTGCCATTGGTCGGGGTACGGATTGAAGTCTGAGTCAATGAAGACACTGTTGCCCGCCTTGCGCGGCGCAAACTGCAAGGGGAGTGCGATCAGATTCCCCAGCCCTCCCTTGGGCATCGTGTCCTGGTTGGGGAAAAGGCGATCGTAGGAATCGAGACCGAGTTGATGCCTGCGCTCCATGGTTCGCGTGAGGATCAAGCATCCCAGCTTGCGCGCGGTAATCGCTGGCAGCGCGCGATCAAAGAAAATCCAAACGTGACCACCCTTCCCGGAACGCGAACGCTCCAAGGAAGCGGGCACACTCAACTTATGGCAGGTATCGAGAAAAGCCTGGGAGTCATACTCCCAAGTCTTCTTGTCGAAGTCCGCCGCCAGAAACCAGCATGTTTCGTCGGGCAGGAGGGGATACACGCCAACGGTTTCCTTGCCCAAGAGGTGGTTCCCGATGACAGCGTCGCTCATTGGAAGGAACTTCCGCGTCTTCTGATCGACCTTCTTGCGATCCTCCGGGCGGCTCTCATTGATAGCCTTCCAATCCTTTATGGCCGCGGGCGCATATCCGGACCGGCCATCGGCGCTCTCCCATCGCTGTGCGTAGACATCTTCTCTCCCACGAAACAGGCTTCGAAACAACGCGATTCTTTTTCTGGCGCGCTCATCCTTATCCACTGGTGGTGCCGTTTCGACAGTTTTGGTCGGAGGCGGTTTCTCTGGTGCGAGTTGCGGAATCGGAATGCCGTGAACCGTCAGAAGCCGCCGCAGACGACCATTTTCGTCCAGGAGACGAATATGTTCTTGCTCTGGAGGTTCGAATGGAAGAGATCCTGAACCGTTCCCGCTCATACCGCGTTCACCGCTCCGTGGGCCGTCCCAACACTTCTTCAACGAATTCCTGTACGCCGGCAAACACCGCAGCGACATCCGTCGGGAGCCCACATTCTTCGGCCAGTGCTTGGAACGGGATCTGCCAATCTGCTGGCGGCGGGACCAGACCCACTGGCAAATCGTGTGCTTCTCTTCTCACAAAGGTCAGACGCAGGGCGTCCAGAATCCGCTGTTTATCCAGTCCGCCCGATCCGATCAAGAGAGCCAGATCCACCAAGTCCTCCACTCTGCTGTTCGCAGTGTTCCGCGGGAGCGTGTAGGCATGAATCTTTTCGGCGAACTGCTGTTCGCGAGCGATCATCCGGACCCTCGGCGATTCGATTCCGGCAAATCCAAGCCAATCCCTGCAGACGATTGTATCCAGCGGCTGCATAACCACATCACCGATGCCGGCGTCCAGATGGAATCGGGCAAAGATCCGTTCGTCCATTCGAGCTTCGACGGGATAGCGGGCCCCGCCGTACGGCGCTGCTGTCAAGTCCATTACAGGCGGTCCGATCACGAACTCGAACCAGTCACCGAGAGGCACGCCAGCCGCTCTGCAGCATCTCGCGTACAACCTGGTTCGTGTCAACACCCGACGATGTTGCCGCCACTCGCTGCAACGTCAGGTCGATGTCCACCGTTGATCGAGCAGCCTTGAACCGTAGCTCCAGCGCATAACCACCCTTCAAAACCCAGGGCGCTGGTTCGTTCCGGAATAGCCTCGCCAGCAGACGGTCAAATGACACCTGTCGCCGGAGGCGGCTGAGATCGATCTGATCCGTCAGAGATGCCCTCTTCAAGCGTTCCTCAAGAGCCCTTCGGAATGCTCCCGCCGTCGTATATGTCCTGGGTGACGGCATTATGCAGCTTGCCGCAGCACTTCTTCAACCATCTTGTGGGCAGGTCCACTCATTCGCGCGTTCCGAATCTGTTGGCGAGTGATGAGACCGCGGTCGACAGCTTGCCTGAGCGCCTGGCGGATGAAACGCCGCTCCACAGTGCTGGCCTCGATCAGATCGAGAATCGTCCGCAGAGGGCGAGTAAACTTGAAGCCCTGCGCCGTCTGTACATCGCTATCAGGCAGGTCGGCATAATGCAGCACCAGGATGCCGGGAATATCGCTGTTGCGCCTGAAATCCGTCGGTACCGTCATGTGGAGCTTCGCCGGATTCAGATCCGACAAATCGTAGAGGCTGAGGGCCGTATGGTGGCTGTACACACCTTCGACCTCCTCGTTCCGGTTCCGGGACCACAGTGCCCCAAAGGACAAGGTCCGGACGATCAGCCGCCGGAAACAGGGCGAGCCGGTAGATCCCCCGGTGCTCGCGGATCCAGTTCCCTACCTGGACATGATAGGGGTGAGTGTTCTCAGCGAAGCCGGCTGCCTTGGCCTGCTTGGTGGTGAAGAACCCCTGCTGCTGTTCAGCGAACTCGAAGAGGCGCCGCGCCGCTTCACGGTGAGACTGAGCCATAACACAATACTACAACTTTCTTGATATTCCATCAAGCAGCAGAAGTTTAAGATTTGTCGGCACCCGGAACCGCAGTTCTGGCGAGATTTCTTTGCCCGTACACTGTTTCTGTTCGGACGGCGCAGAGAGGGCCGACGAGCATCTTCCGCACTTTCAGGAACTTGGCAAGAATAGTAGCTGCAATATTGCTTCCCGCTGGACGTCGCATCTGCCCGCTAACAAAATCAATGAGTTAGAGGCGCCTCACGGAGGCGAAAACGTCACTTCGGTTCTTAATGGAGGGTGTAGCAGTATTGTGGTTTCTGTAAGTTGTTGAAAATGGAGCGGGAGACGGGACTCGAACCCGCGACGTCCAGCTTGGGAATATGAGTGTCGATTGTAAATAAATGACTTAGGCGTCAATGGCGCTGTTTTCTGGTCACATAAGTCTATTGTTTTCACGCTGCCTTTTCCAGCAGCCCGGTTATTGAGGTAAACGAGGTAACGGGAAACTCCCCAATTTTGGACTTCAAGATTTCCCGCTTTGTGCTTTGAAGCCGGTCCACCGCGATAGAGTCCTCTTTCCTCGAAGGCGACGTTGACCAACCGGCACGGCCACCGCGCTCATCCGCCCAGCGGGGAACGACGTCGTCGCGTTGTGGGAATTGGATCACCCGGCGAGATTACTTTGGCCACCAGCTTCTTTTGGGGAAAGTCTTTCCGGTTCAGAGTGGCGATAAACGCGGCGTGCCCTTGCTCCGCACACGCGCAAAATGCGTTATCGGTCGGATCAGGCGATACATCATTTTCGCTCCGAACGCCGACGAACTCCGCCGCCTCCCTGAGCAGATTGATGATTCCCCCAACGAGGTTTCGTCGAACCCCGAGCCTTGAGAGAACCTCTTTGTATTCCGAAAGAATGTCCTCTGTGACAAGCCAGGTGGTCTCATTCTCGAGCCAGTGTCAAAGAAGTGAAGCACTCGGATTCTCGACAGCACGGAGGGATTTAAATCCTGCGACTCCGGCGACGAGTACCGATGTATCGATGACGCCCTTAGGCTGTTTTCCTCGACGGCCCAACCGTAATCTCCGGCAGTCGCTTCTTCTCTGCTCGGAAGCCCCGAATCGCCTCCTCGATTTGGGACTCCGTCACTCCAGACAACTCTTGTGCCGCCGCCTCCAAACTGCGTGTGAACTCACGCTTCCATCCTGGCCGCTTTCTTCCCCGCGGCAAGTCCTGATACACGGCGGACCGAGGAAGTTGCTCGCCGAGTTCTTTTGCGAGTTCTCGGAGGGGAACACGAATCTCGATTGGCTCTCGGCCTCTCGTGGGCAGGGACCGCAGGGAGACGTATCGAAGTTTCGCCATATCCTCGTCCTTGAGGCCGGAAAGCGCCCGTGCGAAGAGGGTGAGCATCTCGGTCGATGTACCGAGCGATTCCTTCAAATACAAAGCAACCTTCGCCTCCAGAAGAAGTCGATTGTCGAACCAGTAGAAGCTGTCACGGCGGGTTGGACGCAAAACTTTGAATTGCACGAGGTTCTGCAGATCCTTTGGGGCGACTCCCAAAACTGCGCTCGCTTGCTTCAGTTTCAACTCCATGGCATCCTCACCTTATACCATCTATATTTTAGATGGATTAAACCCATAGAGTCAACCTCCTGAGTCGTAACCTGTCAAGCCTCTTTAGAAATGTCCCCCTGCTTACCTCTGTAGAAGTGTCCCCATCTCTTCTTCCGTAACCAGTTCGTTCCCCATGTTGTGGGCCGCTGCCGGAGCGAAGCCCAGCGAGGCCGTTAGACCATTTTCTGAGATAATATAGACCAGCTCTGGCGATCCGGCTGCAAGCAAGAGATGGCGAAGGCCTATTCTGACGATCTACGACGGAAGTTGTT
>JGI12269J14319_10001253_pt1 | contig 25405 bp, 26 predicted proteins | sample PeaSoiSIISIP2007_FD_14319 | JGI IMG/M metagenome (IMG submission 14319)
TGTGGCCACCGGCCGCCAGATCGGCCGGCCTTTGGCCGGTCACCTCGGCGCGGTCTTCTCGGTGGCGTTCAGCCCGGACGGCACGACTCTGGCCAGCGGCAGCGACGACGGCACGGTGCGGCTGTGGGATGTGGCCACCGGCCGCCAGATCGGCCGGCCTTTGGCCGGTCACCTCGGCGCGGTCTTCTCGGTGGCGTTCAGCCCGGACGGCACGACTCTGGCCAGCGGCAATTACGATCACACGGTGCGGCTGTGGGACGTGGCCACCCGCCGCCAGATCGGCACGCCCCTGGCCGGTCACCTCGACTGGGTCGACTCGGTGGCGTTCAGCCCGGACGGCAAGACCCTGGCCAGCGGCAGCAACGATCACACGGTGCGGCTGTGGGACGTGGCCACCGCTCGCCGCCAGCTCGGCACGCCCCTGACCGGCCACGCGGGCCCGGCTGACTCGGTGGCGTTCAGCCCGGACGGCAAGACCCTGGCCAGCGGCAGCAACGATCACACGGTGCGGTTGTGGGACGTGGCCACCGGCCGCCAGGTCGGCCGGCCTCTGGCCGGCCACGCGGGCCCGGTCGACTCGGTGGCGTTCAGCCCGGACGGCAAGGTCCTGGCCACCGGCAACTATTACAGGACTGTGCTGTTGTGGAACGTGGCCACCGGCCGCCAGATCGGCAAGCCTCTAAGAGCCCACTATGCCGGGCCGCTGACGGACTACCGCGGCAGGCGGCTGAACAGCTACGACGGCCTGGTCTACTCGGTGGCGTTCAGCTCGGACGGCAAGGTCCTGGCCAGCGGCAGCGACGACGGCACGGTGCGGCTGTGGGACGTGGCCAGCGGCCGCCAGATCGGCCGGCCTCTGAATGGCCACTCCGGCGCGTACTCGGTGGCGTTCAGCCCGGACGGCAAGATCCTGGCCAGCGGCAAGGAAGACGGCACGGTGCGGCTGTGGGACGTGGCCACCGCCCCCCAGATCGGCAAGCTCCTGAACGGCCACGCCGGCGCGGTCGACTCGGTGGCGTTCAGCTCGGACGGCAAGATCCTGGCCAGCGGCAATTACGACGGCACGGTGTCGCTGTGGGACGTCGCCACCGGCCGCCAGATCGGCGGGCCTCTAACTGGTCCGGCCGACCCTGTCTCGTCGGTGGCGTTCAGCCGGGACGGTAAGACCCTGGCCAGCGGCAATTACGACGGCACGGTATGGCTCTGGGACATGGCCACCCGACAGCAAATCGGTAGACCGCTGACCGGCCATGCGGGCCCGGTCAGCTCGGTGGCATTCAGCCCGGACGGCAAGACCCTGGCCAGCGTGGATCGCATGGTGCGGTTGTGGGACGTGGCCTACCTGGCGAACCTCGTACGGTACCTGTGCGCCTCGCTGGGCCGGTCTCTCACGCACGCTCAGTGGGCACGATACGTACCGCCGGGCCCGGCATACGAAAAGGTTTGCCCCTGAAACGCGAAGCATTGGCGGAGATTAGTTGACACCTGTGGGGCGTCGTGCTCGGAAACTCGATTTCGTGCTCTGAGCTGGGTTTTTGCTGCAGGATCAGTAGCGTGGCTGGGACCATCTCAAGGTGCTGTTGTCGCTCGTCTACCGCTTGCTGAGGTGCCTGTTCGGCCTGCTGACGGTGCTGGTCCGGTCTGATCTGTCCAAGGACGCCGAGCTGCTCGTGCTGCGTCACGAGAACCAGGTGCTACGCCGTCAGGTCAGCGGCCCGCTCCAGTGACTGGTTTCAACTCACCGACCAGGACGGCACCAGCCTGCGCAGGCGAAGCCAGCAACGATCAACCTCGGCGGCAAAAGATCTGAAGGGCCGACACGCCATTTTAGGCGCAAAGTCGACCTGGTTCCCCGATCCGCATAGTTCGCAGGGTGTCGGCCAGGAGCCGCTGGACGAGTTCTGACCGGCGGTTGCTCCAGATGCGCGGGGGATCGTCGTTGAGGGGCGTGGCGTGGTATCTCGCGCGAGGGAGATGCCGCCCCATTGCGCTACCAGCGGTGATCGCCCGCCATCGGTGCACGGTGACCTCAAGGCCACGGCGCGGGCCATGCTCGGTGTTCGAGGACGGCACGGTAACGGCGGTAGACCTGCGGAACCCTGATCCGGTACTTGCGGGCGAGGGTCTTGATCAGCGACCGTTCCATGACGTACTTCAGCTGTCCGAGCCGGTGACGGTTGAACGCCAGCCGGTAGTACGGTGGCGGCGTGCGGCTTCGTGGACACCCTGGTGTGAACACCGGTGTGGACCTCCGATGGACTTGCGGTGGATCTGCCGCCGGCCTGGGATGTACCAGGTTCAGCGCTGATGCTGGCGGGAGCTGGCTTGGCCGCAAGCGGGCTCATAGTGCTGCGGGAGCCCAGCGGCGGAGGCGCAGGCCGGCTGAGCGGGGTACCTAGCCGGGCGTGGCGGTCCTGACGTTCACCTCCCAGAACTCTTGGTACTGCTGTCGTGTCGTCTGGACGTATGGCAGTCGCTGGGCGATCAGTTGCTCGGGGGTGAGACCGTCGAGGCTCAGCCCGCGCTTGGCGGCCAGGTCGAAGTACCGGTTGTCGGCGACGTTGCAGAACATGCAGGCGGTGACGATGTAGTCCGGGTCATCTCGCTGGGGGTGGCCTTTGGGCAGCAGGTGGTCCCAGGACAGCATGAGCCAGCTGGCGAAGGATTGTGTTCCGTCGAGGCCGCAGTAGCGGCATTGGAACCGGTCGCGGCGGTGGATGGGATGGGCGTAGCCGCGCAGGGCGTCGGTGAATGCGGCGATCGTGTACCTCCCTTATTCGCTGGGTACGGACCAGCCGGTTTCGATGGCCTCAGGGCCAGGTGTTGACGGCCTAACTATCTGAGTGAATTCCTGCGGGGTGGATGGCCGCGCTCTTTGACGATGCGCCTGACCGGCCCGGCGCGGACAGCGATGATCTTGTTGTCCGTTCCGTAACGTGATGGATCCCTCCTCGCCTCGTTTGGCCGCGGTCGAGAAGGGATCCGGGGCGGTGTCGCCTTGTGGTCATGGTATGGCCGTGCGCGCTGCCGGCCGGTGCCTTTGCGGAGGCCGGCCGGGAGGTGGAGTTCCCGCGGCCGTCGTGTCCGGCGTGCGCGGGGCCGCTGGTGTTCTGGTCGGGGTACCGGCGCTGGCTGCGGGCCGCGGATCGCTGCTGGAAGATCTTCGTGCCCCGGCTGCGGTGCGGGCCGTGCGCGGTTACCCACGTGCTGTTGCCGGCGTTCGTCCTGGCGTGGCGGCTGGATGCGGCGGAGACGATCGGCGCGGTGCTGGCTGAGGTGGCGGGCGGGCGCTGCGGGGTGCGCCCGGCGGCGGGCCGGGCGGGGGTCCCCTGCACGACGGCGCGGGGCTGGGTGCGCCGGTTCCGGCGCCGGGCCCCGGCGCGGGACCGCCTTCGCGGCGCTGGCGGTGGAGCTGGGCGGGAGGAGCTGTACCGGGCGGCGGAACAGGCGGAGCCCGGCCGATATCGGCAGGGCCTCGCGCTGACGCTATTTAATCTGGGCGTGACGTTGACGCGGCTTGGTCGGCCGCACGATGCGTGCGCGGCCGAGGCGGAGGCGGTGGAGCTGTACTGGGCGGCGGAACAGGCGGAGCCCGGCCGATATCGCGAGGGCCTCGCGCGGACGCTGACTAATCTCAGCGCCAGCCTGAGCGTCCTGGGCCGCCACCAGGACGCGTGCGTCGCGACCGCGGAGGCGGTGGAGCTGTTGCATGCCGCAGAGCAGGCCGAGCCCGGCCGCTTTCGGGCGGACCTAGCGGGCGCCCTTGCTAGTCTCGGCGCCAGCCTCAGCCGCCTTGGCCGGTCCGAGGAAGCGCTTTCTGTCACCGGCGAGGCCGTCGGACTCTACCGGATTCTCAAAGACACTGATGCCGCCGCGTATCACGGTCGCCTTGCCGACACGCTGGTCGCCTGGAGCGGGATTCTCCTGGACCTAGGACGCGTTCAGACGCCGAGGCGGCCCGGCGGGAGGCTGACCTTTATGGCTACCCGAGTTGAGGCTAACGGGTGCCCTGGCCAGACACTTGCCCGAATGTTCTGGCAATCCCCTGAAACTGTGGAGACTTCCGGTTTGGTGATCATGTGCGGCGAGCCGTGCCCTTGCCGAAAACCTCATCCGTGCAGCTCATGCCGCATGCTGGTATTCATGGAGCACTCCGCCGAGTCGGTCGCGTCGTCGTACATCAAGGCTGGCGATCTGGTCAGGGGTCAGGGCCGCCACGGGCAGTGGCTGGAGCGGGCGGGCGTTCGCGATGCCTTGATGCGGCCGGTGCCCGTTGTAGAACTGCTCGAATTCCCGTAGGGCGTGCAGAAGGTGGGAGTGACTCCAGATCAAGGTGCGGTCCAGTAGCTCGCGCTGGCAGGTCTGGACCCACCGCTCCATGATCGAGTTCATCCTCGGCATCCGAACCCCGCTGAGCACAACGTTGATGCCCGCGTTAGTCAGGATGGCGTCGAACAGGCCGGGAAACTTCCCGTCCCGGTCTCTGATCAAGAACCGTGCCCGGCATCCGGCATCCGGCATCCTCCAGGTCCATCACAAGGTTCCTGGCAGCCTGTGCCGCCCAGGACGCGGTCGGGTGGGCGGTGGCGCCCAGGATCCTGATTCTCCGGCTGGCGCGCTCGATCACCGCGAACACATACAGCGTGCCCCGGACAGGGTGATCGTCCCGAAGAAGTCACAGGCCAGCAGGGCCCCGGCCTGGGAGCGCAGGAAATCGGCCCACGTGGCGGGACTGCGCTCGGGCGCCGGGTCGATCCCTGCATCGTGCAGGATCTCCCAGACGGTGGAAGCGGCGGCCTTTACCCCGAGCACCAGCAACTCGCCGTGAACCCGGCGATACCCCCCACCCCGGATTCTCGCGGACCAGTCGCAGCACCAGGACGCGGATCGAGCGCACGGTGCGGGCCGGCCGGGGCGCTGCGGACGGGACCGGCGGGCGTGCCGGCGCGCGACCATGTCGCGGTGCCAGCCGAGCACGGTATCCGGGCGCACCACCAAGTGCAATCTGCTGAGCACGTTTCTCGGGAGCCGGTGCAGCAGCGCCGCCAGCAATGCCCGATCACCCGGGTTGAACCGCACCCTGTCCGGACCGAGCTGCCGCTGCAGGACCAGCAGCTGGTGGCGCAGCGCGAGGATCTCTGCAGTCTTTGTCCGGGTTGCTCATCGGCAGCAGCCGCAGCAGCGCGAACACGTTCGTCATGCCGAGATAGGCCTGTCGCAGCAGCACGGTCGATGACCATGCCACAGGGTTTGCTGTCGCACGGGCACCCACCGGCCGCCATCGCGCGCAACATCGGCCTCACCCACACATGCATCGATCGGCCCAACACCAGCATGGATGAGGTTTTCGGCAGGAACACCGCGATGTGTGATCTTCCCGGCGGACCTACCTCGGGGTAACTTTGAAATGGATGGGTCAGCTGTTAAGGGGAAGGTAAATGACAACGGCGCAGATTGTGCAAGTCACGCTGCCGAGTGGCGATTTGGTATGGGTGCGCATGGAGTCGCCCGGGCCAGGTCGCGACTCGGAACGTGGCATTCAGGATGTTGCCCTTGGAGAAGCCGCCGCCGTTGTACATGCCGGGTTGCTGCCTGGGTTCACAGAATCTGTCCGAGGCGTGGTGACTTCCGTGCAGCATGCTCTCGAGCAGGTGAGGCCCGACGTGATGACCGTGGAATTCGGCATAGAGATCACGGCGCGGACCGGAAAGGTTCTGAGCGTGCTGGCCGAGTCAGGAGGGACTGCGCATATCAGAGTGACCGCTTCCTGGAATCCTGGCAGCGGTCCGGCGCCCCGCCCTGTGGCGGGCGGTGAGGGATGACCGATCGCCGTACGGCGGAAAGCCTGCTGGCAGCATGCACCGTGCGGCTGGATGCCTACGATGGTCCCCCGCGGGGCACGGCGTTCTTCGTCGCGCCCGGCTACGCGATGACGGCAGCACACGTGGTCGGCGGAGCAAGGGGCTTGCCCGTCCAGCTGCACGGCCGCCCGGGCTTCTGGCCTGGCCACGTGGAGAACGTCTGGCCACCTGCCGACGCTGGATCGCCCATGTCGGGGCAGCCTTACCCGCCGCCCGATCTGGCCCTGATCCGAATCGACGATGGTCCGGCGCATATGTGCGCCCTGCTCAGTGATCGTCGGCCAGCTGGTGGTGCAGCCGTGATCGCACGTGGGCACGGCCGCAATTTTGACGGGCTGACGGTGACGGCCGAGACCGAGTCCTTCACGCTGACCGGGGAGCTGGAAACTCCCGATCCTGACTGCACGCTGCTGAAGCTCGGACTCGGTCAGGCTGTGCGGGGCATGAGCGGCGCGCCTGTCCTCGATGTCAGCACAGGCGAGGTAATCGGAATGCTGCGGACGAGCAGGGACATCGGCTCGAATCTGGGTGCGTGGGTCGTCCCAGCCGAGCTGATCCGCCGGCTGTGGCCGGACGATGTCAGAGTCGGGAATGAGAGATTCCACGAGGAAGACGACCGCTGGCGCCGGGTTCGCGCATCGATGCGAGAGCAAGCACCGCTGACGGCGCCGCCTGCGTCGTCGGGGAATGTTTCCATCGGAGCCGTCCACGGTGGCGAGGTCACCGTTATCACCGGCGGAGTCTTCCGCGATCTCAACATCGGCGCGGATATCGCGGGACGTCGGCGTGATCCAGATGGGGAAGGGACACGCTGATGGGCGATGACGCCGGCGACCACGGCGAGCCTCGGGACGACAAGCCGGATGGCGAGGGCGGGCGTGGCCACGCGGGCGATGAGAAGACCGGTGATCCGGACGGCCGCCGGGCCGGCACGGATCGAAGTGATCAGCTCGCTGACGCGACAGGCGATCCCCTTGCTGCCGCTTTCGGTGGCACAGCCGGTGAGAGCGCCGACCAGTTCTACCGGACCTGGGTCCGGACCGTAAAGTCGTCTGGTCCTGCCACCGTTATCGGCGGCGGCACTTTCCGCGACCTGAGCATCGGCGGTACGACGATCTACTCGTACGACCGCCGTGCTCAGCCACCGGGCCCGGTCCGGAGCGAGGTGCTCGACGACCTGACGAGGCGCTACGCGAAAGTCGCCGGCTATGACATGCTGCTCGACCGCCTCCGGAGTACGAACCTGCTGGTGCTGCGCGGAGCGCCGGGAACTGGGCGCACTGCCACAGGCCTGCGGCTCCTGGCTGCTGTGGCGAGTGAAGCCGTGTCACGCTTCGGCCCGGAGACTGACCTTCGGTCATTGCCTGACAGCGAGCTTGAGCCGGGCTTCGGCTATCTGATGGAGCTGGTTCCGGGCTGGGGTAACGCGCCGCCACTAGCCATGCACATAGACCGCCTCCGCGGGCAGCTGACGGATCGCAAATGCTTCATGGTGCTGGTTGCGCCGCATGACATCCGGTACCGGACCGCGTTCGAGGACTACATCGCCGACTGCCCGCTGCCTGACGCGCAGATCGTCCTTGACCTAGCTGTTGAGCATGAGATACGGAAACGCCCGGACCTCGCGGCAGCGCTGCAGAACCTGGGCGCGAGCACAAAGCTGGCGGGCTCCAGCGCACGGCGACTGCCATCCGAAATCCGATGGCTGGTAACACTCATGGTCTCCCATGCCATGGGTGACATCACATTCGATGACATGACCGCCAGGAGCGATGAGTCCCTGTCCCGGTACGTAGCGGACTGGTTCGAGCCGCTCGCGAACATCCCAGCCGGCCCCGCGGCTGACGAGCAAGTCAGGCTCGCCACGTTCCGGATCGCGCTTGCAGTGTTCGACCAGACTCCGTACGACCTGGTAGCCGAGGCCGGCGAACGTCTGGCCGAGGAGATCCTGACCGCAGGATCGCCACGCCGCAGGCCCGGCCGCGCGGTGTTCGCCAATCACCGTGACGACTACGTCGCCGATAGCCGTGCCCGCCTCGTACCCGGCATCACGAGGTTCGGGAGGGCCGGCGCGCCCTCCACCTTCGCCCAGTACATTGACGAGCGGCTGCCGGCTGCCGTGCTCGGCCACGTGTGGAACGTGCACAACATCCGCAGCCCCCTGACCTCGTGGCTACGGTCATTGAGCCTGGACCAGCGGCCGTACGTGTGGATGCGCGCGGCCCTAGCTATCGGCATGCTGTCCTCCTGGGACTTCTCTTACAGCTTCCATGAACTCATCGATCCCTGGGCCAGGTCGCCTGATCAGGAGATCCGCCACCGCCTGGTGGCGGCCGTGGCACTTGACGCTGCGGCACGCAACGACGACGTGCGACCTGTGGTACGCGGAATCCTTGACGGCTGGTGCAGCAAGGGGACGCGTGAACAGCGGTGGACTGGCGCCACGGCCCTTGGGTACGACCTGGGCCTGCTGGACGCTGAGAAGTCGCTGAAGGACCTGCGGATCATCGGCTGCTGGGAGGACGGCGATCTCGCACCCGTGGCGAGCTGGGCAGCAGCCCGGATCTTCGCTCGCGGCGGCATTGAGCCCGTGCTGACGGTGCTCGACGACTGGCTGGGAGACGACCGTCGCTCGGTCCGGGAGCTAGCGCTCCGGGCCGTGCTGCGAATCGCCGATCTTAGAGCGGCGGACCTTGAGGATCCTGAGCTTGCTGGCCAGGTGAACGGCGGGCGCTGGAAGCGGCTGGCGATGCGTGACCGGTGGCCGCTCCTGGTCGCCATGGCGGACGAAGACCCAGGACTACTGGAACCTTTCGTTGACCTGGTCTGGCAGGTAGCACGATCAGCACCGGCGCAGCTGCCATCGCTGGAAGTGCTAGCCAGGTGGATTCGGGCGGGCGAGCAAGACCGGTCATGCATCGGCCCGGTGGCCAGGTTCCTGGCCCTTCTCGGCGATGATGACTCCGACCGTGCGCGGCTGCTGCACCTTGTCGGCGCGCTGCGCCGGGACAGGGACGAGCCTTTGCCAGCGGCTATGGCCGGCCGATTCGAGCGTGCGATCGAGGCGAACATCCATGCGAGCGATGGGGAGGAGCAGCCATGACCGAACGTCCTCAGCCGGATGAGCTAAATGGGCGGCCTCCGCGTCCCCGGAGGCCGTCGAGGCCTGCCAGCCCGATCATCAGCGAGGTGACGTGGACAGGCCGGCTCACCCCGGCAAGTGCCCACGTCGCGGTCGTAGTGGTCTACCAAAGAGGCGAGCACGAGGTGCTGTGGCCACATGACCGGCACCGGGTGCTGCTCCATCGTCGTCCGACAACTCTCTACGAAGTTGACCTCGGGCTGCACCAGACGATGATCCCGGCGGATCTGCCGAGCCGTGATGCCGCCTGCTCATTTCATGCCAGCATCAGCGTCCAATGGCGAGTCCTGGATCCATCGGCAATCGTTCGTCACAGGGTTTCCGACATCGCAGAAACCCTCTCCCCGCACCTGCTGCACCGCATGCGCGGAATAACCAGGAACTTCGAGATAACGCAATCAGCGCTCGCAGAGGATGAGATCAACACCCGGCTGGCTGGCCAGAACATCGACGTCACCGACCCTGCCCGATTTCAGCAGGCCATGCGCGAGGCTACCGAGCGCGACTACCTCGGAGCCGAGTACGGTCTCTGGACTCGGATCATCGCCCAGCTAACGCCGGACGACGCAGCCATCGAGCATCACACTAAGATGACGCAGCTGAGATGGGCAATCGAGGAGGAGAAAGCCGAGCAAGAACTAAGACTCCTCCAGGAAACCCATCAGCAGCGGATTACCGCGGACCGTATCGCTATCTACCGGGAGATCGTCGCCGCCGGAGACATCGACCGCTTCGCGCTGCAGCTAGCCAACAACCCCGGCGACATCGCAGCGATCGACACGATCATCCGAGAGGAACAACTAGCCAGCCGCCGCGACACCATCGACTTCGTTGCCCACATGGTCGATTCAGGTGTCATCGAACGCTGGGAGGTCAACGACCAAGCCCGCGAGGCACTTCAATGGCTCCGGGACGCGACAGCCCGGGTCATCCGCGACAAAGAGCATCGGGACGAGATCGAATCAAGCCAGCGGCAGCGCAGACGCGGGCGCGGCGATGTCATCGAGGGCCACGCGGAACCGCCCTCCGGACAGCCGCAGAGCGAAACGGCCGGTCACGACAGTCAGGCTGCCGCCCCAGACACCCAAGTCAGCTGACCACGAGGCTCCCAAGCCCCCACAACGGATATTCCATGGCCATGCGCGACTCCAGTGCCGAGCCGATGACCTCACGTTTCCTGGCAGAACCAGGCCGGGACCGCCAACAGCGCTGTCGGGCCCATCAAGTGCATTGCTCAAGACAGACTGAAGAGGCAGATGTCCATGTTCGACTCGCCGGGTCATAGCGGGCCACTCACGAGTAGCGTGTCAGCCTGTGGCCCGCTTACACGATGTCTGGCTGTGCGCCCAAGATCTCCAGCTGATACGGGCTGACCGGGTTATCTCGCTCCTGATCACCCTCGGTCCCGGCTACGGAGCCGAACCACCCGGAGACGAATCATCAGCGGTCGGCCTCTACGCGGAGATAGTTGGCGGCTTACATGGCGACATAGCGACAGGCATAAAGCTGGCGGATTGCGACAAGCGCGGCGGACAGGCATTGCTTGGCCAGCTGGCGCAGGTGATCAGTATGGCGGCTCAATCTGACGGCACCAGTGGCGAGCATTGCGTATTCGTCTTTGCCGAACGCGACTCCCAAAACCACATGCGATGGACAGCCGCCACCCAGCTTCCATCAAACTGGCCGTCGCACCCTACCGTGACGCCTCCCGAAGCCATTGGCCTTCGAGAACTCGGTGGGCCGCCGTCCCGATTTCGGCGATCCGGAGTTCCATAAGGTCAAGCGAGGATCCTTGTACCGCTTCAGAACTCGCCGCAGGTGCTGTGAGCTGCGGTTTGGCCAGATGGGTCGGTTGCGGCAGGATCGCCGTTCCTGTGCGTCCGGCTGCTCTGCCTGATCATGGTCCGGTCTTCGGCTGGCTGATCCTGCTGGGCCGCAGCCAGGCGTCCAAGGACGCCGAGATCCTGGTGCCCCGTCAGGAGGTCGCGGTGCTCCGGTGTCAGGTGACCCGGCCAAAGCCAGACTGGGCCGACCGGGCAGTCCTGGCCGCGCTGGCCCGGCACCTGCCAGCCGTGCTGCGCCCGCCGGCTGGTCACGCCGGGCGCGCAGCCGGCCTGGCACCGCCGCCTGATCACACGCAAGTGGACCTGCCCGAACCGGGCAGGCCGACCGAGAACCAGCCAGGACATCCGCCGCCTCGTACTGCGGCTGGCGCGCGAGAACCCCGCGTGGGGATACCGCAGGGTGCACGGCGAGCTATGCCGGCTCCGGCACCCGCATCAGCGAATCGACCGTGCGGCGGATACTGCGCGGCCGGCGGTACAGCCCGGCCCCGCGGAGGATCGGCACCTCCTGGCGGGCGTTCCTGCGCACGCAGGCCGATGGCCTGCTGGCCGGTGATTTCTTTCATGCGGGCACGGTCTTCCTCAAGCGCCTGCACGTGCTGTTCGTCATGGAGGTGAAGACCCGCCGGGTGCACGTCCTGGGCGTTACCGCTCACCCGGACGGAGCGCGGACCGCCCGGCAGGCCCGCAGCCTGATCATGGAGCTCGCCGGCAGGATCGGCTCCTTCCGCTTCCTGATCCGGGACCGCGACGCCAAGTTCCCCGGTGTCCTCGACGCGATCTTCGCCAGCGAGAGCGTGACAGCAGTCAAGACCCCGCCGCGGGCTCCGCGCGCGAATGCCTTTGCGGAGCGGCTCGTGCTCACCGCCCGGACCGAGGTCATCGACCGGATGCTGATCGCCGGCGAACGACACCTGCGGACGGTCCTGGCCGGGTACGAGGCCCACTACAACGGACGACGGCCCCATCGCAGCCGCCAGCTTCGCCCTCCCCGGCCCGATCACCCAGTAGCCGACCTGTCCCAGCGGCGGAAAGCGGCGCGATCCTCGCTTCGTAGAGCAGACGCCTGCATGGGAGCCAAGATGGGCCAGATTCTCTTCCAGAGCAGCACCCTTGTCCGGCTAGGGCTTGTCGTTGGCGGCGCCGCTACCCTCACTGCTCTGCTTGCCTGGCTGATCGGGCTCGTGCTGGTCCTTCGCGGGACTAAGCCGAACGAGCGAGTGGCCATCCTGCGCGCTTACGCCATCTGCCGACCGCCATCGGTTGGCTCGGCGCTCGGTGACCTTCTCAACCGGCGGAAGAAGGATTAGGCTGCGCGGCATCTGCATGGACGCCAACGGCACCGTCACGCCTCGGGCCACGTGGCGAGGTCCAGGCTTGCCGATGTGCTGCTGACGTACCTGGACGAGTCCTGTGCCAGCGACCGGCTCCTCAATTTGCCAAACTCCGGGAGCCATGGGCTCGCCGGCGTGGGAAGGATCCGGTCAGCACCCGCCGCGGCCCGCCGCGGTCTGACGACCTCGTTCCTTCCAGGTACATGAAAGGTCCTCCCGTGGTACATCGGAGATATATCTGCGTCCCGCCCGGAAGTGCCCAGTGCGCGGGCGGGCAGCCCGGAATGCGCGGACGGCGGGGAAGCCGACATGAGGGAGGTCACACGCGGCTCAGCAGGCCGCCGACGGCAAACCTCATTGCGACCCCCGCCGCCGCGCCGCCGCGGCGCTGTGGCGCTGTTCGGGGCGGCAGCCCCGGGGCGGGAGGGTAAGGGTGCCGCAGGGTTTCGGGCGAGTGGATACCTATCTTGGCCAGGAGCTGGCCCGGCTGGACATCGGGCCGATTCGCGCGTGTTACCTAGTGCCTGACCATGACCGAGGCCGGCTGATGGAGGCGATCACCGCAGCGTCGCGGCGCTGGGGCGGGGTAACCGAGCCGATACTTCCGGTGGGACCGGACGGACTGACCGGCACGTGGTGGAAGCGGATCGTGGCCGCCCTGAGGCCTGACTTGTTCGTCGACATGGGGCTAGATGAGCAGGCTCGCGCTGCTGCCGCCGGACAGCTGGACAGGACCCTGACTTCATGGCGCGACTTCGAGGGCGAACCACCGGCCGTTCGGTGGCTGTGGTGCCATCCGCTGGTGATCGACGGGCCGGTCGGCCATGATCCGGTGCCGATGCCGGAGCAGACGAGCCTCCGTGCCCTGGCCGGGGTTGGCGCGGTCGAGGACTTCATGATGTGGAACGTTCATGGCCCGGGCATCCGGCAGCACGCTGATGACCAGCAGTGCGCCCGCGCCCAGCTCACCCGGGCCACCGTCATCTGGGCAGGCGCTCGCGCCGTCCTGGAGGAAGCGGACGGAAGCACATTCCCGCCCCCGGTGCCGGCCGTGATCTGGGTGTCGGAGCCGGACTCGTTCGCCGACGCGGTCGGATTCTGGAACACCCGCGCGCTGGTCGCCACCTCCCGGTCCACGGCTCCGGTGGTGGCGGTCTTGCTCCCGCCAGACATCTCCGACTGGGCGGAACTGGCCGAGCTACTCGTGCCCCGCTTCCAGGCGCAGTACAAGAGGCCCCGCCCTGATGCCCTGGTCTTCAGTCACTCGGTCCCGGCCGAGCGCCTGCGGGTGATCGCGGGGCAGCTGGGCCTGGGCGAAGCGGTCCCGTCGGTTGCCCAGGAGCACGCAGCACCGGGATTGCTCGGTACCGAACCGGACCCGAGTGAGGCGCCGACGGCGGCGGTCGGGCTTGAACCCACGCCGTGGTGCTGTTACCCGCGCCGCTACGGCTCGGGAACCAGCGAGCTGGTGCAGGTCTTCTCCGGCAAGACGGTGATCCGTACCGAGTCGCCGGTGCCGTTCCGGCTGGGCACGGGCGGCTGGGTGCAGGTGGGCTTGTCCGGGCTGCGCGCGCTCGCCGCACCACAGCGCCGCGCGGTTGCTTAGTTGTTCGTGGACGATGCATGGTTTGCCGACGGCAGGCTGTGCCTCAATCGCGCCACTATGAACAGATACGAGCTCGCGGTGACGATCCCGGAGCCGCCCGCAGTGCTGGCCGCCGCGCTGTGCGACGCCGGGGTGACGTTCGAACTGTCGGACAAGGGCAAGTACGCCCAGGCGCTGCTCGACCGGGCACCCGGCTTGGAGGAACTGGTCTGCCAGCCCAGGGCGCTGGAGGTGATCGCGGATCTTACCCGGAAGCGGACCGAACACTTCAAAGCCGACCTTGAGATCCTTCTTGATGGGCATCCCGGTGTTTCCGGCCTGGTGGATGACATTCTCGCGCTGGCGCGGGAACGCGTCCCGCTACCCCATCAGTCGGTCGCTGAAATGCCCAAGTACGGACTCGCTGCATCGGACATCGCATCCATCCTGGAGCAGCTAGTCGCGCTGGAATTGTGCTCGCGCGGGTTCTCCATCAACTGCGCGGCCTGCCAGATGGAAAGCTACATCGAGGTCGGCGAGGTCACCCGGCAGGCCACATGCCCTGGCTGTGGAACCGCGGGAGCGTACCGCGCGGCTGCCAACAAGCCGTCGGGGCCGGTGATCCGGTACCGGCTGAGCTCGCTGCTCGACCTTGCCAGCGACCAGGGCGCGCCACCGCACATCCTCGGCCTCGCCTGCCTCCGGCGGGAGGTGGGCGGCCGACCGCTCTACGTGATCCCCGGCGCGCTGCTGGAGAAGGGAGGAAGCGATCTGGGCGAGGTGGACCTGCTCGGCTACCTGGCCGAGCATCTCATCGTCGGCGAGGTCAAGACCTCTCCGGCGGACTTCACCGAGGAGCAGATCAAGAAGGACATCTCGCTTGCCGCGCAGGTCGGCGCGGACATCTACGTGATGGTCGCGGTGCATCCTCTCACGAACAAGCAGAAAGGCATGGCCGCCGCACTGGCTGCCGCCCAGGGATGCCGGCTGCTCACGTACTCCGGTGACACGGCCCGCCCGGCCGCATCGTCGTGATCGCGCGGGACGACGTTCCGGTGCCGCCATAGGGTGACCAGGGCGGAACCCTGCCGCGCCAACCACAGTGAGCGGCCGGCCGCGGAATCAGCGGGAATGACCGGGGCCCGCTTCGAATGTGGCAAGCTCGTGGTCCTGGGCCTCCGGCCCAGGTCCGCTCCGTTCCGTGCCCAGCCACCTCGCTGCCATCTGATGGCACGGCCATTGGCTTCAAGAACTTCATTTGGCCCCACCTGCGGACAACTCACCCACAGAGCCAGGCCATGACAGGGCCTGCCGGGAGGCGGCGTTTCAGTTGTGGTCTTCGAAGGCTTCGAGGCCTTCTTTGACCGCGAGGGCGGCGATGACCAGCCCGGCGATGGGGTCGGCCTGCCACCAGCCGACCCAGGCGTTCAGCCCGACGCGGAGCAAGGTGGCGGCGGAGGTGGCGGCGCAGAACGCGGTCTCAGCCGAGTCGGCGATCAGGGTCCGGTTACCCAGCGCCCGGCCCTGTACCGCTTCAAAACTGATCGCATGCCGTCTGACCTGAACGCGAGGCATACCAAGTGCTCGCCGTCGGCTACGCGCGGCAAGGCCGCGAAAGCGAGTCCCACGAGATGGCCGCCAAAGCAATGGCGGCCGGCCTGCCGCCGCTGGTAACTCATGACGAGTGACTCGACGCGACACTTTGAAAGCAACGCCTCCCGAACGCTAATTTTGACGCGAGCGCTGACGGCGGGTGGACCTCCCAGCAGGCCCGTAACCTGCTCATGGACCTCGGTGACCGGACCGGGTCCTTCCGTTTCCTGATCCGAGACCGTGACGCCAAGTTCACCGGTGTCCGGGCGCGTCACCGTAGTGGCCGAGACGTTCGACTACAGCCACGTCGGTGCCGCTGCGGCGAGCTGTTCGGCAGCCTGCGGCACAACGCGGCCGGCATCGAGGCCACGCTGCGCCTACTGCAGGCACGGTACCCGGGCACCTGAGCTACCCCGGCTCCCGGTCGGCCGGGAGCACCTGACCGGATCGGCAACCGACCGGACGCGCTGCGCTGCCGGCTGATTCGGGCCGGACGCCGCCCAGGTCACGGCTTGAGGAACGCACGGTGCCAGGGCGGAGGCTTGTGCCAGACCGCCAGTGGCTTTAGATAGCGAACGTCGCGAGGTCGCTCAGGCTGCGTTGCCCGTTCTGAAGGTCATTCTTGGCGCTGTCGACATCGCGTAGGGTCGGCAGGCCATCTAGCTCGATGGCTGCCTGGAAGTCCAGCCGGCTGCCGGCCTCGGACAAGGCCGTGTTGAGGCGGTTCATGATCAGGTCGCGGAGCCGGATCTTGAATTCGAGGAACCTGAGCTGGCGCCATACGTCGTAGGGCGCGAGGTGGTTGTCTTGGAAGAGGCCGCGCGCGTTCCAGCCGATGGGCTTGGTGATTTTGGCGAACAGCTCTCCGCGTTCGCGTTGGTGCTCGTCGAAGCTGTACGGCGTACCGCCGCGCGCGGACTGTTCCATGAGCGGCATCTCGGCTCCCTGCAGCGAGCTGGCCGCCCGGAGGAAGCGGACTATCTTCCGCACCGCTGCTTGCTCGGCTGGTTCGAGCCGGAAGGTGACGAGCGTGGCCGGGTCGAGGTCGACGTAGGTCAGGCCAGTTTTGTCTCGCGGGCCGCCAAACGCTGCCGGGACATACTGGACCGGCTGACGGCCGTGGTAGGCGAGCGTGCCAGGGAGCACGAGCTCCAACCGGAACTCGGCAGGCTTGGCCGGAGTTCCGGCCTCCGGGTAGAGGTAGTCGATCTCGTAGGTGACGGGTCCGCCGATCACGAGATGCTGCGCCGTGGAGCTGACGAACTTGCGGACTGAGTCCGAGAGAGACGGTGTCCAGTCCCGGTCGGCGAGGGCGCGTTCCATCAGCGGTGCAGCCCTGTCGGCGTCGGGTCCGGTTACTCGGGCCTCTGGCTCGTCCCCGCGGCCGATGGTGTAGGGGACCACGAAATCGAGATCCTGATGCAGCAGGAAGGTGTAATAGCCCTCGAAGGAGGTGGCGGCGCGCACGCGTTCCTGCAGCACCCGATCGACCGGGTAGAAGCTGCGGGACTTGCGGGTACTGCGCAAGCCGTCCGCTGGCCGACGTCGTCTCATGTCTCCTCGCCCTTCTGTCCGGCATCCCCGGTCCGTCGGGTCTGTTCCGTGCGGTGCTGATAGTGGTCGAGGGATTCCTGCAGCCGCTCGGCTCCGCGGGGAATCTTCAGGTCCGCCATGTCGGGGCGCTGCTTGAGATACTGGACGATGAACAAGTCGGCCAGGTCGGGCTGGATAACGCCGACGTCCCACGGGGCGAACACCCCAACGATCGGGCTCTGTGGCTCGGGAGCGGTCGGCTCCCCAAACATGCCGGCATGACTCGTGATGCCGCGGTCGCTCATGACCCGGGCCAAGGCCATCTTCCGCTCGGTGCGCCCGACGGCGCCCGGGGTGATCGCGAAGAGGTTCTCGTGCGCCGACAGGACCGCGGACAGCTGCGCGGCGAGCGCGGGTGCGGTGCCCTGCGAGAAGATCCCATCCCACACCACGCGAACATCTGGCCAGATGCCAGGAGCGTCGAGGTCGGACATCAGCAGCGCGAGACCGCTGAGTTCCATCATGTCCAGAAGCGGCTCGCTGCCGAAGATGACCTGGTCGCGGACACGCTCGGCGGCCAGATCGCTGGAAAGCCGCGCCCTGGCCCGATCGGCTGTGGCGATCACGACGGGGAACAGCTGGCGGGCGAGGCCGGTCCGGCCGTCGAGGATCGCGCGGAATGTCGCGTCAAACAGGACCCTGTAGCTCTGCCCGAACAAGTCCGGCCGGGCGCTGTCATGAGAATCATGGCCGAGCTGCAGCGCGACCTGCCCGAGCTTGAGATACAGCTGTTCCGCAAGAACCGGGGGAACATCGTCAGGCAGCGATCCGTCTGGCCAGAACTCGTCCTTGGTCGGCTCGTGCCGGAGCGCACCGAGCACGGCGACAGCCTGGCGGGCCGTTCCCAGGTGAAAAGTCAGCTTGCGGACCAGTTCCAGCGAGTCCAGGATCCTGATCGTCACCGCGGCCGCGTCCGGGCTCGTGTCGGCGATCAGAGGATCGGTCAGCTCAGACCGGACCTCGTCAAAGAATGCGCTGATCGCGTTGACCAGGATCTGCAGAAGCGTCCGGGCGGCCATGTGATGCACCCACCAGGCTGGCGTCACCCGCCGGCCCTCGGTCCGCTGCTCAAACTCGATGCCATCCGCAATGGCCTCGAACATCTCCAGCAGCCTCCGCGGCGCGCCAGCCGCATAAGGGCTCCGGGACGTCGCGACGGCCTCATCGAAGCTGGACGCGAGCTGCTCGGCGTCGGCGTGCTCGAACCTGCTGATGAGGCCGAGCCAGAACCGGGTGTAGACGAGTACTTCGCGGTCCGCCGCGGCGAGGCGGAACGTGTCCCATCCGGTGCCGGAATCACTATCGCCCGAACCTGGGCTGCTCATGGCCGGCACGGCGCGCAGGAATCTGGAGACGGTACGCAGCAGGAGCCGCGCCTCATCGACCTGCAACCTTGCGCCCAGGTAGTAGACGAGTTCGGCGGCACCGTCCACGACCCGGATTGCGCGTTCCCAGTCGTCTCGTGTCGACAGGGCTGGCAGCAGGCGTTCGATATACCGGGCGATGGCGTCTTCGGCCCATAGCGGGTCCTGAGTCATGGTCGGCTGGACGCCGGTGCCCGTGGCGAGGGCCATGCTGAGCTGGGAGTGATTTAAGGTCAGCCAGTTGGGGTGGCTGGGCGTCAGCGAGAACCACTTGCTCTTCGCCGGGATAGCCGGCTTGACCACTGAGGAGGAATACCAGCAGTCGAGTAGCTCCCGCGCGATCCGTTCTGCCGCCCTGGCCTCGGAGACGTCCCGCTTCTCGATCAGGTCGGTCAGCTGCCCGTAGATGCGCAGCACTGCTGCTGCCCGGTCGTGTGCTGCCTGCTGCTGAGCTTCGGGCGGGACTGATCTGCCGGCCGCGGTGGCGGATGCAGCCGCGCGGGCGAACCGGTGGCGCAGCGGGAACGACAGGGCAGACAGGTCGAAGAAGTTGAACAGCCGCGTGCCCAGGATGACGAGGGAGAGAACTGAGAAGACCGTAAGGATCGCGAAGACGAGCACGGTGAGCCCGTGCGGCAGCCGATGGGCGACCAGCGGCATGGTCAGCAGCGCCACGCCGACGAGCAGCGTGACGGCCACGTTCCCCACGTAGATCAGGCTGGTTCGCTCGCGGACGAAGAGACCGCGTATCTCGCCGGGTACCCGGGCGTAGGTCGTGGACGCGATGACGCCGACCGTAGTGAAGAACAGGGCCAGGAAGGCCGCTTCGGCGCCTACGGCAGCGCCGACAAACGCTCCGTAGCTATCGGGGCCGATCGGCATGAACAGCAGTCCCCAGTGCAGAACATGACGGAGTTCCGCGCTCAGCACCTCAAGGCCGGTGACTAGCGCGGCCGTCCCGATTACGGCAGCCAGGACGCTTCGGGCGAGGCTCGCCAGAACGCGGCCATCTTGGCCAAGCTGCGCGGCCCGGTCTCGGGCTGTCAGCCAAGCGCGCGACAGCCGCAGGCGGCGGCGCCGGTGCCGGTCAAGCTGCTGCCAGCGCCGTACATGCGACGCTCGTGCCAACGCGCGGGCTTCGGCGCCGGGGCGTGTCCAGAATCGCACGGTTGCGGGATTCTCAGCTGGTCGGACCGCTGGCGTGACGAGCTGCGGCGAGCAGGCGGTCCTCCACGCGGTCGAGGACCCGCATCAGCAAGCTAGCGGTCTGAACGGCCTCGGCAGCTTCTGACAGGTCGGCGTAGTCGACCTGGCGGTGCCCGGCGGGGTTGCGGAGCACGGCGTACGCGCCGGCGAACATCATCCGGGTGCCGTCCTGCTCGCCTTTCGCGGCGGACACGTCGGTCAGCGGCCCTCCGGGGCCGAAGGCCTTGTTCATCAGGTCGACGCCGATGACCTCGTCGCCGAGGCCGGCGAGCTTGCGGACCCGGACCTCGATCGCCTTCATTGACGCGAACACGCCCTGCTCGGGCTTGCTGATCAGGAACTGCGGCCGGGCCTCAGCCTCGATGAGCGGGTGCAGGCGCGAAGCGCGCAGGAACGGGGCGCTCACCGGTACTCCGCGCACTGGCTCGCAGATGACCAGGACGGAGTCGGTCTCGCGGACCCGCCAGCCCTGGCGGGCAAGCTGCTCGATCAGCCTGGCCCGCAGCTCCCCGTCCGGGCCGGACAGGAGCCGGTCGTTGAGCCAGCGGCCGATGAACTGGCGCAGCATCCGGCGGCCTTCCGAGCCCCAGCGCCAGAGGGCGGCCAGAATCGCGTGCGCGTCGCCTGGGGTCGTGTCGCCCGGAAGCGTCAGCTCGCGCGGCGGGATTCCTTCCTCGGCGATGAAGTCGGCTACCTCGTCAGGGGCGTACTGGCTGGTGATCGCCGCGGCTACTTCCTTGAGGATGAGGTTGCTGAGCTTGCGGCCGTCGTCCTCAGCGGGATCGGGGAGCGGCTGGACGACCATCTGGCCTCGTGCCCGGTCCTGGCCATCGACGGTCAGCGCGAAGTCGGAGATGGTCTGCAGGTACCAGTTCGGGTCAGTGTCGGCCAGGTTCGGCCGCGAGTCTGGCTGAGTCCTGAAGGTAAGGAGTCCCATGTCGCGGGTTATGTGCAGCTCCTGGACGAAGCCGCGCATGAGCTGCTGATCGTGCGGCATCGACCCGGTGATCTGCTCCATCAGATACAGGCCGTGGACGCCGCGCATCGGGCCGCCGCGGTATGTTTCCTGCTGCTTGCGGTCGATCGCCTGCAAGATCTCGATGTTGTCCCACCGGTCGGCCATCGTGATAGTCCTCATTCCGCCGAACGCGCGTGCGTCAGAGTCCAGCTGCCGGTCCCGTCACTCGTCTCGCCGCACTCTGGCAGCACGGTAAAAGTCCTTGCTTTGCACCCAGGAGGCCACGGTCCGTGTCACGCGCTAGTTGAGCAGCACTGGCTGACCGAACGTGACGGACTACTGCCGGCGCGGAACTCCGTTGTGCGCAAACATAGCGTGTGCTGCTGACAGCCGTGCCGGGCCGTGATCGTGCCTTTGACTGAGCGCATCTGACTTAGTGGCGCGGCGCTAGGACTGCCCGAAGTAGGCTGCGGCCTTCTGGCGGATCCGCGCCAGTTGCTTGGACACCGGGTGTGGTTCTTGTATCCGAGGATGTCGGCGACGTCGCCGACCTTGGTATAGCCACTGCGCAGCAGCACCACGACCTGCCGCTCGCGCTCGTCCAGGAGCGCCAGAAAGTCGGCGGTCGCTAGCTTGGCTGGGAGATCGCGGCCGGGCCGGGCTGGCTCGGCAGGTGGATGGCGGGAACGTGGCGTGACCGTGAGGATTCCACCGTGCCGGTCTCGGCTGGGCCGGAATCTGCGCCGCGGACTGAAATGGTCACCCAGGCCGGGTTCGTGAGGTGTGACAGCGCTCGGCGCCTGTCCTGGCCGGAGCAGTTCGGCCGCTCCCTGCCGGCGTCTCGGTGCCCGTGCCCGGCTGGGCCGGGACGGCAGGGTTGCGGTGGGAGAATTGGACGCGGCGGGACTCAGCTGGACTTCATGGGACATGATCCAGAAGGTGCGTCGCGCTGACCAGGGACGCTTTGGAACGACGGACGCCACACGGACGGAACACGGTTTTCACGCGGCCGGAAATGAAGAAATAGCAGGTCGGAGGGCAGAAGAAGGGAGATAATGGGCTCCCTGTAAAACCGTCGGCTCAGCCTACGTTGGTTCGAACCCAACACCTGCCACCACCTGGAAAAATAGGCTCTGACCAGCGCGAATGTGGTCGTGAGCCGATCGTGCAGGTGTCCGGTGGCGTCCGGTTCGATCCGGGCGTCTACGGCTGGTTCCGGAGAATACGCGGAGAACTTGTTGACCCAGCGCGCAGGCACTGCAGGTTCGCGGATACGTCTGCAGGCTGCCGGTCAGTCGTGGTACTCGCCCCCTGAGAGGATCAACGCTCGCCCTGAGCTGGTGTTCGGCCTCGTCGGAGCACTTGGAACCGATCTTGCCCCAATCGAGCAGGACTTGCGGTCAGCTCTCAGGTCTGTTGGGTACAAGAGCGAGGTCATCCGCCTGAGCGCGCTCTTCGCCGATCTCTACGCACGGTCGCATCCGGGGGAGAAGCCCAGCGAGCCGCGCATGGCAGAACTGATGCGCCAAGGCGATGAGCTCCGGTCCATCGCAGGCAACGACGCGGCGGTTGCACTTGGGATAGCGCGACTCCGAAACCAACGACGCCGGGCGAAGCCTGACGGCGAAGAACGCGATGCCTTCGCGACGATCTTGCGTTCGATAAAACACAAGGACGAGATAGCAACCCTGCGTGAGGTTTATGGTCCTCGGTTCGTACTCATCGGTGGGTGGGCTCCATGCAAGGACCGGGTTGTTGAGGTTGAGCGTCGGCTTCGTGCCGATCACCCAGGTCGCGACGTCGGCTGGTACGCCCAACAGACAGCACTGTTGATGGCCCGTGACGAGCGGGACGAAGCCTTGCCATTCGGCCAGGGAGTGCGGGATGCGTTCGAGCTTGCTGACGTCTACGTGGCTGTCCGCTCGGGGCAGCCGATCTCACAACGCATAGCAAGGCTAGTTCGGCTTCTGTTCGGCGCACCGTTCGAGACGCCGACGCGTCTTGAAGAGGCGATGTTCCTCGCATCCGGCGCAGGGCTGAGATCCTCGGCTTCGGGTCGGCAAGTCGGTGCAGTAGTGATCGACGAAGACGGAGAGGTTCTCCTCACTGGCGTGAACGAGGCACCGAAGGCTCATGGCGGTCAGTACTGGGCTGAGGAACTGCCTGATCATCGAGACTTCACATACGGCGCCGATGTCAACGATCGGCTGAGGCTCGAAATTGTGTCCGACCTCCTTGCGCGCCTGCATCAGGCAGGTTGGCTCAGCAGTGCCGCTGACACTAGCGATCTGGACGGCCTTGCACGGCGAGCGATGAACGGTCCGCTTCGTTCCGGCCGCATCGGGGATCTGCTGGAGTTCGGGCGTATCGTTCACGCGGAGATGGCGGCAATCTGTACCGCCGCCCGGCGCGGAACTGCGCTCAAGGGCGCGATCATGTGCTCTACCACCTATCCATGCCATGAGTGCGCCCGCCTCATCATAGCTGCAGGGATCAGAAAAGTAGTCTATATCGATCCATATCCGAAATCACAGATTCAAGAAATGTTCCGTGATGAGGTATCCGAAGGTCCGTGTGCGGAGGAGGGCACCGTTGTGTTCGAGCCGTTCGAGGGCGTGGCGCCACGGCTGTTCCGCCAGGTCTTCGAGATGCCCCTGCGGCTTCGAGACAAGGTTACCGGTCAGTATCATAGCTGGGACGGAACGTCGAGCCCTCCCAGGCTGCTGGTTGACAGTGTGATACCTCCGCTTGAACCGATGGAACTCCGCGTGACCCACAGATTCACTAGCCGGATCCGCAGCAGCGCATGGGGCATCACTGGCCAGTAGGAGCCGGCCATGACTGCCTGTCAACTGGCAATCGTCATGACGCCGAGACGAGCAGGGAGCACGTCTGTCATCCTTCCCTTCGAGATCGTGACGGTAGATAGTGAGATGATGGCCGCGCCAGGCTGTCCCGCGACGAACGGGCAAGATCATGGATGACTGCGATTGGCTGACGGCGGAGATGAAGCAGTCCGAACGTGAGTATCAGGCGCTGCCTGAATCAGCCCGCCCCGTTGTTATTCCCTCCGCCGAAGCAGTGCGTGACACGCGACTTCTGGCAGAGGCGCATCCGCGAAGTGAGCAGCCGACCGATGAGGATACGACAGGAAGCGATGTTCCCAGATAAGTAGTACTTGCCGGATATGAGTGTGAATCTATCGAAGCCGAGGTTGCTACTCGAAGTCATCACGGAAGGCTTCTTCGATGCGGCGGCGGTTGATGTCGTCACGGCCGGCGATGCACTTGGCGTAGACGCGTAGGAGGACCTGGACGCTGTTGCCAGCCCATTCGGCGACCTGGGTCGGCTCCACACCGCCGTTGAGCCAGGTGGACAGGCACGCGTGGCGCAGGTCATATGGGCGCCGGGCAAGTGTCGAGTTCGCGACCGCCGGGGTGAACGCGAGGAGGCGGGCGCCTTGCCAGGCACGGCCGTAGACGCTCTCGGACAGGTCGCCGCCGCGTTCGCCACGGAAGAGACGGCCATCAGGGGCAGTGCCGAACTCCCCGATATGCCAGTGGAGGTACTTGGTGAGCGCTGGGTGGCATGGGACCGGCCGGACTTCCTCCTGGGCACGGTGCTTGAGCTGCCGGGGATCGCGGCGGCGACCTGACGCTGACCAGGCGGCCCCGACCGTTGGTGCGGACTCGCGTAGATAGAGCGTTCCCCATCCATCGTCATCGGGGAGGTCGAGGCTGCGGTCCACGCGAAGTTCAACGGTCTCGCCAGGACGTAGGCCGGCGAAGTACAAGCAGGCGAAGAAGGCGACGAGCCGGGGACCGATCCGGCCCTGGTAGCTGACCGCGATCAGGAGTTCCTCAGCTTGACGCCGATTCACGACCACTTGGGGGTCCACAACGCCTTCTGTGGTCTTCGGGCTGGTCCACATTCCCGCTACCCGGGGCAGCGGGTTGGAGTCCAGGCCGCGGCCTACCGCATAGTCAAGGACGTTGCTGAGGACGGCCCGTTTCCTGGCGATGGTGTTGGCGGCGGCGCGGCCTCCGTCGAGCTTGCGAGCGATGGCGGCGAGCACGTCCAGGGCGATATCGTCATCGGCCAGTGCCGACAGCGGCAGTGAGTGCTCGGCAACCCTGTGGGGTATCTAAACTCGGCTACTGGCGTTGACCTGGGCTTCTATGCGGCTCGCTCGTATTCGTTGATGAGGCCGCCGAGGACGGGCCGGCGCTTGATCCGTCCCTGGGAGAGGTCGGCGACGGGGTGGTCGGGTCGCGGCGGGTGCAGCTGGCGGCTGCGGTGGGGTCGGCGTCCGTTGTAGTGGGCCTCGTAGTCGGCAAGGATGGTTCGCAGGTGCCGTTCGCCGAAGATGAGCATCCGGTCGGTGACCTCGGTGCGGGCGGTGAGCACGAACCGCTCCGCGAAAGCGTTCGCGCGCGGGCTTCGGGGCGGGATCTTCGCGGCCTGGATGCCGGCGGCGGCCAGGGCCGCGTCGAACGAGTCGGTGAACTGCCCGGCCCGGTCGCGGATCAGGAAGCGGAAGTCCGTGGCGCGGTCCCCGAGGTCCATCAGGAGGTTGCGGATCTGCTGGGTGGTCCACGGGCCGTCCGGATGGGCGGTGACCCCGGCGAAGTGCACATAGCGGGAGCCGACTTCAATGATGAACAGGCAGTACAAGCGCTGCAGCGTCAGCGCGCAGTCGACGTGGAAGAAATCGGCGGCGAGCATCGTCGCGGCCTGAGCGTGCAGGAACTGCCGCCAGGTCGTATCGGTGTGTCGCGTCGGTGCCGGAGGGATCTTCAGTGTCCTGAGGACCCTGTGGGGTTGCAGAAGTCGGCCACCCGACCTGACCTGGGCTTCTATGCGGCCCGCTCGTACTCGCTGATGAGGCCGCCGAGGACGGGCCGGCGCTTGATCCGCTCCTGGGA
>JGI12269J14319_10001257_pt1 | contig 25362 bp, 20 predicted proteins | sample PeaSoiSIISIP2007_FD_14319 | JGI IMG/M metagenome (IMG submission 14319)
ATACGGCAGGAGCGCCTGCCACTGCCACGATTGCGATTCTTACCTTGCGACCGCCAGAGATTGCATGTTCTCAATGATGGCGCTCGCGAATTGCGAAGTACCCAGCTTCGTCGCGCCCTCCATCAATCGTTCGAGGTCATAGGTGACCCGTTTCTGTCCAATGGTGCGCTCGATCCCTGTTTCGATCAATTTGCCCACTTCGTTCCAGCCCATGAACTCAAACATCATGACGCCGGAGAGCATCACGGAACTTGGGTTGATGACGTCCTTATCGGCATATTTGGGCGCAGTGCCGTGCGTGGCTTCAAAGCAACCGTAGCCATCGCCGATATTGGCGCCGGGCGCCATGCCGAGCCCGCCGACCTGGGCGGCGCAGGCGTCGGAAATGTAATCGCCGTTCAAATTGGGCGCCGCAATGACTTGATATTCGTCGGCGCGGGTGATGACCTGCTGGAAAATGGAATCGGCGATTCGGTCATTGATAAGAAGTTTCTGCTTCCACTTGCCCTGCCCGTGGGTGGCGTAAATTTTGTCGAGCACCGATTTCACTTCGTCGCACACGGATTTCCGGAAAGCGTCGGTGGCCTGCTCGAGTCCCGGTTCGACGAGCGCCGCATTCTGCTCGATCGTGATATTGGGATCTTTGTCGCGGTTGCCGAGAATCCAGGTCTCGCGTTCGGTGACGGTCTGGCTGCGGAATTCATCCACCGCCAGCTCATAGCCCCAGTCGCGAAACGCGCCCTCGGTAAACTTCTGGATGTTCCCTTTGTGCATGATGGTCACGACGCGCTTTTTGTTATCGAGCGCATATTGAACCGCGCGCCGCATCAGACGCTTCGTGCCAAATGGAGAGATTGGCTTGATGCCCACAGCGGAATCGCTGCGAATCTGTTTTGGCCCGCCGCCGAGCATTTCCTTGTTGAGGAATTCGAGCAGCTTCTTCACTTCAGGCGTCCCGGATCGCCACTCGATCCCGATATAAACATCTTCGGTATTTTCGCGGTAAACGATTATATCCATCCGCTCGGGATGCTTTACCGGAGAGGCGACGCCCTGGAAATAGCGCACCGGGCGCACGCAGGCGTAGAGATCGAGGATCTGCCGCAGCGCGACGTTCAGCGAACGGATGCCCCCGCCCACAGGAGTCGTCAGCGGCCCTTTGATCGAAATTCGGAAATCGCGCACGGCCTCGACTGTTTCATCGGGCAGCCATTGCTTGAATTCCTTGAACGCTTTCTCTCCCGCGAACACCTCAAACCACGCGATCTTCCGCTTCCCGCCGTACGCAAGATCGACAGCGGCGTCAAACACGCGCTGGGACGCTTTCCAGATGTCGCGCCCCGTCCCGTCGCCCTCGATGAAGGGAATGATGGGCCTGTCGGGAATGACGAATTTTCCCCCAACATACTGGATTGCCTGTCCGTCAGACGGAATAGCTCTGCCGTTATACGATGGCTTCATGTCTATGTTCCTCTATGGGATGTCACTGCTATGACGCGAATGGGAGAGAATAACACACCCGGCGGCAAGAGGACACATCGAGCACAATCAAAAGCAAATTTCAAATTCAAAATGAAACGGCCTCGATCTGAAAAGACCATAGTGTAGGCCCACATAAAAACGCCCCCGACGACGTGGTCGGAGGCGTTTTCGTAAGTCTAGGACAATGCACACACCGTAACGACGTGGTCGCGGCACAAGCCTAGATGTCGTAATAGAGGTGGAACTCGTAGGGATGCGGGCGCATCCGGACGGGATCGGCTTCCACTTTTTTCTTGTAGTTGATCCAGAGTTCGATGAATTCCTTGGTGAACACGTCACCTTCGAGGAGGAACTTGTGATCCTTCTCGAGTTCGCCGAGGGCTTCTTCGAGCGAGCCGGGCATCGACGGAATCTTCGCGGCTTCTTCCGCCTCAAGTTCGAAGATGTCCTTGTCGAGCGGCTTGCCTGGATCGATCTTGTGCTTGATGCCGTCGAGTCCCGCCATCAGCATGGCCGAAAAGGCAAGATAGGGATTGCACGATGGGTCGGGCGGCCGGAATTCGAGGCGCTTGGCCTTCGGGCTCTCCGAGTAGACCGGGATGCGGACCGCAGCGGAACGATTGCGCCGCGAGTACGCCAGGTTGACGGGCGCTTCGTAGCCGGGAACGAGACGCTTGTACGAGTTCGTGCCGGGAGCGATGATGGCGGAAAGGGCGCGCGCATGCTTCAGCAAGCCGCCTGCGTAGTGCAGCGCCATTTGCGACAGCCCCGCGTAGCCGTCGCCTGCAAAGAGCGGCTTGCCGCCCTTCCAAAGTGACTGGTGCGTGTGCATGCCCGAGCCGTTGTCCGAGAAAATCGGCTTGGGCATGAAGGTGACCGTCTTGCCAGCCTTCGCCGCCGTGTTCTTGATGACGTACTTGTACTTCATCATGTTATCGGCCGAATTCAGCAGGGTGTTGAAGCGCAAGTCGATTTCCGCCTGGCCGCCCGTGGCCACTTCGTGGTGCTGGCACTCGACGTCCATGCCGATGGCGATCATGTTCAGGACCATTTGGGAACGCAGATCCTGAAAGTGATCGGCGGGGGGAACAGGGAAGTAGCCTTCCTTGTAGCGCGTGCGATAACCGAGGTTTTTGTAATCGCCCTCATTCGGGCGGCCCGTGTTCCAGCGGCCTTCGTCGGAATCGACGTAATAAAAGGAATGTTGCGGCGCGCTGTCGAACCGGACGCTGTCAAATATGAAGAACTCTGCTTCCGCCCCGAAGTAAGCTGTGTCGGCAATTCCGGAGGATTTCAGATATGCGTCGGCGCGCTTGACCACGTGGCGCGGATCGCGATGATAGGGTTTTTGTGACGGCGGATCGGTGGCGTCCCCAATCATTACGAGCGTCGGAACGGCGAGAAAAGGGTCCATGAAGGCCGTATTTGGATCGGGAATCAGGAGCATGTCCGATTCGTGGATCGAAGCCCAACCGCGAATCGAGCTCGCATCGAATCCGAATCCTTCCTTGAAGGAGCCCTCCTCAAGCTCGCCGATGGGATAACTGACGTGCTGCCAGAGACCGGGAACATCTATGAAGCGAAGATCGAGAATCTTCGCGCCATGCTTTTTCGCAAATTCCAGTACACCTTTTGCGTCCATTCGCTCTCCTTAAGACGAAGTTGGTCGGTTAATGATCCTCCAAGGCAAGGAACCCTGAATCGGAATTGCGAATCTACCGGATTGGCGGAAAGGTAGTCAAGCGGTCTGAGTGATGAAAATTTGGATGGCCCATATCTGGAATCTTTATGAAATATTTATGTCCTCTCCGCGGCCCTGTCAGACGCCATTTGATTCCGGGCAACAGCATCCGTTAGTCGTAGTATTCCTGGCCCAGGTGAGTGATCAAGTCTTCGCCCATCATCCAACGGAGCGTGTTCTTGAGCTTCATCGACTGGATAAATAGGTCGTGCTCGGGATACAGTTCCGGCGCGCACATGGGAGATTTGAAATAGAAGCTGAGCCATTCCTGAATGCCGCGCATGCCGGCGCGCTTGGCGAGGTCGAGGAAGAGAACCAGATCGAGCACGATCGGCGCAGCCAGGATTGAGTCGCGGCACAGGAAATCCACCTTGATTTGCATCGGGTAGCCCAGCCAGCCGAAGATGTCGATGTTGTCCCATCCCTCCTTGTTGTCGCCGCGCGGTGGATAGTAATTGATCCGGACCTTGTGGTGAATATGCCCGTACAAGTCGGGATACAGCTTCGGCTGGAGAATGTATTCGAGCACGCCGAGCTTTGATTCTTCCTTGGTCTTGAAGGATTCGGGATCGTCCAGCACTTCGCCGTCGCGATTGCCGAGAATGTTGGTCGAGAACCAGCCGTTCATTCCCAAGAGTCGCGCTTTGAAGCCCGGGGCGAGAATCGTCTTCATCAACGTCTGGCCGGTTTTGAAGTCCTTGCCGCAGATGGGCACGCCGTGCTGCTTGGCGAGAGCGACGATCGCGGGGATATCGACGGTCAAGTTGGGGGCGCCGTTGGCAAACGGCACGCCGCTGGTAATCGCGGCCCAGGCATAGAGCATGGACGGCGCGATAGCCGGATGATTTTCCTTCATCGCGGCTACGAATTTTTCTGGAGTCTCATAGACGGCGTGCTGCTTGAGGAAAATTTCCGTGGAGCCGCACCAGATCACGACGGTCCGCGAGACTTTGTTCTTCTTTTGGAATTTCTGAATGTCGTCGCGAATTTGCAGCGCCAGCTCGTATTTGTTGCGGCCTTTCTTCACATGCGTGCCGGAGAGTTTCTTGACGTAGTTCTGGTCGAACGCGGCCTTCATTGGACGGATCTTGCTCAAAAACTTCTTCACTTCGGCAAGATGTTCGGTGCTGAGCACCGCGGCATTCTTGGCGGCTTCATACGCGCTGTCCGGAAAAATGTCCCACCCGCCGAAAACGATGTCGTCGAGCGTCGCGAGCGGCACGAAGTCCTTGATCGCCGGCGCGCGCGCTTCGGTCCGTTTCCCCAGGCGGATGGTCCCCAATTGCGTCAGCGAGCCGATCGGCAGCGACTTCTTTCGCCGGACGAGGTCCACTCCAGCCATAAAGGTTGTGGCGACCGCACCCATGCCGACGGTGAGGACTCCGAGTTTTCCCTTCGGCAAGGCAATGCCCGCGGACCTGCGCATTCTCATTTCTCCTGTCGTTTTCAAAATGTATGGAACCCTGAAGCAGCGTGCGACTCGCATTCACCCTGCACGATAGCCGCGGTTCCCTGTGCGCAAACAACGTATCATGCGCGAACGCGCGAAGATTTGCAACGCGGAAACAGACTGGATCAGCTGGTTCTGCGCGATTTGGCAGAAGGCCGCGCCGAGGCTGCGGCGGCGCGGTGCTTGCCATGCGTGGCGGCCCCGGGTTTTCCCCTCAATCCTCCGAGCAGCTTTTCGAGACTGAGCGTGTTGATGACGTCCTTCTTTTCGATCCATCCGCGCCGGGCCATTTGCACTCCATACCGCATGGCCAGAAGGCCGCGCGTCGTGTGTGCATCGGTGGAGATCACGATTTTCACTCCGCGCTCTTTCGCCATGCGCAGGTGCGTGTCCTTCAGATCGAGGCGCTCCGGAGAGGCGTTGCACTCCATCACGACGCCGTACTTGTGCGCCGCGTCCAGGACACGCTCCATGTCGTAGGCGTATGCGTCCCTATGAAGTACGAGGCGACCGGTGGGATGCGCGACGATTTGCGTGTAAGGATTTTCGATGGCCGCCAGAATTCGGTCCGTCATTTCCGCGCGATCCAGGTTCATATACGAATGGATAGACACGAGCACGACATCAAGCTGCGCGAGAACTTCGTCGTCCAAGTCCAGTTTCCCATTCTTCAATACGTCCACTTCGCTGCTGGCGAGGATGCGAATCCCCAGATGCTGGGCGTTGGCGGCATGGATCTTTTTGATTTGCTCGAGCGTCCGCTTTTCGTCGAGCCCATTCGCGACGGTCACCGCCTTGCTGTGATCGGTCAGCGAGATATATTCGTAGCCGAGATCTTTTGCGGCGAGGGCCATCTCTTCGATCGAGTTCCTGCCATCGCTCGCGGTCGTGTGCATTTGCAAATCGCCGCGCATGTCGCTGAGCTCGACGAGGTGGGGCAGGCGATGCTCCGCGGCAGCGTCGATCTCGCCCGTATTTTCGCGCAGTTCCGGCGGAATGTAATCGAGTCCCAGCTTGGAGTAGATCTCTTCCTCTGTCGCGCGAGCCACCGGCCGCTCGCCCTTCAGCGTCGCGAGCGCGTATTCGTTCAGCGTGTAACCCATCTGGTTCGCTCGCCCGCGCAGCGTGACATTGTGCTCCTTCGATCCCGTGAAATAGAGCAGTGCGGCGCCGAAACTCTCTTTCTCAAGAATGCGCACATCGACTTGCATCCCGCTCTTCAGGAGGAAGCTGACCTTGTTTTCCCCGTGCGCCAGTTTCTGGTCGATTTCAGGGAATTGGAGGATGTGCTGCGCGATCGATTCAACCGTTTTCGGAGTGTATTTTCCTGAAGGAATCGTAACCAGCAGGTCCAGGTCGCCGACGGTTTCCTTGCCGCGCCGCAGTGAGCCCGCGGGCGTCACGGCCTCGACGGGTTTGCCGAATGCGCGAATGTACGAAACGAGTTTGTCCGCTTCTTCCGACGCCACGTCGATGTGGAAACGCCCGGCGGATTTCTTGTGCACCTCAATCGCTTTCAGAATATTTTCCTCGCTCTTTTCTCCGAAGCCGGCCAGATCGCGCAGCTTGCCTTCGCGCGCCAGCTTTTCCACCTGCTCGACAGTCCCCGCTCTAAAGGTTTTCCAGAGGAACGCGACTTTTTTCGGTCCGAGCGACTGCAAATCCAAAAGTTGAAGGATCGTTTCCGGATATTTTTTGAGCAGCTTGGTTCGCAGGGAATAGTGCCCGGTCTTGAGGATTTCCTGAATGTGATCGGCCATGCCATCGCCGACGCCGGGCAATTCCATCAGCTTGGCGCGGTCGCGCGCCAGCTCTTCGATCGATTCGGGCAGCCCGCCCAGGAGTTCCGCGACGCGTTCGTAGCTGCGGTAGCGGCCAACCATGGCCCCGTCGATTTCGAGCAGTTGCGCCGTTTCCCGCAAGATGCGGGCGACTTCACGATTTTCCATGTGCGTGTCCCGCGCTTACTTGGTCTTCTCTTATGTAGCGCCCGTCCGCCACGGCGGACGGGCACGCGCTTGAATCCAGGATGCCAATCTAAAGGTTGGCGCTACTGGCCGAGGATGTAAGCGAACATCAGCGGCGCGACGATCGAAGCGTCGGATTCGATAACGAACCGCGGAGTGGCGGCTTCCAGTTTCCCCCACGTAATTTTTTCGTTGGGCACCGCGCCGCTGTACGAGCCATACGACGTCGTGCTGTCGGAAATCTGGCAGAAGTAGCCCCACAGCCGGCATTTCTCTCGCAAGTCCTGCGTGATGAGCGGAACGACGCAAATGGGGAAGTCTCCCGCGATGCCGCCGCCAATCTGGAAAAATCCGATCGATTCGTTGGCGGAAGTTTGCCGGTACCACTCAATCAGGCAGGCCATCTGCTCGACGCCGGACTTGACGACTTGAAAGGTGGAAACGTCGCCGCGGACCACGTTGGCGACAAAAATATTGCCGAGCGTGGAATCCTCCCATCCTGGCGTAAAAATCGGAAGATTTTTTTCGCATGCCGCGATCACCCAGGAATCCTTTGGATCGATCTGGTAGGACTCCTTGATGAGCCCGCAGCGGATCAGCTGGTACATATATTCGTAAGGGAAGTAGCGTTGCTTTTCTTTGTCGGCCTTCTGCCAAAGCTTCAGCACCTGGCGCTCGATCCGGCGCATGGCCTCTTCTTCCGGGATGCAGGTGTCGGTGACGCGGTTCATGCCGCGATCGCGCAGCGCCACTTCTTCGGCGTCGCTCAAATTGCGATAGTTCGGCACGCGCTTGTAATGATTGTGCGCGACAAGATTGAAAATATCTTCCTCGAGATTCGCTCCCGTCGTGCAGATGCCGTGCACCTTGCCCTGCCGGATCATTTCCGCGAGCGAGAGGCCCAGTTCCGCAGTACTCATCGCCCCCGCCATCGTCAGGAACATCTTTCCGCCGCGCGCCAGATGCGCGATGTAGGCTTCCGAAGCGTCCACTACGACCGCCGCATTGAAATGCCGGAATTGGTGCTTGATAAAATCTCGTACGCTCATGCCGACCTTTCTCTCCGAATTATTTTCACGGAGAACATACTTGCGCAAATCCTATGCTACACGCGTCCATGTTTCAAGCGAAGAACATCAATTTGCAAAAATATTTTTTCCGAAGTGAATTGTGAACGGCGAATGAATAAGAGAAACAAATTGAAGAGCGCAGGCAGAACGTCACGCAAAAAAGCAAAATCTCAAATCTCAAATCTCAAATCTCAAATCTCAAATCTCCTCAAACCTCAATGCAGCTAGCGAATCCGCTTCCGAAATCGCATGTAGTAAAGAAGCCCGCAAATCGATTTCGCATCGCGCAAAGTTCCGCGCTGGATCATCTTCTCTGCTTGCTTCAACGTGAAGCTTCGCGCCGTGATTTTTTCGTCTTCTTCCGGCTGAGCGGCCCCCCCGGTGAGTCCCTCCGCCGCGAAGATCCACATCCACTCGTTCACAAACCCGGGAGTAGGAACGACGCGCAGTAATTTGCGGAGACGCTTCGCCGTGTATCCAGTCTCCTCGATGAGTTCGCGCCGCGCGGCGGCGAGCGGGCTTTCGTTCGGCTCCTTCCGCCCCGCCACGAGTTCCCACAGAAATTCGCCGACCGAGTGCCGGTATTGGCGGATGAGGAGGACCCGCCCATCCTTGAAAATGGGAAGCACGACGACGGAACCGGGATGCACGATGATGTCGCGCTCGGCTTGCACGCCGCCCGGCTCGATCACGGTGTCGCGCTGCAAGCGAAATACTTTGCCTTGATAGAGCACTTCGCTCTTGAGAATTTGTGCGCGTCCCTTTGCCAAAGCTGCCTCCCTTGGAGCGGAATTGCCCCTGAAATCTTAACAGGGAAGCGGCCTCTCCGCCGGTTGAACGCGAGGTGCCGGTCGCATATACTTTGAATGCGTCGTTAGGCGCCACTCCATGACAATTAGTACGCTCATCGTCGACGACGAGAAACCCGCGCGCGACGAACTGGCCTATCTGCTGAAAAGTTTCCCAGACGTGCATCTCGTCGGCCAGGGCAAAAACGGCGTCGAAGCGCTCGCCCTCATCAAGGAGCACTCGCCGGACCTCGTTTTTCTCGACGTGCAGATGCCCGGCCTCAACGGCTTCGGCGTAATCAAGAAATTGATGGACCGCAAAGGGAAACTTCCTCAAATCGTCTTCGCGACGGCGTTCGACAATTATGCGGTGCAGGCCTTCGAAGTGAACGCCATCGACTATGTGCTCAAACCGATTGAAAAGAACCGGCTGGCTCGCGCCATCCAGCGCGCGAAAAAAGCCCTCGAGGCCGAAGCCTCGCCGAGTGAGCGCCTGGAGACGCTGGTCAATCAAATGGGATCGCCCAAAGCGCCGCCGGTAAAATTGCTGGTGAAGACGCAGCAGCGGCTGTTTCTTGTGGATGCCGAGGACGTCATCTTCGCTTCCATCGAGGACGGCACGATCACCGTGGTGGCGCGCGAAGTGGAAGGCACCTCCAACTACCGGACCATCGAAGAACTGCAGTCCACGCTCGAATCTGACGTCTTCTGGCGCGCGCACCGCTCCTACCTCGTCAACATCAACCACATCAAGGAAGTGGTTCCGTGGTTCAAGTCGAGCTACATGCTCAAAATGGACGACAAGCGCGCTTCCGAAGTCCCCGTGAGCCGCGCGCAGACCCGCCACCTCCGCGAATTGCTGAAGATGTAGATTCTGGTAGGACAGACTTCAAGTCTGTCTGGTTTTGATTTTTGCCGAGTTGGCAGAAGTCAAGAGAAGACAGGCTGAAGCCTGTCCTACTTGTGCTAGCATCGCTCTTGCTCATCACTCGATGGACTTTTCCCTCACCGACGATCAACGCCTGATTCGAGACACGATTCGTCAATTCATGGAAGCCGAAGTGCGCCCGTCGATCCGCGCGCGCGACCGCGAAGAAAAATTCGCCGCCGACGAATTGCGCAAGCTCGGCGAACTCGGCTGCTGCTGCATGTTGATTCCCGAATCCTGGGGAGGCTTGGGCGCGGACACCATTTCTTACGTCCTCATGCTTGAAGAAGTGGCTCGAGTGGATGCGGCGATGGCCGTGGCCTTGAGTGTCACCAGTTCTCTAGCCGTTTTGCCCGTCTTCAAATATGGCAGCGAATCGCAAAAGCAAAAATACCTGTCGAGCTTGGCGCACGGAGAAATTCTTGGCGCTTTCTGCCTAACCGAGCCGCAAGCCGGCTCCGACGCCGCAGCGATCGCCGTTTCCGCGGCGCGCCACGGCAGCCTGTATCGATTGAACGGGACGAAATCCTGGGTCACGAATGGCGGCGAAGCGGGTCTCTACGTCGTGTTTGCGAAAACGGACCCGTCGGCGGGCGCAAAGGGCGCGACTGCATTTCTGGTCGAGCCCTCATTTCCCGGCTTTCGAGTGGCGCGCTACGAGGATAAGATGGGACTGCGCACTTCGCGCTCGGCGGAAATCACGTTCACCGATTGCGAAGTTCCGGAAGGGAATCGCCTCGGAGAAGAAGGCCAGGGCCTGAAGATCGCGCTCGAACTCTTGGACGGCGGCCGCGTCGGCATCGCGGCGCAGGCCGTTGGCATCGCGCAGGGAGCGCTCGAAGCCTCGGTGGCGTACGCCAAACAGCGCCGCGCATTTGGGAAAACCATCGGTGACTTCCAGGCTGTACAATGGATGCTCGCCGATATGCAAACGGAAATCGAAGCCGCGCGAGCCCTGGTGCACCACGCCGCGTGGATGCGCGACACAAGCGCACCGCGCCTCGGCCCTTACGCCTCGCGCGCCAAATTGTATGCCGGAGAAATGGTGAATCGCGCCGTCTACAAAGCCGTGCAAATCCACGGGAGCCTTGGCTATTCGCGCGAGTCCGATGTCGAGCGAATGTATCGCGACGCCCGCGTCATCACCATTTACGAAGGCACCAGCGAAATCCAGCGCATGATCATCGCGCGCGATTTGCTAAGCGTCAGCGGTGATGTCGCAATGCCGCATGGGAGGCGCGCGTGAATCCGCGATGCTTTTGTAGCGCCCGCCTTCAGGCGGGCACTCTGTCGGCAAACCCTTGCCCGCCTGAAGGCGGGCGCTACAAGAACCGGCATTCCGGGAGAAACACCTAGCGTGGACCAAAAGAAACGAGTCCTGAGCGGCATGCGCCCCACCGGGCGCCTCCATATCGGCCACTACTTCGGCGCCCTCGAAAATTGGGTCAAGCTCCAGAACGATCCGCAATACGAATGTTTTTTCTTCGTCGCCGATTGGCACGCGCTGACCTCGGACTATGCCGACACCTCTCAAGTCGCGCAGAACACAATCGAAATCGCGACGGATTGGCTTGCCTCGGGCCTCGATCCCGCCAAGTGCACGATGTTCATCCAATCCTCCGTCCCGGAACACGCCGAATTGTCCCTATTGCTCTCGATGGTCACTCCTCTAAGTTGGCTCGAACGAGTACCGACGTACAAGGAGGCGCTCGACAACGTAAAGGACAAGGACCTGCATATGTACGGTTTTCTCGGGTACCCGGTACTGCAGACCGCTGACATTGTTATCTATGATGCCGATCTCGTCCCGGTCGGGGAAGATCAGGTCACGCATGTCGAGCTCACCCGAGAAATTGTTCGGCGATTCGATTTCTTTTACGGTGCGAAAGTGAAGGGAAACCTCTCAGGGGAGGAAAAGCGAACAGCTTATGACCTGGTATTCAGGAATCTTCCCCCGGGTCACGATGAAGGGTCAGCCAGCGGTGACTCAACGGTTCTTTTGTCGCATGCCAGAAGTGAACTTGGACTCGAACGGTACCTCAACATTATTCGAGAGAATTCCGAATATTTCACGTCACCGGATATTCTAAGGGAACCGGCTGCAATGTTGACAAAAACGCCGCGCATCCCAGGCACCGACGGCCGGAAAATGTCGAAGAGCTACGGCAATTTCATTTCGCTCTCCGAGTCGGACGAGTCCATCCGTGCTAAGACCAAAGTGATGGTCACCGATCCGGCCCGCAAGCGCCGCACGGATCCAGGCAATCCCGACGTTTGTCCCGCCTACGACTGGCACAAATTGTTTTCGCCGCGGGAAACACTTGCTTGGGCCGCGGAGGGCTGCCGCAGCGCGGGAATCGGCTGCATTGAATGTAAAATGGCGATGGCCGACCATCTGATCAAGTGGATCACGCCGGTCCGAGCGCGCCGCGAAGAATACGCGGCGCATCCTGCCACGGTTTTGGGGATCTTGGACGAGGGGTCGACCAAAGCGCGTGAAGTCGCTCAAAAAACGATGAAGCGCGTCCGCGAAGCAGTTTTCAACTGGCCCGAAAAGCGCGCCGACTTGGCCGCTCAACTTTCATCCGCCAAAAACGTCAAGGCGGGGGACTAAATATGGCGTCACCCTACAAAATTCATCTCGATACCTACGACGGCCCGCTCGATCTCCTGCTCGATCTGATCAAGAAGCAGGAAATCGACATCCACAACATCCCGATCGCCAAGATCACGGGCCAGTATCTCGACTATCTCCACAAACTCGAGCAGCTGGACATGGACATCTCGGCCGACTTCATTTACATGGCCGCGACGCTCATCTACATCAAATCGAAGATGCTCCTCCCGCCCGATCCGCTGGCCGGCCCCGAGGATCTGGAAGACCCGCGCGCCGACCTCGTGCACCGCCTCGTCGAGCACGAAAAGTTCAAGAGCGCCGCGCAGCTTCTCCACCAGCGCCAGCAGATTGAGGAGCACGTCTGGTCGAAGCCGGACCTCACATTGTACGAAGGCGAAGAATCGGAAGGCGAGCTGATCGTTTCGCTCGTGGACCTGGTGAAAGTGTTCCAGCAGGTGCTCGAGCGCCGCAAGGAAGTAGTGAAGATCGAGCTCCACCACCAGCAATTCACCGTGGCGCAGATGATGGATTTGCTGCGCCAGCAACTGGTCGCCGTCGAGGACGGCATCGACCTGATTACATTTTTCGAGTCCTGCCCGTCGCGCCATGCCATGATTGTGGCGCTGCTCGCGGTCCTCGAGCTCACGCGCCTGCAGGCGATTATCCTGGTGCAGCAGGAATTGTTCTCAAAGATCTGGCTGCGAAAGCATAAAATGTTCGATGTGGTCTTCGCCGGCGGCGAGTCGATTTCAGATGCGCCGGCGGAGCCGCTTCGGGGAATTGACGAACAATATACGGGCGCGGGCTCTACTTGGAGCCCGCCGAAAGAATGACAATGAATCCCACGGAATTAAAGGGCTCGCTCGAAGCGATTATTTATGCTGCCGATGAGCCCGCAACGCTCGACCAAATCGCGAATGCTGTCGGCGAGGAAAAGGCCACGGTGCGCGCGGCGCTGGACGAAATGATCGCCGCCTATGCAAGCGAGGATCGCGGCGTGGAAATACGCGCCGTCGCAGGCGGCTACAAGTTTTACACCAAGCCGCAGCACCACGAAGTCGTTCGCCGGTTCATCAAGAGCCTGCGCCCGCCGCTGCGCCTCACGATGCCCGCGCTCGAAACGCTGGCAGTCATCGCCTACCGGCAACCCGTCACGGGCCCGGAGATTCAGGAAATTCGGGGTGTGAACGTGTCGGGAGTGATCAAAACGCTGCTCGAAAAGCGCCTGATCGTGACCGCTGGCCGCAAGCCCGTCATGGGCCGACCCATCATGTACCGCTCGTCCAAAGAATTTCTGATGCGCTTCGGCCTCTCCGATCTCGAGGAATTGCCGAGCCTGAAGGAATTTGAACAGCTCGCGCGTGCGGCGCTGGGCTCAGACGAAGGCATCGCGCCGATCGAACCAGAGATGCCGGAATCGATGGATAGTTTGGATGCCGCGTCGAGTGAGACAACGGCAACGCAAGCTACAGCGGAGCCTGGCCCGCAGGACCTACAAGAAACATCGGAAGCACCCGAAGCGGAGCACTCCGAACACACCAAGGCAGAAAGCGCTTCCTAGACAAATCCATGCTTGAGCGGCTCCAAAAAATTATCTCTCGCGCCGGAATTGCGTCGCGGCGTCACGCGGAAGACTTGATCCGCAGCGGGCAAGTGCGTGTGAACGGAGTAGTCGTCACCGAACTCGGCGCCAAGGCCGATCCGGAACGCGACCGCGTCGAGGCGGCCGGCCGCGTCGCTCAGATTTCCGACACCCACGTTTATTTGCTGATGAACAAACCGCCGGAAGTCGTTTCCACGCTGGCGGACCCGGAAGGCCGGCGCACGTTGCGCAATTTTCTGGTTGGAGTTTCCGAGCGCGTTTTTCCCGTTGGGCGTCTCGATTATGCCGCGGGTGGCGCCGTTTTTCTGACCAACGACGGCGAACTCGCGAGCCGAATGTTGAAAGCGTCGGTATCCCTGCCCCAAACATATTGGATTAAAGTGAAGGGCCGCCTCAGCGAAACGCAGCTGAAAAGTTTGGCGCAAGCGCTGCGCGGCAAGATTTTTCCTTTGCGCGCACCGCATGCGGCGGGCAAGAATCCGCCGAATCCCTGGTACGAAGTGCAATTCTCCGGTGTTCGCCGCGACCTGCTGCGGCGGAATTTGTTGGCGATGGGCCATCCCGTCGAAAAGATGAAGCGAATGAAGCTGGCTTCGCTCGACGCCGACACCGTGCCGGAAGGCCACTACCGGCAACTCAGCGCCCCGGAAGTAGCGAAACTGGTTCGCGCGGTTGAGCACGCACTTGCGCAGCCCAAGCCAGTTCTGGCTGTAACCAAGCCGCGGCGCGCGTGGCGCCCCCGTCGCGTCATGTCCAAGTCCAAAGAAGGCGCACCGCGAAAAAAACTGCCATGACAACCGCGGAAGACGATTCAATCACTAGAATTCTTGCTTCGGCAAAAAACATTGCCGTGGTTGGCCTGTCGGGAAAGCCCTATCGTGCCAGCTTCGGCGTAACGGAAACTCTCCAATCTTCCGGGTATCGCATTTTTCCTGTCAATCCAAATGAGACCAAGGTGCTCGGCGAAAAATGCTACGCCCGCCTGGAGGATATTCCCGAGAAAATCGACATCGTGGATATTTTTCGCCGCTCGGAATTTGTGCCGGAAATCGTCGACGCCTCGATCCGCATCGGCGCGCGCGCAATCTGGATGCAAGAAGGCGTGAAGGACGAGCCCTCCGCCGAACGCGCCCGCCGCGCCGGACTTTTCGTCATCATGGATAACTGCATAGCCAAGGAAATTCATAAACGCCGCAAGTAGGACAGGCTTCAGCCTGTCTGCCTTTCGTCTACGTATCCACCACGCCGGAGACAGGCTGAAGCCTGTCCTACTCGAATCATTCCGATTTCCGCTGATTTTTAATGCGCCGGATTTCTTCCAAGCGCTGGCGCAAGCGCGCTTCAAACCCCTGGTCGGTCGGGCGATAATAATTTGTCCCCGCCAGCGATTCCGGCAGGCATTCCATGTCAGCCACTTTGTCTTCAACATCATGCGCGTACTGATATCCCTTCCCGTAACCGATATTCTTCATCAGGCCGGTGGGAGCATTGCGCAGGTGCAGCGGCACCGGCTCGGCGCGCGAACTCTCCAAATCCTTCGTCACGGATTCGTAGCCGGTGTAAAGCGCGTTGGACTTCGGCGCGAGCGAAAGGTAGACGGCGGCCTGCGCCAGAGCGAGATTTCCTTCGGGCGGCCCGACAAAATCCGCGGCTTGCATGGCCGCAATCGTCACTGCCAAAGCGCCGGGTTCCGCGAGGCCGATGTCCTCGCTCGCCATGCGCACCAGCCGCCGCGCTATGTACAGCGGGTCTTCGCCTGATTCGAGCATCCGCACCAGCCAGTAGAGCGTCGCATCGGGATCGGAATTGCGCACCGATTTATGCAGTGCGGAAATGAGGTTGTAGTGTTCTTCGCCGGATTTGTCGTACAGCAAGAATTTGCGTTGGAGCAGCTCGGCGAGCAATTCCTTCGAGATCGTGCGCGTTCCCGAAGCGTCCGGCTGCGCGGCGCGCGCGCCGGCCTCGAGTGTGTTGTACGCGGCGCGCGCATCGCCGCCCGAAAGCACGGCGATGTGCTGGATCGCCTCCTCGCCGATCGCGATCTTTTCGTTTCCGAGCCCTCGCACCGGGTCCGCCAGCGCGCGCCGCAAGAGCGCTTGGATCTCTTCCGTGGTCAGCGCCTGCAGGACATAGACGCGCGTCCTGGAAAGCAGCGGCGCAATCACTTCAAACGATGGATTCTCCGTGGTTGCGCCGATCAAGGTAATGTTTCCCGCTTCGACGTGCGGCAGGAACGCATCCTGCTGCGCCTTGTTGAATCGGTGCACCTCGTCGATAAACACGATGGTTCTTCGCCCCGCGCGCCGCGCATGCTCGGCCGCGGCCATCACGTCCTTGATTTCCTTGATCCCTGTCAGCACGGCGCTGAACGCTGCGAACTCGGAATGAGTCATCCGCGCGATCAGTCGCGCGAGGGTCGTCTTCCCGCATCCCGGCGGCCCCCAGAGAATCATCGAACCGATTTCGTCGTGTTCGATCTGCGTCCGAAGCGGTTTTCCCGGGCCGAGCAACACCTCTTGTCCCGTGAATTCATCGAGCGTGCGCGGCCGCATCCGTTCCGCGAGCGGCTGGCCGGCGGCGCCGGTGTTTTCCTCAGGCTCGAGTTTTGCGAACAGGCTCATGAATTTTCTTGCCGGGCGGCGTCTCTTTGCCGCATGGCCTCGTAGAGCAATACGCTGGCCGCCATCGCTGCATTCAAGGATTCAATCCCCACAGGAACGGTCCCCGCCGATTGCGGAATATAGACGCTTGCGTCGGCCGCACGGACAATTTCCGCGGGCAGCCCCGAACCTTCGTTGCCGATCAGGATGGCCGCAGGCCTTTTCCAGTCGACGTCCCACGGACGCAATGAAGTGCGGGAAGTATCCGAAGATGTATTCTTGGAAATTTCTCCGTCTGCGGCAGCGGCCGCGACAGCAGCGTAAATCTTCACCCGAATCATTCGCAATTGCGCGAGCAGCACGGTTGGCGAAATACCATGAATGATCGGCAGTCGCAGCGCGGATCCCGCCGACGCGCGCATCGCTTTCGGCCCGAAGGGATCGGCCGTCCCAATGCCTTCCGCCATACAAGTCGCCGCCCCGGTCGCTCCGAATGCTTCCGCCGCCCGGACAATCGTCCCCACGTTGCCGGGATCCTGCACACCCACAAGCACGACAAGCAGCGCCGTTCCGGGCAAGAGGCTCTCAATCGTCGCCTGTCGCGGCCGAACTAGTGCGGCGATCCCTTGCGGCGCCTGTGTATCCGCAACGCTGGCGAACAATCTGTCAGAGGTTCGAAGGATAGGCACAGCGGAGACCAGCACCGGCGCGACGCGTGGAAGATGGCGCGCACCCGATTCGCTTACGAGGAGTGCCTCGACCGGCAGTGTCGACCCAAGCGCTGCTTCCACGAGGCGAACACCTTCGACGCCCACAATTCCGTCGTCGCCCCGTTCGCCCGAGAGCGCAGCGCGAAATCGCTTGAGCCAACGGTTCTCACGGCTCGTAATCACGGCGGCGTTTCCTTTAGTGGCTTGTCGCGCGGTAGTGCCGGCTGGATGAGCCATGCACACCAGCCTAACAAACCCCCTCCGAACGGTAAAGCAAGGGCGCCCCGTGGCGTCACAAGAGATATTTAGAAGCCTGGCGTCTTGAACGCACTACACGTCTATGGTAGCTTCACTCGACCGCGTTTCGATGGCCGGTCGATACCCACTTTTTGGTTTCAACAACGAGGGTCGCCACTTTGTCCGCTGAGTTGCTGAAGATTTCTTCCGAAAATCCAGATCCCGCTGCCCTCCGTTACGCGGCCGACTTCATACGCCGAGGCGAACTCGTTGCCATCCCGACCGACACTTTTTATGGAATCGCGGCGGATCCCTTTAATCTGGCGGCCGTCGATCAGATCTATCGCGTCAAGGGACGCCCCGAAACCCGCGCGCTTCCGATCCTTGTCAATACCGTGACGCAGGCCATATCCCTCTCGCGCGATGTCCCTTACACGTTCCACAAACTCGCCGCCAAGTTTTGGCCGGGCCCACTAACGCTGCTCGTCGAGGCCTCCACAGGCGTTCCACTCAAAGTAACCGCTCATACCGGCAATGTCGCTCTGCGCTGGCCTAAATCCGCGATCGTCGATGCGCTCATCGGCCTGGTGAAGGGGCCTATCACCGGCACGAGCGGAAACATTTCCGGCGAACCCGCGTGCGCGACCGCAATCGACCTTCTGGAACAAATGGGAGACCGCCTCCCGCTCATTCTCGACGCGGGAGAAACGCCCGGAAATCTCGCCTCCACGATCGTGAAACTCGACGGCGATGATTGGGAAGTGATGCGTGAAGGCGTAATCACCGAGCAGGAAATTCGCGCCGCCCTCGAGGATGACACGGACGCTTGACCGTTCGCGCTTGTTTCGAGCCCGCGTGACAACTCACAATCTCTGTGGGTCACGGCTTCAGCCGTAACATAAGGTCTCCAAAATGAACGCGGCTTTAGCCGCTGGCTCGTCCCTACCGCGCTTCGATGCTGCGCAAAAAATCATAGTCCCCGGTCGGAGAAAGCTGCACGTCGCTGATTCTTTTCCGGTGCACGCTGACGTTGTCCATAAACCACAGGCTGACGTACGGCAAATCCTCGGCGATGATTTTCTGGACCCTGCTGAACAATTCACGCCGCTTTTCCCGATCGCCTTCACCGCGCGCCCGATCGAGCAACGTATCGATTTCCTGATTATGATAATGGCCGCGATTGGCCCCGGTGGGAGGAATCTTCTTGGAATCGAAAATGTAATCAAAAAAAGTATCGGGATCGTTGTTCGCACCGATCCAGCGCAGCGTGAAGATCTCGAAGCTCCCGCGAGCCATATCCGAAAACAGCGTCGCGAACTCCAGCGGCCTCACATCGAGATCGACTCCGACCTTGCGCCACTCCTCTTGCAAAACGGCGGCCAGGAGCCGCGACGATTCCTCGGTTGACGTTTTGAGCGTGAGCTTCACGCGCATGCCGCCTGTCTCGGGCTGCCTGGGATACCCGCCCGCGTCCAGCAAACGTTCCGCCTGCTGCGGATCGTATTCGTAGCGCCGGATGCCGGGCTCGTACGCCCAACTGCTTTTCGGCAGCGGCCCATCGGCGGGATGCGCCTGGCCGCGGTATAAATATTGAATGATTTCTTCGCGGTTCGTCGCATACGCCAGCGCCTGCCGCACATTGCGTTTGGCCAGCGCCGCATCGTCGAGATTGAAAGCAATGTATTGATAATTGGTTCCGGGTGTTTCCGTCACATCGATCGTGGATTGCCGGCGCAGGACCGGAATCATGTCCGGACCGAGCGAGTTCACTTCCACGTCCGCGCTCCCTTTGCGCAATTCGAGCGCGCGCACAATGGCATCGGGCACGACGCGGAATTTCACGCGCGAAATGTTCGGCGCGCCGCCGAAATACGCCCCATTCCTTTCGATCACAATATTGTCGTCCTGATTCGCGCTGACGAACCGGAACGGGCCGCTGCCAGTGAGCCGCTCGGAAAAATCCGCCCCGGAATCCGCCGGGACAATCCCGACCGTGGGCCGCGCGATTGCCCATAGAAACCCGGCGTACGGTTCCTGCAAATGAAAAATCACCGTAGCCGCATCCGGTGCGTCGATGGATCGGATCATTGCGAGCGAGCCTCGCTTGGGAGATGTAACGGTTCTGTCCAGGATCGAATCGAAGGTGTACTTCACGTCCGCAGATGTGACCCGACGGCCATCGTGGAACTTTACGCCGCTCCGCAAATGAAACACATACGTGACCGCATCGGGCATCTCCCATCTTTCGGCCAAATCACCGTGCGGGATTCTGTGCGCATCAAGTTCCACCAAGCTGCTGAAGATGAGGCTGTCCAACCGCTGCGAAACCGCGTCCGTTCCAATTCGAGGATCCAAATTGGTCGGCATCGATTCAATCAGAAAATTGACGACGCCGGCTTCGGTGGCGACAGAGCGTGAGCAGGAAGAGAGTGCGAGGGGGAGGAGAAGCAGAATGAAAGTAAAAGAGACCGAAAAAGTAAAGGAAAAAGCACCACCCCTCGACTCGCGCTGGTACGAGGTTTCCGTTCTTCTACTTCCTCTCTTATCCCGCATAGCAAACCTTGCCCAGCACGACGGCCTTCTCCGCTCCCGTCGCACCCGGCACGTTTGCGGGCCGCTTGTGCAGCGTCTCATACGCAAGAACGGCAAAGGCAAACGCTTCCTTCGCGTCTCCTGATACGCCAAGTTCTCCCGCTTCGCGCACATGTACTTCGCTTAATCCTGATTCGAGTTGGGCCATCAGCAGTGGATTGTGCGCGCCGCCTCCCGAAACGATCAGCTCTCCGATTTTCGCTTTCGGTCGAATAAAATGATGGAAGGCATCCAAAATGGAGAGCGCGGTCAAGATCGTAGCGGTGCGAATTACATCTTCCGGATTTGCATGTCTCGCCTCGCGGTGGGACAGAAGGGCACGCAAGTATCTTTCGCCGTACTGCTCGCGTCCAGCTGTCTTCGGTGGGAATTTGGAAAAATATTTGTCGCGCAACAACTTCTGAAGCAATCCGGGAAGCAGGTTGCCTTTTGCGGACATCTCCGCGCTACGATCGAATCCTTTTCGGCCATGCGTGAAATACCGCACCAGGGCGTCGATGACCATGTTCCCCGGCCCGGTATCGAATGCGAATACATCATCGAGCTTCGCGCCCGCGGGAATCACCGTTACGTTTGCAATCCCTCCGATATTCAGCGCGACGCGTCCGATCCGCGGGTGCCGATAGAGCAGAAAATCGACGAATGGCACGAGCGGCGCTCCCTGTCCGCCAGCGGCCATGTCGGCGGGACGAAAATCGCCCGCTGTCGTGATCCCGGTGCGCACCGCAATCACCGATGGATCGCCGATTTGCATTGTCGAGGCAACCCGCTGTCCATTGAAAGGCGTTGGCGTCCCCTGATGAAAAACAGTCTGCCCGTGCGAACCGATCACATCGATCTGCGCCGGAGTCACGCGAAATTTCTTGCACGCAGCGAGCGCAGCGCCCGCAAATAATTCGCCCAGCAAAAAATTGAGCTGGCTGATTTCTCCGGTGGTCACCGGCCGGCCTTCGCCGAGCTTCAAGATGGCTTTCTGCACTTGCCGAGGGAAGGAGAACGCTGCAAAGTTTTCGAGGGACGCTTTTCGCCCGCTCATGCGCACGAGGGCCACGTCAATTCCGTCCGCCGACGTTCCCGACATGATGCCAAGCGCCAATGTGCCGCGTCCGCGGGAAAGTTTCATAGAATTTGTTTTTTCAACTCGGCCAGAAGATTGAGCGCCTCAACGGGCTTCAAATTGTCGATGTCCGCTGTGCGCAACGCATCCAATACATGCCGGTCGAGCGGCGTGAACAACGCTTGCTGCGCCGGCAGGGGCTCCCCGTTTGCGGCGGCGCCGGGCGTCAGCCGCTCGCTCAGTTGATGCTCGGCCTGCTCGTGCCGTTCGAGAATTTCGCGCGCGCGCGCGATCACCGCGGGAGGCAGCCCCGCCATCCTCGCGACTTCGATCCCATAGCTCTTGTCCGCGCTCCCGGTTTCGACGCGCTTCAAAAACACAATCCCCGTTGAGGTCTCGCGCGCCGAGACGTGCACGTTTTTGATCCCCGGCAACAAATCCGCAAGCTCCGTCAATTCGTGATAGTGCGTAGCAAAGAGCGTGCGCGATTTCGTCTCGCTGGATAAATGTTCCACCACAGCCCAGGCAATCGAAAGCCCGTCAAAGGTGGCCGTCCCGCGCCCTACTTCATCGAGCAGGACAAGGCTCGCCGGCGTAGCCGTATTCAAGATGGCCGCGACCTCGGTCATCTCCACAAGAAATGTGGAGCGTCCGCGCGCCAAATTATCCGCCGCGCCAATGCGCGTAAAGATTCGATCCGTGACGGGCAGCCGCGCCTGATCCGCCGGAACAAACGATCCCATCTGCGCCATCAGAATAATCAACGCGGCTTGCCTGAGATACGTCGATTTCCCTCCCATGTTCGGGCCAGTAATCAGCAGGATCTGCTGCGCCGAATCATCCAGAAACAAATCGTTCGGAACGAATCGCTCGCCCTTTTGGACGAGGAGCTGCTCGATCACCGGATGCCGCCCCGCCACGATCAGGATTTGCGTGTCGTTGTTAAATTCGGGCCGGGTGTAATTCCGCGACGCGGCCAGCCGCGCAAAATTTCCCAGCACGTCCAGTTGCGAGATCGCCGCCGCAGTCCGCCGCAGCCGCGCGGCTTGTTCCCCAATCCACAGCCTCAGCTCGGAAAACAGCCGCCGCTCGATTTCCGCGATGCGTTCGTCGGCGTCCAGCACCTTCCGCTCGTATTCCTTCAGCTCCGGAGTGGTAAAGCGTTCCGCATTCACCAGCGTCTGCTTGCGCTCGAAATCCGCGGGCGCGAGATGCAAGTTCGAGTTGGATATTTCGATGTAGTATCCGAACACTTGATTGAAGCGAATCTTGAGCGACCCGATTCCCGTGCGCTTCCGCTCCCGCTCTTCCATCGTCGCAATAATCTGCTTGCTGTGCTGCGAAAGTTCGCGCAACTCGTCCAATTCCTTGTCGTAGCCGCGGCGAATCACTCCCGGATCGGAGGCCAGCGCCGGGGGATCGTCCGCGAGCGCCGATTCGATCCGTTCGCGCACGTCTGCCAATTCATCCATTTCCGCGTGCAATGCGCAAAGCCGCGCCGACGGGCATTTCTCCAAATATTTTCGCAAGAGGGGAACGCGCGCCAGAGATTGGCGCAGCCCGAGCAGGTCGCGCGGCGAGGCCACGCCCAGCGTCACGCGTCCCGCGAGGCGTTCCAGATCCTGCACGCCGGCAAGGTTATGGCGAATCTCTTCGCGCAGCACCGTATGGTTCTTGAGCTCCTGCACGGCGTCCAGACGCGCTTGAATTTCCTCGCGATTCACCTGCGGGCGCAAGATCCATTGCCGCAAAAGCCGCGCTCCCATGCCCGTAGTCGTTTCGTCCAGCGCGGAAAGCAAAGTCGGGGAAGCGCCGCGCATGCCATCGTCGAAAAAAATCGGCGCCACCAGTTCCAGATTGCGGACTGTAACGACATCGAGCACCAGCGCATCCGCCTGCTCGTAATACCGCACGCGGTCGAGATGCCCGAGAGACGCGCCGGAATGATTCCCATTTTCGGCGTCCATGGCCGAGGTTTCGCGCAAGTAATGCACTACTGCGCCAGCCGCCGAGACAGCCTGCGGATGCCCCGCGAGGCCGAATCCGTCCAGCGTCGCCACACCGAATTGTTCCCGCAGCATCCGTTCGGCGTAGTCGAACCGAAAGACCCATTCGTCAATCCGCGTCTCAACGCCTTCGCGAATCTCCGGCCGCGCCGCCTGCGAACTACCGCTAATCTCACCGTCGGCCCCGGCTGCCGCGGCAAATAAACTCGCTTGCCGTGGAATAAGAATTTCACGCGGCCTCAAGCGGTGCAATTCATCGCGCAATTTTTCTTCCGCGTCGCTCCCGGAAAACGCCGCCGCGCGAAACTCGCCGGTAGTGACATCCGCATAGGCAAACCCGATGGGCGATCCGCCAGCCGATCGGGAGATTGCCGCCAGATAATTATTTTCCTTGGGCTCGAGAACATTGAGGCTGGTGGCAGTTCCCGGCGTAATGACGCGAACCACCTCGCGCCGCACGAGTTTCTTCCCCGGCCCGGGCGCCTCCATCTGATCGCACACGGCAATCTTGTAGCCCGCGCGCAAGAGGCGCGCGATGTATCCCTCCGCCGCATGATAGGGAACCCCGCACATCGGCACTGGTTCGCCGCGCTCTCGATTCCGTGAGGTCAATGTGATCTGCAGTTCCCGCGACGCCGCAATGGCGTCCTCGTAGAACAGCTCGTAGAAATCCCCCAACCGAAACAGGACCAGCGCATGCGGATAGCGTCCCTTAATGGAGTGATACTGCCGCATCAGCGGTGTGGCTGGTTCAGTCATGTCGAATGGAGCGCCGGAACCGCGTGCGGGCCAATCTGGGAGCCCGCCGGGATTTGGACGCCGGTCAGCAACAGTAAAGTTTATACCGCGCCACCTTCTCTCCTGTCGAGCAACTGAATCGCATAAAGATCGAATTGCGTCTGCCCAAAAGCCCCGGAGGGGCGGCAGATCGTAGCCCACCGCGTCAGCGGTGGGAATGCTTCCAGACCCAGAATTGGAAGCCCCGTCAGGGGCGACACATGCGGCTCGCGCGCAGGAAACTAGCCTACCGCCATAAGGCCCACAAGCAAGCTTCAGAAAGGGTCTCGACGTATACTGCCTACAATATGCCAGGGCCCAAACATCGCGAGGAAATCGAAATCAAACTCCGCGTTCCTGACCTCGCCGCGCTTCGCAGGCGCCTAAAACGCCTCCGCGCACGCAAAATCACGCAGTGCACCTATGAATTCAACACCCTGTACGACACGCCGCGACTCGATCTGAGGCGCCGCGGCCAGCTCATCCGCATCCGTACTGAGCAGCCTGCTCTGAGTCTTGGAAAGAGACGCCCAAAAGAAAACGCCGCAGCCTTGCTGACCTACAAAGGTCCTTCCTTATCGCGCAACGCAATGGAACCTAGCAGACGTTCAAATACCCACAGTCATTTCAAAATCAAAGAAGAAGCCCAGGTATTGGTCGCCGGGGCAGACGAATTGGCCAGGATTCTTCGCGCCCTCGGATTGCATCCGGTATTCCGCTACGAAAAATTTCGGACCACCTATGCACTCCCGGGTGTCCGTGGACTAAAGATCGAACTTGATGAGACCCCCGTGGGCACTTACCTCGAATTGGAGGGCCCCGTCGCAGGCATTGACCGCGGCGCCCGTCTCCTCGGGTATGCCCGCAATGACTACATGACCGACACCTACGGCTCGCTCTATCTCGCCGCTTGCCGCCGCCGAGGCCTGAGACCTGGCGACATGCTCTTTCCGACAACAAAAAAATCGCGTTAACACACACTCTTTCCTTGACAAAGATTTGAACACCGTTTACCTACTGGGATGGAGTTTTTTGCGTGGCCATGAACGAATCCGAAAAGCTAGAACCATTTCCGAGTAGGAATCGATCGGCGGCACGATGTTTCAAAATGGCCCGGCGTACTGCCGCCGAAACGCAATTTCGCCGTGCTTTAAAAGTGAGTAGTAAAGGCCTCGGGTAGACCCGGTTTTTCCGCCACCCGCGGCCGGGCTACACCCTGGTTGCGGGTTTCAAGTCAAAAAGTTCCCGCCGTAACCAGCCATTTACGCGAATTTATGCGTTAGCGGGCCAGGATGCCGCGCCCGCCACATCGTAATCAATACAAGCTCCAGGGATGTAGTTGTCCACAACCCGAGAGCTTGGGAAAGGAGGCAAAATGCTGCACGCTACCGATCTTCTGGGCGGAGAAGCCTACGATCGCGACGGCCATTTCGTCGGCCAGATCAACGAATTGTTTATCGAGCCCGCCGACCAGCCGAACCGTGTGGCCCGTGTCCTCCTTGGCCGGGGGAAATTCCTTCCCCTGATCGTGCGTTACGACCACATCGCCTTTGTCGCCCCCGGGGTGATCCGCCTGAACGTGGAAGAAAAGGACCTCGAACACTACCAGCCCAATGAAGCGTGGCTGGCTATGCGCAAGGACTTGCTCGACCAGCAAATCATCGATACCAGCGGCCGAAAAGTGGTTCGAGTCAACGATATTGACATTGCCGAGCAGCGCATCAACGGCACGGTCGA
>JGI12269J14319_10001260_pt1 | contig 25355 bp, 19 predicted proteins | sample PeaSoiSIISIP2007_FD_14319 | JGI IMG/M metagenome (IMG submission 14319)
TGAAGTGGGCCGAGGCCATGGGGTGCGTCGGGCTCAAGGTGGAGTCCGCCGAGGAGGTGGCCCCCGCCATCGAGAAGGCGAACGGGATCGACGACCGTCCCGTGGTCATCGACTTCCGCACCGACGCCTTCGAGAAGGTGTACCCCATGGTCCCCGCCGGAGCCTCCAACTCCGACATCATCGTGGGACCTTCGGGCGGGGAGGGGGGCCGGTGAGCCCGGCCGTGGGCAGCCAGCCGGCAGTGCTGGGCGCCCAGGCGCCGGGCACCCCGCCGCGCCACCACATCGTCACCGCCACCGTCGAGAACAAGGCCGGTGTGCTGGCCCGCGTGGCCAGCCTCTTCAGCCGGCGGGGGTTCAACATCTTCTCGCTGGCCGTGGCGCCCACCGACGACGAGCGCTTCAGCCGCATCACCATCGTGGTGGACGTGGAGTCCGCGCCTCTCGAGCAGATCGTGAAGCAGCTCGACAAGCTCGTGAACGTGGTGCACATCACCGAGCTCGCCCCCGACGAGGCCGTCGAGCGCGAGATGCTCCTCGTCACGATCGAGGCCGGCCCGGCCCGGCGCGACCAGGTGCTCGCGCACGTCGATGCCTTCGGGGCCACCGTCGTCGATGGAGGCCCAGTCGGCGCGGGTGCGGGCGTGGGCGCGGGCGCGGGTGCGGGCGTGGGTGCGGGCGTGGGCGCGGGCGCGGGCGCGGGCGCGGGTGCGGGCGCGGGCGCGGGTGGCAGCACCGGTGGGCTCATGACGGTGATGCTGGCGGGCACCCCGGGCCGCATCGACGAATTCGAGAACCTCGTCCGGCCCTTCGGCATCACCGAGCTCCAGCGGACGGGCCGGGTCGCCCTGCCTAAGCTGGGGCCCGGCGCCGCCCGGGGGCGAGACGCCGCCCCGCTGCACAGCGTCACCGGGGATCTCCAGGGAGAGGCAGGCTGACATGGCCAAGCTGTACTACGAGTCCGACGCCGACGCGAGCCTGATCCAGGGCCGCAAGGTGGCCGTGATCGGCTACGGGTCCCAGGGCCATGCGCACGCCCTCAACCTGGCCGAGTCGGGCGTGGACGTGCGCGTCGGGCTGCGTGACGGGTCCAAGTCCAAGACCAAGGCCGAGGAGGCCGGGTTGCGGGTGCTGGCGGTGGGCGAGGCGGCGGCCGAGGCGGACCTGGTGATGATGCTCCTGCCCGACACCGAGCAGGCGTCGGTGTACGAGTCCGACATCGCACCCACACTGCGCCAGGGTGACGCGCTGTTCTTCGCGCACGGGTTCAACATCCGCTTCGGGCAGATCGTCCCGCCCCCCGGCGTCGACGTCGCCATGGTGGCGCCCAAGGGGCCGGGCCATCTCGTGCGCCGCACCTACACCGAGGGCGGGGGGGTGCCCTCGCTCGTGGCCGTGGCCCAGGACGCCTCGGGCAAGGCCCATGACCTGGCGCTGTCGTACGCGTACGCCCTCGGCGCCACCCGGGCCGGAGTGCTCGACACCACCTTCGAGGAGGAGACCGAGACGGACCTCTTCGGTGAGCAGGTGGTGTTGTGCGGAGGGCTCACGGCGCTGGTGCAGGCGGGCTACGAGACTCTCGTGGGGGCCGGGTACCAGCCCGAGTCCGCGTACTTCGAGTGCCTGCACGAGCTCAAGCTGATCGTCGACCTCATGTACGAAGGCGGCATCGCCGGCATGCGCTACTCCATCTCCGACACCGCGGAGTACGGCGACGTCACCCGCGGCCCCCGGGTCATCGACGCGCACGTGCGGGAGACGATGGCCGCGATCCTCGAGGACATCCGCTCCGGCGCCTTCGCCGAGGAGTGGATCGCCGAGAACCGGGCCGGGCGCAAGCGCTTCGAGGAGCTGCGCGCCGCGGGTGCCGCCCACCCCATCGAGAAGGTGGGTGCGGAGCTGCGCGCCATGATGCCGTTCATCAGCGCCGGGCGGAAGCGCGTCCAGGACGTCTCGGGCGGCTGAGGGCCAGGTCCTGCCGTAGAGTCCGGGCGTGACGTCCCGGGACAGCGACGGACTGGCGGGGTTGCCGCTGCACGAGGTGCGGAGCGCGGCCCTGGCGCGGGCCCAAGCGCTCGGGTGCAGCCACGCCGAAGTGCGGGTGGAGCGCATCCGGTCGCAATTCGTGGCGCTGCGAGACGGCCGGGTGGAGACCACCGTGGACGACACCGAGATCGGGGTCGGGCTGCACGTGGTGCGCGACGGGTCCATCGGGTTCGCGGCCACGGTGGAGCTCAACGCCGATGCCGCCGCCCGGCTCGCCGAGGACGCGGCGGGACTGGCGGCGGAGACGTCGGTCGCCCTCGGGACGCGCGTCGAGATGGCCGAAGAGCCCTCCCACGGCGAGGTGCAGTGGTCCTCGCCCTACGACGTGGACCCCACCGCCGTGGCGCTGGCCGACAAGGTGGCGCTCCTCGAGGAGTGGAGCCGGGGGCTCATGGCCTCCGACGTCGTCGACCATGTCGCCGCCCGGGTCCTCGCCGTCGTGGAGGACAAGCACTACGCGGACCTGTCGGGCACGGTGACGACGCAACGACGCGTCCGCATCTACCCGGTGGTCGAAGCGGTCGCCGTGGACGCCGAGTCGGGGTCCTTCGAGTCGATGCGGACCATCGCCCCGCCCGTGGGGCGCGGCTGGGAGTACACCTCGGGCCGGGGTTGGGACTGGAACGCCGAGCTCGAGTCCCTCCCCTCCCTCCTGGCCGAGAAGGTGGCCTCCCCCTCGGTCGAGGCCGGGACCTACGACCTGGTGATCGACCCCTCCAACCTGTGGCTCACCATCCACGAGTCCGTGGGCCATGCCACCGAGCTCGATCGCGCCCTGGGGTACGAAGCGGCCTACGCCGGGACGTCGTTCGCCACCTTCGACAAGCTCGGCACCCTGCGCTACGGGTCCCCGGTCATGCACGTCGTCGGGGACCGCACCACACCCCACGGCCTGGCCTCGGTGGGCTACGACGACGAGGGGGTGCAGGCCCAGAGCTTCGACATCGTGCGCGACGGCGTGCTGGTGGGGTATCAGCTCGACCGGCGCATGGCGGCCGAGAACGGCTTCGCCCGGTCCAACGGGTGTGCATTCGCCGACTCGCCCCTGCACGTGCCCATCCAGCGCATGGCCAACGTGTCGCTGCAACCCGCACCGGGACCCGGGCCCGGACCCAGCACCGAGGAGCTTCTGTCGGGTGTGGACCACGGCATCTACGTGGTGGGCGACAAGAGCTGGTCGATCGACATGCAGCGGTACAACTTCCAGTTCACGGGGCAGCGCTTCTACAAGGTGGAGCACGGTCGGCTGGCGGGGCAGTGCAAGGACGTGGCGTACCAGGCCCAGACCACCGAGTTCTGGGGGTCGCTCGAGGCGGTGGGCGGCCCGGCCACCTACGTGCTCGGAGGCGCCTTCAACTGCGGCAAGGGCCAGCCCGGCCAGGTGGCCCCGGTGAGCCATGGCTGTCCCTCTGCGTTGTTCCGCGGGATCAGGGTCCTCAATGCCCGCGCCGAGGCGTCCCGGTGAGCCCGGGCGACCGGCACCTGCCCCCTCCCCAGGAGGTGGTCGAACGGGCTCTGGGGGCCAGCCGGTCCGAGGGGTGCGTGGTGATCGTCGAGGAGGTCAGCCAGGCCGAGGTGCGCTTCGCCAACAACACCACCACCACCAACGGCGTGCGCCGCAACCGCCGCGTGGCGGTGGTGAGCTTCCGCGCTCTCGCCGGCGCCGGCACCGGCGGGGTCGGCGCGGGGCCCAGCGGTGCGGTCGGCGCGGAGGCTGGGCGGGCGGTCGGTGCACCGGTCGGGGCACCGGTCGGGGCGGGGGCCGCCGCCGTCGGGGTGGCCAGCGGGAGCGGCGAGGTCGACGTGGAGGCGCTGGTGCGTGCCAGCGAGGCCGAGGCGGCCGGNGCCGGGCCCGCCGAGGACGCCTTTCCTCTGGTCGAGGCGGCTCCTCTGGTCGGGGCGGCCGGGCGTGGGCGCAGCGGGGGCGGAGAGGGTGCCGGGCGCGGACAGGGTGCTGGGCGCGGAGAAGGTGCTGGGCGCGGACAGGGTGCCGGGTTCGACGAGCCCCCCGTCCCCACCTCTCCCGCCGCGCTGGCCGGCGTCATCACGGGACTCGGTGACGCCTTCGGCCGGGCCCGGGCGGCCGGCAACCGGTTGGCGGGATTCGCCACCCACGGAGTCGAGACCGTCTACCTGGGCACGAGCACCGGCCTCCGCCTCCGCCACGCCCAGCCGGCGGGCACCATGGATCTCGTCGCCCGCAGTGCCGACGGCAGCCGATCCGTGTGGGCCGGCGCGGGCACCTCGACCTTCGAGGACATCGACCTCCATGCCTTCGAGCAACGTCTCGATCGCCGCCTGGCGTGGGCCGGCCGCAGCGTCGAGCTCCCCGCCGGGCGCTACGAGGTGCTCCTGCCCCCCGACGCCACCGCCGATCTCATGGTGGCGATGTCCGAGGCGATGTCGGGTCGGGACGCCGAGGAGGGCCGCAGTCCGTTCTCGTCCCCCGGGGGAGGCACCAAGATCGGCGAGTCACTGTGCCCGCTGCCCTTCGCGCTGCGCGGCGACCCCGGGGCACCCGGGCTCGAGTCGGCGCCCTTCTTGGTCACCGCGGCTTCGGGGACCGACGTGTCGGTCTTCGACAACGGGCTCACCATCGGCCCCACGAGCTGGATCGAGGGGGGCCGGCTGCGTCGCCTGCAGTACCACCGCGCCGCGGCGGCGCGCTCGGGGGTGGAGCCCTCGCCACCGGTCGGCAACCTGACCCTGGCGCTCCCCGGCGCCACGGGCACCCTCGACGACATGATCGCCACCACGGAACGAGGGCTGCTGCTCACCTGCCTCTGGTACATCCGTGAGGTGGACCCGGTCACCCTCCTGCTCACCGGGCTCACCCGTGACGGTGTCTATCTCGTCGAGCACGGGGAGGTCGTCGGGGCCGTGAACAATTTCCGCTTCAACGAGAGCCCCCTCGACGTCCTGGCCCGCACGGTCGAGGCCGGCGCCAGCGAGCGTGCCCTGTCACGAGAGTGGGGCGAGTGGATGAACCGCACCGCCATGCCGGCGCTGCGGGTGGCGGACTTCAACATGAGCTCGGTGAGCCCGGCCACCTGAGGCCCCGGTTCTCCCGGCTACCTCAGGCTCGCATGCACACAGCGTGTGACTCCCATCAGCTCCCGTTGCTCAAGAAGCGAGGGCCCCCACCACATAATTGATGCACGCGCAGAGGGCGGCCACGTCCTCGGGGTCGATCGCCGGGAACATGGCGATGCGCAGCTGGTTGCGGCCGAGCTTCCGGTACGGCTCGGTGTCGACGATCCCGTTGGCGCGCAGGACCTTGGCGACGGCCGGCGCGTCCACGGTGTCCACGAAGTCGACGGTCCCCACCACGTGGCTGCGCTCGGAGGGCTTGCCCACGAACGGCGTGGCGAAGTCCGACTGCTCGGCCCAGGTGTAGAGGACCTCGGCCGACCGGTCGCAGCGCCCCGCCGCCCATTCGAGCCCCCCTCCGCCCAGCATCCACTCCACCTGCTCGGTGAAGAGCAGCAGGGTGCCGAGCGCGGGGGTGTTGTAGGTCTGGTCCTTGGTCGAGTTGTCGATGGCGACAGCGAGGTCCAGGAAGGCGGGGACCCAGCGCCCGGTGCCGGCGATGCGCTCCACTCGCTGGAGGGCTGCCGGCGAGAGCAGCGCCACCCACAGCCCCCCGTCGGAGGCGAAGCACTTCTGCGGGGCGAAGTAGTAGGCGTCGAACTGGGTGGCGTCCACCCGCAGGCCACCGGCCGCCGAGGTGCCGTCCACCGCCACGAGCTGCCCGGTCTCGGCCCCGGCCGGGCGGCGGATCTCCATGGCCACTCCCGTCGAGGTCTCGTTGTGGGTGAGGGCGTAGAGGTCGACGTCCGAGGCTGCCGCCGGCTCGGGATGGGTCCCGGGCACGGACTCGATCACCTGGGGGTCCTCGAGGTGGGGCGCCGCCTTGGCCGCCGCCGCGAACTTGGACGAGAACTCGCCGAAAGACAGGTGCTGGCTGCGCCGCTCGATGAGGCAGAAGGTGGCGATGTCCCAGAAGCAGGTCGTGCCGCCGTTCCCGAGCACGACCTCGTAGCCGTCGGGGAGCGAGAAGAGCTCGCGCAGGCCGGCCCGCAGCCGCCCCACCACCGACTTCACCGGGGCCTGGCGGTGACTGGTGCCGAGATAGCTCGGCGCCGCCGCGGCCAGGCCGGCCACCTGCTCGGGGCGCACCTTCGACGGACCGCTCCCGAAGCGCCCGTCGGAGGGCTTCAAGGCGTCGGGGATGCGGATGTCGTTGCCGTCGGGGGTGCCGGCAGGGGCTGTGGCAGAGGTGTTCGTCACGTGTGCAAGCATGGCAGCCATGGCGACCCCCCGAGAAAACGCCACCACGAATGCCGCGACCCGCGGCGCGGCGGGCGGCGCGGCGACCCGGTCCCGCATCTCGGCCCGGATCGCGGCGGTCTCGCCGTCGGCCACGCTGGCCGTCGACGCCAAGGCGAAGGCGCTGCGTGCCGCAGGGGCCGACGTCATCGGCTTCGGGGCCGGAGAGCCGGACTTCCCGACGCCCGAGCACATCGTCGAGGCTGCCGTCGCCGCCTGTCACGACCCGGTCAACCACCACTACACGCCCACCGCCGGCATCGCTCCCCTGCGCGAAGCCATCGCAGCCAAGACCGAGCGCGACTCGGGCTTCTCGATAGCGGCGTCGCAGGTCCTGGTCACCAACGGCGCCAAGCAGGCGGTGTACGAGGCGTTCGCGACCTTGCTGGATCCGGGGGACGAGGTCCTCGTCCCGGCTCCGTACTGGACGACCTACCCCGAAGTCGTCGCCCTGGCCGGCGGCGTGCCCGTCCCGGTCCCCACCGACGAGGCCACGGGCTTCCACCTCACACTCGACGCGCTGGAGGCGGCGGTCACCCCCGCCACCAAGGTCCTCCTGTTCGTCTCCCCCAACAACCCCACCGGTGCGGTGAGCACCCCCGAGGAGGTGGCGCGCATCGGGGGATGGGCCGCGGAGCGTGGCTTGTGGGTGGTCACCGACGAGATCTACGAGCATCTCGTCTACGGCGAGCGCGAGTTCCGCTCCATGCCGGTGGCGGTGCCCGAGCTCGCCGACCGCTGCATCGTGATCAACGGCGTGGCCAAGACCTACGCCATGACCGGATGGCGCGTCGGCTGGCTGATCGGGCCCCCCGACGTCGTCGAGGCTGCCTCCAACCTGCAGTCGCACGCCACCTCGAACGTCTCCAACGTCTCCCAGCGCGCCGCGCTCGCCGCTCTCAACGGGGACCTCGCGGCGGTCAGGGAGATGCGGGCCGCCTTCGACCGTCGGCGTCTCACCATCCACTCCATGCTCAACGACTGTCACGGGGTGACCTGTGTGGAGCCCGAGGGTGCGTTCTACGCATTCCCTTCCGTGCGCGGACTGCTGGGACAGCGCGTGGCGGGACGGCTCGTGTCCTCGTCGGCCGACGTCGCCGCCGTCGCCGTCGACGAGGCACAGGTGGCGGTGGTGCCCGGAGAGGCGTTCGGAGCCGAGGGATACCTGCGCCTGTCCTACGCGCTCGGCGACGACGCCATCGTCGAGGGCATCACGCGCCTCGGCAAGCTCTTCGCCACCGCCGAGTAACGCCCTGGCGGCGATCCGGTCATCGTGCGCGTGTGAGGGCGTGTGAAGGCGTGTGAGAGTTTCGGGTGGGTGGCGGGAGTGTGGCGAGCAACGATGGCCGCGTCATGAAGGCTGCGCAGTGACGCACGGCACAACCAAGTAGCGAGAGCGAAAGCGAATAGGACGGGCCACATGGCACGGGTACTCATCACGGAGAAGCTCGCCGAGCGCGGGCTCAAGGCACTGGCCGAGGCCGGCCACGAAGTGGACGTGCAGCTCGACCTGGATCCCGACGCGCTCCTGGGCGCCATCGTGGGCGCCCAGGCGCTGATCGTCCGCTCGGCCACCCAGGTCACCGCGGCCGTCCTCGAGGCCGGCACGGACCTCGCCGTGGTGGGGCGCGCCGGCATCGGGCTCGACAACGTGGACGTCGAGGCGGCCACGCGCCGCGGTGTGATGGTCGTGAACGCCCCCGAGTCCAACGTGCTCTCGGCGGCCGAACATGCCATGGCGCTGCTCCTGGCCCAGGCGCGCAACGTCCCTCAGGCGCACGCCGCCCTGATGGCCGGGAAGTGGGAGCGCTCGAAGTGGGAGGGTGTCGAGCTGCACGGCAAGACCCTCGGTGTCATCGGACTGGGCCGCATCGGCGCGCTCGTGGCCCAGCGGGCACTCGCCTTCGGCATGCGTCTGTGCGCCTACGACCCGTACGTCTCGCCCGACCGGGCGCGCCACATGGGTGTCGAGATGCTGTCCCTCGACGAGCTCGTGGCCGAGTCGGACTTCCTCACCATCCACCTGCCCAAGACGGCGGAGACCACGGGGCTCATCGGCGCCGAGCTGCTCGCCAAGGCCAAGACCGGCATCCGCATCGTCAACGCGGCCCGGGGAGGGATCGTCGATGAGCAGGCACTGGCCGACGCGTTGCGCTCGGGCAAGGTGGGTGGCGCCGCCTTCGACGTCTTCGCCACCGAGCCGTGCACGGACTCGCCGCTCTTCGCCTTCCCGTCGGTGGTGGCCACTCCCCACCTGGGCGCGTCCACCGTGGAGGCGCAGGACAAGGCCGGTGTGACCATCGCCGAGCAGGTGAACCTGGCGTTGGCGGGTGACTTCGTGCCCTTCGCCGTCAACGTCGCCGCCACGGAGGTGTCGGAGACGGTCCGTCCCTACCTTCGCCTGGCCGAGCAACTGGGCCGGTGCTTCGCATGCCTCAACGACGGTCTGCCCGAGCGGCTCGAGGTGGAATACCAAGGCGGCCTGGCCGGCTCCAACACCTCGATCCTGACCCTGGCGGTGCTCAAGGGCATCTTCTCGGCCGGGACCGAGGAGCCGGTGTCCTACGTGAACGCACCCCAGCTGGCTTCGGAACGTGGTCTCGAGGTGCGGGAGGTCTCGACCTCTACGGCGCGCGACTACGTCAACCTCATCACGCTGCGCTCACCAGGTCACTCCATGGCCGGGACGTTGGCCGGACCGCGCTCGGAGGCGCGCCTCGTGCTCGTGGACGACCACCCCATCGAGGTGCCCCCCGCCGAGCACATGCTGGTGGTCCGCAACGACGACCGACCGGGCATGATCGGGGTGGTCGGCATGGTCCTCGGTGACGCCGGCGTGTCGATCTCCTCGATGGACGTCGACCCCTCCCGCACCGAGGGCACGGCACTCATGGTCTTGTCGTCGGACCGCGCCATCCCCGATGAGGCGTTCACCAAGCTGCAAGGGACCGACGGCATTCTCGACATCCACCGGATCACCTGCGTCTGAGGTCCGTGTGAGGACTCTCGGGCTCCCCCTCGGGGCTCCCGTCGAGTTCTCGTCGGGGCTCTGTCGGCAGGCTCCGTCGGGGCTCTGTCGGCAGGCTCCGTCGGGGCTCGAGCGGCAGCCTTCGTCGGGGCTCGAGCGCCAGCCTGGTCGGGGCCCCCGGTGCGCTGGTGGGACCGGACCCCAGGTACCGGAGAGGGCCGCATTAGCCTTTGCGGCATAGACAACCACCTCGATCCGGCCTCCGAGGGCAACGGGGAGGTTCTCGAAGCGGCGCGAGGTGGAAACCGCGACGCTCTCGAGGCCCTGGTCACGGCGCACTATGACCGTGTGCACGCACTGTGTCGGCGCATGCTCGGCAATGATGCCGACGCCCTCGACGCCACACAGGACGCACTTCTCGCTGCCATCCGCGGTCTGAGCCGCTTCGACGGGCGCAGCGCGTTCGCCACATGGCTCTACCGCGTCGCCACCAACGTCTGCCTCGACGAGCTCCGACGCCGCCGGCGCCGACCCGTGACCGGCATCGCCTTCGATGTGGCAGAAGTCGCCGAGAACATCTCGTCCGACGCTCCGGGCTTGTTCACGGCTCCGGTTGGGCGGAACTCACATCCTGCCGAGGGCGCTCCGGACGGGGAAGACCGTTGGCACGGTGGACGACCCCAGCCCGCCGGTCGGCGCGGCCCGGGCTTGTCGTCGACGACTCCGGGAGGGGGTCGTGATCCTGCCGACGTCGTGGCTGCCCGAATCGACGTCGACGCCGCCCTCGCCGTGCTCCCCGTCGAATTTCGCACCGCGGTCGTGTTGCGAGATGTCTGTGATCTCCCCTACGAGGAGATCGCGGAGATCCTCGATGTTCCGATAGGGACCGTGCGTTCGCGCATCGCCCGGGCTCGCTCCGCTCTGGCGGCGACGTGGAAGTCCGAGGCCGCGTCGGCTTCCGATCAAGGTTCCGGGGACACGGCCGGGAACCGCGCCGTCTCGCCCGACGTCAGAACAGATGAGAGCGACCGAACACCGACGACCGGCCGTTCGGGCACGGATCATCGGCTCGAGAGCCGATCGGGACCGGCTCCAGGCCAATCACCGCAGGAAGAGCACACCCAATGACCGACGGGCAGCTGAGCGACGGGCACCTGACCGACGAGCAATTGTCGTCCCGTCTCGACCGGGTGTCGGGATTCGGTCCCGACGGCGCCGGCCACGGCGAGAGCGAACGGGCTGGGCAGAGGGCTGGGCAGAAAGGCGATGACCACCTCGTCAGTTGTGCCCGGTGCCGTGCCCGCATGGCGGCTCTCGAGGCGGTGCGGGACCTGGTGAGGACGCCTGTCGTGCCCGTCGCCCCCGACATGCGTGCTGCGTCGATCGCGGCGGTGCTGCGGGAGAGCGAGGTCCCACAGGCTGGTGCCGGACGCGCCGAAGGCCCGATACCGATGAAGGTGCGACGGAGGCCGCAAGTCCTGGTCGGTTCTGCCGCTGCGGTACTGATTCTGGCGGCGGCTGTCGGGGTGCCCCTGGCGCTGTCGGGCCGGAGTACGTCCGGCGGCTCGGCCGGCTCCGGGGCGGTGCGATCCTCGATCCGCGCCTCGTCTGGCCCTGAATCGCACAACCAAGCGGCATCGGCAACGACCGGCCTGTCGAACTACCTCAACGCGCCCCTTGCCGATCTGGGCGCGGTCGACTCCGTCGAGGCATTGGGGGCACGGGCTGCGACCCTCCAGCCGTTGGCATCCACTGTTGCCCCAAACGCGCCCCTCACCACGGGCACGCCGACCGCCTCCGGTAAGGGGGGGTCGGGATCGAACGCCGGAGGGACGCTCTCGCCGACGGCCACGCCGACGCCATACGGAGCATCGGCGAAATCGGCGACCCCCGCGACACCGGCCACGNTCACCCTGTTCGAGCACTGCCTTTCGTCGGCTGTGGGCGCGGCGGGCCTGAACCGGGCGGTGGAGGCCCTCGCCACGGCCGTGTTCAGAGGCGCACCCGCGCTGGTCTACGTATTCATGCCTGCGTCCGGTGGGTCCGTCACGGGCAAGGCGGCGCAATCAGTGGTGGTGGCGACGGCGCGCGCCGGTTGTGGAGTGCTCGGGACGGCATCGCCCTGACCAGTGACCCCACGGCCGTGGGCATCGACCCCGTTGCCGACGCTCACATGTGTCGCTTCAAGCGGGATTGACCGCATGCCGGCGGCGCCGCACGACACGCGTGCCGGCCAGCCAGACGAGCGCCAAGAGTGCCAACACGGGCAACGCCCAGCTCCCACCGACCACGAGGCCGTCCAGAACGGCCAGCGAATTGTGGCGGAGGTACCGCCAGGCAACCGTGGCTGCGTTCGCATTCGGTCGGGGCCGGGGGGAGGGCGCGACGACCACTCCGGGAGCGGAGAGATTGGCGGTGATGGTGGCGTAGGCGGCTGAGTTCTCCAGGACGGTCTGCTGGTTCTGCAGTTGCTGGAGCTGCTGCTCCACCGGGAACAGCTGGTTCTGGATCTGCAGGAACGTGCTGATGTCGGTGGCCTGAGCCAGTTTCCCCTGCAGGAGGTTCACCTCTTCTTGGAGGACCTGGATGGTGGCCGCGTTCTCCGAGACCTGATTCGTGACGTCTCTGCCCTGGAACTGCTGGTCGGTCACCTTGCCATATCCCGACAGCGTGCTCATCGCTTGGCTGAAGTCCGAGTCGAGAACGTGAATGACGATGCTTCCCGACACCGGCGCGGACTGCGCCGTCCCCCCTCCCGTCGAGGAGCTCTCGACGTAGCCCCCGTCCGCTGTGGCCAATTCGGCGACGTTCGTCAACGTCGAGCTGAGAGTGTTCTTGCCGACTCGAAGGTCGATGGTGGCGGTGCGGACGATCTGTGGAGTGATGGCGAACACCGGAACGCTCGGAAGCGCTCCTCCGGAGGCGNGGGCCCGAGACCCTGCCGCTCCGGCCGAGCCGGTCGCGGTCGAGCCNGTCGCGGTCGAGCCCGTCGCTCCTTTGGTGCCGGTGATGGGGAACCCCGGGGACGCGGCGAACCCCTGGCGAGTCGCCGGACCTGCCTGTGCTCGATCTGAGGGAACGGCTTCGCCCGGCGCGGATCGCGACCCTGCAGAGGCCGAGCTCGCATGCGAGCCCGTGTCCACGGATCGACCGAGGAGGTGTCGGCCTACGGCGGTCCCGGCGACGAGCACGGCGACGGCGACGACGGCGGTGACGGCGATGACGAACCTTCTGGGTGTCTTGGACACAGGTGCCTCCTCGAACGACGACCCGGACGCGTCAGGGTCGGCAGGCCGGCTCGCCTTGATCCGGCGCCTGTTTGACGACACGCTCGTCGTCCGAGTTCCCAGGAGTCCAGCGACCGAGCCCCTGGAATGGCCCCGCGTTCTGGCCCCGCGATCGGGCCCCGCGGTCGGGCCCCGCGACTGGGCCCCGCGACTGGGCTTCTTGTCTCCCGCTGCCGGCGTCAGCTCTCAGCGGGCACGCGAGAGCCGTTCGGCGCCTCGCGACCTGGAGCTGGTGGCACCACCGGCCAGGTGTCGAAGCTGCCGCGCTGGGGTCCCGGGACACCTGGTTCCCCGGCGAGCCGTCCGAGGACAGCCCGGCCCGCAGCCACTGCCAGAGCGGCCAACACCGCCATGACGATCGACCGGACCAGAACTCGCAGAATGCCTCTCACGTCTGCAGCGTAGATCCGGTTGACAGGTGGAGTGCTTGACCTGCGCCCTCCCGTTTGCAACCATGGAGACCATCATGTGCGAGTCCCGGTTCATCCAGGCCCTGCTTCTTACCTGACGGCGAGCGCCACATCGCGCTCGCCGACCTGCCCCCTGTGCCGATGGCCAGGGGGTTTCTTCTTGGGCGTAGAGCAGGGGCAATGGGAGCAGGAGCGGCCCACATGTCCAGAGCCAGCCAGAGCCAGAGCCAGAGCCGGCGAACGCCAGAACAAAGAACAAGACCAAGAGACCAGAACAAGAGTGAACCGACAGGACACGAGATTCACGGCGGCACCGAGCACACGAGAGTGAGGACAGTCCGATGAGCGAGAAGCCCAGCGCCCAGCGAGGCAAAGAGCATTCCGACGCGCCAGCACGGGATTCCCTTGCCGGCGACGGCGGACACCTCGTCGTCTTCGACACGACCCTGCGTGACGGAGAGCAGTCCCCGGGGATCTCGCTCGATGTCGCCGAGAAGCTCGAGATCGCCGAGCAGCTCGCCAGGGTGGGCGTGGACTACATCGAAGCGGGCTTCCCGGTCGCCAGCCAGGGCGACTTCGACGCGGTGCGGGCGATCGCCCAATCGGTGGGCAACGGGCCCGACGCCCCCGCCATCTGCGGCCTGTCACGCACCCAGCTCTCAGACGTCGACCGCTGCTGGGAGGCAGTGCGCGACGCGGCTCGATCGCGCATCCACGTCTTCATCTCGACGAGCCCCCAGCACATGGAGCACATGCTGAAGATGACCCAGGCCCAGGTGCTGGCCGAGACGCGGGGAGGGGTTGCCCGGGCGAGAGAGCACACCGATGACGTGGAGTTCAGCCCCCAGGATGCGACACGCACGCCTCTCGACTTCATGCTCGAGGTGCTCAGGGCGGCGGTGGAGGCCGGCGCCACCACCCTCAACATCCCCGACACCGTGGGATACGGGATCCCGTGGGACTTCGGCGCCCTGATCCAGCACATCCGCAAGGAGGTGCCGGGCGACTACGTGCTGTCGACGCACTGTCACAACGACCTGGGGCTCGCCACCGCGAACACCCTCGCCGGCGTGCAGGCCGGGGCGCGCCAGGTCGAGGTGTGCGTGAACGGCCTCGGTGAGCGCGCCGGGAACGCCGCTCTCGAGGAGGTCGTCATGGCCCTTCGGATCAGGCCTGACCAATTTCCCGGCGTCACCGCGACGGTGCGCACCGAGGAACTGGCACGCGCCTCTCGGCTCGTAGCCAGGCTCACCGGCTACCCGGTGCAGTACAACAAGGCCGTGGTGGGGCGCAACGCGTTCGCCCACGAGTCGGGTATCCATCAGCACGGGGTCCTGGCGGATCGCTCGACGTACGAGATCATCGAGGCGGCCAGCGTGGGACAGGTCGGTCGCCAGATCGTCATGGGGAAGCACTCGGGGCGCCACGCATTTGCCAACACGCTCGAGAAGATGGGCATCCACGTTCAAGGGGACAGCCTCAACCAGGCGTTCACGCGCTTCAAGGAGCTCGCCGACCGCAAGGTCGAGATCACCGAGGCCGACCTGGAGGCGATCGTGGCAGAGGAGCTCGGTCAGGACCTGGTGGAAGGCTTCCACCTCGAGGCGCTGGAAGTGGCCGGTGGGACCGTCGGCATGCCGCGGGCCCGCGTGGTCGTCAGTCGGTCAGGGGACAAGGTGGAGGCCGCCGCCGAGGGCAACGGCATGATCGACGCCGCCTGCAGCGCCATCCGGATGGCGACGAAGGTCGAGTCCCGACTCATCGGGTTCAACGTGTCGTCGGTGACGGGAGGAGTCGACGCCCTGGGCGACGTCGTCGTGCAGCTCGAAGATCAAGGGCTGAAGGTCTCAGGCCGCGGTGTCTCCACGGATGTGGTGGAGGCGTCGGCCCGCGCCTATCTGGCAGCCGTGAACCGCCTCGTTCGGATCCGGACCCGCAACGAGGAGCGCGAGCGCGAGATCGGGCCGTAACGAAGCCTCCGAAGGGGCGGCCCTCCGGGGCGGGACCGAGATCGACTCAAGACACGACGCGCCCGACACGCGACGGACGCGACGGACGCGACGGCAAGGTTACGCTGCGGGCTGGACCTCCGTCGTGCAGTAGGCGCACCGGCGGGCCAGTGCGGGGATCTCGCTCAGACACTCGGGACAGTCTCGGGTGCCCTCCTCGGCTTCTTCCCCCTTGCGGCGGCGGGCGGCCAGGGCGTTGATCGGCTTGATGACGAAGAAGAAAACCGCCGCCGCCATGAGCACGAACGCGATCAGTGCGTCGAGGAACTTTCCATAATAGAAGACGCTGTGTCGAATGGTGAACGTGAGGTTCATGAACGAGTACTTGCCGGGAATGGCGATCAACGGTGTCAGCAGGTAGTTGACGAGTGCCGTCACCACGGCACCGAACGCCGCACCGATGACCACGGCGACGGCCAGGTCCACCACGTTGCCCCGCAAGACGAATGCCTTGAATTCCTTGATCATGCTGCCTCCTCTATCGGTCTGATGGATGATCTGGTTGCCTTTGAGTCCACGTTGTTCAGTCGCATCGCTGCTCGATCTGCCCGGTGACGACCTAGTCATCAGTCGCCACGGGGCCCGACGCTATGCCAGCAGAGGCTCGGGAGCCTCGGGCGGGACCACGGACCGCGTCCGGGCGTCCGGGAACACCGGACCGAGGCCCGCCGATGGGTGGAGGGGGTTCAGCGAGTTGCGCTCGAGGGCGCCTGCGCAGTGGGCATCCAGGGCACCCGGTGACTCTCGTAGACGGAGATCTCGTCCGCGTGGCGCAGGGTCAGACCGATGTCGTCCCAGCCGTTCAACAACCGCTCGCGCGTGAACTGGTCCAGAGGGAACGAACCACCGATCCCCGCCGCGGGCGCCTCGATGGTCCCCCCGGCGACGTCGATCGTCAGCTCGAGAGCCGGGTCGGCCACCACGGCGTCGAGAAGGGACCGCCCCAGGTCGGGCGCGACCTCCACCGGGAGGAGGCCCTGCTTCGTGCAGTTGTTGCGGAAGATGTCGGCGAAGCGAGGCGACACGATCGCCTCGAATCCGTAGTCGAGGAGCGCCCAGACGGCGTGCTCACGAGATGAGCCGGTGCCGAAATTCGGGCCGGCCACGAGGATGTTGGCCCCCGCGTACTGCGGCTGGTTCAGCACGAAGTCGCGGTCGTCGCGCCACTCCGCGAAAAGACCCGCGCCGAAGCCGGTGCGCTCTACCCGCTTCAGCCAGTCCGACGGGATGATCTGGTCGGTGTCGACGTCGGAGCGGTCGAGGGGCACGGCGCGGCCCGTCACGACGGCGACGGGCTTCACGACAATTCCTCTGGGGTGGCGAATCGGCCCGCCACGTCCTCGGGGGTGGCGAAGTGTCCTGCCACCGCGGTGGCGGCGGCGACGGCGGGCGAGACGAGATGCGTGCGTCCCCCTCGTCCCTGACGCCCCTCGAAGTTCCGGTTCGAGGTGGAGGCGCAACGTTCACCGACGGCGAGCTTGTCGGGGTTCATGGCCAGGCACATCGAACAACCCGGTTGGCGCCATTCGAAGCCGGCGGCGAGGAAGACCTTGTCGAGCCCCTCGGCCTCGGCCTGCGCCTTCACCGGGTGTGAGCCCGGGACGACGAGGGCGCGCAGCCCGGTGCGCACCCGTCGGCCGTCGAGGACGGCGGCAGCGGCCCGGAGGTCCTCGATGCGCGAGTTCGTGCACGAGCCGATGAACACCGTGTCCACCGCCACGTCGCGCACCGCCGTCCCGGCCGTCAGGCCCATGTACTCGAGGGCGCGGGCGGCGGCCTCTCGCTCGGCGGGTTCAGCGAAGCTCGAGGGGTCCGGAACGCGCCCGTCGATGGGGACGACCTGGGCGGGATTGGTACCCCAGGTGACGTGGGGCGAGATGGCGGACGCGTCGATCGACACCGACTTGTCGAAGACGGCGCCGCCGTCGGTGGCGAGGCCCCGCCAGTCGTCGAGCGCCCGTTCCCACAGCTTGCCGGTGGGCGCGTGGGGACGGCCCTCGAGGTAGGCGAAGGTCGTGTCGTCGGGGGCGATCATCCCCGCCCTGGCCCCGGCTTCGATGGACATGTTGCACATCGTCATCCGGCCTTCCATCGTCAACGCGCGGATGGCGGGGCCGCGGTACTCGATCACATGGCCCATTCCGCCGCTGGTGCCGATGCGTCCGATGATGGCGAGGATGATGTCCTTGGCCGTGACGCCGGCGGGCGCTTCGCCCTCGACCTCGATGGCCATCGTGGCGAGCCGCTGCTGGGGGAGTGTCTGAGTGGCGAGGACGTGCTCCACTTCCGAGGTGCCGATGCCGAATGCCAGCGCGCCGAAGGCACCGTGCGTCGAGGTGTGGCTGTCGCCGCACACGATGGTCATACCGGGCTGGGTGAGACCCAGCTCGGGGCCGATGATGTGGACGATGCCCTGATTGGCGTTGCCCATCGGGTAGCACGTGATCCCGAATTCGGCACAGTTGGCCGACAGGACCTCGAGCTGCCGAGCCGACACCGGGTCGGCCACGGGCTTGTCGATGTCGGTGGTGGGGACGTTGTGGTCGGCGGTGGCCACCGTGAGCTCGGGGTGGCGCACGGGCCTGCCCGCCAGCCGCAACCCGTCGAAGGCCTGGGGCGAGGTCACCTCGTGGACCAGATGCAGGTCGATGAAGAGCAGATCGGGCTCACCGTCGGCCTGATGGACGAGGTGCCGCTCCCACACCTTGTCGCTGAGGGTGCTCGCCCCCTGTGCGCCGGTGCTGTTCTTCGCGGTGCCGCGGTCGGGCGTACCGGCCACCGGTCAGGTGCCGATCTGGACGATCTCGACGCGCAGCGTGCCGCCCGGCGCCTCGTACTCGACGACGTCGCCCGAGGTCCGGCCGAGCAGAGCCTGGCCCAACGGTGACCCGGGGGATACGACGTTGAGCTCGTCGTGGCGCTCCTCGATCGACCCCACGAGGAACCGCTCGACCTCGTCGTCGCCTTCGTAGCGGATGGCCACGACCGACCCGGCCGCCACCGTCGCCGAGCTGCCGACCGCCTCGTCGTCGACGAGGACAGCGTGGCCCAGGGTGTGCTGGAGCCTGCGGATCCGGGACTCCATCTTCCCCTGAGTGTCCTTGGCGGCGTGATAGTCGCCGTTCTCGGACAGGTCGCCGAGCGCCCGAGCGGCCTCGATGGCGCGCGCCACCTCGACCCGGCCCCTGGTCGTCAGGTCCTCGAGCTCGGCCTGCAGGCGGTCGTAGGTCGCCTGGGTGAGGTGGGTGGATTCGTCAGCGCTCACAGCCCTCCAGGGTATCGGCTGGATAGGGGCCCCTCGATGGGTGAAGACCCCCTCGAGGACCCGAGTGGCCCCGGCCCGCCGGTGTCACCTCGCGCCTCGTCGGGCGCCACCGGGCCCCCGGGCTCACGGCGCTCCCGGGCCCGACGGGCGGGCTCCCGGACCGACGGGCGGGCTTCCGGACCGACGGGCGGGCTCCCGGACCGACGGGCGGGCTCCCGGACCGGCGCCAGACTCCCCGGACCACCGCCGGGCGTGCTGCCCGGTGTGGCGGTCCTCTCGAAAAGACGGCCGTGCTTCTCGGTGGGCCTGCGCTCCCTCGTCGGCCGTCGCCTGCGGTGTGGTTGACGTGCACGTCGGGGCGCGGGAGACTGGTTCTCCGATGGAAACCCCGATCGCACCCGTAATCGTCATCGAATAGGCGCGCACCTGACTGGTGTGCGCCTCCCCGACCGTCCACGTTGTGGGCGGTTTTTCATTTTCGGGGATGGGAGTGCTCCCGAGATCCCATCCCGACAGGACCGAGACCAGCGACCCAGCCCCCGACAGACCAGAGACCGGACGATGAGCACACCCAGAACGCACAACGTGGCCGTGATCGGCGGCGACGGCATCGGCCCCGAGGTGCTGTCCGAGGCCCTCAAGGTGGTCACCGCGGCCGGTGTCACCCTGGACACGACCGACTTCGAGCTCGGAGCGACCCATTACCTCCGCACCGGTGAGGTCCTTCCCGATGCCACCCTCGACCGGCTCCGTGGGTTCGACGCCATCCTGCTCGGGGCGGTGGGCCCACCCGTGGGCTCGACCGACGTCCCCAGCGGCCTTCTCGAACGGGGCCTCCTCCTGCGCCTGCGCTTCGAGTTGGACCTCTACGTGAACCTGCGACCCTTCGTCGGGATGGCGGGGGCACCTGCGCCCGACTGTGACTTCGTCGTGGTTCGCGAGAACACCGAGGGGACCTACGCCGGGGAAGGCGGCTTCCTGCGCCGCAACACTCCGCACGAGGTGGCCACACAGGGCTCGGTCAACACCCGCATGGGAGTCGAGCGATGCGTGCGCTACGCCTTCGAGCTCGCAGCGCGGCGTGCAAGCCATCACCTCACTCTGGTGCACAAGACGAACGTCCTCACCTTCTCGGGCGACCTGTGGCAACGGGTGGTGGACGAGGTGGCCCCCGAGTATCCCGGCGTGACCCGCGACTACAACCACGTCGACGCGGCGTGCATCTACATGGTGGAGCGACCGGGCCGCTACGACGTGATCGTGACCGACAACCTCTTCGGCGACATCCTCACCGATCTGGCCGGCGCGGTGGCGGGTGGGATCGGGTTCGCGGCGTCGGCCAACCTGAACCCGGCGCGGACGGGCCCGTCGCTGTTCGAGCCCGTCCACGGTGCCGCCCATGACATCGCCGGTACTGGCACCGCCAACCCGGTGGCGGCGGTGCGCTCCGCGGCCCTGATGCTCGAGCACCTGGGCGAGGTGGACGCGGCCGAGCGGATCACCAAGGCCGTCACCGCCTACCTGGCCGAGCAGTCATCGGGCTCTCCCGTTTCGTCCACCGTCGCCGTCGGCGACGCCATTGCAGAAAGGCTCTGATCCCGTGCCCATCACCCCGACCGAGAAGATCTGGCTCGACGGCGAGCTCGTCGACTGGGACAAGGCACGCGTCCACGTGCTCACGCACTCGCTCCACTACGGGTCAGGGGTGTTCGAGGGCATCCGGGCCTACCCGACCAGCCGCGGCGTGGCCGTGTTCCGGCTCACCGACCACATCAACCGACTTTTCGCCTCGGCGAAGGTGTTCATGATCGACATGCCCTTCAGCCCCGAGGACGTGATCGAGGCGAGCAAGGAGGTCGTGCGCGTCAACGGGCTCGACGACGGGTGCTACCTCCGGCCGATCGTCTACCTGGGCTACGGCGAGATGGGCCTCAACCCTCTGCCGTGTCCCGTCAGCGTCGCCATCGCCGCCTGGCCCTGGGGCACGTATCTCGGGGACGAAGGTGTGGCCAACGGCATCCGGCTCAAGGTGTCCTCGTGGCAGCGTCACGACCCCAACGCGGTGCCGACCGCGGCCAAGGGAACCGGTATGTACGTGAACTCGTCACTGGCCAAGGTCGAAGCCCTGAAGGCGGGCTACGACGAGGCCGTGCTCCTGGCGTCCGACGGCCGGGTGTCGGAATGCACGGGCGAGAACATCTTCGTGGTCCGGGGACGCACCGTCGTCACCCCGCCGACGTCGGAGTCCGGCGCCCTGGCGGGCATCACCCAGGACTCGGTGCGAACCATCGCCACGGACCTGGGCTTCGAATACGTCACCGAGGCGCTCATCCGGACCGACCTCTACAGCGCCGACGAAGCCTTCCTCACCGGGACCGCGGCGGAGGTCGTCCCCATCCGCGAGGTCGACGACCGCCCCGTGGGGACCGGTCGGCCCGGGCCCGTCACCAAGCAGATCCAGGACACCTACTTCGCCACGGTGCGCGGAGAGGTGGACCGCTACAAGGACTGGCTCGAGCATGTCGAGTGAGCCCGGCGCGTCCCGGGGTCGCAGTTCGGGGCGTGGCAGGGGTGACTCGCGGGGCAAGGGGGACTCGCCGGGCAAGGCGGCCGGCCACCGGCATGGCGCAGCCAGCCACGGCTTCGACCTCCCCGTGCTCCCCGAGGCGGTGGACATCTTCGACACCACGCTGCGGGACGGGTCCCAGCAGGAGGGTCTGTCGCTCACGGTGGACGACAAGCTTCGTGTCGCCGAACAGCTCGACCATCTCGGCGTCGCCTTCATCGAGGGCGGATGGCCCGGCGCCAACCACAAGGACGAGGAGTTCTTTGCCCGCGCCCCTGCCGAGCTCCGTCTGTCCACGGCAACGCTGGTCGCCTTCGGGTCCACGCGCCGCGCCGGCGTGCGCGCCGAGGACGACGAGGTGCTCCGCCAGCTCGTGAAGGCAAACACCGAAGCGGTGTGCATCGTGGCCAAGGCTTCGAAACTGCACGTCACCGAGGCGTTGCGCACGACGCTCGACGAGGCGCTGGCCATGGCGGCCGACTCGGTCCGCTTCCTGCGCGAGCACGACCTCCGGGTGTTCTTCGACGCCGAGCACTTCTTCGACGGATACCGTGACGATCCCGAGTTCACGCTTCGGGTCGTGCGCGCCGCCGAGGAGGCCGGCGCCGAGGCGATCGTCCTGTGTGACACCAACGGCGGCACCCTCCCTCACGACGTGGAGCGCATCGTGGCCGGCGTGGTGGCGGACCTCGAGTGCCAGATCGGGGTGCACTTCCACAACGACTCGGGCTGCGCGGTGGCAAACTCGATCGCGGGGGTCCGGGCCGGGGCGACGCAGGTGCAGGGCTGTGTCAACGGCTACGGGGAACGCACCGGCAACGCCGATCTGTCGGCGGCCATCCCGAACCTGTCGCTCAAGCTGAACATCCGCACCATCCCTCCCGACCGACTGGAGCGGATCACGCCGGTGTCGCACCACATCGCCGAGCTCGTGAACATCGCTCCCAACCCGCAGCAGCCGTACGTGGGCTCGGCGGCCTTCGCGCACAAGGCCGGGCTGCACACGAGCGCCATCGCCCGGCGGCGTGACGCCTACGAGCACGTATCGCCCGACGCCGTCGGCAACGGCACACGTTTCGTGGTGTCGGAGATGGCAGGCCGGTCGACGCTTGCGCTCAAGGCGCAGGAGCTCGGCTTGGAGCTGGACTCCGACGCGCTGTCGGGCGTCCTCGACACATTGAAGGCCCTCGAGTACCGCGGGTACCACTTCGAGGTCGCCGACGGGTCCCTCGAGCTCCTGCTGCGCAAGGCGACGGGGTGGGAACCCGAGTACTTCGAGGTCGAGTCGTTCCGGGTCATCAACGACCACACCGACAACATCGAGGACCCCCGGCGCCACACCACCGAGGCGACGGTCAGGATCCGCGTGGACGACACCAGGGTGGTCGCCACCGCGGAGGGCAACGGCCCCATCAACGCCCTTGACTCGGCGCTGCGCCAGGCCATCGGGGCCCACTTCCCGAATCTGTCGGCGGTCCATCTCGTCGACTACCGGGTTCGGGTGCTCGACACGGGCAAGGGGACCGCGGCGGTCACCCGAGTCCTGATCGACACCAGCGACGGCGAGCACGTCTGGACGACGATCGGTGTCTCGGAGAACATCATCGAGGCGTCCTGGCAGGCCCTGTACGACTCGATCGTCTACGGTCTCGTCCACGCTGAGCGGCGCGTGGGAGGTGGCTCGGCGAGCTGAGTCTCGGGGCGAGGGGTCCCGGGACAACGCAGGCTCAGGGCGACAGGTTTCAGTGCCGACAGGTTTCAGGGTCGACAGGTTTCAGGGTCGACAGTTTCAGTGCCGACAGGTTTCAGGCAGACGAGTGGCAGGGCACCAGCCCGGTACGACACCGAGGAGCAGCAGACTCTCAGATGACCCAACCCAGCTTCGTGCCGATCACCGAAACCGACCAGGTCCGGCCCGCGTACCGCCTGCGCACGCCGCGTGACTGGCGTTCGGTCCGTGTCGCCGACCTGAGCGGGCCCGAGCAGGTGCGAGGCCGGGACCTCGGCGTTCCGGGGCCCGACCAGGGCTACGCCTTTCTTCTTGCCCACACCCAGTTCGAGGACAAGCTCGAGCTCACCGATGGGATCACGGCCGAGGACGCCTTGGTGGCGTGCGCGGTGGTGGCCAGCCGGCGCGCCGCGCTGTTCGGACGGGCGCCGGTGGCCAAGGACATCGAGCTGGCGCTCGTCCTCTTCGGGTTCCTCGGCGGCGCGCCCGAGGACCTCGTGGCGTGGCGGGACCCGTTGTTCCAGGCGGCCGCACACCATTACCACCAACAACGGATCATCGTCGCGTCCGTGTCGGAAGAGACGTTGCGCCTTGCCCCTGACCAGGTGCGGGGCCGACTCGCGGCGTGGCGCTCGATGCTGCAGGACTCCGCGTTCTCGTCCTGAGCGAAAGCATGGAGATCTCCGCCAACGGGCTGATCTTCGAGGCGCTGGAGTGCGGGCCCCGAGGAGGCCGGCCTGTGCTCTTCCTGCACGGCTTCCCCCAGACCTCGTACTCGTGGCATCACCAGCTCGAGGCCGTGGGTGTGGCGGGGCATCGAGGGCTCGCTTTCGACCAGCGGGGGTACTCGCNGAAAGCCCGCCCCGCCCGCGTGGAGGACTACCGGATCGGTGCACTGGTGGCCGACGTGCTCGCCGTGGCCGACGCCTGGGGCCTCGATCGCGTCGACCTGGTGGGTCACGACTGGGGTGCCATGGTGGCCTGGGTCGTGGCCGGGCGCCATCCCGACAGGGTGCGGACGCTCACGGCGGTGTCGGTGCCCCATCCCCGTGCCTTCGCGGCCGCCTTCGGATCCGGCGGGCGTGGGGCCGGCGGCGGGGGCGGGGCTGGCGGCGGAGGTGGGGCCGGGACCGGGGACGACGACCAGCGCCGGCGCTCGTCCTACATCGAGGTCTTCCGGGCCGAGGGCGGGGTGGCCGAGCGCGCCCTGCTGGGTGACGACGGCTCGGGTGAGGGGCTCCGGCTGATGTTCGAGGCCAGCGGGCTCGCCTCGGACACCGAGGAGGTGCACCGGTTCGTGGAGAAGATGCTCGAGCCGGGGGCCATGACGGCGGCGCTGAATTGGTACAGGGCGACCGAGCCGAACTCACTCACCGACGTGGGCGCGATCACGGTCCCCACTCTCTATGTGTGGTCGGACGAGGACATCGCCCTGGGGCGCGTGGCGGCGGAAGCGACGGTGGACTGGGTCGCGGGCCCCTACCGCTTCGAGGTCCTCAGGGGTGTGAGCCACTGGATCCCCGAGACCGCGCCCGCGGCGCTGAACCAGCTCCTGCTCGAGCACCTTGCGGCCAACGGGTAGCCACGGCCCCGGAGCCCGGGCGCGAGACTAGGGGGATGGACCAGACAGCAACGTTCGCGCTCGCCGACACGCACAAGGAATTCCGGCGGACCGTCCGCCAGATGTGCGAGGAGCGCATCGCCCCCCACGCGGCCGAGGTCGACCGCGATGCAGCGTTCCCGTGGGACGGCTTCAAGGCGGCGGTGGAGATGGAGCTGCCCGCCCTCGGGATCCCCGTGGCGTACGGCGGGGCGGGAGCCGACCACGTCACCCAGGCGATCATGGTCGAGGAGCTGGCCCGGGTGTGCGCGTCGACCAGCGTCACCATGCTCATCTCCAAGCTCGGCATGATGCCCATCTTCAACTGGGGCACCGAGAGTCTTCGCAAAAAGTACGTCCCGCGCGTCGCGTCGGGAGAGGCGCAGGCCAGCTATTGCCTCTCGGAGGCCGACGCCGGCAGCGACGTCGCCGCCATGCGCTGCCGCGCGGTTCGCGACGGGGATCACTATGTGCTCTCTGGCACCAAGTACTGGATCACCAACGCAGGGGCCTCCGACCTCTACACGGTGTTTGCCAAGACCGATCCCGACGCCGGCCACCGCGGGATCAGCTGCTTCGTGGTCGAGGCCGACTGGGGCGTGAAGGTCGCCAAGCTCGAGCACAAGATGGGCTTGCGAGGCAGCCCCACAGGTGAGGTCGTCTTCGACGACGTCCGGGTGCCGGCCGAGAACCGGATCGGAGAGGAAGGCCAGGGGTTCACCATCGCCATGCACACCCTCGACCGAAGCCGGCCCACCATCGGGGCCCAGGCCGTGGGCATCGCCCAGGGGGCCATCGACTACGCCGCCCAGTACATGAGCCAGCGCAAGGCCTTCGGTCAGCCCATCTCCGAATTCCAGGGGTTGCGCTTCATGCTCGCCGACATGGCGATGCGGGCCGAGGCGGCGCGCACTCTCGTCTATCGGGCGTGCTCGGTCATCGACGCGGGGGATCCCGACGGGGAGCTCTCGATGATCGGGGCGATGGCAAAGTGCTTCGCGTCCGACACGGCCATGGCGGTGACCACCGACGCCGTGCAACTGCTCGGCGGGTACGGATACACGACCGACTTCCCGGCCGAACGGTTCATGCGCGACGCCAAGATCACCCAGATCTACGAGGGCACCAACCAGATCCAGCGCGTCGT
>JGI12269J14319_10001264_pt1 | contig 25318 bp, 22 predicted proteins | sample PeaSoiSIISIP2007_FD_14319 | JGI IMG/M metagenome (IMG submission 14319)
CTGGGCCGGCTGCGGGCCTTCGGCGCGGACGAGTTCCAGGGCTTCTTCTTCAGCGGAGCGCTGGCCCCGGAGCGCGTTGAACTGCTCCTGTAAGACCATCGCTCTGCCCGGCTGTCGCGCCCCTAGCGGGCGGCCTGGCCAGCAGCCGGGGCCCGACGCGCGTTTGCCCCTGGACTGCCGTGCGCGGCGCGACGCTACCCGGAAAACCCCCGCCAAACGGGGCTCGCCGCTGGACCCCGCAGGCAGCCGGCCGGCCCGGCCCGCGTTGCGGGTTGATTTCGCCGCCGGCTGTCCCCATACTTTTACGCCCTGACAGGTCCTCGGCCGCTGTCGTGAGCGCCAAGCCGGATCGGCTCTTGCGGCCCCGGCCGTGTACCTGCGAGGTCGATGCTGCAAACCCGACCATGAATCCATCAGCCCCGTTTCACCCGGCGGTCGCCGCCTGGTTCGGCCGTTGCTTCGCGTCGCCAACGCCGGCCCAAAAGCAGGCCTGGCCCTCGATCCAGGCGGGCCGGCACACGCTGATCGCCGCCCCCACCGGATCGGGCAAGACGCTGGCGGCCTTCCTGGCGGCCATCGATGGGCTGCTGCGCCAGGGCCTGCAGGGGCGCCTGGCCGACCAGACGCAGGTGGTCTATGTGTCGCCGCTCAAGGCCTTGTCCAACGATATCCAGCGCAACCTGGAGGCACCGCTCGCGGGCATACGGGCGGGGCTGCGCGAGCGGGGGTTGCCCGATGTAGAAATCCGCACCTGGGTGCGCACCGGCGACACCCCGCCTGGCGAGCGCTACCGCATGCGCCGCCGCCCGCCGCACATCGTTGTCACGACGCCGGAATCGCTCTACGTGCTGCTCGGCTCGGAGTCCGGCCGGGCGATGCTGGCGACCACACGGACGCTGATCGTCGACGAGATCCACGCCTTGGCGCCGAACAAGCGGGGCGCCCACCTGGCCTTGTCGCTCGAGCGCCTGGCCGCGCTGTGTGGCGACCGGCTGCTGCGGATCGGCCTTTCGGCGACCCAAAACCCAATCGAGGCGATCGCACAGCTGCTAGTGGGCACCGGGCCGGACGGCGCCGCCGCCGCCGAGGTGACGATCATCGATACCGGCCATCAGCGGCCTCGCGACCTCTCGCTCGAAATGCCCGCTGCACCGCTGGAAGCCGTGATGTCGGCCGAGGTCTGGGAGCAGGTCTACGAACGGCTGGTGCGGCTGATCCAGGCGCATCGCACCACGCTAGTCTTCGTCAACACGCGCCGGATGGCCGAGCGCGTGGCACGCCAGCTCTCCGAGCGCCTGGGCCAGAGCCTGGTAAGCGCGCACCATGGCAGCCTGGCAAAGGAACATCGGCTGGCCGCGGAGCAGCGTCTAAAGCAAGGGGCGCTCAAGGCGCTGGTGGCGACCGCCTCGCTCGAGCTCGGGATCGACATCGGCGACGTGGACCTGGTCTGCCAGCTGGGCTCGCCGCGCTCGATCGCCAGCTTGCTGCAGCGTGTCGGCCGGTCCGGACACGCAGTCGGCGGCTTGCCCAAGGGGCGGCTGTTCCCGCTCTCGCGCGACGAGCTGGTGGAATGTGCGGCGCTGCTGGACAGCGTCCGCCGCGGCGAGCTCGACAGGCTCGCGATCCCGGAACGCTCGCTCGACGTGCTCGCGCAGCAGATCGTCGCCGAGGTCGCGGCGCAGGACTGGCCTGAGACCGCGCTGTACGCGCGCTTGCGCCGCGCCTGGCCGTATCGCGAGCTGACGGCGGAGGATTTCACGGCCGTGCTGCGCATGCTGGCCGAGGGCTTCAGCACCGGCCGCGGCCGGCGCGGCGCCCTGATCCACCATGACACCATCCACCACATGCTGCGGGGCCGGCGCGGAGCGCGGCTGACAGCGCTGACCTCGGGCGGGACGATCCCCGACACGGCGGACTACCAGGTGGTGCTGGAGCCCGAGGACCAGGTGATCGGCAGCGTCAACGAGGACTTTGCCGTCGAGAGTCTGGCCGGCGACGTATTCCAGCTCGGCAACAGCGCCTACCGCATCCGGCGCATCGAGCGCGGCCTGGTACGGGTAGAGGATGCACAGGGCCAGACTCCCAACATTCCGTTCTGGCTGGGCGAAGCGCCGGGCCGCAGCGACGAGGTATCGCGCTCGGTCTCGCGCCTGCGGGCCGAACTCGGCGCAAGGCTGCAAGCCGACCCGGCAGGGCAAAGCGCGCTGCGCTGGCTGGAGGTGGAGCTGGGGATCGCGGCGCCGGCAGCGAGCCAGTTGCTCGAATACCTTGCCTGTGCGCAGGCAGCGCTGGGAGCCTTGCCGACGCAGGACACGATCGTGCTGGAGCGCTTTTTCGACGAGGCCGGCGGCATGCAGCTGGTCATCCATGCACCGTATGGCAGCCGCATCAATCCGCGCCTGGGGCCTGGCGCTGCGCAAGCGCTTTTGCCGCAAGTTCAATTTCGAGCTGCAAGCGGCGGCGACCGAGGACAATATCGTGCTCTCGCTCACGACCGCGCACAGCTTCGAGCTAAGCGAGGTCACCGGCTACCTGCATTCGCCCACGGTCCGCTCGGTGCTGATCCAGGCCGTGCTGGACGGGCCGATGTTCATCACGCGCTGGCGCTGGGTGGCAAGTGTCGCGCTCGCGCTGCCGCGGTTTCGCGGCGGCAAGAAGGTTGCGCCGCAGCTCGCGCGCATGGAGGCCGAAGACCTGATTGCGGCGGTGTTTCCCGACCAGCTCGCCTGTGCCGAGAACCTCGTGGGCGAGCGCGAGATTCCGGATCACCCGCTGACCTATCAGACCATCGCCGACTGCCTGCACGCGGCGATGGACATCGAGGGGCTGGAGCGCTTGCTGGCGCGCTTGGAGTCGGGCGAGATCCGCGTGATCGCGCGCGATCTGACCGAGCCCTCCCCGCTCGCCCTAGAGGTGCTGTCGGCACGGCCGTATGCCTTCCTCGATGGCGCACCGCTAGAGGAGCGCCGCACGCAGGCCGTGATGGGCCGGCGCTGGCTGGCCCCCGAGATCGCGGCCGATCTTGGCCGGCTGGACCCAGACGCGATCGCGCGGGTTCGCGCCGAGGCCTGGCCGGAGGCGGCCAACGCAGAGGAACTGCACGATGCGCTGCTGTGGCTGGGCTGCCTGAACGAACAGGAGGCGCAGGCCACGCCGGCTTGGAGCGCCTGGCTCGCGGCGCTGGAGCGCGAGGCCCGGGTAACCCGGTTGCGTACGCCGCGGACGACGTTCTGGGTCGCCGCGGAGCGCTTGGCACAGTTGCGGGCGCTCTGGCCCGAGGCGAGCGGGGTCCCCGGCCTTGCGGTCCCGGGCGAGCGCGAGGCAACGCGCGAGCAGGCACTGATCGAGGTCCTGCGTGGCCGCCTGCAGGGGCTAGGGCCGCTCACGCGGTGCGCTCTCGCCACGCCGCTCGGGCTTGCGCCCGATGAAATCGACGCCGCCCTAGCCGCGCTCGAGGTCGAGGGTTTCGCGCTGCGTGGGCGCTTCACGCCGGAGGCCAACACTGAGGAGTGGTGCGAGCGCCGGCTGCTCGCCCGCATCCACCGCTACACGGTCAAGCGCCTGCGCGCGGAGATCGAGCCAGTTGCCGCGCGCGACTTCCTGCGATTCCTGTTTGCCTGGCAGCGGGTCACGGAAGACGCGCGCATGGAAGGCCCCGATGCGGTCGCCGCCGCCGTCGCGCAGCTCGAAGGCTTCGAGGCGCCGGCCGGCGCCTGGGAGACCGAGATCCTGCCCGCTCGCGTCGCCGGCTACGAGCCGACATGGCTGGACGACCAGTGTCTGGCCGGGCGCATCGCCTGGGCGCGGCTGATGCCCTGCCCGGGTCGCGCCGGCGGCGCGCACGCCCCGGCACCGGTGCGCACAACGCCGGTCACGCTGCTGGTGCGGCGTCATTTGCCCTTCTGGACCTTGCTCTCCGCAGGCGCCGACACGGTCCCGCTGAGCCCGCGAGCGCAAACGGTCGCAAGTTGCATCCGCACGCACGGCGCCTCGTTCTTTGACGAGGTGGTCGACGCGTCCGGCCTGTTGCGTGGGCAGGTGGAGGAGGCGCTCGCCGAGCTCGTGGCGCTGGGGCTGGTGAATTCGGACAGCTTCGGCGGGCTACGTGCGCTGCTGGTGCCCTCCGGCCGGCGCCTGCCATCCATCATCGGGGCGCCGCGTCGGCGCCGCTCACTGCGCTTTGGCATGCAGGATGCGGGCCGCTGGGCGCTAGCGCCCCGAGCCCGGCCGGCGGCGGCCGAGGCTCAGAGCATGGAGGCGGCCGCGGAGCACGTGGCCCACACCCTGCTGCGCCGCTACGGCGTCGTGTTCTGGCGCCTGCTGGCGCGCGAGGCCGACTGGCTGCCGCCATGGCGCGAGCTGCAGCGCGTGTACCGCCGCTTGGAGGCGCGCGGACAAGTCCGCGGCGGGCGATTTGTCGCCGGATTCTCCGGCGAACAGTTCGCGTTGCCGGAGGCGGTCGGCTTGCTGCGCGAGCTGCGGCGCCAGCCCGCCCGTGGTGTCTTGGTCTCGCTGTGCGGCGCCGATCCGCTCAACCTTACTGGCATCCTGACGCCCGGGCCGAAGCTGCCGGCCTTGACCGGCAACCGCCTGCTGTACCGCGACGGGGTGCCCGTCGCATCGCTCGCCGGCGGTACCGTGGAGTTTGTCGAAGCGCTTGACGGCGCCGGCCAGTGGGCGGCACGCAAAGCGCTGCTGCGGTCCGCGGCACCGGCTGCGCTCGCCGATCTGGCGTAGGTGGGCCTCGACCTGCCGCGGGCTGCGGCGCTATACTGTAAATAACTACAGTCATGAAAATTGCCACGTCCACCGCCTCCGATGGAAAGCACCTCGCCTGAGCTGGCGCCGGCCTACCTGCAGTCGCTCAACAGCGCTCAGAAAGAGGCCGTCGTCTGTGGCGCTTGCGACGGGACCGAACCGAACGATCCGCCGCTGCTAGTGATCGCCGGTGCGGGCTCGGGCAAGACGAACACACTCGCGCATCGCGTCGCCCATCTGGTGGCGCGCGGCGCGGACCCGGCTAGGATTTTGCTGCTCACCTTCACGACCCGGGCCGCAGATGAAATGACGCGCCGGGTGGCGCGCATCCTTGCGCAGCTCACCGGCGCGAAGCCGCGGACCTCGGCGGCCTCGATCGCCTGGTCCGGAACTTTTCACAGTGTCGGCGCGCGGCTGCTGCGCGAATACGCCGGCCGCGTCGGGCTCGAACCCGCCTTCACGATTCACGACCGCGAGGATTCCGCCGATCTGATGAACCTCGTGCGCCAAGAGCTCGGCTGCGCGTCCCTGCGCAAGCGCTTCCCGCTCAAAGGCACTTGCCTGGCGATTTATTCATCGGTCGTGAACACCGGCGGCACCCTAGCCCAGGCGCTGCAAACCAGCTACCCGTGGTGTCTGGAGTGGGAGGAGGAACTCCGGCGCGTGTTCCTCGGCTATGTCGAGGCCAAGCAGGCCCAGCAGGTGCTCGACTATGACGATCTGCTCTTGTACTGGGCGCGGATGGTCGAGGAACCGGAACTCGCACGCGCAATCGGCGAGCGCTTTAGCCACATCCTGGTCGACGAGTATCAAGATACCAACCGGCTGCAGGCGGCCATCTTGCTCGGCATGAAGCCCGATGGCCGTGGGCTCACCGTTGTCGGCGACGACGCGCAATCCATCTACGCGTTTCGCGGCGCGACCGTGCGCAATATCCTCGAATTCCCGGCCCACTTCGACCCGCCGGCCCGGCAGGTGACGCTCGATCGGAACTACCGTTCGAGTGCGCCGATCCTGGCCGCGGCCAACGCGGTGATCGCCTTGGCCAAGGAAAGGTACACGAAGGATCTGTGGACCGAGCGCAAGTCCTCCAACAAGCCGCGCATCGTCTCGGTCCGCGACGACGCCGACCAGGCCGGCTTCGTGGTCGAGCAAGTGCTGGCGCGCCGCGAGGAAGGCGTCAAATTGAAATCCCAGGCCGTGCTGTTCCGCGCCGCGCATCACAGCGCGCGCCTGGAACTCGAGCTCACGCGGCGCAACATCCCCTTCGTCAAGTTCGGCGGACTCAAGTTCCTCGAAGCCACTCACGTCAAGGACGTGCTCGCGCTGCTGCGCTGGGCGCAGAACCCGCGCGACCGGGTATCCGGGTTTCGCACGATCCAGTTGCTCGCCGGCATCGGCCCGAAGATCGCTGCACGTGTGCTCGACCATGTGGCGGCCGCGCCGCCCGGCTGCGCCCTGCTCACCGAGCAGCCGATGCCGCCGGCCGCCGAAGCCTCCTGGCGGGAATTCGTCGCGCTGATCGAGTCGCTGTCCCGCGCCCGCGCGGCCTGGCCGGCCCCGTTCGAGCAGGCCTGTGGCTGGTACGAGATGCAAATGGAGCGCCTGTTCGATGATGCGCGCATCCGCCTCGCCGATATCCAGCAGCTCGCCCGCATCGCAGCGACCTACCCGAGCCTCGAGCGCTTCCTGACCGAATTGACGCTCGAGCCGCCGGAGGCCACCAGCGACGAAGCCGGCGTGCCGCTGCTGGACGAGGATTACCTGGTCCTGTCGACCATACATTCCTCGAAAGGACGCGAATGGAACGCCGTGACGCTTCTTAATGCCGTCGACGGCTGCCTGCCGTCCGACCTTGCCACCGGCACCAGCGCCCAGATCGAGGAGGAGCGACGCTTGCTCTATGTTGCGATGACGCGCGCGCGCGACCAGCTCGATATCCTCGTGCCGCAGCGCTTCCACGTTGGCCAGCCGTCCGGTCTCGGCGCGCGCCACGTCTACGCGAGCCGCTCGCGCTTCCTACCGGCAGCCACGCTCGCCCACTTCGAGCTGCTGTCGTGGCCCGCTGCGGCAACGAGTGATGCAGCGGCGATGGCGCCAGCGCGCGCCCCGGTCGATCTTGCGGCGCAGATGCGCGCGATGTGGCGCTGAGCTACGAGGGCGGCCGCGAACTCGAGCTCAGGTGAAGGACGCCAAGTCGCGCTTGAGTTCGCGCGCGATGCGTTCGCGATCCTTGATGAAATCGTTCTTGCGCGCCTCGACGCCCAGGTAGGCATCCAGGTCGCCGTGCTGGCCTTGCAGTTGTGGCACCAGCTCCAGAAACAGGTCCGTGAGCTCCGGATCGAAGTGTTTGCCGCGTAGCCGGGCCATCTCCCGCAACGCATCCTCCACCGACCACGCTTCCTTGTAGCAGCGCCGGTGGGTCAGCGCGTCGAACACGTCGGCCAGAGCGGCGACGCGCGCCGCCAGGGGGATCATGTTGCCCTGGCGACGGTTCGGATAGCCGGTGCCGTCCCAGCGCTCGTGGTGGTTGAGCGCGATCTCCTGCGCGACGAAGAGCTGCTTCAATCCGCCCTCGCCGATCAGCTCCCAGCCGTGCTCGCAGTGCTTACCCATGATCGCGCGCTCTTCGGCGTTGAAGCGGCCGGGCTTGAGCAGGATCGAATCGGGTACGCGCAACTTGCCGATGTCGTGTAGGCGCGCCGACAGGTCGATCAACGTGCACATCTCCGCATCCATGCCCTTTTTGAGCGCCAGTTCCTTGGCGAGCGCCCCGACCCGGTAGCAGTGCTGGCCGGTTTCGTCATCGTGCAATTCCGCCGCGACCGAGTTCTTTTCGAGCACGAGCATGCACTCGCGCAGCACGTCCATCGACAGGCGTTGGAAGCGTAGGCCCTCCTTCTGCTGTTCGATCACCACTTGGGCCCGGCGGTCCAGATGGCGGCTAATCTTGGTCAGGTGCAGATGGTGGTGCTGCAGGACGCTGCGCACCCGGCTGTCGCCATTGATCTGTATCACCTCGTGCAGGTATACGAGCGCCGCGTTGGGCTGACCGGCGGCCTCATAGCCGCGCACGATCATGGACAGCGCCTCGCGCAGCGCGCTCGGCGCACCTTTACGGCTCTCGTTGACCGCCCGTTGCAGGCGCGACAGGCCGATGTCGCGGGAAGCCGGGTCATAAACTTCGACCAGGCCCTGCGTCATGTCGGCAAACAATTGCGACAAGGCGGTGGCACCGCTGGCGAACTTGCGTGCCAGGGCAGCGCGTTCGCGTGCCCGCGGCAAGTTGCGCACCTCCAGCAGCAGCCGCGCGTAACAGCACTCGGCCATGGTTCGTACCGCCTTTTCGTACGCATTGGACGGCGCATCGAGGTCTTGGATGGCTCGCTCAGCAGCGGCCAGTCCGGGCGCGAAGTCCCGCAGCTGCAGGCACGCCACCGCCAAATTGCAAAGAGCCGTAGTGCGAACAACCACAGAGGCAATTCCCGCCGCGTCCGCAAGTTCCACGGCGCGCTCGTAGCACGGGACTGCACCGCTGTAATGTCCCGCATATTGGTGCGCAATACCCAGGTTCGAAAGGATGTCGACTTCCTGCGTCCGATCGGCAGCCGCGCGCGCGGCCACTAGAGCCGCAGTCAAAGTGCTGACGGTGTCCGGATAGGAGCCGGTTTCCGAATACAGGGCACCGAGCATCTTGAGGGCCTTGGCGCGCAGCGCCGCATCGCCGAGGCGATTGGCCAGAGCAACGGCTTGGCTCGCAGGCTCAAGTCCCGCATATGCATTACCAGCGTAGTAGGCATGCCGGCTAACGAATAGCAGACACATCACGTGATCAGCGCTGACAGGCTCGTCCGGCAATTCCGCCAGTGCCGCAGACGCCTTTTCGAACAAGGCCTTGCCTTCCTGCGTCATCGGTGCATCGCGCAGGCTAGCGGCTAGGCGCGTCATCCGTTCAGACAGGTCAATAGCGTCTTTAAAAGGCAATAGAGACGTGAAGTCGGTAATTGACGCTTCCCGCAACGACATCTACTTTCCTTCCGGCCATAACGCAGGAGAGATTGATCCCCTGGTCAACAGGCCAATTGACCGATACGCGGCGAACTGTAGGCCAATTCGAATATTTTTCCTAATTCTTTTTTTGGAGCGGCGCAATGGAACAAATTGTCGAGATCTCGGATGACCGTGTCGAACTGGTCGAAGACCAACCGGTAGTTGCACTGCCGGTCGATGCAATGGAAATGCTGCGCGGCGGTTGCGTCGCGGGCTTGTACTTCTAAGCAACTTCGGCATCGTTACGGAGGCAAGCATGGAACAGATAATCGAGATCTCGGATGAGCGTGTTGAAGCGGTCGAAGACCAACAACTCGTTGAACTGCCGGTTGACCTTCTGGACAAGGTCGGCGGTGGTGTCATACCCGGCATGTTTTTGTAAACGGATTCGACATCGTGTGTAACCCGGGTCCGCTAGCACGCGGGCCCCGTTAGCAAGCCGCATCCAACACGACAGTGGTCGCTCCGCTGTCTATGTACCTCGTCAGCTCGCGCAGCGCCGTTGCCGGTTCGGCCTACGCGGGCTGTTGCACGGCGTGACTTTGATCTGGCCATTTCGGCAGCATTGCGGTCGCAAGCACCTTCCTGTCAAGCAGGAAATTGCGCTCCGCAATGCGCTACGCGGGCGCTGACGCAACCAGCATGCCTCGGTAATCAATCGCGTGCAATGCTTGCCCAATTCAGCCCGGATCCGGGCATGAATTGGGCAAGGCCGATCTGCGCCTGGGCGAAGACTGTCGCTGCCCAGCAGCGAGCGCGAAAGCCTGTCCGACGAACTGCTGCGCTCGGCCAGCAAGAAACGGCTGCTCCCCCTAGTAACAGCGTCGGAGCGCGCAGCTCGATGCTTGCTCTGTTGGATGCAATTGGCAAGCTCATCGGTGTGTCAGCGACATGTTGCGCTCCTCGGGTACTTAGTGCGCTGCAAAAAAAACTACGCTAAGCAAGGTAAGCACTATCACAATAAACAGGAAGAACCGGATGCTGCGCCAGACGTCCATGTTCTTCTCCTTTCCGGGAATGGTTCGTCACGCTGGTGACGTTACGCCGATGGTGCGCGAATATCCAATGTCTTTCGTTGTGGCATTGCAGCGATCGAAGGCGCGCCAATAGCCGCCGGGAACCGTGATAATCCGGAGTACCTATGGCACCAGCGCTTTGCCCTTGATTGTGGCTACGCCAGAGCGACGATGAGACAACCGGTCGGAACGACGCAACAGCGCAGCGTCGCCATTTGGCTGATTGCCTGCGCGGCACTCGTCTACGCGGTTCTGATCGTGGGCGGAATCACGCGACTCACGCACTCCGGTTTATCGATCGTCCAATGGCAGCCGCTGGCCGGGGTGCTGCCACCGCTGTCCGACCAGGCCTGGGCCACGCTGTTCGACCAATATCGCGCGACGCCCGAATACCGGCTCGTGAACTTCGACATCACGCTCGAGGGATTCCAGCGCATCTTCTGGCTGGAGTACGTGCACCGCCTGATGGGGCGCCTGGCGGGCCTTGCCTTCCTGCTGCCGTTGCTGTGGTTCCTCCGGTCCCGGATCATCGCCCCTCGCCTCGCCTGGCGCCTGGCGGCAATCTTCGCGCTCGGGGCACTGCAGGGGACGCTCGGCTGGTACATGGTCGCGAGCGGCCTGGTCCAGGCTCCCCACGTCAGCCCGATCCTGCTCACCGCACACCTGGCGCTCGCCTTGCTGATCATCGGGACCATGCTGTGGACCGCGTGGGGCCTGCGGCTGGCCGGGCGGCGGCGGGTGCCCGGGCTCGCCGCCGCGGCGGTCGCGGTCGTGTTCGCGATGGCGCTGAGCGGAGGGCTCGTGGCCGGAACCAGGGCGGGCTACGCCTACAACACGTTTCCCCTAATGGACGGATACATCGTGCCGCCGGATCTGATGCGGATCAGCCCGTGGTATCTGAATTTCCTCGACAACCTTGCGACGGTCCAGTTCGTGCACCGCGTGTTCGCCTGGACCTTGGTCTTGCTCGTGCCGGCGCTGTGGTGGTGGATTCGCGGGCTAGCGCCCGCCCCGCTGGCGCGCGTCGCGTCCAACTGGATGCTGGCCGCGCTCGCCTTGCAGCTCGCACTGGGCATCGCAACGCTGCTGTCGGGCGTCGCCTTGCCACTGGCCGTCGCGCACCAGGCGGGTACGGTCCTGTTGTACGCGGCCGGCCTGTGGACTGCCCACGCACTGGGCATCGAGCACCCAGCCAGTGCCGACGGCGCATCGGCCGCAGATCTGCACAGCGATCCGGCGCTGATTGCAAACGGTCGGTAACGCGCGCAGCGCCGCAGCCGGTCGGTACCGAAGAGGGAGCTTGCGTGCTTGGCGCCGCCGTACCGGCCTGCCAAGCGCTCACCGGGTCATAACATCGAACAGCGACAGAACGATTAAGATAATGATCCCGAAAAATCCTATCGTCGCGATGATTCTCATCAATGGATGCGCGGAGCGCAAATGCATCGAAAACAGCATCACCAGCGCGGCCTGCGTCACCGTGATCGCCAGGTTCAGCGCCGTGTTGGCCCAGCCTAGCGGCAGATAGGCGCTGCCCACCGTCAGGGCCAGCAGGGCAAGCAGCGTCAACCAGACGATCACATAGGTCCTGGGCGTCGCATAAACGTGGTTCGTCATGATCGCGATACCAGATAGAGAATCGGAAACACGAACAGCCAGATGATGTCGACCAGGTGCCAATACAGGCCGGTGACGTCGACCGGCGTGAAATACGATGCACTGAAGGCGCCGCGCGAGGCCATGACGGCAATTACTGCGATGCAGCCGATGCCGATCAGCACATGCAGGGCATGCACGCCGGTTATCAAGAAGTACAGATAGAAGAACAGTTCGACCTGATCGGCTTGGGGCGCCGGATAGACGAAATCGACCGACGGCACCAGGTGCTCGAGATAATCGAATCGGTATTCGACCGCTTTGATGGCAAGAAATCCGACACCGAGCGCCACTGTCAGGCATAGCCAAGCGACCAGCGCTCGGCGTGCCCCTTCCTTGGCCGCATGCACGCCGAGCGCCATCGTCAGGCTGCTGGTGAGCAGCACCGCGGTGTTGATGCCGGCCAGGGTGATATTGGTCAGCCGGCTGCCCGCGGCAAATGCCTCCGGGTACCGGACCCGCGTTATGGCGTAGGCGGCGAACAGCACGCCGAAAAACAGCACCTCGGTTGCCAGGAAGATCCAGATGCCCAGGTTCGACGCCGAGCGCTGCTGCTCGGCGTCGTCGAATTGCGGCGCAATCGCTGCGACGCCACTAGCCATGGGTCGACTCCGTAGCCGGGTAAGCGTAGGCATCCTCGGTGACGATCGGTGTGGAATGGAAGTTCTCCGCGGGCGGCGGCGACGAGGTCTCCCACTCCAGGCCTTTGGCCTGCCATGGATTTGCCGGCGCGCGCGCGCCGTATCGCAGCGACCACAGCAGGTAGACCAATGGCAACACGTAGCCGAAAACCAGGATCGAAGCCCCTGCCGACGAAAGCACGTTCCAGACTTGGAACTCCGGCGGATATTCCGGATAGCGGCGCGGCATACCCAGGTAGCCGACGATGAATTGCGGAAAAAAAGTCAGGTTAAATCCCACGAAGGTCAACACTGCCGAAAAGCGCGCCAAGCCCTCGGGATACATACGCCCGGTGATCTTGGGCCACCAGAAATGCATTCCCCCGAAAAATGCCATCACGGAGCCGCCCACCATGATGTAGTGGAAATGGGCGACGACGAAGTAGGTGTCGTGCATTTGCACGTCGAGCCCCAGCGAGGCCAGAAACAGCCCCGTCAGGCCGCCGATGGTGAACAGGCCGAGGAAGCCTAGCGCGTAGAGCATGGGCGCTTCGAAAGAGATGCGGCCCCGGTACAGCGTCGCGGTCCAGTTAAACACCTTGACCGCCGACGGGACCGCAACCAGGAACGAGAGCAAGGAAAACACCGTTCCGGCGTAGGCGGACTGTCCGCTCACGAACATGTGGTGCCCCCAGACCAGGAAGCCGAACGCCGCGATCGCCAGTATCGCGTAGGCCATGAACCGGTAGCCGAACACCTGGTTGCGGCAAAAGCAGCTGATGATCTCGCTGGCGACCCCCATCGCCGGAACCACCATGATGTAGACGGCCGGGTGCGAATAGAACCAGAAAAGGTGCTGGAACAGCAGTGGATCTCCACCGAGCGCCGGATCGAACACTCCGATGGCGAAGCTGCGCTCGATCACCATCAAAAAAAGCGTCATCGCTAGCACCGGCGTGGCCAGCACGAGGATCAGACTGGTGGCGTACATCGACCAGATGAACAGCGGCAATCGGAACCATGTCATCCCGGGCGCGCGCATCTCGTGGATGGTCACGATGAAATTTAAGCCGGTCAGAATCGATGAAAAGCCGGCGATGAACACGCCGGCAGCGGCCGCGAACACGTGCGAGTTCGAAAAAATCGTCGAATACGGCGCGTAGAACGTCCAGCCGGTATCGACCCCGCCGGCCAGCAGCGCGTAGATCGTGCACAGGGCGCCGGCCACGAACAGGTACCAGCTGGCCAGATTCAAGCGCGGAAATGCCAGGTCGCGCGCCCCGATCATCATGGGCACGAGAAAATTGCCGAGCGTTGCCGGAATCGACGGGATCAGGAAGAACCAGACCATGATCACGCCGTGCGTCGTGAAAAGCTTGTTGTAGGTCTCCAGGCTCACGAGCTCGCTGTGCGGTGTTAGCAGGTCGAGCCGGATCAGGGCCGCGGCCGTGCCGCCGATGCAAAATAGCAGCGTGATCGAGATCGTATAGAGAATCCCGATCCGCTTGTGGTCGAGCGTCGTTAGCCACGCCCACCAGCTAAGACCGGTATTTAGGTAGTTCTCGTGCTGCGCGACCGCGATGCTGCTCATGGCACCCCCTCTTGCGTCACGTTACCGATCGACTTGACGTACTCGATGATCTCCAGCAGATCCTCTTCGCCAAGCTGCCCTCGGAACGACGGCATGTTCGGCTCGTAGCCCGCGGGAACGTCCTTATTGGGCAGCAATACCGAATCGCGAATGAAGCGCTCGTCGGCGATCACCGAGCGACCGTCTTGCAGCTGCACGGGCTTGCCGAACAGGCCTTCGAGTTTCGGTGCACGCACCGTGGCATTGGCGCCGTGGCAGCCGCTGCAGCCGAATTGCCGGTAGCGATCCGCGCCCCGCGCCGCCATGGTCTGCGCGCCGGCGTGCGCCGAGAGCCAGCTCTCGAATGCCGCCGGCTCCATCACGACCACGCGCCCGACCATGCGCGCGTGGGAAGCACCGCAGTACTGGGTGCAGAACAGGTGGTACTCGCCGGGATGCGTCGCCGTAAACCACAGCGTCGTATAGCGTCCGGGCAGCACGTCCTGCTTGACGCGAAAGCCGGGAATCGACAGGCTGTGGATCACGTCCTGCGAGGTCATCACGAGTTCTACCGGGCGGCCGACCGGAACGTGCAGCTCATCGATTTCCCGCTCGCCGTTCGGATGCTCGGCATGCCACATCCACTGCTTGGCGACAACATAGATCGGCAGGGCATTCTTGGGAACGGTCACGGCCTCGTAGTAGACGTCGGCGCTCCAGACGAACATCCCGATGAAAAGCACGAGCGGAATCACCGTCCAGGCGATTTCGATCCTACGCATCAGCCGGTGATGCCCGGCATCGTCAACCACGCTGCGGTCCGCGGCCGAGCCGACCCGGTACTTGACCGCGAACCACACGATCAGCACCGCGACAGCCAGCGCGACCGCCCCCGACAATCCCAGCCAGGCGAAGTACAGACCGTCGATCTGGCCTGCGATCGAGGATCCACGATCCGGAAAAAACGGCAGGTGGTCCATGTCATCGTCCCGGGCTTGCCGACCGGCGCGCGCGCCAGCGCGTCCTGCCTACCAGCGCAAACGTCCCCACCAGCAGCACGATCGAAAGGCCTTGCAGCGCGGCCGTTATCACCGCGCTGTAGCGTCCGCTCACCGGGTCGTAGTGGAAACAGATCTGCAGCAGGCGCTGGATCGGCGATGCGATCCGGCGCGCGCCCGCCTCATCGATCGCGTGCGCCAGCTCCTCGGCGCTGAAGTCGAACCCGAAGAAGTAGCGTGCGATCCTGCCGTCGGGCGTGAGCAGCGCGAAGCCCGCCGGATGCGCATACTGGTGTGAGGCCTCGTCGTAGGCATAGCGAAATCCCACCGCATCGGCGAGCCGGGCGATATCGGGCTGCGCGCCGCTCAGAAAATGCCAGCGCTCGGCGCCCCCGGCGACCAAGCCGCGCAGATACTTGCGCTTGGCCAGAGCTGCCAGGGCCGGCGAGTCCAGCGGGTCGATGCTGACGACGACGACTTGCACCTTGTTTGCCGTCGCGCCGGAGGTCCGGGCCAGGCGCGCGGCCAGGTTGCCGATCACGGTCGGACACAGATTCGAGCAGCCGTAGTAGGAAAACACCAAACCCACGGGCGCGAGCCCCAGGTAGTCGTCCAGACGGGTGGCGCGGCCGTTCTCGTCGCGAAACGCCAGTTCCGCGGGCACGCGGCGGTCCAGATGCTGGTCAAAGCCGACGCGGTCTGCGTAGCCGTCCGCGGGCGCGGCCGCACCGCGCTCTGGGCTGAGCAGCGCGCATAGCGCCAGCAGTGCCGCCGCGAGCGTTCTCATCGGCTCTGCTCCGCGTCGGCGGGCGAGGCAGGCCCCGGTGCACTGCGCTCGACCATCAACTGCATCGCCCGCTCGATCGGAATCTGCACGATGCCGCCGGCCCTGTCGACCCAAGCATAGCCTTCGAGCATCTTCGCCTTGTCTCGGCGGTATGCGTACAGTTCGCCCGCAGGGGCGCTTTGCAAGGCCGGAACCCGCGCCCCAGTCGGCGCCTCGGCCCGCGGCGCCGCAGCGGTCGGGGGTCGCGGGACCCGAAAGCCCCCCAGCATCGCAAAGGCCGCAATCGCCGTCCCGATCAGCAGCACCACGATGCCCGCGGTAAACCAGCCGATGTAGCTCGTATCGAGCTCGGCGCTCTCGTGCCCGCGTTGCGCGGCGGCCGTCGCGTTCTCAGGCGTGCTGACCTGCATGATCGCCCAATCCTCCGTGTCGATCGCCGCGCATCGGGTGCGCGGCGGGCGCCCGGATCGCGCGCAGCAGCAAGCCCAGCCAGGCGCCGCCGACGGCAAGCAAAGCAAACAGGTCGTTCCACTGGAGCTCGAATCCGCGCGGCCGGAACGGCGGCACGACCAGAAAGAAGGTATCGGCAAGACCGGCCAGCAGCAAAACGCCGGCCACTGCCGCGAGCACCGGCGGAGTGCGCTTGGCGTTGCGCGACAGCAAAACAAGGAACGGCAGCACGAAGTGAGCGCCGGCAAGGAACCAGGCCAGGGAGCTCCAGCTCGTTTGCGTGCGCAGCATGTACCAGCCCGTCTCATCGGGCAGGTCTTCGATCCAGATGATCAGAAACTGCATGAAGGCCAGATACGCCCACAGCAGCACTAGCGCCTGCAGCAGCTTGCCCAGATCGTGGAAGCGCTGACGCAGGCCGGCGTCCGCATCCGAGGCGAACAAGGCCGCGCTGATGATCGCGCCGGACAGCGCCGAGAGCACCTGACCGACCCCGATCAGCAGGCCGAACTCTGTCGAGCGCCACTGCGGCGTCAACGACATCATCCAATCGACCGCGGCGAAGGTCGTCGTGACCGCGAAAAGGACGAAGCCGACAGAGGAGACGAGCTCAGGCCGCGCGGCCGGCCGCTGATCGGCGCCGCGCACGCGCGCCGGCCGATCGCCGCGCAGCCGCCAGGCGAGCCACAGCCAGATCGCGAAGTAGACAAGCGCGCGCACCGAAAAAAAGGCGGTGTTCAGATACCACGCCCGGCCCCGCAGCTCGGCCAAGCCAGCGCCCGCGCGCATCCACGGAAACAGCTCCGGCAGCCGGAACAACAGCGGAATAGCCAGCAGCGCAAGGATCGGAAACATCCGCAGCGCGGCCTCGAAGAACGGACGGGCGGCCTGCCCCCAGCCGCCGGCCGTCAGGTTGTGCACGATGAGCAGCGCCATGCTGCCCAGCGAGAGCCCGAGCACGAACAGCCAGATAGCCAGATACGAGGGCATCCACGCTTGGCCCGTGCGCGCGGCGTTCGCGATCAGCAATCCGGCGCCGGCAGCGGCGGCCAGCAAGCTGGCCGTGCTCCATCGCGCCGCCATGGGCGAAACGCTCGTCTTCATTTGGCCTCGCCCAGCAGCGCGCCGCGCTCGGATTGCGGCACGTCCTCAAGCCCGGCGTGCTCACTTAGCTGCAAAGCACGCACGTACGCCACGATAGCCCAGCGATCCTGCGGTCCGATCCGGTCGGCAAACGGATACATCACGCCGTAGCCTTGCGTGATCACGTCGAACAGGTACGCGTCCGGCGCTGCGCGCAACTTCACGCTGTGCAGTGTTGCCGGGGCCGGAAATCCCCGCCGCACGACCATGCCGTCGCCGTCGCCGGAGACGCTGTGGCAAGGAGCGCAATAGATGTCGAAGCGCTCGCGCCCGCGCCGCAAGGTCTCAATCGTGACCGCCAGCGGGTTGCCCCTGGCCGGCGCGAGCGCAACGCGAGCGCCCGGCTCGATGCTGGCCGCGCCGCGCTCGTCGCGCGGAACCACGGGCGCTGCCCCGGCGGGCAGCGGCTGCTCGCCCACACGCCCGCTCGAGGAAGCGGCGATCGCCCCGGCGCTGCGCACCACGACCCCGGGCTCCAAGGGGCGCGCCGATTGGCCGTCGGGCCACAGCGCGCTGGCGGCCAGCGGCTGGTACTTGGGCTGCTCGTACATGTTGCGCATCGCCTTTTCGCAGCCCGCCAGCAAGGGCAGCAAGACCAGGCAGGCGATCCAGGCNAGGGGCGTTTTCATACGAAGACTCTTNNNATCGCGCGCGCTAGGCACCGACATCGCTGACTTTGAGCGGCTGCAACTGCTCGAGAAACCTGCGCGTGTGCTGCGTGTCAAAGCGCGGATCGGCCGCTTCGATGCACAGGAAGAACCGGTCGCTCGAGGCCGCGGAAAATCCGGGTTCGTTGAAAACCGGGTGGTACAGCCGGGGCAGTCCGTTGCCGAGCAGCGTGCCGAAGAAGGCGGCCAGCGCGGCCCCGAGCACGGTCATCTCGAACGTCGAGGGGACCAGACCCGGCCAGGCCGGCGTTCGGCCGCCGATATTGAGCGGGTAATCGACCGTGACGCTGTACCACTGCAGGGCGAAGGTCAACACACCGCCCAGGATGCCCCCGGCCAGCGCCAGCAGGGAAATCCGATTGCCGTGAGATCCCAGCGCCTCGGCCAGGCCCTCGACCGGCATCGGCGAATACGCCTCGACGCGCCGGTAGCCGGCGCCGTGCGCCGATCGGGCCGCGTGCAGCAGGTCTGCAGGGCTGGAAAACTCGGCAATCAAGCCGTACACGGGTTGACCCTCGTTCATGATCCACCTTGTTGCCGCGCCAGCAGTTCGCGCATCTCGGTCATCGAAATCAGGGGAAGGAAGCGGACGAAAAGCAACAGCAGCCAAGCGAAAAACCCGATCGAACCGAACAAAATCGCCCAGTCCCAGATGGTCGGATAAAACATGCCCCATGCCGACGGCAGGAAATCCCGATGCTCGCTCGTCACGATCAGCATGAAGCGCTCCAGCCACATGCCCACGTTGATCACGATGCTGATGGCAAAGAGCACCCAGGGCGAGTGGCGCACGCGCCGCGACCACAGCGCCTGCGGCACCACGACGACACACAAAATCAGCGCCCAGTACACCGGCGCGTACGGTCCGCGCATCCGATTGAGCGCCGTGTAGATCTCGTATCGATCGGCGCTGTACCAGGCCATGAAGATCTCCATCACGTAGCTGTACGCAAGCACCAGCCCCATCGCCAGGATCAGCTTCGCGAGGTTGTCCAGGTGGCGATCGGTAATGAAGTCGCGCAGATCGAACGCGCGCCGCAGCAAGACCGCGATCGTCATCGCCATCGCGAAGCCGGAGAACATCGCGCCGGCGACAAAAAACGGCGGAAAGATGGTCGAATGCCAGCCGGGCGTATTGCCGGTCGCGAAGTCCAGGCCAACGACGCTGTGGACCGAGACCACCAGCGGCACGGCAAGCCCGGCCAGCAGCAGGTGCGCGCTCTGGCGGCGCTGCCAATGGCGCGCCTCGCCGCGCCAGCCCAGCGCGAGCAGGCCGTAGGCGATTTGCACCGAGCGCCGGCGTGCCCGGTCGCGCAGCGTTGCGAAATCCGGAATCAGGCCCAGATACCAGAACATCAGCGACAGCAACAGGTACGCCAGAATCGCGAAGAAGTCCCAGACCAAGGGACTGCGCCACTGCGGCCACAGGCTCATCACGTTCGGGTACGGCGCGAGCCAGTAAAAGAACCAGGGGCGACCGAGGTGCAGGATCGGAAACATGCCGGCGATCGCGAGCGCGAAGATCGTCATCGCCTCGGCAAAGCGGCTGATCGACGCGCCCCAGGGCTGGCGCGTCAGGTGCAGCGCCGCCGAGATGAAGGTCCCGGACATCGCGATCGCGATCCACCAGACATAGTTGGTGATGTCAAATGCCCAGACCACCGGGACGTTCAAGCCCCAGATGCCCACGCCCTTGTAAAACAGGTAGCCGATCGCACCGAAAAACACCAGCGTGAGCGCCGAGCACAGCATGAAGGCGATGGTCCACCAGCGCGCCGTCGGCGCCGTCAGCACGATGCCGCTGATCTTTTCCGAAATCGACGCATACGAGTGTTCCCCCGGCAAGAGCGCCGCGCCCGCCTGGTCCCGGTCGCGGCCGGCAGCCTCGGGCGAGGCCAGCATGGCAGACGGCAGGGCCTCGGGTGCCGCGCTGCTCATGGCAAAGTCTCCGTTGCCGGATCGCTGGCTCCGGTTTTTTCCAGTTCAGGATTCGGGTTGCTCAACTTTGCAAGGTAGGTCGTCCGCGGCCGCGTATTGAGTTCGGCTAGCAGCGCGTAGTCGAGCTCCGAGGCCTTGGCGCTGCTGACGCGGCTGTGGGGATCGTTGCGATCGCCGAAGACGATCGCCCCGGTCGGACAGGCCGCCTGGCACGCAGTGACGACTTCCCCGTCGCGCAGGCGCCGGTTGGCCTTTTCCGCCTCCACCCGCGCGTTCGTGATCCGCTGCACGCAATACGTGCACTTTTCCATCACCCCGCGCATCCGCACCGTGACCTCCGGGTTGCGCTGCGCTTTGAGGCTTTCGGTCTCGGTATCGGCGTACTGCAGGAAATTAAAGCGCCGAACCTTGTACGGGCAGTTGTTGGAGCAAAACCGCGTCCCGACGCAGCGGTTGTAGACCTGCAGGTTGAGCCCCTCGGAGTCATGGACCGTGGCCTCGACCGGACACACCGCCTCGCAGGGCGCATGTTCGCAGTGCATGCACGGGACCGGCTGAAAGTACGTTTGCGGGCGATCCATCCCACCCTGGTAATAGCGATCGACTCGGATCCAATGCATTTCGCGGCCGCGCCGGACCTCGGTCTTGCCGACGATCGGTATGTTGTTTTCGGATTGGCAGGCGATCGTGCATGCCGAGCAGCCGATGCAGGCATCCAGGTTGATGCTCATCGCCCACGCGTAGCCCTTATACGGCTCCGGCTCATACATGCTGGGCTCGGGCGAACGCTCGTCGCGCAAGAGTGCGGCCGGATCGCGCTGGAACTGCGCAATGGTGGTCGCGCGTACCGGGCTTCGCCCCTCCATCGTGAAATGGTGCTGGGTCACGGCGAGTCGGTACTGCTCGTTGGTCTTGCGGATTCGGACCCCGCGCCCGCACCAGGGTGCACCGGAGTGGCGCAGCAAATAGGCGTTGAATCCGACGCCGTTGCCGATCCGGCCCGCCCGAGTTCGTCCGTAGCCCAGCGTCACCGTCACTGCCCCATCGGCGTGGCCTGGCACGATCCACACCGGCGCCGTGACCACCGCGCCGCGGTAGCGAAGTTCGATGCGGTCTTCGTTGTTCAGACCCAGTCGCTGCGCGAGCGCCGGGCCGAGCAGCGCGGCATTGTCCCAGGTCAGCTTCGTCAAGGGCTTTGGCAATTCCTGCAGCCAGCCGTTGTTGGCAAACCGACCGTCCCAAATCGTGGGGTCCGGCGCAAAGACGATGTCGACCTCGGCACCGGCCGGCGCTGGCTGCGTTGGCGCCTCGAGCAGGAATTCGGTCTTAACGGCGAGCGTCTTGGTGGGCAGCTGCGATCCCTCCAAAACCCCGCGATGCAGCGCATCGTCCCAGAACGTCTCGAAATCGGCCACGGCAAGCGCCTTGCGCCAGTACTCGCGTACCGCCTGGTAGTCGCTCGGCGCCGTCTGTCCCAGCAGCACCTGCAGCACTTGATGCGCCGACTTGCCTCCGTACAGCGGCGCAATCAATGGCTGCTGGATCGAAGCCGTGCCGTCAAAGGCACGGGTGTCGGACCAGCCTTCCAAGAAGTGCGCCTGCGGAATATGCCATTCGCAGCGTGCCGAGGTCTCGTCGTCGTACAGGCTCAAATGCACGGTCAGCGCGACCTTGGCCAGTTGGGCAGCAAAGTTCAGATCGGTCGGCGCGCAGTAGACCGGATTGCCCTCGAGGATGATGAGCGTATCGACCCGCCCGGCCGCAATGTCGGCGACCAAGGCGCGCAGCGACTCGGTTTGCGAGTCCGGCTGCGCCAGCACCGGTGCGGTAAACGTCACCGTGCGGCCGACGTTGCCNAGNTNNTGNTTGATCGCGTGCGCCAGCGCATGAACGATCGGCGGCTGCGCATCGCCGACCACGACCAGCGATCGTCCCGCATTTTCCTGCAAGTCGCGTGCGCAGCCGGCAAGCGCGGCTGCGGCAACGGCCGGCGATTCCTGGGTGTCGGCCGACGGCAAACCCAGCGCACGCGCCAGAGCGCGCGCGATCGCCTCGATTTCGGAAAATCGCACCGGATACCGATGGTCGGCAAAGGCGCCGCTTAGCGTCGGCGTGCACTCGATAGCGTACAGTCGGCCCGGATCGGGGCGGCCGTCGGCAGCGCGCCGCGCAGCGACGAAATCGCGCGCATAGCGTACGCCGGCGCCGCCAAGAAAGTCGCTGTCCAGGCTCACTACCACGCGCGCCTGGTCGAAGTGGTAGCGCGGCTCGACGGGTTCGCCGAAAGCCAGTTGGCCGCCCTCATGGACGTTGTCGCGGTTGATCGGCTGATACTGATGCCAGCGCGCGGCCGGAAAGCGCTCCAGCAGCGAGCGCAGCTGGCTCGCCAGCGTCGGCGAGGTAACGCTCTCGGTTAGTATCCGCAGCCCGGCACCGGCCTCGGCAGAAAGGTGGTTGAGCTTGGTATTCAGGGTCGCGACGACAGCGTCCCAGGTGCTGACTTGCCCTTGGTGCGTCACCGCTTGCGAGCGATCCGGATCCCACAGGTCGAGCACCGAGGCCTGCGCGAAAATATCGGTTGCCCCCAGGCTTGCCGGGTGAGACGGATTGCCTTCGACCTTGGTGGGCCGCCCGAAATCGCTCTTGACCAGCAGTCCGACCGCGCTGCCGCACAGGTTCGCCGCGGTGGCAAAGTACAGCGGACCGCCGTCGAGCAGCTGCGCCGGGGCGCGCACATACGGAACGATCGTCTGTTGCGGGGCACGGCTGCACGCTCCGGCGCCGGCCAGCGACAGCGATGCCGCCATCAGCTTCAGGAAGCCCCGGCGGTCGAGCGCGAGCGCATCAACCGCCTGATGCGCCGGGCCCGGCGTACGCTGCGATGGCGCGTCGCGCTCGTGCAACTCCTCCAGGCTGCGCCACAGCAGCAGGGCCGCGTCGGCGGCCGCCGGGGCCATCGGAGCCTGTGTAAGGTCGGAGTGCGGCATATGCCTAGCGATGGCAGTTGGAGCAGTCGGTCAAGCGACTGCGGTCGATCCGATAGGCGGCCAGCAGCAGCCGACCGCGTTCGAGCTGATCGTCCGGGGCTCGCCACGTCATATCGAACACCTTGTCGCGCGGACGAATGAACTTCTCGGGTGCGCGATGGCAGCCGAGGCACCATTCCATTTCCAGCGACTGGGTGCGCCAGGTGAGCGCCATCTGGTCGACGGGTCCGTGACAGGTCGAGCAGCCGACGCCCTTGGCGATGTGAATGCCGTGATTGAAATACGCAAAATCGGGCAAGCGGTGTACGCGGATCCATCGTAGCGGGCGGCCCTCGCGAAAACTCGCAAAGACCGGCCCGAGCATCGACTGGTCCTTGAACAGCTGCGAATGGCAGTTCATGCAGGTCGAGGTCGGGGGGATACCGGCGAAGGCCGAGGTCTCTACCGACGTATGGCAAAAACGGCAGTCCAGGCCGACATCGCTCACATGATGCTTGTGGCTAAACGGCGGAACCTGGGCGACGGGGGAATCGATCGGCGGAGACTCTGCAATGAGGCTGCGCCAGGCCAGAATTGCGGCAATGCCGACAATCAAGGTGGCACCCGCGCCGAGTTTGAGCACGAAGACCAGCCCGGGTCGAAAGACCTGCGCCATAACTGACTCAGTGCCGTCTGTCTGGATTTATTGTCGTGAACGATCCAATTCAGACCTGCAGCAACAGCTCCGCCTTGAAAAAGAGGTAAAGGCGCAACAGCAAGTCAAGTTTGATGCGGTCGGAACAGGAATTCAACACCACGTCGGGGATGGTCTTTCGGTAAGCACGCATTTGCCGTGGGCTGCGGGCATTTCAAAGCTTGAGGCTTGCATCGGCGATGGCGGCGCCGATCAGCAGCGCGAGATAGGCGAGTGAGGCATGAAAATTGGCCATAGCCGCGCGTTGGTTGGGCGCACGCAGCAGCTGTGCGCTTTTTACCAACAGGTACGCACCTGCGCCGATCGCAGTCGTGAGATAGAGTGCGCCCATGCCAATCACCGCCGGAACGAGCGAGGCAGCAACCAGGAGCGCGGCGCAGGCAAATATCGTGCGCGCCGCTCGCGCATCGCCAATGACGACCGGCAGCATCGGTACCTTCGCAGCCGCGTAATCGTCGTGAAACGCGATCGCAAGGCTCCAGAAGTGCGGCGGTGTCCACAGGAAAAGCACGATCGCAAAGGCCAGCGGCAAGGCCTCGAGCCTTTGCGGTGACACCGCGGCCGCGCCGGCGAGCACGGCAAAGCTGCCCGCGAGGCCGCCGATCACGATGTTCCACCAGGTACGGCGCTTGAGCCATATCGTGTAAACAACCGCATACGTGAACGCGCCGAGAAAAATATAGATCGCGGTCATCGCATTTAGCGCAAAGGCCGCCAGCGCGATACCCGTGGCGCCGGTCGCCGCGATTGCGGCGAGCCAGGCCGGGCCCGCTGTCAAACGGCCGGTCACGAAGGCGCGATTGCGGGTGCGGCGCATGCGCGCATCGAGGTCGCGCTCGGCCATTTGATTGAACGCGCCGGCAGCGGCTGCCGCCATCGTGACCGCCAGGGCCAATGCGAAGACGCGCCAAGCGGGCAGCGATGATCCGTGCGCGACCGCCAGTCCTGCGATCGCGGTAAGTCCGATCACGAGGCCGATGCGCAGCTTGAACAGATCAAAGAACAGTCGCAGCTGCAAGACACGCGTCGGCCGCAGCAGAACGGGTACCTGACTGCCTTGCAGCATGTCCACCTCCTCGATTCCGTATCTCGAAGACCGGAGCGCCCGGCTACGGCAACTGCCACGCTGCCGCGCCAACCCGTCAGGCACGCGAAATCAAGAGCACAGAGGGACCATCGGTTGGCAAGCAGTATAAGACGATGTCGTACCAGGATCTTCTTCAATCTGCCGAGTCGATCGCAATTGCCTTGACAGGTTTTGCGCCGGCCAGCTCCGTTACCGCATCGTTCCCCTGCCAGCGGTCCGGTCCGCAGGCCAGAGCATCGCCTTTGGTCTCTTGGCGCTCGGCGCGAATGCCGGCTTGACGCAAGACCATTGCAAAACTATGGTCTTAGCATCGACGAGGTCGACACCTTGCATTCTTGCGTGCACCCGTACGAAGGGCCATGATGGGGCTTGAGCCGGAACACTGCGTCCCGCGATGCCTCGGTGTTCCTACGGCGCGGGAGCGGCCGATATCCGGCAGGCACAAATGACCCGGAACCGGAGTTCTCATTTGCTTTTGGTGCTGCTCGTGGCACTGGCGGCACTATTGCCCGCGGCTGCCGCTAAGGCCGACGATGCACGGGCGGTACGGCCGATTCTGGTGCTGAACCTGGACGGTGCGATCGGTCCGGCAACGGCCGATTTCGTCCACCGCCGCCTGGAGCAGGCACAGGCGCGCAATGCGGGCCTGGTCGTGCTGCAGCTCGACACGCCGGGCGGTCTCGATACCTCGATGCGCGCGATCATCAAGGATATCTTGAATGCACCGATGCCGATCGCCACCTGGGTCGGCCCTTCCGGAGCGCGCGCCGCCAGCGCCGGTACCTACATCCTGTATGCCAGCCACATCGCGGCGATGGCACCGGCCTCTAACCTGGGTGCGGCAACGCCCATCGCGATCGGCGGGGCCGCCCCCTCCCAAGCGCCCGAGGATCGGC
>JGI12269J14319_10001265_pt1 | contig 25303 bp, 20 predicted proteins | sample PeaSoiSIISIP2007_FD_14319 | JGI IMG/M metagenome (IMG submission 14319)
GCCGTCCACAGGCGTCCCGCTTCGCGCCGGAGCAGTCCCCGTCGCTCGTCGTGGCGGCGGGGAAGACTCGATCGGGCCAGGATCTTCTGGTCCTCCAGGTCGTCGATGTCGATCACGGCCGGACCGGGGGCGGACTCGGCGGCCAGGACCCACGCCCGTACCTGGAAGAACCAGACGAGGTCGTACGGCCCGGACGCGAACCGGCGGAGCGCCGCGCTCATGACGGGGCGCGCCCGCACCGGCAACTCGAGCGGCACGCCGGGGCGTCCCAGGCGGCGGACGATGTCACCGGGGCCGGGCGGGCGGTCGTCGATGGTGATGCGCTCGACGCGTTCGAGCGCCAGTGACGGCGGGGGCGGGGCGAAATCGGTCCGGGTTTCGGACACGGCGGAGAACAGATCGACCGGTCCGCACCCGGCCAACCCCTCGAGGGTGTTCGCCAGCCGGAGACGGGAGCCGCTGTTGCGGGGCCACGGATACTCGGTGGCAACCACCAGCGTCCTCATGCGGACAGGGTTCTCATGCGGTGACGTTGGCCCTCCAGCGAGATACCACCGAAGTGTATGGTAAACATGTGTTCCGCATGTGCCGCTCTGGGACGGCAGTGGGGGATCTGATGGTCCGGCGAGAACCCAAAGTGCGAGACACCCGAGATCGGGTCCTGGCCGCCGCCCTCGAGGTGTTCGCCGCCAAGGGATTCGCCGCCACTTCTGTTGACAACATCGTCGACCGCGCCGGCTGTACCAGGGGCGCCTTCTATTACTACTTCGAGAGCAAAGAGGACATCGCTCGTGACCTGCAACGTGATCTCTGGCATCGGCTGGCGGAGCGCGCCCAGGCGGCCTTCGATCCCGACCTCGGGACCATCGCCAATCTGAAGAGGGTGTTCGACGTCCATCTTGGCGCCCTCGATGACCTGGGTGAGGCCCGCTTCTTTCTCCGAGAAGGGTTTCTCGACCCTGTTCCCGGGGCGTCGGACGGCGATGAGCCGAAGTGGGGAGTGACACTGATACGCGAACTTCTGGTCGCGGCGATGGACCGTGGCGAGGTGGTCGTCGTCGAGCCCGGCGCCCTGGCCGCACTTCTCACGGGCCTCTTCGAGGTGGCGACCACGCACTCGCTTGAGGTGAGTGATCCGACGACGACGGTGGAGGCGATCCATGTGCTGATCGACGGACTGGCGGCCAACCGTGCGTTCGGGCGGCGCCCTTCTGAAGCCGACGTCCATCTGTCCGTCTGACGAACGCGGGCTCCCGCCGGGGCCCGTTCGTGGGTCAGCCTCGCCCGGCGCTGACCACCGCCTGGCAGAGTGAGCTCTTCTCGGACTTTGGCTTCTTCGTGACATTGCGGAACGACATCGGCATACCGGGGACGCTCGGCGGGGGGAGGACCGTTGGTCGCCCGCTCGGGAGAAGGACGTCGAGTGAGATCTTGCCCCGGACGGCAACGGTGAGAACCTGGAGATAGGGATCGGCGGTGACGACGACCGCATACTTCTCCCCCCGTTTCACGCGTACCGTCTTGCCGACCTCATTGATGTGCGGACCCGAGAGATCGAAGCGGATGCGACTCGAACCCTTGGTCATCATCGAGATGGTGTCGCGCCCGATGGTCATGATCGGGAACGGTCGTGTCGACCCGACCAGTGACGCCTCGATCTTGACGGAGAACCGGTGTTCGGCGTCCGCTGGACGTTCGAGTGGGAACCACGTCTTGTGCTCCAGCTGCTGCATGGGGAAGGTGGCGTAGGTGTCGCCGGTGGATATGTAGAGGGCCCGGCAGTCGCCCACGTCGAACAGCGTGTCGGCCGGCGCGTAGTAGGGGAGGTGCTCCCCGTGCACGATGTTCCCCGTCAGGGGGAGGCCCAGGAGGTTGGCGAAGCTCACCTGCCGCTTCACGTAGGCGATCGCTCGCTGGCTGGCCCAGTTGCCCTGCGGGGTGCTGGCCACGGCCAGATTGACGGCCATGGACGCCACCGTCAGCACGGCGGTGGCACCCACCAGCAGGCGGCGCCGGGGACGGCGCCAGTTGTGGGTGCGGCCCCACACGTCGACCAGGCCCACGGCGCTGGCCACGATGAGGAAGGGGAGGAAGTCGGCCAGGTAGCGGTCGGAGATGTAGTCGAAGATCATGACGGCGCCACAACCGAGGGCCGCCGCCACCACGATGAGGCGGGTCATGGACCCCCGTCCGAGGGTCCGGCGCCGGAAGGCGGCGAAGACACCCCAGCACGAGAGGAGGAACAGAAGGGGCATCGACGCCGTCAGGCTGGCGGTCCGGTTGGCGCGGTCGAGGATCACGCTCCCCACCGCCCGGGCCGGCTCGGCCGGCAGGGTGACGAAGGGGAACACCGACGTCAGGCGGATCCCCCCCGGCCACAGATAGGCCAGCGCCGTGCTGGGCAGGAACTGCAGGCCGTAACCCTTGCCCCCGCTGGCCGCCAGGGCGGCCCGGCGGTGGGCGTTCACGTGGGTGAAGACCTGTTCGTTGAGCGGCACGCCGAAGGCGACCCCGAACTTGAGTTCGTTGACCACGGTGAGGGCGACGAGGGGCACCAGCCCGGCCGCCACCATGGGGAGGAACCAGCGCCGGTTCTCGTCGCCGCCGCGCCCGAGGGCCAACCACCCGGCCACCAGCAGGGCGCCGGCGATGCAGGCGTAGCCGGTGGGCAGCCGGTTGAGGCTGGCCGCCAGGACGAGGCCGCCACAGGCCCACATCCGGCCCCGCGACGGCCTCTCCATCACCCCCAGCAGCGCGAACATGCTGCCGACGGTGAGCGCCACGCTCCACACCAGGTCCTCGTCGTAGACCCAGGCGTTCGAGGCCAGGTAGACGAACACCGAGCCGCCCATCATGGTGGCCACCAGCAACCCGTAGGAGGCCGCCTCCATCCGGCCCAGCGCCACCGGTCCCCGCAGCACCATCCGGAGCCTCCACAGCAACAGCGCACAGAAGACCCCGGCCACCAACCATCCGAGCAGCATGTACGGGGCGGTCAGGCGGCCGTCGAGCCGGGACGTGAGAAGCAGGACGGGCAGCCGGATCAGCGACGGGAAGATCCCGAAGTACGTATAGGTGTGCCCGTCGTGCACGAAGCCTTCGACGCCCAGCGAGCCGGTCGGCACCGAGAGATGCCCGTGGAGCATGGCCCGCCCCTGCAGGTCGTAGAAGTTGCCCCCGGGGAAGGTCCGTCGAAGGGGCTCAACGGTCTTGTCCCACACGTCCCACAGGATCCACAGGTAGGGGACCAGTGCGGCCACTAGACCGACCGTGACGGCGTTGACGAAGCGACGGCGGTCGCTCGACGGCGGGCGTCGCTTACGGGAGGGGCGCCGACGCGTCTGGGCGTCCTCGTCCATCACGCCCGAGGCGACTGTCCCGCTGGACTCCGCCGGGTCGTCCTCCTCGGTCACGTGCGGTCAATCTGATGAACCACCGGCCCACGGACGACCATGCGCTTCCGGCAGTTGACCTGCCGCACCCGAAGCGCCCCGACGGCAAGTCTCAGGCGGGCTCCAATTCGAACAGGAGCTGGTATCCGAAGAGGGTCGGCGACAGCGCCGTACCCAGGTGGTCAAGTCCCGAGACCACGCTGATCGCCCAATTGGGAGCGGGTCCTCCTCGTTCTGCCACCTCCAACGGGAGGCCGGAGATCGAGCGGCGTCGTACCCGCATACCGGCGCCGTGGGCCATACGTTCGAAGCTGCTCCGCGTGAAGAAGCGCAGGTGCCCGGCGTCGAAGATGCCGCGTCGCTCGTAGTCGAAACGCCCGAAGAGGACACGAAGGCGCGGGTACCAGTGGGCCACGTTCGGGATGCTGACCATCACCACTCCGCGGGGAGCGAGAATGCCACTGAGCTGCGCCAGGAGAGCTGCCGGATCGACCAGATGCTCGAACACGTCAGCGCCGACAACGACATCGAAGTCGGTGCCGACCTCGGCGGGGAGGCCCTGGTTGAGATCGGCCTCGATGAAGCCATCGAGACGATCGGCGACACCGTCGAGCTTGACGGAGTCCACCCCGATCACGGTGTGCCCCTGCAGCCGGATCTGCTCACCCAGTCGCCCGTCGGAGCACCCGAGGTCCAGGACGCGCTTCGGTTGGCCTTCGTTCAACCACTCCATCAATTTGTTATGAGAGGAGGCCGCCGATACTTTCAGCTCGTAGCCCGCGTCGGCGAAGGCCATCTCTCCCGATCCGAATCCCATCTTGTGGAGGCGATAGCGAAGGACGTCCAAGACAACGTCCTTGGCATAACGCATCCCGTTCACGTTGCAGAGTTCGTCGCCGTAATACGTCGGTATCGGTACCTCGACCATCCGCTTGTTTGCTTCCAGGAGCTGGAGGATGATCTCTGTGTCGAAGTCGAATCCATCAGAGTTCGACTCGAAGGGAATGTCCTTGAGTGCATCGACCCGGTAGGCCCGGTAGCCGCTGTGCCACTCGGTCAGGTTCAGTCCGGTGGCGGCGTTCGAGAACCGGCTCAGGATACGGTTGCCGACGTACTTGTAGAGCGGCATCCCCCCCATGCGCGCCGAGCCAAGCTCCATCATGCGGGATCCGAAGACGGCATCACAGCCGGCGTCGTTGAAGGGCGTGATCAGGTCCTCGATGACCTCGGGGGCGTATTGGCCGTCCCCGTGGAGCAAAACCACGATGTCGAGATCATGTTCGATGGCCCAGCGGTACGCCGCCTTCTGATTCCCGCCATACCCCAGGTTCTGGGGGCGCCGGATGACGGTGAGCGGTAGGTCGGTCTGCTTCTGGTACTCCATCCCCACCACGTACGTGCAGTCGCTGCTGGCGTCGTCACAAACGACCACCTCGGCCACGCGCTCGCGAAAACTCTTGGGAAGTCTGTCCAGGACGGTGTGCAGTGTCGATGCCGCGTTGAACGCGACTACCACCACACCGATCCGTTCGGTGCGCTCACGGTCACCCGCCATCGGCCCTCACCCCCGTGCCCGGCCGGCGCCATGCCCGACCCCGACTCATCAACGTCTTCCGCCCCCGGACGAACCGGTACGGCTCCCAACGCTGTCCCAGACCACCTACCGTGAGCTTTCGGCCACGGCCCTTCTCAATGATTGCCGCCCGATAATGGCTTGTCACCATCAATTCTGACTAAGCGTCCCGGGGCGGCTAGCCCACAACAAGATTAGCCCGCCCAACAGGACTTTGTGGGCGGGGCGTCGATTTCGGCCGTTGGCGCCGCCGCCGGTGTCCCAGGCTTGGAAGTGCGATGACCGGGGCCGTGCCGGCCCTGGCGAGGACAGCAATGATCACCGAATCGGAGGGTGCGCCGCCGTACAATCCGGCTGTGCCGACGCCGACCGGAAGTACCGAGAGCCGGGTGACACGCACCGGCCCCCCCGTCCTCCTGCACCGTCGCCTGTCGGGGGTGGCGGCCGCCGCCCTGGCTCTGACCGTTTTGGGGCTCAGCGGGTGTTCCGTTGTGAAGACGGTCGAGAAGGTCAAGAACGACGTGGAGGGGAACAAGGCGACGATCGACGCCTTCACGGGCAAGATCCAGTCCGGTGAGGCGACCACGTTCCAGGCGACGTACGTCACGACCGGGAGCGCGCCGGCCACGATCGTGTACGCCGTCCGACCACCGACCGGTCTCGCCTTCACCGATAGCCCGTCGGGTGCCGGGAGCACCGGTGTCGATGTCGTCGTGAACTCGTCGGGCGAGTATTCGTGCACGCCGCCCCCCGGATCGACGTCGACGTGGCAGTGTGAGAAGTTGGGGGCCGCCAGCGCCGCGGCGCAGAACAAGGTCTTCGATCTCTATACCCCGTCGCACTGGGTGGCGTTCCTCAAGGACTTCTCGCTGGCCGCCGGGATCGCTGGTGACAAGGTCACGTCGTCGTCCATGACGGTGAACGGATTCCCCATGCAGTGCGTCGATTTCAACGCACCGGGGGTGCCGGGGACGAGCACGATCTGCACCACGGCCCAGGGCATCCTGGGGTACGTCAAGGTCGCCTCGGACTCGACCAGTTTCGAGATCAAGAATTACTCGGGGTCGCCGCCCGCATCGTTGTTCCAGCTGCCCCCGGGGGCCAAGGTGACGACGCCGCAGGCGCCGACTCCGCAGGGCGGAACTGGCTGAGCGGATCCGAGACGGACCCGCTCAGGGCTTCACCTTGATCTTGGCCGAGCCGTTGCTGGTCAACCACTGGCTACTGGTGGGGAAAACCGCCTTGACGGTCTGATTCCCCGTGGCCGAGGGCACGTAGTTCACCGAGCAGGTGCCGGCGTGGAGCGTGCAGGCGGGGCCGCCGGTGAAGGTGCCCGAACCCGAGCTGCTCCATGTGACCGTTCCCGCCGGCGTGTCGGAGGGAAGGGTCGAGTCGCTGACCGTCGCCGTGCACACGGTGGTCGCCCCTTCGTTGACCGTCGCCGGTGTGCAGTTGACCTTGGTGGTGGTCTTGTCCTGCGTGGTCACCACCGGCGAGGGGGCCGACTTGCCGTCGGCGTTGACGGCGAGGACCACGAAGTAGTACTTGGCCGTCTTGCTGAGCTTCTTGATGGTGACCGAGGTGGCCGTGGGACCGTTGGCTGTGGCCTTCGGGGTGCCGGAGGTCGACGGCGGATTGGTGGTCGACTCGTAGACGTCGTAGGCGGTGATGGGCAAACCACCGTTGGTGGCTGGGTCCACCCAGTTGACGGTGATGTTCTTGCCCGACCGGACGAGCGACGGCGAGGTCGGGGCGCCGGGGACCGTGGTGGGCGTGGCGTTCACCACCGGTGACGATGCCGCCGACTGCCCGTCGCCGTTGACGGCCGTGACCACGAAGAAGTACTCGGCGTTGGTGAGCCCGGTGACCGGGGCCGAGGTGGCCGTGGCCCCGCTGGCCGTGGCGCTCGGGGGACCGGAGGTCGACGGCGGGTTGGTGGTCGAGGCGTAGACGTCGTAGCCGGTGACGGGCGAGCCGCCGTTGGAGGCTGGGTCCGTCCACGAAACGGTGGCCGAGGCGTTGCCGGCCGCCGCCGACGGCGAGGTCGGGGCGGGCGGGACCGATCCGGGGACGGCGGTCCAGACGAATCCATTGGGGTCGCTCCCGTTGGCCGTGAAGGTGACCTGGGTGTTCCAGTAGTCGGTGACGACCCCGCTCGAGTTGGCGCAGGCGATGCCCGCCTCCCAGACGGCGCTGCTCCCGCCGTCGAGCTCGGGTGCGGTCTCGCCGATGTTGAGCAGGTCCGCCCATTCGAAGTCGGTGGGGATGTCGATGACCTGGCCCGAGGTCGGGGCGGTGTTGGCCTGTCCGTAGTAGCCGTCCTCGTCGATCAGGCCCAGACCTTCAGAGGGTGACCCGGTCGAGAAGCTGTCGGAGGTGACGGATGTGCCTTGCGGGAGGAGGTAGCTGAAGACGTGGTACCCGCCGGAGGCCGTGTCTCCCGAGCAGTCGGACTGGGAAGGCAGGACGACGGTGAAGACCGTCTTCGACCCTCCCGAGCTCAATGCGGCGTTGGTGGCCGGATTGGTGAGGGTGGCCACCCCGTTCAGGGTCGAGGCCGATGCCACCGTCGACGAGGCCAGGGAGGCTGCCACCGAACCCATCCCCACGAGGACGGCTGCCGCCGCCAGGGCTCTCTTGGTGCGGTTCCGACGTCCCAGGCGCATGTCCCTGCCCCCCTCCGAGGGCGACGCCATCGCCGATCCCTCTTTCTATAGTTTTCCGATTGACTTACTAGTATATAGGAGGATGCCGTGCAGATCCAGTGCCGAGTGGCGAGTGGCGAGTGGCGAGTGGCGGGGGCAGGGGCAGGTGCGAGAGAGAGTCAGCGACGGCGTGTGGCCAGAACGTCGGGATTGACGACGTTGACGGGGGTGCCCGCCGCGTAGGCGTTGATCTGGTCGAAGATGTCGGAGAACTGGAGCTGCCATTCCTCACGGGTGACATAGCCGATGTGGGGCGTGCAGACGACGTTGGCCATGGTGAGCAGCGGGTGGTCGGTGTCGTGGAGAGGCTCGTCCTCGAAGACGTCGACGGCGGCCAGGCCGGGACGTCCGGTGCGCAGGGCGTCGACCAGTGCGTTCGGGGCGATCAAGGCGGCCCGGCTGGTGTTCACGAGGAGGGCGGTGGGCTTCATGAGGGCCAGATCGTCCGCGGTGACGATGCCCCGGGTGGCCTCGACCAAGCGCAGGTGGAGGGAGATGACGTCGGCCGAGGAGAAGAAGGCCTCCTTGCTGTCGGCGGCGGCGTGACCGTCGGCGCGCGCCTCGGCCAACGACGGGGGGCGGGCCCAGACGAGGACGGGCATCTCGAAGGCGCGGCCGTAAGCGGCCACGACCTTGCCGATGCGGCCGTAACCGTAGATACCGAGGGTCTTGCCCGACAGGGAGCCGCCGACGCCCATCTGCCAGGCGCCCGCCTTGAGCGAGGCCACCTGCTGGGGGATCTGGCGGACGGCCGCCAGCACCAGGCCCCAGGTCAGTTCGGCGGTGGCGACCGAGGGAGACCCGGCGTGGAGGTCAGAGGAGACGACGATCCCCAGCCGGGTGCAGGTGTCGACGTCGATGTGCGGGTAGACGCTGCGCTGGCTGATCAGGCGGAGGGCGGGCAGTTGCTCGAGCAGAGGGGTGCGGATCTCCGTCCGCTCGCGGATCAGGACCAGGGCCTCCGTGTCGCGCAGGCGGACGGCCAGGGCGTCGGTGTCCGGGAGATGGTCGTTCCAGACCATGACGTCGTGGGCGGCCAGCTTCTCGAAGCAGGCCAGGGTGCGGAGGGTGTCGAAGTAGTCGTCGAGGATGGTGACCTTCACCCGTCGGGGCCCAGCTGTTCGACCTCGAGAAGGGTGAAGGCGTCGATGACGGCCCGGAGGACCTGGCGGGCGGTGCGGGGGTCGAGCCCGCCGTCGGCGGCGACGTCACCGATGTCCTGGAGCATCTGCTCCTCGCGGGGCCGGTCGACGACCCGCATCCCGTGGGCGCGTTTGTAGCGGATGACCTCGGCGATGAGAGAGGCCCGTTCGGTGAGGACGTCGACGAGGCGCCGGTCGAGCAGGTCGAGTCGGTCCCGGATGGCCTCCAGGTCCGGTGGCGCGCCGTCGGTCACGGCGTTCATCATGGCCCGCCCGGGGGGAAACGGGCGGAGCCGGCTCAAGCTCCGACGTCGCTCTGTCGAAGGAACGGGGAACGCGAGGACCCGCCGCGCCACGACCTCCGCCCGGATGCGGAGGTCGTGGCGCGTCAGACCTTGGCCGTGTCGGCCAGGCGGTCCACCACCTCGACGTACTCCTCGACGAGCTCGTAGATGACGTCGCGGGCCTTGCGGACCTTGGTGGCCCGGCCGATGATCTGGCCGCAGGGGTTGAAGGCGACGTCCTTCGACTGGGCCGGGAACCGGTGGCCCGAGCCGACGGCGTCGATGGCCACCATCATCTGGAGGGGCATGGGGAGAGGGTCGGGGGTGTCGGCGCGGCCCCAGGCCTCGGTCCAGTCGTTCTTGAGCATCCGGCAGGGCTTGCCGGTGTAGGACTTCGACCGGACGGTGTCGGACGACTTGGCCTCGAGGAGGGACTTCATCTGTCCCGGGGGTGTCTCGGCCTCCTCCACCGTGAGCCAGAGCGTCCCGGTCCAGACCCCCTGGGCGCCCATGGCCAGGGCGGCGACGATCTGGCGTCCCGTGCCCACCCCGCCGGCGGCCAGGACGGGCAGGGGGTGGACGGCGTCGATGACCTCGGGCCAGAGGACCAGGGATCCGATCTCGCCGGTGTGACCGCCGCCCTCGGTGCCCTGGCAGACGATGAAGTCGAGACCGGCCTCCTTGTGGTGCAGCGCGTGCTTGACCGAGCCGGCCAGGGCGCCGATGAGTCGCCCCGACGCCTGGACCTCGGCGATGACGTCGGACGGGGGAGTGCCGAGGGCGTTGGCGATGAGGCGGACCTTGTCGTGGCGCAGGGCGGCGGCGAGGAGAGGCTTGCCGGTGGCCTCCGTCCATCCCATCATCCCCGAGCGGCGCTGGTCGGCAGGGGTCTCGGGGATGCCGTGCTCCTCGAGGATGCGGCGGGCGAAGCGGCGGTGGTCGTCGGGGACCATGGAGGTGAGCTGGGCCTCGAGCTTCACCGGGTCGAGCTCGCCCATGCCCTCGTACTTGCCGGGGATGACGATGTCGACGCCGTAGGAGGTGTCGGGGCAGTGCTCGTCCAGCCAGGTGAGCTCGATCTCGAGCTCCTCGGGCGAGAAGCCGATGGCGCCGAGGACGCCGAAGCCGCCGGCGTTCGACACCGCCGCCACCACGTCGCGGCAGTGGGTGAAGGCGAAGATGGGGAACTCGATGCCGAGGCGGTCGGCGATCTCGGTGCGCACGTCTGTCTCCTGTCTGTGTTTTCGGTGTGAATCTGTGTTTTCGGTCTGAAGATGGCGGGTGGGTGGAGAGGTGGGTGGTTACGTCGGTGAGTGGACCTCGACGTTGAGGACGCGGCCCAGGGCGGCGGTGACACCGTCGACGTCCATGGCGCCGGGGTCGATGCGGTGTTGCATCTCGAGTCCCACCACCAGGGCGCGGAAGACGGTGGCCAGGGTGTCGGGGGAGGCGACGGGTCCGATGATGCCGTCGGCGATCCAGGCCGCGAAACCGCGGGCCATGCGGGCGTGCGCCTCGGTGGCCCGGACCCGCAGGGCGGCGGCCACTTCGGGGTCGCGGGCGGCGCGGAGCCAGAGCTCCTGCTCGAGGAGGAGGAGACGGCGGGTCTCCTCGGACGGGTGGGCGATCAGGTTGGCCGCCACCGCCCGGAGCCGGTCACCGACGTCCGCAGCCAGTTCGAACTCGGCGGCGATGACGGTGACGAGGGACTGCTCCCATTCGTCGAGGAGTGCCAGGAGCATCCCCTGCTTGGAGCCGAAGTGGTCGTAGACGGCTCCCGAGGTCCGCCCCGCCGCCTGGGCCACGACGTCGACCGAGACGGCGTCGATCCCGTGCTGGGCGAAGAGCTGGGCGGCGGCCGAGAGGAGGCGGTCGCGCGTGTCGGCCCTGCGTTCCTGCTGGGTCCTGGCCATCCCACCTCCGTCGGCGCCACCGGGCCACCGATCCCCCCCAGGGTCGCCGGCCATTTGCATAGGGAATCCTATGTAGATAGTGGCGCCTCTGCAACGGCGGGCCGGAGCCGGCGACGGGAGCCGGGGGGCCGGACCGGGGTGTCGGCCCCGGGAGCGGCCTGCGCCGTACGGTGACGGGTGACGGGTGACGGCGACGGCGACGGCGACGGCGACGGCGACGGATAGAGACGGATAGAGAGGTGGCCCATGGCCCTGCACACCCACGACCCGGCCGGGACCGACGACGACCTGATCAGCATCAGGCCGCAGTTCTGCCAGTCCGGCCTGGTGGGCGAGGTTCCGCGGTTGAGGCTCCCCGACAAGGGCATGCCGCCGCGGATCGCCTACCAGGTCGTCCACGACGAGCTCCTCCTCGACGGCGCCGCCCGGCTCAACCTGGCCACGTTCGTGACGACGTGGATGGAGCCGGAGGCCGAGCTCCTGTTCGCCGAGTGCTCGGCCAAGAACATGATCGACAAGGACGAGTACCCGCAGACGGCCGAGCTCGAGCGGCGGTGCGTCAACATGATCGCCCACCTGTGGCACGCACCGGAGGACGGGGAGGCGACGGGGTGTTCCACCACGGGCTCGAGCGAGGCCTGCATGCTGGCCGGCCTGGCCCTTCTGCACCGCTGGAGGACGCGGGCGGGCCACCGGGGAGGCGACGGGGTCCGTCCCAATCTGGTGCTGGGCGCCAACGCCCAGGTGTGTTGGGAGAAGTTCTGCCAGTACTTCGACGTGGAGGCGCGCCTCGTTCCCGTGAGCGCCGCCACCCCGTACCTGACGGCCGAGACGGCCGTGGCCCACTGCGACGAGGCCACCATCGGGGTCGTCGCCATCCTCGGATCGACTTACGACGGGAGCTACGAACCGGTGGAGGAGATCGCCGCCGCCCTCGACGAACTGGCGGCGGCCAAGGGCCTCGACATCCCCGTCCACGTCGACGCCGCCTCGGGGGGATTCATCGCCCCGTTCCTCGATCCCGAGCTCAGGTGGGACTTCCGCCTGGCGCGGGTGCAGTCGATCAACGCCTCGGGACACAAGTTCGGGCTGGTCTATCCGGGGGTGGGGTGGGCGCTGTGGCGTGACGCCTCGGCCCTGCCGGACGAGCTGGTCTTCAAGGTCGACTACCTCGGGGGCGAGATGCCCACGTTCACGTTGAACTTCTCGCGGCCGGGGGCGCAGGTGGTGGGCCAGTACTACAACTTCCTGCGGCTCGGGACCGAGGGCTACCGCGACGTGCAGGCGACCGGGCGGAGGACGGCGACATGGTTGGCCGACGCCATCGGGGAGCTCGGTCCCTTCAGCTTGCTGTCGCGTGGCGCCGATATCCCGGCCTTCGCCTTCCGGCTCACCGACCCGGGCGGGTACAACGTCTACGACCTCTCCGACGAGCTGCGGACGCGCGGCTGGATCGTCCCCGCGTACACGATGCCCCCGGCCATCGAGGACACGGCGGTGCTCCGCGTGGTGGTGCGCAACGGATTCAGCCAGGATCTGGCCGTGCTGTTCCTCTCCGACCTGGGCGCCGCCGTGGACCGGTTGGGCCGGCGCCGGGGCGGGTCCTCCGACGAGGCGCGGACGGCCTTCCACCACTGACCAGACCGGCATCCACGACGCCGGGTTCGCCGGCGGGCGGGCGTGCGATACTGCGCCCGTCAGGCCCGGCGTGGCGCAGGAGCCGCGCCCCGGCAGATCGGAGCCGCCGTGTTCAGGACGTCCCCCGTCGTCGCCGAGGACGAGTGGCATCTCGACCTCGAGGTCGAGGACCACGTGGCCGTGCTGACCCTCAACAACCCCGAGAAGCTGAACGCGTGGAGCTGGGAGTCGACCCGTCAGCTGGGGGCGCGGGCCGACCAGATCCGCTTCGACGAGCGGGTGCGGGCCGTGGTCCTGCGCGGGGAGGGCCGAGCCTTCTGTGCCGGGATCGACCTGGGGATGCCCGAGGACCGGGTCACCGGTCGGTCGCCGGCCGAGAAGGCGCGCAATTACTACGAGGGGATCCGCTGGGCCCACGAGCGGTTCAAGGTCTTCGCCGAGCTCCCGCAACCGGTGGTGGCCGCCGTCCAGGGGTACTGCCTCGGCTTCGGCTTCGAGCTGGTGCTGATGGCCGACATCCGGATCGCCGCCGAGGACGCCGTCTTCGCCTTGCCCGAAGCCCAGGTGGGGGTGAGCATCGACGCCGGCGGCGACCTGCGGCTGGCCCACGAGGTGGGGGCCGGCTGGGCCAAGCTCCTGGCCTTCACGGGGCGACGGATCGACGCCCGGACGGCCGAGCGGATCGGGATCGTGCAGGAGGTCACGTCCACCGAGGACCTCACCCCGACGGCGATGGCCGTGGCCCGCGAGATCGCCGCCAACGCACCGCTGGCCGTGCAGAGCATCAAGCGGACGGTCGACTCGTTCGTCTACCGGGGGATGACCGAGGCCATGCGGTTCGCCGCCATGAGCGCGTCGATCGAGTTCGTCTCCGACGACATGCCCGCCGGCTATGCGGCGAAGGCGGCCAAGAAGTCGATCGTCTTCGAGGGGAAGTAGGAGGTGGCGCTGCCCGAACCGCCACCGGCGGGGACGCCGATGCTCCCGGTGGGGACCTTCGACGGCACCACCGTGATCGTCACCGGGGGCGGGACGGGCCTGGGCAAGGCCATCGCCGTCGAGTTCGCCCGGTTGGGGGCGTCGGTGGGGATCGTGTCGCGGCGCCCGGAGCACCGTGAGGCCGGGGTGGCCGCCGTCGAGGCGGTCGGCGGCCGGGCCGCTTCGGTGGGGGCCGACATCCGCGACGCCGCCCAGGTGGCCGGCGCCTTCGACGCCGTCGAAGACGCTCTGGGACCGGTCCGGGTGCTCGTGAACAACGCGGCGGCCAACTTCCCGGTGCCGGCCGAGGACCTCTCGCCCAACGGCTGGCGGGCGGTGACCCAGATCGTGCTCGACGGCACCTTCTTCTGCTCCCAGGAGCTGTTCCGTCGCTGCGCGGCGGCGGGGGAGCCGGGGGCCGTGTGCAACATCCTGGCCACCCAGTCCTTCACCGGGGGACCGGGGATGGCCCACACCGCTGCCGCCAAGGCGGGCGTGGGCAACCTCACGAAGACCCTGGCCGTCGAGTGGGCGCCGGGGGGTGTCCGGGTGAACGCCCTGGCGCCGGGGCTGTTCCCCCACGAGGACATGCGGGCCGACCTCCAGGCCCTGCGGACCGAGGGCGAGGACGTCGACGCCCGGCGCTCCCCGGCCGGGCGGCTCGGTCGGCTGCACGAGTTGGGCTGGGCCGTGACCTGGCTGTGCTCACCGTTCGCCGCCTTCGTCACCGGGCACACCCTGGTGGTCGACGGGGCCAACTGGCTGCGCCGGGACTTCGTGATGCCCGAATTCGTCTCCGTGCGCGAGCAGATCGGGGGAGTGCTGGGCGAACGTGGCGGATGACGGGGTCCGGTGGAGGAGCCCGGGCGTCACGGGCCCGTCGGTGGCTTGGGTTCGGGTCCGGCGGCGCCGATAACGCGCAGATGACGACGGCCCGCACCGAGGGGGGCATCGACGCCCTCCGGGTGCGCAGCTTCCTCGGCCTGTCTCTGGGCCTGGTGGGGCCCCGGGCCAACCTGGCCGTGTCGGGCGTCCTTCTCACCCTGCTCGTGTCGTCGCGGGTGTCGAGCGCGGTGGCCATCACCTTCGCCCTGACCGCCAACCGGTTCGTCGGGTGGATCGCCTACCCCCTCCTGGGCCGGGCCAGCGACCGGACGCGCAGTGTCGCCGGTCGTCGGGCCCCCTACATGGCGGCCGGGCTCTTCCTCATGGGCGGGTGCACGTGGGCGTACACGCTCGTATCGGGGTTCTGGTTCCTGGTGCTGTTGATCGTGGTGGTGAAGACGGCCAGCGTCGTGTTCGGCCTGACCAACGTGGCCGTGATCCCCGAGACCTTCGGGAAGAGCCGGACCATCAAGGCCACGGTCGTGATCGGCATCCTGGGCGCGCTGGTCAGCCTCGTCATCAAGGGGACGGTCGTGGCCACCTGGAAGGCCAACGACCCGGCCACCTGGAACCTGCCGTTTCGGGAGGCCGGCGCGCTGATGATGATCGTGGCCGTGGTCGTCCTGGCGCTCGTGCGCGAGTCACCGGCGGCGCGCCAGGTGGCCGACGCCGAGCGTGGGGCCCCGGCGCGGTCGTGGCGGACCGAGGCGGCCGAGATCATGGCCGGACCGAACGCCAGGGTCCTCGTGTCCGGCATCCTCGTCTTCTGGGCCGGCTTGAGCGCCACCGGGTACCTGGCCATCGTCTACTTCGAGAAGGTCCAGCACGCCGGGGCCAACGTCCAGACGGTGGCCGGGTACATCAGCGGCGTCCCCGTGGTCATGTTCGGTCTGGGCATGGGCTACCTGCTCAGTCGGCACCTGACGCGCAAGCAGGTGGCCGTTCTCGCCCCGGCGGCGGGGACGGTGGTGTCCCTCGTGCAATTCACCACCACCCACATCTGGCAGACCGTGGTCCTGGCCTTCGTCGGCGCTCCTCTGTTCACCGCCTTCGCCATCTCTCTCGCCCCCATGCTCCTGCAGCTGCTGCCGCGGTCGGGCGGGATGGGCGAACTGCTGGGCAAGCTGGTGGCCCCCTTCAGCCTGTTCGCCGTGGCCTTCTCCTTCCTGGCCGCCTGGGCCGTCGACGTCACCGGCGACTACCGGGTCATCTGGTTGTTCCCCGCCGCGGCCGGTGTGGTGCAGGCCATGGTGATGTGCTGGTTGCGGGTGCCCCCGGGACACGAACGGGCCGAGCTCCAGGGCCTGTTCGAGCGGATGAGCGAATCGATCCTGACGCAGGTCACCGGGCGGGACCGGTCGCTTCTGGGAGGGGTGGTGACAGCCGACGACGCCGATGCGGCGTCGCTGTTCGACATGGCCCGCAACATCCTCGGGAACCCGTACGACGACGGATCCGAGACCGGTGGCGGCCGGTCCGACGACGGCCGGTCGGACGACGGTGGGTCGGACGACGGTCCGGAGGCCGGGGGGCCGGGAACCGGAGGTCCCTCTCCCGTCGGTTGAGGGGTCCGTCCGGTGGAGGGGCCGGTGGCGCCCGGCCGGACGGAGCGTCCCGGGCCTAGCATTGGATCATCCGCGCACGCGTTCGCGTGGGCTGGTTCGAGCCGGGAACAGAAGCCGGGAACACGAGGAGGCGTCATGGAGGTCCGGGACAAGCTCTACATCGACGGTGCGTGGGTGCCCTCGACGGGCAAGGGCAAGCTCGAGGTCATCAACTCGACCACCGAGGAGGTCATGGGGACCGTCCCCGAGGGGACGCCCGAGGACGTGGACAAGGCCGCCAAGGCCGCCGCCGCCGCCTTTCCGGGCTGGTCGGCGACATCGGCCGACGAGCGGGGCAAGATCCTGGCCCGGGTCCAAGAAGGGCTGTCGGCCCGGACCGAGGAGATCGCCACCCTCATCGCCAAAGAGGTGGGGATGCCCTTCACCTTGTCCAACCTCATCCAGGTGGGCCTTCCCGTGATGAGCTTCGCCACCGCCGCCCAGTTGGCCACCGAGTTCGTCTTCGAGGAGCCGATGGGTTCGTCGCTGATCGTGCGCGAGCCGGTGGGCGTGGTGGGCGCCATCACGCCGTGGAACTATCCGCTGCACCAGATCGCCGCCAAGGTGGCCCCGGCGTTGGCCGTGGGGTGCACGGTCGTCCTGAAGCCGAGCGAGGTGGCTCCGCTGAACGCCTTCATCCTGGCCGAGATCCTCGACGAGGTCGGACTCCCGCCTGGGGTGTTCAACCTGGTGACCGGCGTCGGGCCGGTGGTGGGGGAGGCCATCGCCTCGCACCCGCTCGTCGACATGGTGTCGTTCACCGGATCCACCCGGGCGGGCAAGCGGGTGATGCAGCTGGCGGCCGAGAGCGTGAAGCGGGTGGCGCTCGAGCTCGGTGGAAAATCCCCCAACGTCATCCTGGAGGACGCCGATCTCGAGGCCGCCGTCCCTGCCGGCGTGGCCGCCGCCTACATGAATTCGGGACAGACGTGCTCGGCGCTCACCCGGATGATCGTCCCGCGCTCGCGGCTGGCCGAGGTGGAGGACCTGGCCGTGAAGACGGCGGAGACGTACACGACGGGGGATCCTTTCGACGCCTCCACCCGGCTCGGCCCCCTCGTGTCGGCCACGCAGCGCGAGCGCGTGCGGGGCTACATCCACAAGGGGGTCTCCGAGGGCGCCAGGCTCCTCACCGGCGGGCCCGAGTCGCCCGACGGTCTCGACGCCGGGTTCTTCGTCCGTCCCACCGTCTTCTCCGACGTGACAACGGACATGACCATCGCCCAGGAAGAGATCTTCGGGCCGGTGCTGTCGATCATGCCCTACGACACCGAGGAAGAGGCGGTGAGGATCGCCAACGACACCGTCTACGGCCTGGCCGGAGGGGTGTGGGCGGGGGACAAGGAGCACGCCGAGCGCGTGGCCCGTCAGGTGCGCGCCGGCCAGGTCGAAGTCAACGGCGGCGGCTTCAACGCCACGGCGCCGTTCGGCGGCTACAAGCAGTCGGGGATCGGCCGCGAGCTCGGCCGGTTCGGACTGGAGGAGTTCCTCGAGATCAAGTCCCTGCAACGCTGACGGCCCCCACCGGCTGGACGACGCCGGCCGGGCAGTCGGGCTCTTCGCTGGACAAGCGACCGGTTGCGATATATCGTAACCGGTCAGAACATGTCGAATCGATCCACAGGGATCGACGACGGGAGGTCCAGGAGGATCCGTGCACCGAGACAGGACGAACGAAAGACAGATGCGGAGCCCGAGGCGCCGCGAGATCGGCCACGACCTGCTGGCCGAGCGGGCCGCCGAATGGGGTGGCGGAGCATGGCGCGGCGGTCACCGGCGCATGCGGCGCGGCGACATCCGCACGGCGTTGCTGGTGGCGCTGGGCGACGGGCCCGGCCACGGCTACGAGCTGATCAACCGGCTCGAGGAGAAGAGCGGGGGCACATGGCGCCCGAGCCCGGGATCGGTCTACCCGACCCTGCAGCTCTTCGAGGACGAGGGACTGGTGAAGGCCGAGGAGCGGGACGGCAAGCGGGTCTTCGCCCTCACCGACGCCGGCCGGACGGCGGCCGCCGAGCGCGTCGAGCGTCACGGGGCCACTCCGTGGGAGACCGAACCCGAGGGGGCCACGCCGAACCGGGCCCTGCGCAAGGCGGCCGCCCAGTTGTTCGCGGCGGCCAAGCAGGTGGCACAGACTGCCGACACGGCGCAGATCGAGCGGGCCGCCACGGCCATCCGCGCCGCCAGCAAGGAGCTCTACCAGATCCTCTCCGAGGACTGAACCCCCCCCGCTACGCCCCCATGGCATGGACGCCGCCGTCCACGTGCACCATCTCGCCCGTGGTGGCGGGGAACCAGTCCGAGAGCAGGGCCACGCAGGCCCGGGCCACCGGCTCGGCGTCGGTGACGTCCCAGCCGAGCGGGGCCCGTTCAGCCCAGGTGGCCTCGAAGGCGGCGAAGCTCGGGATGGACTTGGCCGCCATCGTCCGCACCGGGCCCGCCGCCACCAGGTTGACCCTGACGCCGTCGGGCCCGAGGTCGCGAGCCAGATAGCGCGACAGCGACTCGAGCGCCGCCTTGGCCACGCCCATCCAGTCGTAGGCGGGCCAGGCCACGCGGGCGTCGAAGTCGAGGCTCACCACCGACGATCGGCCGGCGGCGGCCAGCAGCGGCCGGAGGGCGCCGACGAGAGCCTTCAACGAGTAGGCGGAGATCTCCAGGGCGACGGCGACGTCGTCCCACCCGGCGCGCAGGATGTCGCCCCCCAGGCAGTCCGGGGGGGCGAAGCCGATGGCGTGGAGCAGACCGTCGAGCCGTCCCCACCGCTCGCCCAGATCGGCCGCCGCCGCGTCGAGCTGATCGGTGCGGGTGACGTCGATCTCGAGCACGTCGACCGGACGGGGAAGCTTGCGGGCCACGCGCCGGGTGAGCGACAGGCCCCGGCCGGCGCCGGACAGGACGATCTCGGCCCCTTCCTCCTGGGCCAGCCGCGCCACGGCGAAGGCGAGAGAGGCGTCGGTCAGGACGCCGGTGATCAAGATCCGCTTGCCGTCGAGGAGTCCCACGGCACCGGACCCTATCCGCGGGTGCCCGGAGGACCCGGAGGAGAGGGAGGTTCCCGGGCGCTGTGTGCAAAGGTTGTCACCGTGCGCGTCGGGATCCTCGGAGGTACCGGCCCCCTCGGTCGGGGTCTGGCGTTGCGGCTGGCCGCAACCGGAACATCGGTGACGATCGGGTCGCGCCAGGCCGAGCGCGCCGCGTCGGCGGCGGCCGAGATCCGTGAGGCGTGGCCGGATCACGTCCTGGCCATCGACGGCACCGGCAACGCCGACGCCGCCGAAGGCGATGTCATCGTCATGGCCACGCCCTGGGAGGCGGCCGTGCCGACCGTGCGCGAGATAGAGGAGCGCTTGCGGGGCAAGGTCGTGATCTCGGTGGCCAACGCCCTCGTCCGCGAGGGCGGCGACATGCTGGCCCTCATCCCCCCGCGCGGGTCGGTGGCGGCGTCGGTGCAGGCCAGTCTGCCCGATGCCCTGGTGGCNGCGGCCGGCCACCATCTTCCCGCTCCGGTGCTCGGGGATCTGGGGCGGACCCTGGTGGCCGACGTGCTCGTCTGCTCCGACCATCGTCGGGCCACCGAGACGGCCATGGCCCTCATGGGACAGATCCCCGGGGTGCGTCCCCTCGACGCCGGCGGCCTGGCCCAGGCGGCGACCATCGAGGCCTTCACGGCCGTGCTCGTGGGCCTGAACATCCGGTACAAGGCGCACAGCACGCTCGGGCTGTGGGGACTGGACGGCAACGGCCGCGTGCCGCCCCGGACGGCGGTGCCCTCGCCGTGATGCGTCTCTACGACACGGCCCGCCGCCGCGTCGTCGCCTTCGAGCCGGGGCCCGTCGTGACCATGTACTCGTGCGGGATCACGCCCTACGACAGCGCCCACATGGGTCATGTGCAGGTGTACCTGACCTTCGATCTCCTCCAGCGCCGGCTGCGCGACGCCGGGCACGAGACGAGGCTGGTGCGCAACGTCACCGACGTCGACGACGACATCCTGCGCCGGGCCCGTGAGCTGGGTGTGCACTATCTCGACCTGGCCGCCGAGGAGATGGCCCGTTTCGACTCCGCCATGCTGAACATCGGGCTCCTCCCCGTCTACCGCGAGCCCCGGGCCACCTCGGCCATCCCCGACATCCTCTCCCTGGTGGGCGCCGTCCTGGACGCCGGGCACGCCTATCAATCCGGTGGGGCGGTGTACTTCGACGTGTCCTCGTTCGCCGCCTTCGGGCAGGTGAGCCACCTGTCGCGTGCCGAGATGCTCGGGCTGGCCGCCGAGCGCGGCGGCAAGCCCGACGATCCGAACAAGCGCGATCCACTCGACTTCGTGCTGTGGCAGCCCTCGGCTCCCGATGAACCGGCGTGGCAGTCGCGATGGGGTCCGGGCCGCCCGGGATGGCACATCGAATGCTCCGCCCTGGCCATGCGCGAGCTGGGAGACACCATCGACCTGCACGGGGGTGGGCGCGACCTGATCTTCCCCCACCACGAATGCGAGTCGGCGCAGTCGGAGTCGGTGACGGGCAAGACCTTCTGCCGACACTGGTTCCACGTCGGCATGGTCGGCCTCGGGGGGACCAAGATGTCGAAGTCTCTCGGCAACCTCGTCTTCGTGGGGGACCTGCTGAAGGAGTGGGAGCCCATGGCCGTCCGCCTGGCTCTGCTCGAGCACCACTACCGGACCGACTGGGACTGGGAGGAGGCGGGACTGGTCCGCGCCGCCGAACGCCTCGAACGGTGGCGTGCCGCCGGCGACGGTGCCGGCGGAGTGGAGGTGGTGAGGCGCCGTCTCGACGACGACCTCGACGCCCCCGGTGCGCTGGTGGCACTCGACGAGGCGGCCGCCGGCGGTGGCGGCGTGTCGCAGGGGGCCGGCCTTCTGGGCGTTACCCTGTGACCTCCGACTGATCGCCGAGGTGTGCGCCCGGCGCCACGACCACCAGGGGACTCCACGATGCCAGGCGTAGTCACGGTCCGACTCCCCGACGGCTCCACCAAGGAACTGCCGGCCGGAGCCACGGCGCGCGATCTGGCGGCGGCCATCGGCAAGCGGTTGGCCGCCGCCGCCGTGGCTGCCACCGTGGGTGGCGTGGGCGTCGACCTGGACACCGTCCTGACCGATGGGTCCGAGGTGGCGGTGGTGACGATGGACAGTGACGCCGGGCGCGTCGTTCTGCGTCACTCGACGGCCCACGTGCTCGCCCAGGCCGTCCTCGATCTGTGGCCGGGCGCCCAGTACGCCATCGGTCCTGCCATCGCCGACGGCTTCTACTACGACTTCGCCCTTCCCGGTGGGGCCACCTTCAGTGATGACGACCTCGAGCGGATCGCCACACGGATGCGGGCCATCGTGGCCGAGGACCAGGCCTTCGTGCGCCAGGAGCACTCGATCGACGAGGGCCTGGCGCTGTTCGCCGACCAACCGTTCAAGCGCGAGATCATCACCGGGGTGGGCGACGACGCCGCCCTGGAACAGGAGGCGTCGGGCGACATCGCTCCGGGAGCGGCCGTCGTGACCACGTACCGGAACACGGAGAGCTTCGTCGACCTGTGCCGGGGACCCCACGTCTCGTCCACGGGCAGACTCGGGCACTTCGCCCTCCTGCGGGTGGCCGGCGCCTACTGGCGCGGCGACGAGAAGCGGGGACAGCTCCAGCGGATCTACGGCACGGCCTGGGAGTCCGACCGGGCGCTGGCCGACCATCTGCACCGGCTCGAGGAGGCCGAGCGCCGCGACCACCGCCGTCTCGGGACCGATCTCGATCTCTTTTCCTTTCCCCCCGAGATCGGTTCGGGCCTGGCCGTCTTCCATCCCAAGGGGGCGACCATCCGCCGGTTGATGGAGGACTACTCGCGCCGGCGCCACGAGGAGGGGGGCTACCAGTTCGTCTACTCACCGCACATCACGAAGTCGGAGCTGTTCGAGATCTCGGGCCATCTGCAGTCGTTCGCCGACGGCATGTTCCCGCCCATGGAGCTCGACGAAGGTCAGCGTTACTACCTGAAGCCGATGAACTGTCCGTTCCACATCCTCATCTTCCGCAGCCGGCAACGCTCCTACCGGGAGCTGCCGATGCGGTTGTTCGAGTTCGGGACCGTGTACCGCTACGAGAAGTCCGGTGTCGTCCACGGCCTGACGCGGGTGCGGGGCCTCACCATGGACGATTCCCACATCTTCTGCACCCGCGAGCAGATGACAGAGGAGCTCGACTCGCTGCTCACCTTCGTGCTCGACGTGTTACGGGACTTCGGGCTCGATGACTTCTACCTGGAGCTCTCCACCAGACCCGAAGGGAAGGCCATCGGGAGCGACGAGGACTGGCACGACGCCACCGAGGCGCTGCGGGCGGCGGCGTCGGGAAAAGGTCTGGAACTGGTGATGGACGAGGGCGGTGGCGCCTTCTACGGACCGAAGATCTCCGTCCAGGCCCGCGACGCCATCGGCCGGTATTGGCAGATCTCGACCATCCAGTTGGACTACAACCTGCCGCAGCGGTTCGGGCTGGAGTACGTGGGATCGGACAACGGGCGGCACCGGCCGGTCATGATCCACCGCGCCCTGTTCGGCTCGGTGGAGCGGTTCTTCGCCATCCTCCTCGAGCACTATGCCGGAGCCATGCCGACGTGGCTGATGCCGACCCAGGTGGTGGTGGTCCCGGTGCGCGACGACCATGCCGCCTACGCCGCAACGGTGGCCGACCGGTGCCGCCAGGTCGGTCTGCGGGTGCTGGTCGACCCGGCCGACGAGCCCCTGGGGGGACGGATCCGGCGGTGGAAGATGGAGAAGGTCCCGTACATCGTGGTGGTGGGGGACGAGGACGCCACCTCGGCCACCGTCGGGGTGAACTCCCGCGGCTCGAAGCGCCCCGAGCGCGGCGTGGCGATCGATGCCTTCGTCGCCGCCGTGGCCGCCGAGGTCGAGGCCAAGGGATCACCCGAGTCGGGCCGGTGAGCCTGGAACAACTGTGGGCCGGTTGGCGCCACGAGTACGTGACCTCGGCCGGCGCCGCCGAGAAGGCGGGGACCGACGAGGACTGCGTGTTCTGCCGGATCGTGGCGTCCGGCGATCCCAGTGCGGACAACGGCGTGGTGTGGCGAGGCGGGCTCACTCTGGCCGTCCTCAACGCCTACCCGTACGCCAGCGGACATCTGCTCGTCACGCCGCTGCGCCACGTGTCGTCGCTGGCCGAGCTGACCACGGACGAGTCCGGCGACCTGTGGGAGACGACCAGGACCGCCGCCGCCGCCCTGGGGACGGCCTATGACCCCGACGGCCTCAACCTCGGTGCCAACCTGGGCCGCGCCGCGGGGGCGGGGATCCCCCGGCACCTCCATCTCCATGTGCTTCCCCGGTGGTCGGGAGACACGAACTTCATGACGACGGTGGCCGCCGTCCGGGTCATCCCCCAGTCGCTGACCCAGAGCTGGCGGATCCTGCACGACGCCTGGCCGCCGGGCTGAGCTCTCGCGCCACCGGTTCCCGCCGGTCCCCAGGCCACCGGTGCCGGTGCCGGTGCCGGCGTCGGCGTCGGTACAGCCACGAGACGCCGGCGACGGCCACGACCAGGGTCCCGGCCGCCGTGACCAGCAGACCGGCGGTCACCGAAGCCGGGTCGTAGACCCACGTCACCGTGTAGCGGCCGGGAGGCAGGTGCACCTTCTCGACGAGCCCGATGCGCGCGACGGGCAACGTGAGAGAGCGACCCGTCACCGTGTCGTGGACGTCGGCCCGCCAGCCCACCGAGAAGGCCTCGCTGCGGACCAGGTCCGCCGGGCGACGCACCGTCACCGTGTCGGTCTCCTGGCCCCACGGCGTGGTGTCCACCCGGTGGACCGTCCCGACCGTCGTCCCCGGGGACGCGGTCGTGGCGGTGCCGGCGCCGGTGGGCTCGAGGGAGAGGGGTCCGCTGCGAACGGCGGTGCGGAAGACGGCGACGCCGTCGCGGTAGCCGGTGAGACGGAACGACGCCTCACGGAGGGCCGACTGCAACAGGCCGTCCATCCGGTAGCGCCGTCCGTCGGCGGTGGTGACGGAGGTGGCGTCGGTCGCACTGCGGGTGCCCCGTCCGGTGAGGACGAGGCCGGAACCGACGACGGGCGTGGCGAATTGGATCGTGAGGGCGCCCCCGGCCGAGGTCACCGTGGCCGGGGTCCAGCGGGTGCCGCCGGACTCGGAGACCAGACCGACCCGGACCGCGCCGGGGGCCGCCGGGCGCCCCCCGAAGGCCACCGATGCGCCGACGATCGACAATTGTCTTCCGAACCACCAGACGACGTTGCCCGGAGGCCGTGACACCGGACACGCCGACTCGGGTATGGCGGTCAGCGTGGCCGCCGGGACCCCCGTCTGTTCGATGAGATCGTCGGACACCGTGAGGACCGTGCCCAGGTCGAGCGGGACGAAGTAGCCCTCGGCCAGGGCGCAGGGGCTCAGGGTGTCGTGGGTGCGCGTCCCGGTGGCTCCCTGGTAGCCGCTGTCGGTGAGCGAGCCGTACCCCTCGACGCTCGGGAGGTGGACGAGATCGTTGAGATCGTTCTGGGCCAGGCTGGAGAACTGGGCCTCGTATTCGTTGGCGGGGTCGAAGATGGCGAACCTGGTCCCGGTCACGACGGGCACGGCGCTGGCCGGCGTGGGGAGCTGCGGTGCGGGGAAGGACACGTCCAGTCCGGCCACGCTCGTCACGGTGAACAGGACGAGGTCGGCGGTGACGAGGGCGCCGAGGGTCACGGCCCGGGTCCGCATCCCGAGGCGGCCTAATCCCACACCCACCACGACCGCCGCCAACGCCACGACGAGGGTGGCGACGAACCACGGCGCCATGGTGCGGCCGAGGTGGGCGAGATCGGCGTCGACACCGAGCCACTCCTCGAGGGGAGCGGGCCAGGACAGAGCGACCAGGCAGACGACGGCCGCCGCCGCCGCCGGGGCGGCTGTGGCCAGCCGGACGGTGCGACGCTCGACGGTGCCAGGCGCCACACGTCCAGGAGAGGTGTCCACGACGAGGTCGAGCCAGTAGGCCACCAGGACGCACAGGGCCAGGTCGGCGATGACGATGTTGCGGCTCTGCAGCCGGAGGTCGCCGTCGAAGGGCAGGTGGGCGAGGAGAGGACCCAGTGGCGTGTACTCGCCGTAGGTGAGGACCATGCCGACGACGACGAGGCCGAACCAGGGGGTCCACCGGCGGGACCGCC
>JGI12269J14319_10001270_pt1 | contig 25239 bp, 19 predicted proteins | sample PeaSoiSIISIP2007_FD_14319 | JGI IMG/M metagenome (IMG submission 14319)
TTTCGCGCCGCGCCACGTACTCCATCTCTTCGGTGATCGCGCCCTGGCGCGCGTAGTGCATCTGCGAAACGTTGCGCGTCCCGTTCGCCGCCGCCGTTTCCGCCAACCGCTTCTCAACCCAAGCGTCTCGCACTCCCATTCTTCCCCCTGAAGAGTCTCCACTCGCGGAGCGTCTCTGTCACGATGCCGGATTATCGCACTGCAATGCGCACACGGCAACCAAGTCAGTAGCACAGCGTCAGTAGCACAGACTTCAGTCTGTGGGGGTCCGTTAGAATGCCCGGGCCGGCAGCGTCAGCCACGATCAATCTCAAACCAGGATTGGCATGCTCGCCAAGATCAAATGGAAATCCACAGACTGAAGTCTGTGCTACTTAAACAGCGCGACGCAGAGTGATTTGTGTGATTTCGGGAGGGACGCCCAGGCGGACGGGGGCGCCGATTGTACCGAGCCCGCGATTGACGTAGACGCTGGAGATTGGAGATTGGTGGCTGGAGGCTGGACGGAAACCTGGAATTTCGTTGTCGTCCAGATCGGACGGAGCTAGGAGAGGGCGGCTGTAAAGCCCGGCGACATAGGGCGTGAGGAATTCCGCCGGGCTCCAGCGATGATCGAGGATTTCGACGCGCACTTGGCCGCCGTGCGTGTGTCCCGCGAGCGAAAGTTCGATGCCCAATTCCGCGGCGCGCGGAAACGAATTCGGATTGTGCGACAGCAAAATATTGGGAATGTCGCGCCGGACCAGCGATTTCATGCCGACCAGCATTGGCGCGCGATTTCCCTCGGCGTCCCGCTGGCGCTGGTAATCGACGCCGATCAGGTTGAACGCGCTTCCCTTCCAGCGCAATTCCACGTTTTCCTGGCGCAGCAATTTCATTCCAAATTTCTGAAAAAGCTCCGCGGACTTTTCCTCGGCTCGCGCGTAGATCTCATGGTTTCCGTTGCATCCCCAGACGCCCAGCGGCGCGCGCAGGCGCGAAAGTTCCGTAATGCAGTCTTCGAGCGGGTCCGTCCTGCCGGTCAGAAAATCGCCCGTGACGACGGTAAGATCGCCGTTCAGTTCGTTGGCCAGGCCGACGGCGCGACGCACCTGCGCGGCGGGCATGTACGATCCGATATGAATATCACTCAGTTGCGTAATGCGCAGGCCGTCAAGAGCGGGAGGAAGATTGGCGATGGGAATTTCGACTTCGCGTACGGAGAAGCGGAATCGTTCCGCCGCAAAGCCGTACGCCGCGCTCAAAAACGGCACAGCGCCCGCAACCACCCCCGCGGCCTGAAAAAAGTAGCGCCGGGAATGATTGATGCTTTCCCCATGCACGCTTCCCACCGCGAGTGCAGGCGATGCAACTGGAACTACAGGCTTGTCTGAATGCGATGCTCGCAAATGCTTCCACAGCCATTCCGCGCCGGCGATGATTTTGATGAACAGGTAGGAAAAAATCGAGCTGCTCACCCACAAACCGAAAAACGCCCACCACCAGGAGCCGCGAGAAATAACCCCTCGCATGTTCCTCGCCAACGCCGAGAGCGCCACCAGGGCGATCACCACAAGCGCCGCAATCAGCGCGCCGCGGACGCCCTTGCGCCATGCCGGCCTATCGATCCGGCCCGCAAATCTCCACGCCCGCGCAAACCAATAGCGCTGCGAAAGGAAAGCCAAGGAAATCCCAGCGGCGCCACCCAGAAGGCCGAGAAATATCAGAACTCCATGAAGCATCAAATATGGTCCCACGTTATTAGGATACAGCATGTGTGGTTCGGTTGCACGGAGGCGCAGGAGGGCAGTGTTTCAGGACACAATCGTCCGGCGGCAGAAGAATGGAAAGCTGCGGTAGCAAGCCTGGGAACACCAATCTCCCGATTGGCGTCAGCTGCTTCGCCAATCGGGAGATTGGCGTTCCCGGGTTCAGAAAACCGCAATGCGCGCGGTTTACTTCGCTGACGGAGGCGGCGTGACTAGCGACGTCATTTTCCGGATCATGCCGTCGGACTTGCTCAAGACGTAGACTTCGCCGTCGCCGCCCATGGCGATGCGGATGTCCGCGCGTCCGCCGCCGTAGGCGACGCCCTCTGGATCGGCCTTCGGCTGTTTATGGTCCGGGTCTCGCCATCCTGTCGTGGCCCCGGCTGCACCGGGCAGCACGCGGTCCTGAGCAGGGGTTCCCCCCTTGTGCGCGTACGTTTCGGCGACAACATCAAACATCCGGCGCTTCACAGCGGTTTGGCTGGAGGCGTCATAGGGGTTCTTGTACATGATTTGCAGCTCATGAATTTGCGCCTGGTGATTGCGCTGTCCGTGCGTTGCGATCATTTCGCCTAGGTCGACGTAAAAAATTCGGCCCGTCGTCATGTCATTGAAAATAAATTTTCCGCGCATCTGAGGCATCGCCTTGCCGCGGTACACGAAGCCGCTGCCGATCGAGTCGCCTTCCCAATGGCTGTAGACAGCGGCCGGATAGATGGGCACGACCGGCTCTTCGACCCCGTCCACGTGCAGGAGATCGCGATCAGGGAATGCGACGGGCGGATTTTCAAGGCTGCCCGTCTTGCCCGCATCGTCCACAAAGAGTTGTTCGTTGCCTTCGCGCTCGGGATAACCGTAGTTGGCGCCCTTTGCGACGATATCGACTTCTTCCCAGTAATGCAGGCCGATATCGATCACCAGAAACGTCTTGGTCGCCACATCCCAATCGAACCGGTGTGGGTGTCGGAGGCCGTACGCGTAAACTTCAGGGCGCGCCCCCGCCACATTCAAGAATGGATTCGGGTCCGGCCCGGTGGACGGAATGCGATAGCGGCCGTTGGGACTGAGCATGTCCTTCGGACGCAAATTGATATCTGGAGTAATCCGCAGGATTTTCCCGAGCAGGGTATTGAGTTGCTGCGGAAGGGTGTGGGAGGGGCCGGGCGTTTCTCCTTGAGCGCCGTCACCCACGCCAATGTAAAGATTTCCGTAATCGCTGCTGCCCGGTTTGGCGAGGGGATCGAAAATCGTATCGTCCATGGGGTGATTGCGGTCGTATCCAACGCGCAAGATTTCGCGCGCGGCGCCCTCGAACGTGGCATTGCGAATATTGGTATCCGTCCATTCCACCAGAACGGACTCGAGATGGACAGGGCCCGCCGGCGGATTCACTGGATCAGTTGTCGTGTATCCTGTGAGATTCAAATTGGAGAGCTGCGTGTTGACCGGCGCGGCGTTCCCGGGCAATTCGGGATTCTCCGTGTGCACGGTATAGAATTTTCCGTTTTTTGCGTAGGCCGGATCGAAGGTGATCGAAACGATTCCCGTGGCGTTGCCCTTGTCGGAGGCGAATTTCGGGAAGACATCCGTGAACTTGATGTAGGGCGTGAATTTCTTTGTTTTCGTGTCGAGGATATAGAGCGTGCCGCTCTGATCGTTGACGAAGATCCGCGAGGAGGCGAGCGGGGCGTTAGCCGGCTCCGCTCTCATGGATGAGACGCGACCGAGTTGCAGCTTGTAATCGATCGCAGCCGTATTCGCGCCAGAGTGCGTCGCGTTGGAGAGCGGCGGATTCGCGTAGTCCGCGAGCATGACCGCCGTCCCGTCCTTGCCGACCTGGGATTGCGAGGGATACTGCGCAAACGCGGCAGGCACGGCTGCGAGGCAAAAGCCCAGCAATCCGAATCCCAGACGAATTCTTGCCGATCGCGTGATTTCCCTTTGGTTACACGACATTGTGAATCGCTCCTTTTTCATTGGTCCGCAGTTCAACAGTTCGGCCAATACCTGCCAGGCGCGCGACCAAGCACGGCCTGATTCCCGTATTCATTCATACTCGAGGGAATCGTCAAAGTCAGAATAAAATGCCCACCTTGGACATTGCGTTTCCAAGCGCGTAGCCACCCTGAATCAGGTTTGGATTCTAACACCTGAGCCTTGATCGAGCTTTTCATTTTTCTGTTTGCCCTGTTGGAAGTCTGCGCGTTTGTGGGACTCCCACGAACTTCATCCCCCGCCCCAAAGATTCCTTCTTTACCTCTCCTCATTTCAGCTTTGGAATCCATTAATAAACTATAATTCATATTGTTTATTAATCTGAGTTAATATATGTCGCTAGTGCTGGTTAACGAATAGGGGTTGGAATCGATGCTGACTCCCGCAATGATTGCTCGAACGCCTGCCGGTTTGAAATCGAGGGGTTCAACAACTATGCTGCGCGTCATCGCCTTCAGGCTGATCTTCCTCGGTCTCGCCGTTCTTCCCGTTCTTATTCACATACTGTGTCCATTGAAAGCATTTGCGCAGGGAGAAACTACGAGCGCGATTGTCGGGCAAGTGAGCGATGCCAGCGGCGCGGCGGTGCCGGGCGCCACGGTAACGACCCGCAACTCGGAGACCGGGCTGCAGCGAATCGCCGCAACCGATGACTCGGGCCGATTCAACTTCACGCAACTGAAGCCTGGCGCTTACACGGTACGGGTGGAAGCGCAAGGCTTCGACCCGCAGCAGAATGACGCTGTGACCGCTGGCCTTGGTCAGAAGCAGACTGTCGATTTCATCCTCAAGGTCGCCCAAGCTAGGGAAAGCATTGAAGTCAGCGGCGAAGCTGTGATACTCAATCCGGAGAATGCGAATACCGCAACAACTCTCAGCGCGCCCGCACTGGAGAACCTTCCGAATCCGGGCGGCGATTTGACGTATCCTTTGCAGTTTGCCACCGGGGCGCTCATCAACACGGCGGGCAGCGGAAATGATTTCGTCGGCGGCACGAATGGGTACGGCAACGTGGAGTTCAATGGGCTGCCCGCTCTGTCGAACGGCTACATCGTCGATGGGTTGGAAACCAACGACCCGCTGACTAATCTCAACAGCGGACTCTCGACTAACCTCGTTCTGGGACTCAACTCCATTTCGGAGGTGACGGTCAACACGCTCTCGTACGCCGTCGATCAGGGGCGGTATGGAGCGTCGCAGGTCAACTACGTCACAAAATCGGGTTCAAACCAATTTCATGGAAACTTGTATGAGTTGTGGAATGGCTCGAAGCTTGACGCGGCCGATTATTTTACGAACGCTACACCGGGAAATCACAAACCGGGCTCGACCGTGAACCATTTCGGAGGCAGCGTCGGCGGGCCGATCGCGCACGACAAGCTGTTTTTCTTCTTCGATAGCGAGTGGGTTCGGATTGCACTGCCCATCGTCACGGCCGCCACCGTTCCCACGGCTTCATTTCAAACTTACGTTTTGCAGCATGTCCCTTCGAGCGAGACCGCTTTCTACTCCAATATGTTTTCACTTTACGGAAATATCAACGGAACACCGCAAGCGGTCCTCGGCTGTCCGCTCGGTTTGGGCGGGAGCAGGAACGACGGGAACGGCTGCGCGAATCGCCAGAGCGTTTCACATTCGAGCGACGATCATGAACAAGTCCAGACCGTTCGCATCGATTACAACATCAATGAGAAAAACACCACCTGGTATCGCTTTCAAGCCGACACGGGCGTGCAAGCTGCCTATACGGATCCCATCAACCCTCTCTTCAACTCTGTTTCCCCTCAGCCGCTTTACTCCTTTGCTGCCGGATATACGCACGTGTTTTCCCAAAATCTTGTGAACTATTTCAATCCGGCATTTTCCTGGTACGCAAGTCTGTTCGGACCAAGCGATTTTCAGAAAACGCTCGCCGCTTTTCCGGTCGTCCTGCAAGGCACCGGCGCGAATCCATTCACAACGGTCGGAGGGCTGGACAACACTTGGGTTCAAGGCAGGCGCGCGTCCCGGTTCTTTATCAACGACAATCTCGCCTGGACTCATGGGGCGCACGAGCTGCGTTTTGGAACGAATACTCGAATCCTGCGGCTGAATGATTATGATTTCGGGGAGGGCGGCGTCCCGACCGTGACGTATTCCACGCTACAGCAATATATCGGCGGAGTCGCGTCCACGGCGTCAGAAACTTTCCCAACTTCCGCGAACGAGCCGTTCAACTTCTTGAATCTCGATCTGTATGCGCAGGACACGTGGAAAGTAACCAAGAAGCTGACATGGACTTTCGGCATTCGTGATACGCTCAATTCCAATCCGCTCAATCCGCACGCTCAAATTGCCCGCCTTCGAAGCTCTTTCGATTCCATTTCCCACGATGTAAATCAGCCGCTCAATGCCGCGATTCAGACCGGCCTGGGCAACGTGTTTTCTTCAACGCCTCTGGCGATTCTGCAACCGAGAACGGCGATTGCGTGGCAGTTTGAACCCAAGACCGTGCTGCGTGCCGGCTTCGGAATTTTCAGTGACATTTTGCCCGGGAGCATCGCCGATGTGGTCGGCGTCAACCCGCCTTATGTGAAAACTTTTCAGGGCGGCCTCCTCGGAACCGTCGGCGGCACAGCCATTGCGCCGGGAGTTCCCGACAGTGCGGTCGACGCAACCGTGGCCGCCAATCAGACATTCAGTTCGGGATTTGCGCAGGGCCAGCTTTCGTGTGCATCGGCGCAGGCAAACCCCGCAACCTGTCTTCCTCCGATCGCCATCACGGCCGTGCCCGACGGAAAACTTCACGCGCCATACTTCATGGAGTGGAGCCTCGGTTTGGAGCATGAGCTGGGGACCACGGGGAGCGTCAAGGCGCAGTACGTCGGCACGCGTGCTGTGAACCAACCCTACTTGACGCAGGTGAACGGCTATCAAACCGTCTGCCCGAGCTGCTTTGCGCCATTCCCCTATGTGAACCCGGCCGATGCACAACGAATCGGTGCGATCGATCGGCGATTCGGAGCGGTGACTCAATTTTCCACCGGAGCGAACAGCCATTATGACGGGCTGCAGTTGACGGCGATGAAGCGGATCGGACACGGCTTGATGGGACAAATCAACTATACCTGGAGTCGTTGTATGGACACGGTGTCCAACGGCGGTTTCCTCCAATTTTCTTCGGGAGGAATTCTCTCGCCACTTCCGGGAGAACTGGCGCGGAATTATGGCCCTTGTGACTACGACATCCGCAGCAATCTCAACGCGCAATACGTCTATCAATTGCCGTCGAAATTCCGAAACCAAACTCTCGGCTTTGCGCTGAACGGCTGGCAGGTTTCGGGAACCGTGTTTTGGCACAGCGGGCTTCCCTTCTCCGTTCTGAGCACCGCCTACTCAGCAAATGGAAATGGCATTGTGAACGGCAGTGGGCCACAATTCGCGAGCGTTGTTCCCGGCGTGCCGCTCTACGAACACAATCCCATTCCAGGCGTCACGCAGCCGGGAACGGTTCAGTGGCTCAATCCTAATGCATTTGTCTCAACCGTTGACCCGAGTACGGGTGCTTGCTACGGAGGCGACACCCGGGAGAGTTGCCAATTCGGCAATCTCGGGCGCAATGCGCTGCGGGGTCCCGATTTCGCGTGGAGCGATTTTTACCTCACAAAGTGGTTTCCTGTGACGGAACGTGTGAAGCTGAGGTTCGACGTCCAATTTTTCAATGTATTCAACCATCCAAATTTTGCGCTTCCCAGCATGGTCTTGGCCGGCCTTCCGGGGAAACCTTCTACGCAAAGTGGGTTTGGTGCCATCACATACACCACCTCTCCACCCACAGGATTACTCGGCGTTGGTTTGGGCGGTGATAGCACGCCGCGAATGATCGCGTTTCAAATGCGCATGGAGTTCTGAGGCTTTTGGATCGTGGATGTCGTTTGCATCTCGACGTTCTGGCGCCGGGTTATCGAGGAAACGCATGACTACTTCACGGCGCCTCCCATCGTCGCGGTGGATGCTTCCATTTGAAAATGCCATCGACGCTCTCCATTGCTTGTTAGTATCCTTGCTGGAGGAGGTGGGCCATTTCATTGACGAGTCTCATTCTCCTCACGCTCCTGTCCGGAGTTTCCGTTCAGACCTCTCCCAGCGCAGCGGTCAAGGCCAGCGGACACACTTACCAGCTGTATTGCGCGCAAGAGGGCGAATTGATTGTGGCGTCAGAAACGGGACTTTGCCAGAAGACGGAAGCCGGCGGAGTGCAGCGTTTCGAGATTCGAAACGAGGATGGGGAAACACAATTTTTTCAGGACGCGCCTGGCGGCAATCCATTCAGCTATGTGGGGATCTTCTCGATCGCCAATGCGGGCAGAGAGATTTTTGATGTGGATATCTCGCTCGACGAAATTCATGGCAGCGGACAGAAACCCGTCCATCTGATCTATTACTTTGACCCGACTCCGAATGGCTTGGTCCCGTTCCGCCCAGCCCTAGTGGACGTCGATGGCTTTGCTCATCTCAGCACCGGCGTCGCGCTTTCACGATCCTTCAGTGCGGGCTTCTTTCAGTTTTCGGTGCTGCTTGATTTTAACGTGGCCGCTCATCGCATCGAGATCATGCCGGATCAAATCGCGTTTTCCGCCTTTGCTCCTCCCGGCAAGGAAAAATCAGGGCCTTCCCGGGCCTCGGGCGAAATCAAAATGTACAGCAAGCATGATAGTGGCTCTCCCAAAACGGACTTCAGGATTGCACCAGGCCATTTGGTGACTTGGTGGCAGTCGCTCGATATCGTCGAGAAGGCGAACTCAGGGCAGGTCGTAACGATCCTCGCGGCCTGGGCGCCGGCATCCTTGCGAACCGTTGATAACGCACCGGAAGGCGTGCAAATGGTCTACTACGATTGGAATAATCTCTGGCTTCAAATTCAGGTGGATGACCACACGGGCTGGATAAAAGGAACCAGCAGCTTTCGTACGATCGGTTTGGAGATGACCAACGCGCAGCGTTAGAGACGATTCGGCGACTCGCTCGGGGCGCCTTTCAGGACAGTGACGCGGGACTGCGCCTTGCGAGCAGATCGAGTTCCGGTACCCCTTGATCCATATATCGCGTTAACTCTTGCGGCTCTCCCGTTGGGCCGCAACAATCACGAAAATGTTTCGCTGTGCAAGCATGGGGCGAGGGAATGGACGCACAAAATAAAATCGATCGTGCCCGATGGTTTGAAGGATCTTCAGCGAACACCTCGCCTCCTACAGGAGATCTCCACCAGCCCTGGCGCCTGGTTCTGCTGGGCGCGCCGGGAGTGGGGAAAGGCACGCAAGGTGAACTCCTCTGCCAGCGCCTGGAAATTTGCCATATTTCCACCGGCGATCTTTTTCGTGCCGCCGGGAACCGGAAGGGAGGCGACCAAACGCCGGCCATGGCGGACGCAATGAAGTACATGCGCCATGGCGACCTCGTTCCCGATTCCGTCGTTTGGGAATTGGTTCGGGAACAAAGTGATTTCCTCCGCTCCCGCAAGGGCTTTTTACTGGACGGATTTCCCCGCACCCTGGCTCAAGCGGAGCGGCTACAGCTGTTCATGGACGATGAGAAACTCTCTCTCACCGCTGTTGTGGACTACGAGATGCCCCAGGCCGAAATCACCATGCGTCTCAGCGGGCGCAGGATATGCGCACAGTGCAAATCGGTTTTCCATGTCACGTGGCGGCCTCCCAAAACCGAGGGCGTCTGTGACGATTGCGGCGGCCGGCTGTACCGGCGGGATGATGACAACCCCGCCTCGATCGCCATTCGCTTAGAAGCGTATAAGCACAGCACCTCGCCTCTGATCCAGTTCTACAAGGATCTCGGCCTGCTGACGCCAGTGGATGCCGTCGGACCTGCCGACGAGGTTTTTGCGCGCACGATGGCCGCGTTGCAAGCGCGAGCGTAACTTTTCAAGCAGTCGGATCAACGCTGCAATGCGGAACTAGCTTCAGGCAAATATTTCCTCGAAGGAATGAACCACGCGGTGCGCGCTCGCAACCTGCTCCTCGGACTCCGTCCGGACACAAAGCGCGGTTTGCATCCCGGCGTCGCGGGCTGCGTCTAACTCTTTCGCAACGTCGGAAATGAACAGGATGTTCGGCGCCTCCAGTGCGAGCGCTTCGGCAATCCGCAGGTAGCTTCCCGGTGCGTTCTTGGGGCCGGTGGTGGTGTCAAAGAAGGCGCGGAGGAAGCCGGTCAAATCTCCGGCGGCTGTGCTGCAAAAGAGCAGCTTCTGCGCAAGCACGCTGCCGGAGGAAAAAATGCAGATGCTTTTTCCCTGGCGCGACCAGCGTGCCAAGGCCGGCGGCACATCGGGATACACTTCGCCACGCAAGTCTCCCGTCCGATAGCCTTCTTGCCAGATTTTTCCTTGAAGAGATTTCAAGGCGGAGCACTTGCTGTCGCGGTCGATCAACCAAGTGCCGTAGACAGCCGCCGACGCTAGCTCGGCGCAAGGGGAGTCATCCGCCCAAGGAGGCGGGTTGAGTTTTTCGGCCGCGTCGGCTCGATGCTGCGTACGCAGGGCAGCAACGTCTTCGCGAGCGCTCGAAACACTTTCGTGCTCAAAAAGAAATTGCTGAAATCTCTGGCGGGCGTATGGAAACAGCGTCCGGAAGACGAAATCGATGGGAGTGGTCGTGCCTTCAATGTCCAGTAGGATGGCTTGAATCGAATTTCCGCCGGGCGGCGCCACCAACGCTAGCTAACCGCCGGGGGAGCAGGAATGTAGGTCGGTCCGAAGCAAACCGGCTCGTAACCGCGATCGGCGCCGCTCCCGGTATAGTGCGGCGTCCAACCGGCAGGATCCTGGAAGAGACGAATCGCGCGAATGCAGCGGTCGGAGCACAGGTCGAACCAATGATGAGTTCCGAGCGGCACCCGAATCAGGTCCCCTGCCCCCACCTCGATGGCGACTACCGGACCCTGTTTGGGATGAATGTGGAACACACCCCTACCCGCAAGGATGAAGCGAATTTCGTCCTCATCGTGCCAATGTTCGACGTTGAATCTTGTCAGCATGGCGTCAAGTCCTGGCGTCTTGGGATTGACGTCGATTACGTCCGCGGTGACGTATCCGCCGCGCGCCTTGAGCTCTTCAATCTTTGGCGCGTAAGCCGCAAGGATTTCCTCGGCGGTGGCGCCGGGCGCCAGCGATGCGCTGGGCTCCCAACGTTCGTACTCAATGCCCATTTTGGCGAGGTAACTCGTGATTTCCCCAACCTCGCTCAGTGAACGCTTCTCGTCTGGAATCCTAAGAAGAGCCATTGGGATGCACTCCTTGCCCGCATTTACGCGAATTGATGCGGAACTCCGCCATTATACTCCGTTTCGGGATCGGCCCAATATTTCCAGGAGAAACTCCAGGACTTCTACATGACGCTTGGCTTCGGCAAGATCCTTCCCCCACGTGTAAAGTCCATGGCGGCGAAGCAGGAAACCGTGAACGGCGGGGTCGCGTTTCAGCAGAGACTGGACTTGCTCAGCCAGTTGAGAGGTGTCCTGGGAATTCTCGAGGATCGGAAGGATTTCCCGATGCTCGTGCGTACGGACGTCGCGCAGGCCCTTAAGCATCTCGAATCCCTCGAGCGCCACGACGCCATCGGCTGCAAAAGAGTCAGAAAGCAGAGTGCTCCACATCGAATGCGTGTGCAATACCGCGCCGGCACCGCGAACGCGGACAATTGCAAGGTGCAGTCCAGTTTCCGCCGAGGGCAGGCCGTTCCCCCGGACTACACGCGCTGCTTCGTCGATTTCCAGGAATTGCTGCGCGTCAAGCGCGCCTTTGTCCAATCCCGTGGGCGTGATCGCCAGGCGCAGTGGCCGCTCGCTCACGACTGCGCTGAAATTTCCGCTCGTTCCGAACAACCATCCGCGTTGATAGAAACTCCTTCCGATCTCCGCAAGGGAAGCAGACAAATTTTGAAAGCGAGCGCCCGGTTCACCCCGGCGGGAACGTCGAGACGGCTTGCTCGCGGAGCGCTTCCTGGCACGTGTCATGGCTCGGATTATCGCATGCCCGGCCTGCCAACAAAATCTTGGTTGTGCCTTAATTTGGCGATGGCACTTTAGGATCATGCAGATTAGCCCGCGGAAAAAGTAATTTATTTTGTCATTCCGAACGAAGTGAGGAATCTCTCTTTGGTTTGAACGCCGGAACAGAGAGATTCCTCGTCGCGCAGCGCGCCTCGGAATGACAAAATTTTGAGTTTTTCCGCAAGAGATGCCCGCCTGAAGGCGGGCGCTACATGAACCAATCCTGAGTTTCCGGCTTAAATTATCTTCGCGCGGCGAAGCCACCTGTAGTATCAAGTGCGCCTGCACGCCGTCCTTCCGCGCGGGCAGATGGAGACAAAAAGACATGACCACAGGCTATCGCTGGTTCCGGGCGGGGGACCTGAACGGCTTCTTTGCGCTGATGTTCGATAATGTCGCGAATCTCGTGATTCTTGCGAGTATTCTAATCGGCGCATTCGGTTTCCCATCGTCGATCGTTTTGTACCGCATGGTTCCGGGCACCGCCATGGGCGTGCTTGCCGGCGATCTCTTCTACGCGTGGATGGCGGGCCGCCTCGCCAAGGAGACGGGCCGCGACGATGTCACGGCGATGCCGCTGGGCCTGAACGCGCCCAGCATCTTCGGAATGTCATTCGGCGTTTTGGGTCCCGCGTATCTAGTGACCCACGACGCGTATCTGGCATGGAAGATGGGCATGGCAGTGACCGTTCTTGTGGGGTTGTTCAAGATTGCGCTCTCGTTTTTCGGAAATGCTGTTCGGCGGACCCTGCCGCGGGCAGCGCTCTTAGGCTCCATCGGTGGAGCGGGCTTGGCGCTGATCGCCCTGTTGCCAATGCTAAAAATGTATGCCGACCCGATTCCGGGTTTGCTGGCGTTCGGCGTCATCCTGGTTTCGCTGGTTGGCAACGTAAAGATACCGGGTAAGGTGCCGGGAGCGCTTGCATCCGCGCTGGTTGGCATCGCCGCCTTTCATGTCCTTCGCGCGGTTCATATCATGAGTCCTCTCGTCGCGGCACCGACAGGGAGTTCCGCGGCGTTTCATTTAGCCTTCCCGTGGCCAAACGTGGCATTCCTCGGCGGTCTTTCGCTCGCATGGGTCTACCTGCCGATCATTTTGCCATTCTCCCTAGCGACCGTCGTGGGAGGAATCGACAATACCGAAAGTGCCGCAGCCGCGGGAGATGTATATGACACGCGTGCCATCCTGCTTACCGAGGGTTTCTGCACTTTGCTGGCAGGCCTCTGCGGAGGGGTCGTGGAGAGCACGCCCTACATCGGTCATCCGGCCTACAAAGCGATGGGCGCGGGCTCAGGCTACGTGGTCTTGACCGGTTTGTTCATAGGACTCGGCGGGATCCTTGGCTATCTGCCATTTTTCGTGGCGTGGATTCCGGCGGCAGCGATTGCGCCAATCCTGGTCTACATTGGTCTCGAAGTGATCTCCCAGGCCTTTTTAGCGACGCCGGCGCGCCACGGCTTGGCGGTTGCGGTCTCTCTTCTGCCCTCTCTTGCGTTTCTGATTGCGCTCGAAGTAACAGCGGCGCTGGGAGCCGTGGGCGCGCACGTGACGCAGTTGACCGGCGACGTTGGCGAAACGGTCCGCACGGTGATCCTGCTGGGCAATGGATTCATCATTTCGGCATTGATTTGGGGAGCGGCCACGGCCGAGCTTATCGATCGCCGCTTCGGACGCAGCGCCTGGTGCTTGGTCGTGGGCGCGCTGGCTTGCTTGTTCGGGGTGATCCACTCCCCTGCGGCGGAGGGAACGTTTGTTCTGCCCTGGCGCGCGGGCTCGCCGCTGCCTTGGCACTTCGCGTTTGGCTACTTTGGCGCGGCGACGGTAGTCTTCGTCTCGAAGTTTTTCCCAAACGGCGACCCAGTGCCGGAACAGTAAGCGCCCAATTCCCAGAATCCGGCTGCGGTGGGTGATTTGAAGTGGCGCAGGCTTCCAGCCTGCGCCACTTCAATCGCTCTGTCGAAGTTTCATATTCGAGGACCGCCATTGCAAGGATTTTTGTTCACTCAGCGGAAAGCACGACAGGCTTTTGCGTCAGCAGCGCGACGAGCGCGGCGGGATCGGTGACGGGCGGGCGGCACGACGTGCCCACGCAGACCAGCGCTTGCGCGACGTCGGCGCGAAGATGCGGAAGTGTTTCGGCTAGCGCGGGCGCAAGGGCATCTGGAGATGCCATACGCTCAGGAGTGACCCGAAGAACTGCCTTGCCGAACCGGTAGACGGAATTTGCAGCCTTTTCAAGAGCGGCAGCTTGCGGATCATCGCTGGCGCCGGTGATGACCACCTCGAACGGTTGGCGGGCATGGAGCAGGGCGGCAAGTCCGTAGCTCGCGGCGTGAATCCCAAATTGCGGCGCGATGGCGGCAAACGCTTCGAGCGTCGCTTCCGCGCACGCACGGTGGCGCGCGTCTCCGGTGTAGCCGTGCAGACGATCGAACAGAATCGCCGCCGAGGAATTTGCACCGGGCGTCGGCGAATCCTGCAGCGGCTTGCGGCGCACTTCGAGCCCGCCCATCGGCGGCGCGCCCGAAGCGCGATCGAAGAAGCCGCCTCCTTGGGCATCAAAATATTCGGCGATGGCGAAATCCGCCGCGCGCCGGGCCGCCTCGAAATATTTCGGATCGAGCGTCGCCTCATAGGCGTCGAGCAGCGCGATCCCCGCAAAAATTTGATCGTCGAGCGAGCCGTCGAGGCGCGCGCCGCCCATGCGATGCGCAAATCCGCGCGCGTCGCTCCAGGCTTCGCCGAGCATGCGATCGAGCGTCTTCAGCGCGAACGCGCGGCACGCGGCACCCTTCTCTCCTCCCAGCACTGCCGCCGCATCGAGATACGCCGAGACAAACATCGCGTTCCACGCAACGTATAGAGTTGTGTCCACAAACGGAGCGGGCCGCGCCGCGCGCGCCGCCAGCAGTTTCCCCCTCGCGCACGCCAGGATCAGCCGGACTGCGGCCATGTCCACGCCGCCACCAATCGTCCGCGTTACTTCGGCAATGGACCGCGCGATCCACAGAACATTTTTCGCCGGATTATGATGCATCTCGCCGTGAGCTTCGACGTCGTATCGAAGCTCAACGATGCGCGACTCTTCGGGCGTGAGGACCGCGCGCACTTCGTCCAGCGTCCAAGTAAAATAATCGCCGTCGTCGTCGAGCGTCTGGTCGGCATCCTGGCTCGCGAAGAAGCCGCCACGCGACTGATCCGAGAGCACGGCATTGGTCCAATGAATGATGCCTTCGGCTATTTCGCGAAAAAACGGCTCGCGCGCGGCCTGGTAGCCGTGCAGAAAATTCTTCAGCAATTCCGAATTGTCGTACGACATTTTCTCGAAATGCGGCACGCACCAGCGCTCATCCACCGAATAGCGATGGAACCCGCCGCCCACCTGGTCGTAGACGCCGCCGGAGCCCATTTTTTCGAGCGTGAACGCGGCCACTTCCAGCATCCGTGCGCCTCCGCCTGCCTGGTGACATTCGAGCAGCAGATCGAGCGCCGCGGGATGCGGAAATTTCGGCGCGCGGCCAAATCCCCCGTTGCGCGAATCGAATAAATTCAAGATGGACTCGGCCTGATCCTCCGCCACGCGCGAGTCGAACGTTCCCCGCCCGCCTGCGAATGTTTCCGCATTCGCCACCGCTTCGGCAAGGCGGGACGCGGCCTCTTCCACTTCGGCACGCCTGTTGCGAAATCCCGCGGCGACCGCTTCGAGAATGCGGCGGAAACCGGGGCGGCCCATGGCGTCTTCCGGAGGAAAATAGGTGCCGCCGAAAAACGGGCGCCCATCAGGCAACAAAAATCCGGTGAGCGGCCAGCCGCCTTGCCCGGAGAGTGTGCTGATAGCGGCCTGGTAGCGGGCGTCCACGTCGGGCCGCTCGTCGCGATCCACTTTGACGGGAATGAAAAGCCGGTTGATGATCGCGGCCAACTGCGGATTCTCGTAGCTTTCGCGGTCGATCACGTGGCACCAGTGGCACCAGACAGCGCCGATGTCGAGGAGGATGGGCTTGTCCTCGGCGCGCGCTCGGGCAAAAGCTTCCTCGCCCCACTCGTACCAATCCACCGACTGATGCACGGCGGAGCGGAGATAAGGACTTGCGGCTCGGGCGAGGCGGCCTTCGGATTTTTCGTTCACTCTATTCCTTCCCGGACGCTCGAGACGCGGCCGCACAAAAATTGTTGATCGTTATTGGATCGGATGCTGGGGACCGGTGTCTTCAGGATTGATTGGCTTGCGTCCGGAAAAACCTTCATCCTGGCGGTGATAAAAACGGATGCGGTCTTCGCCCAACCGCCAGCACAGGTAGACCTCTTCCTCTTTGATCATGGAGGGAAAATCCACGAGACCCGTATCCAGGTCTTTCACAATGCAGCCCGTCGCCTGGATCTGGTCGAGAGCGTCCTTGACCTTGGCGACGACCCGGTTCAGGTCGGCGCGCATCCGGGCGGCTACGTCGTAATCGATGGTGATGCCGCCCATGATCTGGATCCGGTTGGCGATAGCGCTCAAGCTTTCTTCCAGGTCCGACATCAGGCGGCGACCTTCCATCGCATCTATCAGAAGCGGCTCGACCTGGCGCCGGGCGTGCTCCGCCTCCGAGAGACTGAATAATTTCGGTTCGTGTTCTTCCGGTTCCATGGATTTTGCCTGTGAAAGCCCTGGGACTCTCGCTCCGTTTGTCCCATCGCATCCTGACTCATTTGGATGCAAGGCTGCCGAGTGCGGTTCCATTGTCAATCATTGCGCGGAGCATTTCCAGTGGAGACGCTTTTTGTAGCACAGGCACTCTTGCCTGTGCGGTTTTCGCGATTGCCGCCATGCCGAAAAGCACACATGCAAGTGTGCCTGTGCTACAAAAAGCGTGATCCCGAAACGAATGTGGTAGAGTTTTGCCCCAATGCGAATCTTCGTTCTCGGGGCCGGAGCGACCGGCTCTTATCTGGCGCACCTGCTCACGAGGCAGGGGCACCAAGTCACTTGCGGCGACCGCGACCTCGACCGCGCTCGCCGCTTTCTTGGCAAGAAGAGCACGATCCCGGTGGTTCAGGTCAATGCGCGGAACCTGTGGGGCATCGTGCGCGCCGCGAGGGGATCGCAATTGCTCGTGAACGCGAGCGCCTCCGTTTTCAATGAGATTGTCCTGCGTGCCGCCTTGCGCATCCGCGCGCATTACATCGACCTGAGCGCGCACCTCATGCGCAATCCGTTCAAGGCCGAGCAACTTCGTTTCGATGCGCGCTTCCAGAAAAAGAATCGCGTGGGCGTCATTACGACAGGCGCCGCGCCGGGACTGACGAATCTGCTGGTGGCGCGCGCCGCCGCGATGATGGATTCCGTGGACGCCGTCCACATTCGGCTGTACGAAAGCATCGAAAGCGACGATCCTATCTCACAGTGGTCGGCCGAGGCCTCCTTCGATGAGGCCATTTCCCTTCCCCGCATCGTGCGCAGCGGCCGCTTCCGGTATGGCAAGCGTTTCGGCGAACCGGAAAAATTCCGTTTCCTGCCGCCGATTGGCGAGACAACTGTCGTCCTGGCGGCGCAGGATGAAGTCGGCACCGTCCCCTATTTTTTGAAGCTAAAGGACATGGACGTAAAGATCGGCGGCAACGAAATCGACCGGCTGCGGCGTTGGTACCGGCAGGGAAAACTTTCCAAGTCGAGGGGACTGGTCGCCTCGCGATTCCCGAAAACGCCGAGTCCCCGGCAGGTGGCGCGCATGATCCGCCAGGGCAAGCTGCAAAACGCCAGGTTTGCCGCCGCCGTCATCGTGCGCGGTATGAAGCAGGACCGCCCGATGGAAGTCCGCTACGACGCCACCTTTCCTTCACTCTATCAAATCCGCCAGCGCGGCCTGGCGCTCTCCCCAATTTCTTACGCCACGGCCCACATGGCCTCGCTGTTCATCAAACATTTCCCACGCGAATCAGCAGGAGTTTTTCCTCCCGGGGCGATCCCACTGGAAAACCGGCAAGCGATCTTCAAGGACCTGAAGTCGCGCGGCATTCGCGTGACGATGAAAATTTCAAAGAAGAAAACGTCAGACGATGAAGAGGAGTTCTGATCCGCATTTGTAGCGCAGGATTCGCAGGCCTGGAAAAAGAGCCCCACTCCTTTTGACATTCCAAGCGAAGAGAGAAATCTCTTTTCGACTTAGCCCCACGAAATGAATGCGCCTTGAAGCTCCGATTAGATACCGCTGATTCTGCTCGCGATGAGAAGGCAGCGCAACCGCGCTACTGATCGATCGACTCTTCCGGAAGAGCTCCTACGGCGAATGAACTTTCGGCGGAATTTTGCTCCGTGCGTTTCCGGCTCTTCGGTGGGCTTATGAGAATGGGCAGGATGAGCGCCGCCGTCATGACCCCTGCGATGACATAGAGGGCCTCGATATAGTTTCCGTTGATCTGGCGCAGATACGCGAATAACAGCGGACCGAAGACGGCTGCGAAGGCCCAGGGCAACATCATCAAGCCGAAAATGGAGCCGACGTCACGAGGCCCAAAATAGTCGGCCGCAAACGCCGGCGTGATCCCGTAAGCGCCGCCGTAGCACATGGCCACGATGAATGTGGCAACCACCAGTAGCGGGAGAGAATGAATGTTGTGGTAAGTCCAGAAGAGAGCCACCTCGACAAGATACATCATGAAGAAAGCCGTTTTCCGAGTGGTCAAGTCGGAAACCCAGGACCAGAAAATTCGCCCGGCGCCGTTGAACAGCGCCACCACTCCGACCAGCCCTGCGGCCGTGGCCGCGCTCGCTTTTCCCATCTCCTGAAAAATGGGCGACGCCTGCGAAACGATCGACAGGCCCGACATCGTATTGATCGACATCAGTAAACAGATTGCCCACCATTGCCAAGTCCTGAGCGCCTGCCCGAGAGTGAAATCGCGGTCCGATCGTTGGGATATTTGGGCGGCGCTGGGAGTCCACCCTTCCGGCTCCCAACCTTCAGGCGGATTTTGCATGAATGCGCTTGAGGCGATGGCGACGATAGCATAGGCAACGCCGAGGTATGCGAAGGTCGGCATCAATCCTACGTGCTGGATGAGCCATCCCGCTGCGGGCGCCGAGAACAATGCTCCCGTGCCGAACCCGGCTACCGCAATTCCGGTGATGAGTCCCCGGCGGTCGGGAAACCACTTCACCAGGACGGTAATCGGAACGATGTAGCCCATGCCCAGCCCGATTCCCCCAATGACTCCGTAGGTGAGATAGAGCCACCATAGTCTGTGAGAAGAAAAGCTCGCGAGGAACACCCCTCCGCCCCACAGCAGGCCCGCAACCATCGCGACGATCCTCGGACCTTCGCGTTTCATCCACAGGCCGCCTACGACCGTGCTGCACCCGAGAAAAAACCAACTGATCAGGAAGGTCCAGGTGACTTCGGTAATGCTCCAGCCGAATTCCTTGGAGAGCGGGATGCGGAAGACGCTCCATGCGTAAGCGGCGCCCAAGGCCATCTGCAAGCACACGCCGGCAATGGCTATCCACCAACGATTCAAAACGGGCATGGTTCCTCCAACGGCGGCTGCGCCCACGATATCATGAGAATTTCTACAACTGTGTGCGGTATTTCTACGGCGGCATGGATCCGCGCCTTCCGTTACTTCATGGAAGGGCTTGCGACGCCTGCTTGCGAACACCAATCTTCCCACGCGCGTCCCTGCGCCGCCGCTTGAGAGTGGAGTTCGCCTGACTGATCGATTTCACCCGGCGAGAGGTACGTGATCGTCCCGCCCATCGACATCGCCTTGATCAGGACCTCCGCGTTCAGGCGCAGATAGAACGTGGTGAAGACAGCATCTTGCACAGTCTTCCCGACGATCACGCTTCCGTGACCGCGCATCAGCGCCGTCTTGCCTTTTCCCACCGTGCCGGCGAGGGAGTCACCCATCTCGTTCGTCGTCACCAGCATGTTGGTGTCGCCAAACAGATCGCGAATGTCCCAGACGGGGACTTCCTGGCCGATAACGGCCGCCGAATGCAGGGCGGGACGCATCACCGTCTTCGTCACCGCCATGGGAAGCAATTCGTGGGCGTGGTTGTGGCAGATCGCCATGACGTCGGGCCGCGATTTGAAGAGGCACCCGTGAATGAACCGCTCGGAATACGGCCGCAGCCCGCGTAGATCCACCGGCGTGCTGTCCAAATTGAATTCCAGGATGTCTTCCTTCGTCACGAGGCCCGGCGCGCGCGCCCGCGACATGAAAAAGCGCTGTGGATTTTCCGGATTGCGCACGGTGACGTGCCCGAAGGAATCGACCAGCTTCAGATGCGCGACGATGCGATTCGCAATCACCAATTCCGAAATTGCCGCGCTGGCATTCACCGTGGGACTCCTCCGGGACGTAAAGTAGCACAGACTTCAGTCTGTGGGTTTCCGCAAATTAACCAGAAATTACAGCGACGAGCAAGAACGGAATTTCGCAGACGGAAGCCGGGCGGCTCGGTGTATGCAAGGACTAATGGAAACCCACAGACTGAAGTCTGTGCTACTAAAACGCTACCGGCAACCGCACGAATTTGGCGTGCAGCCGCAACCGCTGGACGCGAAAGTCGCGCTGGACGAGGCAGTTCCATTCGCGGATTTTCCCGCGCTGAATACGGAGAGTAGGAGGGTGTGGTGTTTGCTCGCACACTTCGGACATTCGATTTCCTGGCGTGCGGACATCACGATGCGCTCGTAGCGCGCCTGGCAATCGTCGCAAACATATTCGTAGATGGGCATTTTCATTCACTCCAAACTTATCTCAGGTTACAGCAAATCGAGGAACTCCTCCACGGTGATCTCGGCCTGGCGCAGAATACTTCGCAAGATGGGCTTGGGCAAGTCAAACTGGTCATGGCGAGGTACAGTCACCCGAAGATGAGGTTTGCCGGGGTGACGCAGTTGGGCATGGCTCCCCGTTTGATGATGAATCGCAAATCCGGCACGCAAAAGCGCGCGTAACACTTTTCGGGGCTTCAGAACAGGAAGGTCCGGCGCCATCTAGGCCGAGAGCGCTATTCGCAGCGTGACTTTGTGCGCAAGCCGTTCGTTCGGAATGGGCTCTCCGGATTTCCGCAGCCCCGCGATGTGGCATTCAATCGCATCTCGTGCCATCTCCTGGGCCTCTGCCAAGGTTCGCCCATACGTCACGAGCCCAGGCAAGACTGGAACTGTCACCTGAAATCCAGTGCTTGACTCAGGAATTCTCAGGGACGCGGCGCCTCGCTTTGCTCTTTTCGCGCGGGTCACGTTGCCTCCGTCGCCCTGATTCACAGGCAGGTAAATCACGGTAAAAGCGAAGTCTTGCGGTTCCTGTTTCTTTCTCTTTGCCCCATTGATGCGAATTTGGCGCGCCATGACGTTAGTCTAGCCCTCTGGTAGCTCTGGGTCAAAACAAAGAGCATGGATTCATAGGCCAAAAAGCAACTGCCTCCGGCGAACCGGAGGCAGTTGGAAAGTCTTGAGATTGTAGAAGACTAGTCGCCGGCAACTTGCTCGGCTACCTGAGGCTTCGCGGCTGCGCCGCTCCCATTACCCTTGGCGTTACTGATGGTCACGGGAGCGACAGACGGAGTCGCCTTCTTGATGTCGGTGAGCGAGCCGATTTGCACCACTTCCTGCGGTGTCTGCTTCAGGACGAGTTCCTCGTAGATCTTTCGGACGCGGGCTTCTTCCTTCAGGAAATCGGCGCGGCGACGGGCGCGATTTTCCTCGGCCGCGGTGTTGGGCACTTCGTGGTCGACTTGGCGGACGCGCGCGGCGTCCTCGGCGTCGATCACGAGCGAATGATCGTAGGCATCGAGGCTCACGGCCCTGCCCTTGGCGTAGATCTCGTGCTTGCCGTGTTCCTTGTACCACTGGGCGACGGTCGCGTTCTTGTACATGTTCTCGATGATTTTGCGCCAGCCGATACCCGTGTTATACGCGCAGAAGGAGATTTCGCCCTGCTGCGTCGCGTACGGGATGATGCACATTTCGGTGCGGCGGAAATCGTAGTTGAATAGGTCCTGGAACCACATGCCGGCGATCATCAGGAAATTCCAGGGATCGGTGCGGCGCTTCTTGGCGTCTTCAAACGTGCGTTCCGGGCCCGCCGTGCCGTATTTCTGGCGTTGGTTCGGAGTCAGTCCCCAGGACTTGTCCATCTTCCTGAGCAAATCGATCAGGCGGAAGGTAGATGGCGCGCCGTACGGGTTGTAGTTCTTCAGCATTGCCAGAGCGAACGTCAAATTGGAGAAGGTCTTGCCGCGAGCTGCGTCGGTGACCTTCTTGATGTCCTCGACGAGTTGCGGCACGTTGAGGAACTTTGGCACAGGCGCCCATTCCTTCGTATCTTTGTTGATCAATACGCCGGTCCCCACCCCGCAGTTTGGGTGGCAGCCGCAGCTCACCGTACCCCACGCCGCGTCGGGCCCATGCGAAAGATCGGCAAATGCGGAGAATGTGCTGATCAGCGAAATTGGAAACCAGTCGCGAGTCGGCTCGATCTTGCCGACTTGCGCGCTGACGTCCTGGGCGAGGTGCGAGAGCGTATAGCGCTGCTTCAGGCGGCGCTCGGGAGTGATTTCCTCGTCGCGACCGGTGAACGAAACGGGCTGGAAAGCCACAAACGAGATTTTATTCGGATTCTGCATGGCAAATTTGACGATGGCGCCGACCTGGTCATTGTTCAGATTGTTGACGATGGTCGTGACCAGGATGATCTCGATACCCGCCGCATGCATGTTGTCAATGGCTCGCAGTTTCACGTCAAACAGGTTGCCCACCTGGCGGTGGCTGTTCGCATCGTTGCCGATGCCGTCGAATTGCAGGTACGCGTAACGCAGGCCGGCTTCAAACGCCTGCTTGCAGTATTCCTTGCTTTTGGCGAACTCGATGCCGTTGGTCGCCGCCTGCACGCTGTTGTAGCCGATCTTGCGCGCGTGGCGGATGGCGTCGAAGAATCGCGGGTGCATGGTCGGCTCGCCGCCAGAAAATTGCACAGACATCTGCCGGCGCGGCTTAATCTTCAGCGCGTTGTCCAGGATTTCCTGGATTTCTTCCCAGGACAGTTCGTGAACGTATCCCACTTGATTGGCGTCCATAAAGCAGGGATCGCACATCATGTTGCAGCGGTTGGTGAGGTCCACGGTGAGCACGGAGCCGCGCCCGTACCGGACGGTGCTGGAGCCGTGCTTGTGCAGATCCTCGTCGTTGTGCGCCGGGATGTCGCGGCCAGGGAAATTCTGCTCGATCCAGTTCAAGAATTTCGCGTCGATGGCCATCATGTCTTCGTACCGGCCATGAATCGGGCATTCCTTCACCATCCAGACTTGCCCGTCGCGCTCGATAATCTGAGCCTTGATCTCGCCGACCTTTTCGTGCATCAGGTCGCGCCAGTCCTTCTTGCCCTCGAAAATCGCGTCGCGGGCGTCCTTGACGCAGCCCGGGCAAAGCGAGTCAGTTTGCCGCGGCCAGCCGAGCGTGGGCTTGGACTTCTCCCACGACTTCAGCAGCGGCTTATCGGACCATTTAGGCGTGAAATTCGGATTGGGATTGTACTTGTTAAAAATTTGGATCGTATCGAAGGTCACGCCCGCTGTCTTGCAAAGGACATAGTCCATTGCTTTCCATGCACGTGTACCTAAAGTTTGAGCCATCTTTCCAGTCCTCCACAGTTGCGATTCGAAAACAGAGCATTCAAAACCGAACGGGAGCCCTCAGTAGAAGAAAACGGCCCCTGATGCCTGAATAGCCTACCAACTACGCCCCCTTGGCGTCTAGGTAAACCTTTCCCACAGTGTACTTTGCATGTTAACCCTTGAAAGCGTCCACAGGGTTGTACCAAAAGGGGCAAATAGTGGGCTGAATGGCAATTGAGTGCAGCCAATGGGAACAGCCCGAAACCGTTTTTTTGTCTCTGCTCCCGAATGTGAACTCATCGCCAAATAATGGCCTTGTCGTTCCCTTTATTTTCAGTAGTAGAAAAGCCCTCGTCAATAATTTGGAAAGGAAAATCGCACACATTGGTTGTCTTAGGCATTTGTCCCAGATCATGTAGTTTTCGTCTAGGGCGGCTAGGGATGCTGCTGGGGGCACTCTAGCCATCGAAAGGGGCAACCTAGGCTTCACAGGTCGGCGTCCAGCGACTTCTATACTTACGAGATCTGGGCCGCTCTTCCCAGCCGACTGCCCGCCGAATCCACGGTCATTGGGCTTGCCCGCTCCGGCCCCCTGATCGGAGCCTGGCAGGGGGCTAAGCACGTGACCAGTACGAAGGCCTACCGCTAGTAAGTTCAAGTTCTAGTTGAAGACGTGGATTACAATCTCGCACAAATCATTGTAAACACGGTCCATAACTGGATCCTGCACTTCCAATCTGTTCTTTAGGGATCTTCTCAAAAGAGCAAGTTGGGTAGAAATTTCCCCAGTACTCACGTACCCACAGATTGGCTCCATCTGCCTATCGCCAAAAAAACACCCCGGGTCCAGACTGTTCTCATACACCCAGTTGAATAAGTCTTAGGAGGCTTACTTTTATGAAGCATTGGTGGTGCGCTGGATGTGAGGCAGAGGTTGGACTGGACAGACACGGCCGATGTGGGATCTGCGGATCGGAAGCCGTGGACTTGATGCTTGGTGAGGACGAGGTAAACCATCCAGTTTCAGCGGCAGCCACGGATTCGGATCCAGTTCCGGCCTGCGCCTGGGCCGAATTGGGAGACTAGACAGGACACTGTTCGAGGTCAACTCACGAAAGGAAAGGAGGCTAAAACCCCGGCACAGCTGGGGGGACACTTAACTCAATGGAACCGGGGAAAAGGAGACACACACATGCGGACCCAGCTACGCGTTATAGGTTTAGTGGTCGTAGCGAGCCTGCTCTGGATAACCCCAATGTTTGCGGTATCCCAAGGGGCGAAGGTGCAAAGCAAGGCTAGGAAGTTCAAGACTCAATACGTAGGAACAGCTTCCTGGTACGGAGAGCAACGACAAGGGCGGAAAATGGCTAACGGCCAACCATTTGATCGCCACAAATTAACGGCCGCGAGTTGGTATTTTCCACTCGGAACGAAGGTCCGAGTGGTGAACGTGAAAAATGGAGAATCCGTGGTTGTGACGATTACAGACCGAGGTCCGAATCTTCGCCTTCACAGGATCCTCGATCTGTCGGAAGCAGCAGCGGAACGCCTGGGTTACGTGGGGCAAGGCCTGACCCCCGTATTTATTTACCCGGTGCCGTCTTTTGAAACGAAGGCCGCAGGTTTCGATTCTGGGCTGACCCGGACACCTGCCAGCCAAGGCCCCGGCGAACTCGAGGCAAAAGCCATCGCCGTGCCAATGTGACCTTTGGCATCCGCCTAAGAGCGCCAGTCAATTCCACGGCGTAGGCGGCACAATCCAAACAATTCCCCTGGCACTCTGCCAGGGCCTGCCGGCAGCGTAGTGGCTGGAGTGAAGTCAGACTCCAGCCACGAGCTTGGAG
>JGI12269J14319_10001276_pt1 | contig 25182 bp, 24 predicted proteins | sample PeaSoiSIISIP2007_FD_14319 | JGI IMG/M metagenome (IMG submission 14319)
GGCTGCACCACCGACACGACGAGCCCGACGGGATCGAGAAGCTCGGCCACGCGATGATCGCCTTGTTGCTCAGCTCGGTGATGATCGTGCTGGTCGCCGAAGGCTGCGAAATCGTCGCCCGGCCCGCAACCACAGAACCGCCAACGGGATTGGCGTGGGCGGGTGCGATGGTTGAGAGACACGTCGCCGCAAGCAGCGCCGCGACCGCCGGCCCTCGTTTCCGGATCGTCCTCACTTGCTGCTGGCCGCCCATGTGCACCACTTGAAATCTGTGTGCGTTCCGCCCGAATTTCTTAACGCGATTCGGAGCTTGGACCCAGGCGCAACATTACCGCAACCGGGCGCAATCGCAACCGCAGCGGCATCGTCCTAAATGATGGTTCGTTAACGTTGGCCGCGCAGGCGGAAGACCCGGGCCACCAGCGTGTTGGCCAGGACCGCGATGACGAACATCACGATTAGTATCGCGTACATCTGCGGCGTGCGGAACTGGGCGTAGTACTGCATGATCATGAAGCCGAGGCCGCGGTTCGACATTTTGAGCTCGGCCAGGAGGCAGCCCACCAGGGCTACGCCGAGCCCGATGCGCAGTCCGGTCGCGATCGGCGGCACCAGCGCCGGCAAATAGATCATGCGGATCATCTGCGCGGTCGTCAGATTGAAGCTGCGCCCGACCCGGAGCAGCACCGGGTCGACCAGCCGCACCCCCGCCGCGACCGACAGCGCCATGGGAAAGAAGCACGACAGCGCGCCCATCGCGATCTTCGAGCCCGGCCCCACGCCGAACAGCACCAGCAGCACCGGCAGGAACACGATCTTCGGCGTCGGCGCCATGTATTGCAGGTAGCGCTCGTAGGACGCGGCGGCAAACTGATAGGCGCCCAAGACAAATCCGACCGCGAGGCCGGCGACGCAGCCGATCGCCAGCGACACCAGCACTTCCATGAGCGTGAATTCGAGGTTCCAGTAGAAGCCCGCGCTCACGATCTCGTGCGCCAATGCCGCGACGATCTTGAACGAAGACGGCACCACGCCCGCGTAGAGGAGCCCCGACGCCGCCGCAAGCTCCCACGCCGCCCACAATCCCAGGATGGTGACGATGCGAATGCGCCCGACCGGCACCGCCGAGCGGCGCGGCGCGGCGGTGCCGATCACATCGGTCTCAGCCATTTCTCGACCTTCTCGGTGACCCAGAAGAAGCCGACGCTGGTCAGCATCACGAACAGGATCGCGCCGAACATCATCGGCGTCTCCCAGCGGTCGGCGAGATCGTCGATCAATTCGCCCAGGCCGCCGAAATTGATCAGGAACTCGATCCCGACCACGCTGATGAGGCAATAGATCACGCCCAGCCGCACGCCGGTCGCGATGGTCGGCACTGCGGCGGGAAACATGATCTTCCAGAAGAGCTGCGAGCGCGAAAGACCGAAGCTGCGGCCCACGTCGATCAGCACCGGGCGCGTGCCGTCGAGCCCCTCCTTGGTCTTGAGAATGATCGAGGTGATGCCGGTGCATACGCTCATCGCCACGATGGTCGCGGCATTGCGCCCGAAGATCACCAGGAACAGCGGGTAGAGCAGCACGATGGGCGCCGCGGCGATGCTTGCGACCCAGTTGAAATAGGCCCGCCCCGCCCAGCGCGAGCGATGCAGCCATAGTCCGACCGGCACCCCGGCGGCGATCGCGAGCAGCGCCGCGGCGGCGGTCTCGCCGAAGGTCTGGAGGAAGCGCACCGCCAGCCCTTCTTCCTCGAACAGCGCAGCGAACCCGTCGGCGATGGCGCTCGGCGCCGGCGCGATGAGCTTGCTCCACCAGCCGATCGCGACGAAACCCTCCCACAGCACCAGCAGGACCGCGATGGTCGCGAGCCCGGTCAGCAGCGGCGCGAGACGCCGGTGCGTGCCGGCCCATTGCGCGACCGCACGCCGCCCGGCGCCCGTTCGCGCGCGGCCAGAAGCGGCTTGCTGCGCCTGCTCCGCCATGCTTACGAGCCCTGCCTCAGCACGAAGTCATAGACGCCCTTGATGTCGTCGTGGGTCATCGGCTTGGGAATGCGTTTGGCCGCCAGCGCCTCTTCCAGCACGCGGTCCTCGCCCTTGATCTCGTCGAGCTGGTCCTGCGCCTTGGACTGGAACTCCTTGACCGCGTACCGCACCTGCTCGATCGGCTGGTCGGACAGCTTGGCATAGGCCTGGAGCGCCGGCTCGCCCGCATAGGCCCAATCGACGGACTTCTTGTAGGCCTTGAGGAACCCCGTCACGGCGCTGCGGTGCGCAGCGAGGAAATTGGCGTTGGCCGCGTTGACCCGCACCGTCTCGTTCTGCACCTCGGGCGAATCGTTGCCGCGCGCGATGATGCGGATTTCGCCCGCTTGCAGCTCCTTCAAGCCGGTCGGCGGCGTGCTCCACGAGGCGTCGATCTGGCCGGTCATCACTTGCGGCAGACCGTTGGGCGCGGCGCCGACCGGTATCAGTTTGGCGTCGCCGACGCCGGCCTCCTTCAGCAAGGTCAGCAGGATGAGGTTGCTCGACGAGCCGGGATTGGAGAACGACACGGTCTTGCCGTGCAGGTCCTTCATGCTCTTGATCGGGCCGGCGGCCTTGACGTACCAAAAGATGTCAGGCGAGCCCGTCGCCTCGGGCGAGATGATCCGCACCGGCGCGCCCTTCACATAGGCCGCGAGCATGCCGAGAAATCCGGTCGCGACGGCAATATCGACGCTGCCCGAGATCACCGCCTGCTCGTTGGACGCGCCGCCCTCCGTGTAGGTCACCTCGACGTCGAGGCCCTGCTCCTTGAAGAAGCCCTGGCCCACACCGAGCTCGGTGAACGAGGTGTCCCACGCGCCGCGCTGTGGCACCGCGACTTTGACGGTCTCGGCGGCGGCGGCCAATCCAGGCACCGCGGCGACGGCGGCGGCGAGCGCGATGGCGACGGTCTTGCGCATGATCTTCTCCCCTATTGTCCTGGACGCCACACGATGTCGATGAGACCCTTGACGTCGTCGGCGGTCATCTTCTTCGGAATCCGCTTGAACTCGAGCGCGTCGTCGAGGGTGCGGTCGAGCCCCTTCACCTCGTAAGGATACTCCGCCCGCTTGTCGTAATAGGTCATGGCCTCGGCGGCGAGTTCCTTGGTCGAATTCATGCCCTCGGCGAAATACGCCACGACCTTGGGATCGCCGGAGAAGGCCCAGTTCAGCGACTTGTCATAGGCCTTCATGAAGCGCACCACCGTGTCGCGGTGGGCCTGCAGGAAATTCAGGTTGGCGACGTTGACGCGCACCGTCTGGTTGCGGATCTCCGGCACGTCGTTGCCGCGCGCCACCACCACGATGACGCCGGATTTCTGCTCGGCGAGGCCCAAGGGCGGCACCGCGTGGCCGATATCGATCTGGCCCGACATGACCTGGGTGAAGACGCCCTGGATGCTGCCGCCGGCGACCGGCTTGGCGTCGGTGACGCCGGCCTGCTTCAGGAGCGCCAGGGTCACCAGGTTGCTCGACGAGCCGGGATTGCTGTAGGCGATGGTCTTGCCGTGGGCGTCCTTGAGGCTCTTGATGCCGCTCTTGGCGAGGGCGAAGAAATACATGTCGGGCACGCCCGTCACCTCGGCCGAGACGATGCGCACCGGCAGGCCCTTCACATAGGCCGAGATGATGCCGAGCGTGCCGGTCGCGACCGCCATGTCGACGCTGCCCGAGATCACCGCCTGCTCGGTGGTGGCGCCGCCCTCGGTGTAGGTGATGTCGAGATCGACGCCCTCCTCCTTGAAGAAGCCCTGCTTCGCGCCCCATTCGCAGATCGAGGTGTCCCACGCGCCCTTCTGCGGCACCGCGAGCCGCACCGTGTCCGCGCGCACGCATGAAGCGGACGCGACGGCGAGGAGAAAAAGGGCCGTAGCACGTAGAATCATTCCATCACTCCTCTGCTCGCGAATGATGTCCCGAACGGGCGGCGACCGCCGCCTCGCTGTCGATTAGGCCCTTGGAGGCTTCCTCGCGCAGGTCGGCCCACACCATCGCGACATAGCGCCCGAACTGTTCGCTGCCGAGGATCTCCGAGGTCCGGGGCCGCGGCAGGTCGATGGGCACGATCCGTTTCACCCGCCCCGGCCGGTAGGTCATCACCAGCACGCGGTCGGACAGCTGCACCGCCTCGGCGATGCTGTGGGTGATGAGGAGCGTCGTTTGCCGCAGCTGCGCCTGGATTTGCAGCAGCTTGTCGCCGAGCAGCAGCCGCGTCTGCTCGTCGAGCGAGGCGAACGGCTCGTCCATCAGCAGGATCTTGGGCGAGAAGGCGAGGGTGCGGGCGAGCGCGGTGCGCTGGCGCATGCCGCCCGACAGCTCGGCCGGATAGCGGTTCTCGAACCCTTCGAGTCCCACGAGCTGCACCAGAGCGCGGGCGCGCTTCAGGCGCTCTGCCTTGGCCATGCCCGCCGCCTCGAGCGGAAAGGCCACGTTCTCGAGCGTGGTGCGCCACGGGAAGGTCGATTCCTCCTGAAACACCATGCCGATGCCGCGATGCGAGCCGGTCACAGTCTCGCCGTTGACCCGCACCGCGCCATCATACTCGTCGACGAGGCCGCCGATGATGTTGAAGAGCGTGGACTTGCCACAGCCCGACGGGCCGATCAAGGCGACGAACTCGCCCTGGCGCACCTCGAGCGACACGGTGTCGAGCGCGTGGACCATGCCTTCCTGGGTCGCAAAGCGCTTGGACAGGCGCTCGACCTCGAGCAACGGCCGTGATTGCGCCGTGGCCGGGACCGCGGCGCCACGCTCCGTCACGCTCATGGCCTCGGCGGCCTAGGGCGCCCGCGTGATCGCGGCCGATGAGGCCTGGTCGTAGCCGGGCTCGACCCGCACGTCGACCACCACGACCTCGCCCGCGGCGGCGGCGGCGACCGCCTTGTCCAGCGTCGCGCCCAGATCGCCGAGCCGCGTGATCGGGCCGAACGCGGTCGCGCCCTGCGCCTTGGCGATCATGGCAAGGTCGATCTCCGGCCCCTTCATCTGCTGGCCGATCCACTTGTTCTCGACCGGCCGGCCGCGCTCCTTCGCCATGCGCTCCTGGTGCAGCTCGTCGTTGTAGAACGAACGGTTGTTGGCGATCACCACGAGCAGCGGGATGCGGTAATGGACCGCGGTCCAGATGGCGTTGCTGCCCATCAGGAAATCGCCGTCGCCGAGGATCGCGACCGGCAGCCGGCCGCTGCCGCGCAAGGCGAGCGACGCGCCCACCGTGGTGCCCGGGCCCGAGCCCACGCCGCCGCCGCCGTCGCTGCCGAGATGGTCGAGCGGATGCTTCATCGGCCACAGATGCCCGGCCCAGGACAGCGGATGGCGAATGAGGCTGATGATGCGCCCGGCCACCGCGCGCTGCATCGCCGCCGCCAGCATCGGCACCGCGATCGAGCCCGCGGCGTCGCCCATCGCCACCGTCGGCACCGTGAACGCCTTGCGGCCGGGCCAGGTCGCGCCCTTGCGCCCGCCCGCCTTGATCACAGCGGCGAGGATCGCGCCCACGGTCGGATCGCTGTCGGCCATGATCTGCACGTCGACCGGCGGCAGGCCCTGGTAGTCCATGCTCCAGCCCTGATGGAGATGCTGGTCGAGCGAGACGTTGATGATGGTGGCCGGGACCGCGTCGCTCTTGAACACGCTCTTGAAGGTGCCGGCGGGATCGACCCAGTCGAGCATCAGGATGGCGTCGGCCTGGCGGATCAACTCGGCGCCGACGCCGCCGCTGTAGGTTCCCGGAGGCGCGCCGAGGAGCGCATGGTCGGTCGGGAAGGCGGCGGCGAGTTTCAGATCGGTGAGCACCACCGCGCCCAAGGCCTCGGCGAGCTTAACCCGCTGCGCCCAATCGGCTTCGCTGCGGCTGACCCGGCCCATCAGGATCAGCGGACGCTCGGCCGTCATCAGGCGCTTGGCGGCGGCTTCGGCCAGCTCGGCCGAGGGTCCGACCGGCGCCGGCGGCAGATAGCGCTTCACGTCGGGGATGGGCGGCAGCGCCGCGAGCTTGGTCTCCTGGAGCCCGACATCGAGCACGACATAGGTGGGGCCGCGCGGCGTCGTCGCCGCGATCTTGCGCGCGCGCAGGATCGACTCATAGGCCGCCGGGATCGAGGCCGGCTGGTCGTCCCATTTGGTGTAGTTCCGGAGCAGCGCGCCGTTGTCGCGCGTGGTGTGGATCCAGTCGATCCATGGCCGCCGCTGCGCCGCGTCGGCGGGGCCGTTGGCGCCCAGCAGGATCAGCGGGGTGCGGTCGCACCACGCGTTGTAGACCGCCATGGTGCCGTGCATCAGCCCGACATTGGCATGGACGATCGCCAGCATCGGTTTCTCGGTGACCTTGGCCCAGCCATGCGCCACCGCCACCGCCGCCTCCTCGTGCAGGCACAGCAGCATCTGCGGGCGCTCGTTGCCGAGCTTGTTGACGAGGCTGTCGTGGAGGCCGCGATAGGACGAGCCCGGATTGAGCGCCACAAACGGAATGTCGAGGGCGCGGATGATCTCGGCCATCGCGTCCGAGCCCCATACGCCGGTGCCCTCCGACGGCAGCGGCCGCTCGGTGCCCTGAGGCTCGTTGGCAAGATCGATCTTCTTCATCGTGGTCCCTCCTGCTGGCCGGTTTTTCGCGGCGTCTTGAAAGGATATTGGCCCGTAGCAAGGCCCCGGGCAAACGGGAATTCTCGGCGGCTCACAAGCTCGCCAGGCGGACCGCGACATAGAGCACGGCCATGCCGATGACGGTCATCAGGGCGGGGCCCATGCGATGCTCGGGCGTGACGCTTGCCGGCAACAGGTCGCTCGCACCGATATAGAGGAAGAATCCGCCGAAGAGGGCGAGCGCGAGGCCAAGCTCGGCGCCCTGCAGCGCAAGGAGACCGGCCGCCGCCGCGCCGAGCACGGGAGCCACGGCATCGATGACGAGCCAGCGCCGCGCCGCGCGCGCGTCGCCGCCGCCGCGGCGCACCACCGTCACGACGTTGATGCCGTCGCACACATCGTGGACCACGACCGCGATGGCGACCACCGCCCCCACCGCGGCCGAGACCTTGAACGCGACGCCGATCGACAGCCCGTCGAGGAAGCTGTGGACCGAGAGCGTCGCCGCGCCCAGCCCGCCCCGGCGCGCGGCCTGCGACGCGGCGCTGTGCAGCAGGTGATAGAGCGCGAAACCCGCGCCCGCGACCGCGAGCACCGCATCCGCGCCTTGCGGGGCGCCGGCCAGCTCGATCGCTTCCGGCAGGAGATCGAAGAGGGCGACGCCGATCACGGCGCCGGCGCCGAACGCCACCACCAGCGCGAGCCGCCGCTTGAGCCGCAGCGCCAGGAAGCCGCCCAGGAGCGTGAACAGGAACGCGAAGAGGCTGACGAGGATGGCCATCGAACGGGAGCTTACGCCGTGCGGCCCTTCATATCCCGCCGAATGGCGAGCCCGCCGCCGACGATGACGGCGAGAAGCGCCAGCGTGCAAACGACGGCAGCGCCGGTCGGAAGGTCGAACAGCAGCGACGCCAGCAGGCCCAGCACGTAGCCGGCGAGGCCCAGGCCATAGCCGAACAGGATGGGCCGCTTCACGCCGCTCGCGCGCGCCGTCAGCGCCGGCACGATCAGCGACGCGAACACCAGGAACACGCCGACCAGCTGCACCGAGGCCGTGACCGTGACGGCGAAGAGCGCATAGAACAGCACGCGCCTGCTGCCGAGATCGACGAGCGAAGCGACCGCCAGCACCGCCGCGTAGAGCACCGCCGGCGCCGCCAACTGCTCCGGCACGACCCACAGGATTTGGCCGACCAGCAGGTCCTTGAGGTTCTCCGCTCCGTGCGGGTTGAAGCTCAGCAGCACGATCTCGGCGCTCGCCGCGGCGACGAAGACGACGCCGATCACCGCCTCCTGCAGCTGGGCGAGCCTGCGTTCGGTCCAGATGAGAAAGCCGGCGCTGACGAGCGCGGCTGCGACCGCGCTCGCCTGCACCGACCAGCCGTTGGGCTCCCAGCCGAGGAAGTCGGCGGTGACGACGCCCAGCCCCGCCACCTGGGCGATCGCCAGATCGATGAACACGATGCCGCGATCGAGCACCAGCTTGCCCAACGGCACGTGTGTCGACAGGACCAGAAGGCCGGTCAGGAAGGCCGGCCAGATGATGTCGAGACTATGATCGGCCACCGCTGGCCCCAAGTCCGGCGAGGAGCCGCTTCACCGTGTCCTCGTAGAGTCCCATGAGGTCCTTGGCGCCGTCCGTGCCGCCGACCGTGAAGGGCAGCATCACCGCCGGCAGATGGCTTTTCTCGCCGACGAACTGCGACGGCTTCGCGTCCTCGTAGGCGGCATAGATGATCATGCTCGCCTTCAAGTTCGGGATCTGGTCGAGCAGCTCGGCAATGTAGGCGCTGCCCGGCGGCACGCCAGGCTTCGGCTCGATCGTCGCCACCTCGTGCATGTCGAGAAAGCCCATCAGATAGACCCAGCCCTTGTGATAGGAGATGACGTTCTTGCCCTTGAGCGGCGCGGCCATCTCCAGCCAGTGCGCGATCCCCTGGCCGAGCGCGTCGTCGAGCGCCTTCTCGCGAGCGGCATAGCCCGCAGCGTGCGCCGGGTCGATCTCGGCGAGGCGCTTGGCCAGCGCCGCCGCGATGATGCGCATGTTGCGGGGATCGGTCTGCACGTGCGGATTGCCGGCGGGATGGACGTCGCCTTGCGCCCGGTCGAGCACTGCCGGCTTCTCCAGGAGCTGCACCTGCTCGGCGCCCGCGAAATAGCCCGGGGCGCTGGGCTGCACCTTGGCATTGGCCGCCTGCCGCAACAGCACCGGCATCCAGCCGATCTCGAGCTCGGCCCCGGTGCAGACGGCGAGATCGGCGAAGCGCAGCTTCGCGATCAGCGCCGGCCGCGCCTGGATCTGATGCGGGTCCTGGAGCGCCGTGGTGGCGGTGTAGACGCTCACATCGCCGCCGCCGAGCGCGCTGGCCAACGCTCCCCATTCCGGCTCGCAGGCGAAGACATTGAGCGTCGCATGGGCCGGCATCGAGGCCGCCGCGGAAAGCGCGGCTGCGGCGATGAGAATTCGGGCGCGTCGCATGGTCCCTCCTCAGTACTGGTGGGCGCCGTGGGCGCCGAGGCTGACGATATATTGCAGGATGAACTGGTTGTCGGTTCCCGGCCGAGCGCGGTCGAGATTGTATTGCAGGCGGAAGCGGCTGAACTCGCTCGGCGAGTAGTCGATCATGCTGGAATAGCGCCGCGACGTGGCGCCGAGATCGTCGAGCGTCGTGCCGGCGAAGGCGAGGCCCAAATTCGGCGCATGCAGCTGATCGTAGCGCAAGCCCGCGCGCCATTGCGGCATGAACTGATAGATCGCCTGGGCATAGAACCCGGTCTGCGGATCGGACGAATAGCGCAGGCCCTGCGGCGCGCCGCCCGGCGGATAGAACAGTCCGGCCTCGCGCCGCACGAAGAACTCGGATTCGAGCTTCACATAGGTCTGCGCGAAATTGCCGTTGGGCGCCCATTTGTAGATGCCGTCGAGGATGGTGGTGCGATCCGTGCCGGTGAACGTGTCGGTGCTGCCGAGGGCGTTGGTCGTGGTGCGGTTCTTCGCCGTGGTCCAGAGATTGGACAAGCCGACGCTGTAGCTCCCGCTGTCGCCGATGTCGTCGCTGGCATGGACGAAGGCGCTCCACGCCCCGAGGCCGAGATGGTGATTTTCGCTGCCGCCCGAAGGGAAGGCGTCGCCGCGCAGCGCCTCGCCGCCGAATTCCAGGAACATCTGGGTCGGCGCGAGCCAGCGCACCTGCACCCCCTCGTCATCGTACTGCGTGTTGAGGAAGGCCATGTAGGGGAGCGGCTGGTCGACGAAATCCCACACGTGGGAGTGCTGCTCGTTCAAGTAGCCGATGCCCGAGAAGAACCGCCCGGCCTTGACGGTGAAGCCATAGGGCAGCGCGGTCGGCTGCAGGAACCCTTCCTCGACGCCGACCGTGTTGTCGCGCTCGAAGGCGAGCGTCAGATTGGCGAACACCGCCTGGTCGGCATTGGCGTTGAGGTTGATCTCGCTCTCGCCCAGGCCGAAGCCGCGCGGCGGCGGCTTGGCATCGCTGCCGAGCATCACGCCGGGCACGCGCCAGTTGTTGGGATTGTGGTTCGACGACATGGCGGTGCCGTTGATGACGGCGCCGATCGCGGGATTGAAGGCGGCGGCGCTCGCCTGGCTCTCCGGCGCGGCCGGCTGGGGCGCGGCAGCGGGAGCGGCCGGCGCGGGCGCGGCTTGCGCCGTCGTCACTGCCTGCTGCGCCGCGCCGGCCTGGGCCTTGGCGTCGGCGGCCGCGCTTTCCGCGGCCTCGACGCGCTTCTCCATGCTCTTCAATTGCGCCTCGTATTGCGACTGGAGGCGCTTCAAGGCGGCGTCGTATTGCTGTTGCATCTGCTGCATCTCGCGCTTGACGGCGGCGAGATCGTCGTCGGCCGACGCGGGCGACGCCGCGCCCAAGGTCGCGCACAGCGGCAGCGCGAACGCGGCGAGCCGCCGCGCCGCGGCTGACATAGTCGGATGATGATGGTTCGACATGACCCTTCCTCGCTTGTCCGAATGGCGGAGCAGCGCGATCGCGCGGAGGCGCGGCGCGCGTCGAAGCTCGGCTCAGGCGGCGGGCGGGGCTCTGGTCTGGAAGGGTGGGCGCGGCGCCGATGCGACGATCGGCGGCAAGGGCAGGGGCTGGCTCGCGCGGCCGGTCAGGCTCGGCGGCAGCAGCAGGACAGGCGCGGGCAGGGCCGAGCTCGCCGCCATCGCCATGCTGGCGCAGATGGCGCAGCCGTCGTGGTCGGGAAGCGTAGGCGGCTGCGGTTGCGGCGTGGACGGCGCCGGGGTCACCGCGCCGGCGAGCGTGCTTGCGCCGGGCCGGAAGATATCGCCGGGATGGATGTGGCCGAAGGACAGCACGAGCTGCAGCGCCAGCGCGGCCAGCGCCAGCACGGCGCCGAACGTCCGGACGGGTCTCCTCGCGCGGTCCCGGCTTTCCCTCACGCCGCCGATGCTAGCCTCGTACCAGCCGCGTTGGCAATCGGCTCCTCCCTTGTCCCGTGGCGCCGGCGCGCCTAGTGTCCTCGCGCCATGACCGAGACACAGACCTGGACGCCGACCTTCCTGCCCGACGGGCGGCTTTCGCTCGCGCTCGCGATCAGCGAGTACGATCACGTGCGCGACCTCGCGTCGGGCGCGGTGCGGGCGCAGGGGATCGCCATCAACACGCTGAGCTTCGCCGTCGAGGAAATCTTCCACCGCTTCACCCGCTATCGCGAGTGGGAAGCGTCGGAGATGTCGATGGGGAAATACACCTCGCTCATCTCCCAGGGCGAGCGTTCGATTACCGGCATCCCGGTGTTCCCGTCGCGCGTCTTCCGCCACTCGTCGATCTACGTGCGCCGCGACAGCAAGCTCAAGTCGCCGCAGGATTTGCGCGGCCGCAAGGTGGGCTTGCCCGAATGGGCGCAGACGGCGGCGGTCTATACCCGCGGCATGCTGGTCCACGAGTACGGCGTCGGGCTCGACGAGGTCGAATGGGTGCAGGCGGGCGTCGACCAGCCCGGGCGGGTCGAGAAGGTCGCGCTCAAGCTGCCGCGCGGCGTGCGCCTGACGGCGCGCCCCGATTCATCGCTCGACCGGATGCTGCTCGCGGGCGAGGTCGACGCGGTGATGTCGGCCCACGCGCCGCGCGCGTTCGAGGCGAGGCATCCCGACATCGTCCGCCTGTTCCCCGACTACCGCCCGGTCGAGGAAGCCTATTTCCGCAAGACCGGCATCTATCCGATCATGCACGTGATCGCGCTGCGCCGCGAGGTGCTGGACCGTTTCCCGTGGGTCGCGACCAATCTGCTCGAGGCGTTCGAGGAGGCGAAGCTGCGCAGCCTCGCCCGCGCGCGCGAGATCACCGCAAGCCGCTTCCCGGTGCCGTGGATCGCCGAGATCGCCGACCGCGCCTTCGAGCTGTTCGACGGCGACCCGATGCCTTACGGCATCGCCGCCAACCGCACCACGCTCGCGGCGTTCCTGCGCTTCGGCTTCGAGCAGGGCGTGTGCCACACGCTGCTCCAGCCCGAGGATCTGTTCCCGGCCGAGGTGCAGACCACGTTCAAGATCTGACCGCCGGCGTCTCGGTGATGCGCCACAGGCCGCGGAACAGCGCAACCAAGCGGTCGCCCACGGTGATGCGCACGTCGTATGTCGCGCTGCGCCGCGTGCGCGTCAGCTCGACCGCCTCGGCCACCAGGCGCTCGCCGCGCTGCGCCGGGCTGACATAGGTGATGTGCGCGGTCTGGGTCAGGCACTGCTCGCCGCGCGACAGGCACGCATAGGCGCCGGCCATGTCTGCGAGGGTGAAAATATAGCCGCCCTGGCAGATGCCGTGCCCGCCCACCATGCGGTCCGCCACCACCAGCGCGAGGCGCGCGAAGCCCGCCCGTCCCTCGACCAGCTCGACCCCGAGATCGCGGCCGACGCCGTTGCGCGCGGCGATGGCGGCGAGAATCTGTGCCGCGTCGGAATCGGAACTCATGTCGGATGCTCCCCCTGCGGGCGTGACATCACGCCACCTTGGGCGCGATAATTACACGACACGAGGAGGATGGCGACCATGCTCGAGCTCTACCATGCGGGATTGACGACCTGCTCCAAGAAGTCGCGCCTGTGCCTCAAGGAGAAGGGGCTGCCGTACCAGAGTCACTACATCCGGCTCGACAAGTTCGAGCACCACACGCCCGAATACCGCAAGCTCAACCCCAACGGCGTGGTGCCGACGCTCGTCCATGACGGCAAGGTCGTGATCGAATCCGGCGTCATCAACGAGTATCTCGACGAGGTCTTCCCCGAGGTTCCGCTGCGTCCCGCCGACCCCTTGGCGCGCGCGCGGATGCGCGTCTACTGCAAGATGGCGGACGAGTTCGCGCTGCCGGCGGTGCGGGTCCCGACCTGGAGTCGGGTCAAGACCGCGCAGATGAAGGCAATGCCCGCCGCCGAGTTCGAGCAGGCGATGCGCGACACGCCGCTCATCGACCACCAGCTCAAATACCGCGCCTTGAAGGGCGACGGCTTCACCGCCAAGGAGGTCGAGGAATCGCGCGGCCGGATGGACTATGTGTGCGACCGCTGCGAGGCGGCGCTGGCCGACGGTCCCTATCTCGCCGGCGCCCAGTACACCCTCGCCGACATCGCGCTCCTGCCCTACATCCAGGCCTTTGCCGCGATCCGGCCCGAGCTGCTGCAATCCCATCCCCGCACCAGGGAATGGTACGACCGCGTGATGGCGCGCCCGGCGGTGAAGGCGACCTACGAGCCGTCGGCCGAGGCACCGGCGCATTAAGCGCTGCTTCGGGAGATTGCTTCGCTCCGCTCGCAATGACAAATCCCGTACGTCATTGCGAGGAGCCGCAGGCGACGAAGCAATCTTCCGCCGCCTCACACGTCGAGATTGGCGACTTGCAGCGCGTTCTGCTGGATGAAGTCGCGGCGTGGCTCGACGAGGTCGCCCATCAGGGTCGAGAAGGTTTCCTCGGCCAGATCGGCGTGCGGCACCCGCACCTGGAGCAAGGTGCGCACGTCGGGATTGAGCGTCGTCTCCCATAACTGTTCGGGGTTCATCTCGCCCAGGCCCTTGTAGCGCTGCACGTCGCCCGACTTGGGGCCGAGCTCGAGCACCGCCTCCACCAGGCCGCACGGGCCGGTGACGATGCTTTCCTTGTCCTTGGAGACGAGCGTGCCGGCGGCCTCGTAGATCTCGCCCAATTCGGCTGCGCGCTCGGTCAGGCGGCGCGCCTCGGCGCTGCGCACCAGCGCGGCGTCGAGCAGCCGCTCCTCGCTGACGCCGTGAACCGTGCGCCGCACCAGGAGGCCGCGCTTTTCCACCGTGCCGCGCCAGCCGCGCTCGCCCGGCGCGGCCAGGCCGTCGAGCCGCTGCGCCAGGAACGCGGCTGCCGCGTCGGCTTTCTCCGGGTCTTCGAGCACCGCGGGATCGAGGACGCCGGCGATCGCCGCCTGCTCGACCACGTCGCGGCTGCCGGCCTTGCGCGCCAGCGGCTGCAGCAATGTCCGCACCTGGCGCGCGCGCTCGACCAGGTCTGTGAGGTCGTTGCCGGCGCGCTCCACCCCGTCATGCTGGCGGAACACGGCGTCCTTGACGCCGGCGGCGATGCAGTATTCCTCGAGCGCCAGCTCGTTCTTGAGATAGACCGCCTTGCCCTGGCCGCGCTTCACCTGATAGAGCGGCGGCTGGGCGATGTAGAGGAAGCCGCGCTCGATCAGCTCCGGCATCTGGCGGAAGAAGAAGGTGAGCAGCAAGGTCCGAATGTGGCTCCCGTCCACGTCGGCGTCGGTCATGATGATGATGCGGTGATAGCGCGCCTTGTCGGCCTCGAACTCCTCCGGGCCGATGCCGGTGCCGAGCGCGGCGATGAGGGTGCCGATCTCGGCCGAGCTCAGCATCTTGTCGAAGCGCGCGCGCTCGACATTGAGGATCTTGCCCTTCAAGGGCAGGATCGCCTGGTAGGCGCGGTTGCGGCCCTGCTTGGCCGAGCCGCCGGCGCTGTCGCCCTCGACGATGAACAGCTCGCTCTTGGCGGGCTCGCGCTCCTGGCAGTCGGCGAGCTTGCCGGGCAGGCTGGCGATGTCGAGCGCGCCCTTGCGCCGGGTCAAGTCGCGCGCCTTCCGCGCCGCCTCGCGCGCCGCCGCCGCCTCGATCACCTTGCCGACGATGCGCCGCGCGTCGCTCGGGTGTTCCTCGAGCCATTGCTGCAGCCGGTCGGCGACGATGCCCTCGACCACCGGCCGGACCTCGGACGAGACCAGCTTGTCCTTGGTCTGGGACGAGAATTTCGGATCGGGCGCCTTGATTGACAGGATCGAGGTCAGGCCCTCGCGCATGTCTTCGCCGGTGAGCTGCACCTTCTCGCGCTTGGCCATGCCGCATTCATTGGCATAGGCGTTGATGGTGCGCGTCAGCGCGGCACGGAATCCCGCAAGATGGGTCCCGCCGTCGCGCTGCGGGATGTTGTTGGTGAAGCACAGCATTGTCTCGTGATAGGAGTCGGTCCACTCCATCGCCACCTCGACGGTGATGCCGTCGCGCTCGGCGCTGATCGCGACCGGTGGCTGATGCAGCGCCTGCTTGGAGTGGTCGAGATATTTGACGAACGCCTCGAGCCCGCCTTCATAGTGCATCGAGACCTGCTTCGGCTCGACCCCGCGCGCGTCGTTGAGGATCAGCGTCACGCCCGAATTCAGGAACGCCAGCTCGCGCAGGCGATGCTCGAGCGTGGCGAAATCGAACTCGGTGCGGGTGAAGGTCTTGCGGCTGGGGTGGAAGGTCAGCTCGGTGCCGGTGCGCGCGCCATCGACCGGGCCCATGTCGGCGAGCGGCGCCTCCGCGTTGCCGTCCTTGAAGCGCATGCGGTACTCGTGCCCGTTGCGCCACACGCGCAGGTCCAGAATCGACGACAGCGCGTTCACCACCGACACGCCGACGCCGTGCAGCCCGCCCGAGACCTTGTAGGCGTTCTGGTTGAATTTCCCGCCGGCATGCAGGCGGGTCATGATCACCTCGGCCGCCGACACGCCTTCCTCCTGGTGGATGTCGACCGGGATGCCGCGGCCGTTGTCGGTCACGGTGCACGAGCCGTCGGCGTTCAAGGTGACGGTGATGGTGTCGCAATAGCCGGCGAGCGCCTCGTCGATCGAATTGTCCACCACCTCGTAGACCATGTGGTGCAGGCCCGAGCCGTCGTCGGTGTCGCCGATATACATGCCGGGGCGCTTGCGCACGGCGTCGAGCCCGCGCAGCACCTGGATCGAACTGGCGTCGTAGTCCTCGTGCTCGGCCGTGATGGGAGTAGGTTCAACCATGCTGTCTTACGGATCCTTGGGATGTGTCTCCCTCTCCGCCCCCTTGGGGCGGAGAGGGCCGGGGTGAGGTGGGGTTCGCCGCAAGCGCGGCGTGAATCGTTTCGAGCACACCTTCTAGGTTTTCGAGAACGTCGCCATTCCAGAAGCGGATGACTCGGTAGCCGTGCCGCGCCAGGTCCGCGGTCCGCGCGGTATCCGCTTCCGTTTGTCCCGCATGCTGCCCGCCATCGAGTTCGATTGCGAGCTTGCGCGCAGGGCAGGCGAAATCGACCACGCGCTTGCCGATCGGGTGTTGCCGGCGGAATTTCCATGGCAACCCGTTCTCGCGCAGGGCACGCCAGAGCTTCTGCTCGACATCGGTCGCATCGCGGCGTAGCCGGCGCGCGGTGAGAGTTCGGGGGCGCAAGGTTGGCACTGCTGACTCCCCACCTCACCCCGGCCCTCTCCGCCCCAATGGGGCGGAGAGGGAGGGAAAATTCGAGTTCAGATATTTCGCCATCGCCCTCTACCCCGCCGTGATCGTCGCGTCGGCGACGGTGAAGAATTGGGCGGCGCCGGCGAGGCCTGCGAACAGGGCGGGCTCGGTGCCGGTGAGCCAGGCTTGCGCTCCGAGCGCCACCAGCGCGGCATAGAGCGCGCCGCGCCGTGTCGCATCGAGATGCGCCGCCACCTCGTCCAGCAGCAGCGCCGGCGGCGCGCCGGTCGCCTGCGCCTTGAGCCGCGCGTGCGCCAGGACGATGGCGATCAAGAGCGCCTTCTGCTCGCCGGTCGAGCACAAGGCCGCCTCCATGCCGCTCGGCGCGTGGCGCACAAGCAGGTCGGAGCGGTGCGGCCCCGACGCGGTGACGCCGCTCTCGGCGTCGGACCGGCGCATGGCTTCGAGCCGGCGGCGCAACTGGTCCTCGGTGGCGAGCGCCGGCATGGCGCCGAGCCAGAGATCGACCTCGCCCTCGAGCGCCAGCAGCGCGCGCGGGAACGGTCCGGTCTCGGCGGCGCAGGCGATGTCGAGCCGCGCCACCAGGTCGCGCCGCGCCGCGGCGATCGCCACCCCGTCTGCCGCCATGCCTTCCTCCAGCGCGGCAAGCCAGCCGGGATCGGCCCCGCCCTCGCGCAAGAGGCGCGCGCGCTCGCGCATGGCCTGGTCGTAGGCGGCGTGGCGCGCGGCGTGGCCGGCGTCGAAGCTCACCACCAGCCGGTCGAGGAAGCGGCGGCGGCCGCCGCTGCCTTCGAGGAACAGCCGGTCCATCTGCGGCGTCAGCCACACCAGCGGCATCAGGCTCGCCAGCTCGGCCTGGCTCTTGGCTTTGGCGCCATCGATCCGGACGATGCGGCGCTCGCCGCTGGCGCTGGCGGCGTCGCGGCCGGTGCCGATTTGGACCTCGCCGGTGCCGGTTTGGACCCGCGCCGCGATGGCCCAGGCCCCGCTCCGACGGGAAGCCGGCGCGCGGCGGTCGATCTCGGTCAATTTGGCGCGGCGCAGGCCGCGGCCGGGGGCCAGCAGCGAGATCGCCTCCAGCAGGTTGGTCTTGCCGGCGCCGTTGGCCCCGGTCAGCACCACCGGGCGTTGGTCGACCTCGAGCCGGGCGGCCTCGTAGCAGCGGAAATCGGTCAGCGCCAAGCGCAGCACCGCAGGACGGAGCGGCATCGCCTCACGGTCATTTATATAGGTATCGCCGCTTCCTGCGGCTACGCGGGTATCGCCGCGTCCCGCGGCCGGCGCGCCAGGGTCAGTCGCCAGCACCGATGGGCCGCCCTTCAGACGCGCATCGGCATGAGGACGTAAAGAGCGCTCGCGTCGGCGGTGTCGCGCACCACCGTCGGCGAGGCGGCGTCGGACATGGCGAAGCGGGCGCCCTCGCCCTCGATCTGCTCGGCGATGTCGAGGAGATAGCGGGCGTTGAAGCCGATCTCGAGCGGCTGGGCGGCATAGCGCACCTCGAGTTCCTCGGAGGCGGTGCCGTTCTCCGGGCTGGTTGCCGACAGGGTCAGGCTGCCGCGCTCGAGCGCCAGCTTCACCGCCCGGCTCTTCTCGGTCGAGATGGTCGAGACCCGGTCGACCGCCTCGGCGAAGGGCTTGCACTCGACCTCGAGGATGCGGTCGTTGCCGGTCGGGATGACCCGGTCATAGTCCGGGAAGGTGCCGTCGATCAGCTTCGAAGTCAGCACGGTCGGGCCGAAGCTGAAGCGGATCTTGGTGTCGGACAGCGCCACCGCCACATCCTGGTCCATCTCGTCGAGCAGTTTCCTGAGCTCGACCACGGTCTTGCGCGGCACGATCACGCCCGGCATCCCGGCGGCGCCCTCGGGCAGCGGGATTTCCATGCGGGCGAGCCGGTGGCCGTCGGTCGCGACCGCCCGCAGCATCGGCACCTCGTTGCTCTTGGCGGCATGGAGATAGATGCCGTTCAAGTAATAGCGGGTCTCCTCGGTCGAGATCGCAAAGCGGGTGCGATCGATGAGCCGCTTCAGGTCGACCGCCGACACCATGAAGTTATGCGGCAACTCGCCCCCCGCCATCAGCGGGTAGTCCTCGGGCGGCAGGCAGGCGAGGGTGAAGGTCGAGCGGCCGGAGCGCAGGGTCATGTTGCCCTTCTCGCCGGCGGCGTCGAGCTCGACCTGCGCGCCCTCGCGCAGCTTGCGGACGATGTCGTAGAGCGTGTGGGCCGGCACCGTGGTGGCGCCCTTGCGCGCGCTCTGGCCGGCGACCGAGGCGACCATCTCGATGTCCATGTCGGTGGCCGAGAGGGCGAGCTTGCCGTCCTCCGCGCGCAGCAGGACGTTGGACAGGATCGGGATGGTGTTGCGGCGCTCGACCACGCTTTGGACGTGGCCCAAGGCGCGAAGGAGCGCGGATCGTTCGATCGTGAGCTTCATGGCGGCCGGGCTTTTGGCTCGTTGCGGCGTTGCGGTTCGGCGCCGGATTTCCCCCTCGCGGCGCCCCCGCCGGCCCATGGCGCGGAACGGGACGGCACTATAGCACGCGCCGCCCCGCCGGGTGAAGGAAAGGGGCGCGATTCGAGGCTCGCCGATGACAATCCATGGCGCCCCGCCGTAGAGTGGTTGGGGTGGAGCGAAGGGAAGGGGAAAGCCATGAAAACGATGATTCTGGCCGGCGCGATGGCGGCTCTTTGCCAGATCGGCGCGGCCCAGGCGGCGGGGCCATACGATGGACCGTGGCACGGCGCGCTCAGCGGCGCGTGCAGCGGCGCGCTGGCGATCGAGGTCGCCGGGACCGCCGTGTCCGGGACGACCTACTACAAAAGCCAGACCATTCCGTTCGCGACATTCTCCGGCACGATCGACGCGGCGGGCGCATTCACGGGGGCGACGTCGGCTGGCTCGAAGATCGCCGGCAAGTTCGATCAGGGCGCGTTTGCCGCGACCGCAAACCTCGCGGGCTGCCCCGGCGAAACCCGCTACGCTGCGACCCGCGGCGTCTACGGCGACGGCACCTGCATGTTCACGCCGGTGGGCGGTTCGTCCTCTAACTACGGCGGCCCGCACAAGATGACGAACGGCGAGACTTACAAGATGCCGATTCCGGCGCGGGTCGCCGGCGCCACCATCCCGACCTATCACTGCCAGGACGGCGTACTCACGCGGGTGCAGTAGCCGTCACGTCTCCAGCATCCGGCGCAGCAGCTCGACGTCTTCGGCGAGCGCGCGGTCGGCGGCGCGCAGCTCCTCGATCCGGCGCACCGCGTGCATCACGGTGGTGTGGTCGCGCCCGCCGAACTTGCGGCCGATCTCGGGGAGCGAGCGCGGCGTCAGGTGCTTGCACAGATACATCGCCACTTGGCGCGGCCGGGCGACGGCGCGGGCGCGGCGCGCCGAGTGCATGTCCGAGAACTTGATGTTGTAGTGCTCGGCGACGCGCTTCTGGATCTCGTCGATGGTGACGCGGCGGTCGTTGGCGCGTAAGAGGTCGTGCAGCACCTCCTGCGAGCCCTCGAGGGTAATGGGGCGGCCGACCAGCTGGGTGTGGGCGTAGATGCGGTTCAAGGCGCCCTCGAGCTCGCGCACGTTGGAGGTGATCTTGTGGGCGAGGAACTCGAGCACCTTCTGCGGCACCTCGACCTTCATCTGCTCGGCCTTGGCCTGGAGGATGCCGAGCCGCAATTCGTATGTCGTCGGGTGGATGTCGGCGACCAGGCCCCATCCCAAGCGCGAGGTCATGCGCTCGTCGATCCCCTCGAGGTCCGAGGGCGACTTGTCGGCGGAGATGACGATCTGCCGGTTCTGGTCCACCAGCGCGTTGAAGGTGTGGAAGAATTCCTCCTGGGTCGATTCCTTGCCGCTGATGAACTGGACGTCGTCGATCATCAGCACGTCGACCGAGCGGAACTGCTCCTTGAACGCCATCGTGTCCTTGAAGCGCAGCGCGCGGATGAACTGGTACATGAACTTCTCGGCCGAGAGATAGATCACCTTGCGCTGCGGGTCCTCGCGGCGGATATGCCATGCGATGGCATGCATGAGATGCGTCTTGCCGAGCCCGACGCCGCCGTAGAGGAACAGCGGGTTGTATTGGACGACGCGGCCGCGCGCCGCCGCCGTCTCGGCGACGCGACGCGCCGCGGCGTGCGCCATCTCGTTGGGCTTGCCGACGACGAAATTCTCGAACGTGAAGCGCGGGTCGAGCGTCGCGCTCACGTCCTTCTCATCCGGCGGCTCGGCCGGCTCGCGCAAAGCGGGTTCCGCCGGCGGAGGCTCGCTCACGGATGCGCCGAGCACGATCTCGACGCCGCTCACGCCGGAATTCTCCACGTTCCACAGCGCGCGCAGCCGGTCGGAATAATGCTGCGCCACCCAGTCGCGCAGGAACCGCGTCGGCGCGGCGATGCGAATGACGCCCTCGCGCACATCGACCAGCGTCATCGAGCGCAGCCACGAGCGATAGGCGGGCTCGCCGAACTCCGCGCGGAGGCGGCCGCGCACCCGTGCCCATTGTGCCTGCAACTCGGCGTCGCGTCCGAGGCCGTCGGCCATCGCGCTCACGCTCCGCCGGTGAAGCGCAAGATTGCGCGAGACATCGCTGTGCAGGCGAGTGTCCTCTTCACGCGTCTCCCACATTGCCACCTCACGATGCGGACGAAGCCTCCCTCGCGCGCCGATCGGATGCGTTGATCCCCTCGTCGTCGTTTGGTCTCGCAACGGGTTCGGTTGAAGCGTAATGCTCAGGTTTCGCTTGCCCGGCCGCCGCTAACTACTTGTCTGCTTTGAACGCCTGCCCGCGCTCGTGAGCGCCGCGACGTTTCTCCGAATGCCCCCGCAATGTCGGCGCGGCAAAACTCTACTCATGCACGATGTAGGTTTGCAATAAGCGTGTGAGAAATTCGTGAAAAATTTTTGACGGCGCGACGCGACGGCAACGCGTGCGCCGCATCGCGCGCGTTGGGTCGTGCGAACTCGGCGAGCGAGAATAGATGCATGTAGTGCCGCATCGTCGTCTCGGCGACGCGAGCCACAAGCGATAGTGCTTCGTCGATCAGGAATGCGCTGGGGTCGAGCCGAGCGTCTTGATGCGCGCGGAGAGCCGCGACAATTTTCTCGCGACCGTGTTCTTGTGCACGACGCCCTTGGTGATGCCGCGCTGCATCTCGGGCGCGGCCGCCGCGAAGGCCGCGCGCGCCGCCTCCTTGTCGCCCGACGCGATCGCGGTCTCGACCTTCTTGACGAAGGTCCGGATGCGGCTCTCGCGCGCGCGGTTGGTCGCGGTGCGGCGCTCTGCCTGCCGGTGTCGCTTCTCCGCCGAACGATGAGTCGCCATCGAGAACCTTGCCCCGCGCTTTCCTTGAAGGCGCGTTTATAGCGAGCGCGCGGCCGTCGCGTCAACCCGCAAGCGCCGGGCGCCTCAGGCGTTCTTGAAATTCGGCTTCCGCTTCTCGACGAACGCCGCCATGCCTTCTTTCTGGTCGAAGGTGGCGAAGAGCGCGTGGAACAGCCGGCGCTCGAAGCGCACGCCCTCGGCGAGCGTCGTCTCGTAGGCGCGATTGACCGCCTCCTTGGCGGCGAGCACGGAGGGGCGCGACAGCGCCGCGATCTGCGTCGCAATCTTAACCGCCTCGTCGACCAGCTTGTCGTTGGCGACGATGCGGCTGACGAGGCCGCTGCGCTCCGCCTCGACCGCGTCCATCATGCGGCCGGTGAGGATCATGTCCATCGCCTTCGCCTTGCCGACGAGACGGGTCAGGCGCTGCGAGCCGCCCGCGCCCGGCATGATGCCGAGATTGATCTCGGGCTGGCCGAAGCGCGCGCTCTCCGCGGCGATGATGGTGTCGCACATCATCGCCATCTCGCAGCCGCCGCCCAGCGCGAAGCCCGCCACCGCGGCGATGATCGGCTTGCGGCAGCGTGTGATGCGCTCCCAGCCGTCGGTGACGAAATCGGCGAGGAAAACGTCGACGAAGCCGCGGCTTTGCATCTCCTTGATGTCGGCGCCGGCGGCGAAGGCCTTGTCGCTGCCGGTGATGACGACGGCGCCGATCGCGTCATCCGCCTCGAACAAGTCGAGCGCGCGCCCGACCTCGCGCACCAGTGCATCGCAAAGCGCGTTCAAGGCCTTGGGCCGGTTGAGCGTGATCAAGCCGACGGCGCCGCGGGTCTCGACCAGGATATTGTCGTAGCTCATGGGCGTGGCTCCTGTTGCGGCGACAGCGTGAAGCCGACGGTGAGATTGCCGTCGCTGCCGCGGAAATCGAGACGCAGCACCTCGCCCTCGCGCCGCCAGGCGTCGCGGGACGCGGCGCTCCAGCCAAGCTGCGGCAAGGTCGCGCCATAGAAATCGCGCACCTTGCCGCGGTCGAGCTTGCCGCGCGCCGCGGCCTCGACGATGCGGCCCTCGGGCTTGTCGAATACGACGCTCGCGCCCTCGACCGGCGCCAGACCCGGCATCAGCGGCACGTCCTCCGTGCCGGGCACGAAATCGGCGGCGCGTGCCGTCGCGGCGGCGAGCACCAGGCCGAGGACGAGAAGCGTGCGTCGCAACATCTTGCGTCGAGTGTAGGGCATGATCGCATCGGACTGAATCATTCTCTCGAGCTCGTGGGCCGGCCTGGCCTTCGGCCCGTGCGCCCTTCGACTACGCTTCGCTGCGCTCAGGGTGAGGAACTTTTCTTTGTGCCACAAAGGCTCTCCCTCATCCTGAGCGTAGTCGAAGGACGCAGGCTGCTGATGCAGCGCCATAGCGCCCTCACCGCTGGCGCTTGGCACAGTAAAAGGTGGAGCGGCCGGATTGCGCGATGCGGCGGATCGCCTGGCCGCAATCGCAGCCGGGGCAGGGCTCGCCTTCCTTGCCATAGACCGCCCAGTGATGCTGGAAATAGCCCAGCTCGCCCGAGGCCTGGACATAATCGCGCAGGCTCGAGCCGCCGGCGGCGATGGCGCGCTCGAGCACCTGGCGGATGGCAAGCGCGAGCCGCTCGGCGCGCGCGCCCGTCACCGACCGGGCCAGGCGGCGCGGCGACAGGCCGGCCCAAAAGAGACTCTCGCACACATATATATTGCCGAGCCCGGCGACGACGCGCTGATCGAGCAGCGCCGCCTTCAGCGGCGTCTTCTTGCCGGCGAGCGATTTTGCCAGCGCCGGCCCGTTGAATTCGTTGCCCAAAGGTTCGGGCCCCAAGCCGGCGAGGCGCGGATGGGCGCTGAGCGCGTCCTCGCTCGCGACATAATCCATCAAGCCGAAACGGCGCGCGTCGTTGAAGCGCAGCACCGTGCCGTCGTCGAACGCGATCACGACGTGATCGTGGCGGCGGTCCTCGTTCGCGCCGTCGCCGCCCAGCACCATGCGTCCCGACATGCCCAGATGCGCGAGCACGACGCCGCCGCCATCGAGGTGGAATAACAGGTACTTGGCGCGGCGCCCGACGCGCGCGACGCGGCGCCCCTCGAGCAGCGACGGGAGTTTCGGCGGCAGCTTGGTGCGCAGATCGGCGCGGTTGAGCCGCACCGCGACGATGCGCCGCCCGGCAATGCGCTGCGCCAGGCCGCGCGCCACCGTCTCGACTTCAGGGAGTTCGGGCATCCCGCGTCCTTCAACTACGCTGCGCTCCGGTCAGGGACGTTGTACAACCTTCCTTATCCTGAGCGGAGCGCAGCGTAGTCGAAGGACGCACCTTGCTTCCGCCGCTCCCTTCCCGCTCCCGCGTCCGTCCGGTATCGTTGGCGCATGGCGGGAGCGGAGACAGGCGGCGAGGTCGATTTCGGCTTTCGCCGCGTCGCGGCCGAGGACAAGGCGGAACTCGTGCGCCGCGTGTTCGACGCGGTGTCGCCGCGCTACGACCTGATGAACGATCTGATGAGCGGCGGAATCCACCGTTTGTGGAAGGCGCAGCTCATCGACCGGCTCAATCCGCGCCCGGGCCAGCGCTTGGTCGATCTCGCCGGCGGCACCGGCGACATCGCGCTGCGCTTCCTCGCGCGCGGCGGCGCCACCTGCACCGCGTTGGTGTGCGACCTCACCGAGGCGATGGTGCGCACCGGGCGCGACCGCGCCATCGACCGCGGCCGCATCGACGGCATCCATTGGGTGGTCGGCGAGGCCGAGAGCTTGCCGCTCGCCAGCATGAGCGCCGATGCCTGCGCCATCGCCTTCGGGTTGCGCAATGTCACCAGCATCGACCGCGCGCTGGCAGAGGCGCGGCGCGTGCTCAAGCCGGGCGGGCGGTTCGTCTGCCTCGAGTTCAGCCACGTCGCGGTGCCGCTCTTGGACCGCGCCTACGAGCTTTATTCCTTCGCCGTGCTGCCGCGCCTGGGCCAGATCGTGACCGGAGACCGCGACGCCTATCAATATCTGGTGGAGAGCATCCGCCGCTTCCCCGCCCAGGTCGAGCTCGCCGCGCTGATGCGCGCGGCCGGCTTCGAGCAGGTCGCCTATCGCAACCTCACCGGCGGCATCGCCGCGCTCCATTCCGGCTGGCGGCTGTGACGCGTCCGGGCGCTTGCGGGTTATCCAGTCAGGTGGAAGCGCATTGCGTCCTTCGACTGCGCCCTACGGGCTCCGCTCAGGATGAGGAAGGTTGTACAACGCCCCTCATCCTGAGCGGAGCGCAGCGTAGTCGAAGGACGCGCCACGGCGAAGTGGCTCGTCGTGCAACGCGGAATCGGCTCTAGCATGGGTGCCTGACCCATGCTCGGCTTCGCGCGCGATCTGCGCCACGCCTATCGCCTGGTCGAGATCGTGGTCACACTCGCCCGTCACGACGCGCTCTTTCCGCTTGAGCAGGTGGCGGGCGCGGCCTTCGTCGCCCGCACGCTTCGGCTGTTGCGGCGGCGGCCCGCC
>JGI12269J14319_10001277_pt1 | contig 25178 bp, 21 predicted proteins | sample PeaSoiSIISIP2007_FD_14319 | JGI IMG/M metagenome (IMG submission 14319)
CCCGCCGTGGACGGCGGGCCCGACGGGCCCGGCTCCGGTGCGGGGGTCGGGGACGAGGCCGGGTCGGCCTGCGCTGCGGGCGTCGGGGAGATCGGGAGGACCGGTGCCGGCGGGGTCGACGCCGCCACCTTGGACCGGGTCGGTGCCGAGTCGCGATGCGGAGGCGTCGCCGCCGGCCGCGGTGACGCGGGCATGGGCGGCACCGGAGGCGCAAGTGGTGGAACCGGTGCCGGCGCCGCCGTGGTGGCCGTGCCGTTCCTGGCGTTGGGGGCGTTCGAGTGCGACGGGGCGGTGGCGCCGTTGTGGTTGCTGCCTGGGCCGTAGATCCGGGCCAGGCAGGTATCGATCTGGTCGTCGCTGGCCACCACGGCCACGAACTCGCGCCCGATGACGGCCCGCAGGACGTCCATGGCCATGACGTCGGCCGGGTTCGACATGGCCACGACCGGAGCACCGAACTTGCGACCGATGGGGACGACGTGGTGGCGGCGCGCCACGGCGACGGGGATCACCGAGGAGACGCTGGCGTCCACGTTGAAGTGCTCGAGATCGACGAATTCGAGGTGGTGTTCGTCCGCGAGCGTCCGGACGTCGTCCACGTTCCTCATGAATTGATGCATCGGCACGTGGAGAGCGGGGATTGAACGCTGTCCCATTCGACCGCCAGCCGACTCCGGTCGACGGGGAACGGAGGGCCCCGTGCTAGCGTGCCGAGGCTGTGGAAGAGCCCGCCTGCTGTGGTCTTTTCCCTGGTCAGAGGCATTGTTGTTGAGCCTCGGGCCGGGGGCGGTGATCGAGGGGCTCACCGGCCCGGCCGCCGTCGCCCTGGCCGCCATCGTCGGTCTCCTGGTCGGCTCGTTCCTGAACGTGGTCGTCTACCGGGTGCCCCGGGGCCTGTCGGTGGTGCAACCCGGGTCGTTCTGCCCCTCGTGCGGCGCCCCCATCGGGCCGCTCGACAACGTGCCCCTGGCCTCCTGGCTGGCGCTGCGGGGCCGGTGCCGGCGCTGCCACGAGCCGATCTCGGCCCGCTATCCCCTGGTGGAGCTGGCCACCGGGGTGCTGTTCGGGCTGGTGGCATGGGGCTTGGGACCCCACTGGGCCGTCCCGGGGACGTGCGCCCTGGGGGCGACGGCGCTGGCGTCGATGGCGATCGAGCTCGACGGCACGCCTCCCCCCGCCGCCGTCGCCGTGGTGGGTACCGCCCTGGGCGACCTCCTGCTGGGCGTGGCCGGGGTGGCCGATCGGCGATGGTGGCACCTGGCGGGCGTGCTCATCGGGACCGCCGTCGCCGCCGCCGTCGTGGCCGGTGCCGCACTGGCACGGCGCGGCCGGGACAGGGCGCTGCCCTGGGCCGTGCTGCCCGTCGGCGCCCTCCTCGGATGGGTGGGCGGCATCGGGACCGCCGTCGGCGTGGCAGTGACCGCCGTCGCCGTGGCTGTGCTCATCTCCTCCGGCTCACCGACACGTCGGGCGCAACGGCATCGGGCCGGCGTAGCCGTGGCGTCGGCGGTCGGGAGCGTGGCGGCCGTGATCGCCGCCGTGGCGGCGGGGTGCCCGATCGGGCGCTGACCCTGTTCCTCAGGAAGCGGCGGACACGAACCCGCGGCCGGTGGACACGATCCCCAGCCGTTCGAGCCGCACCTTGAGGTCGTGCGGGTTGCTGGCCGCGTTCATGGCCTCGCGCAGGTCGATCGTGCCGTCGCGCAGCAGCTCGGCCAGCGACTGGTCGAACGTCCGCATCCCGTAGTACTCGCCCTCGGTCATGATCTCGTCGATGTCCGAGGTCTGCACGGGGTCGAGGATCGCCTGCTGGATGCGGCCGTTGACCACCATGATCTCCAGGGCCGGCACGCGGCCCTTGCCGTCGGCCCGGGGGATCAGCCGCTGACAGATGGTCCCCGTCAACGCGCCCGACAGGCTGACGCGCACCTGACCCTGCTGGTGCGGCGGGAAGAAGTCCACGATCCGGTTGATGGTCTCGGTCGCCGTCGTGGTGTGGAGGGTCGAGAACACGAGGTGGCCGGTCTCCGCCGCCGTGAGCGCGGTGTAGACGGTCTCGGGGTCACGCATCTCACCGATCAGGATCACGTCCGGGTCCTGCCGGAGGATGGTCCGCATGGCGGCGCTGAAGCTCTCGGTGTCGAACCCGACCTCGCGCTGGTCGATGGCGGCGAGGTCGTCCTTGTGGAGGTATTCGACCGGGTCCTCGATGGTGATGATGTGGCACGACCGGAGGTGGTTGATGTGGTCGACCATGGCCGCCAGGGTGGTGGTCTTGCCCGATCCGGTCGGGCCGGTGACGAGCACGAGTCCCCGATGGTGCTCGCTCAGCTTGCGGACCACGTCGGGCAGGCCGAGGTCGCCGAACGTGGAAGCGCTGGTCCGCACCCGGCGCATGGCCAGGGCCACCGACGAGCGCTGGTAGAAGGCGTTGGTACGGAACCGGCCCAGCCCCGGGACGCTGTAGGCGAAGTCGGCTTCGTGCTTCTCGAGGAAGATGTCGCGGATGCGCGGCGGCATGATCTCCTCCGCCAGCGCCTGGACCTCCTCCGCCGTGAACTGGGGCTCGTCGTCGAGGGTGCGCAGCAACCCGTCGACGCGGATACGCGGCGGGGCGCCGGCCTTGACGTGCAGGTCGGAGCCGTCGACATCGGCCAGGAGCCGGAGCAGGCGATCGAGGTCTTCGCGGTTCATAACGGGCTCAGTCTACGCGAGGACTTCCGAATATCAACTGTTTTCGTGGTGGATTCAGCGCTCTGCGTGGCAAGAGTGGAGGTCAGCGGTGCGCCCGGGAGGAAAGATGGGACTTTCGCCCCAGTGCCGGGGCGACCCCGGAGGCGAGGGTCGTTGACCCGGGACGGCCCACGCGCCAAGGTCTGGGCACAGAGCAGACCCGAGGGGCCAGGACCGATATGCGAGGCAGGTTCCGCACATGACGGGGGACAGCGCGCCGATGCCGGCCGACCCGGGGTCGGTAGCGCCCGAATCGGCCCTGGTGCTGGCGGGCGCCTACCTCCTCACCGAGGACAGCAACGGGCAACTGGCGGTGCCCAGCCTCACCGTCGTGCTCGACCCTGCCGGTCTCACCGTGGTGAAGCCCGACGGCCAGGCGGGCGCCGCGGTGGCGTGGGCCGACATGTTCGCCCTGACCGCCACGGGCCGCATGCGGACGCCGACGGGACACCCGGGGGTGGTGGTCGAAGCGGTCACGTCGGCCCGCACCCACCGCTTCATGGTCCCGGCCGACGATCCCGACCGCCTGGAGCGTGAGATCGCCCGTGTGGTGGGCATCGCCGACCGGGGCAGGGGACGCCGCCGCCGGCGACGGGGCGGATCGGGACCCACGGCCAGGCAGGCCTGGTGGCGGCGTAAATCACGCTGAACGTGTCGGGAAGAGCCTGTTGCGTGGCCGTCTCCGGTCGCCACAGGCACAACGAAGGGTGGCGATCAGGCCACGCGGAACCTGATCGTCACGGAATCGCAACACAGTTGCGTCTTGATCGTCGCGTTTTGGGGCAATGATCCACCCATGGAACCGCTCGTCCTGGAGTCGTGTCACAGCACCTGGCTCTTCGATACGGAACGGATGCGATTCCGTCGCGTCCTGAAGGGCCTCGACTTGGACAGTCATCCCGCGTCGACGGGTTGGCGGCCATATTTCGGTCTCGACGTCGACCCGGTGTCGGAGTCCTTCGTGGTGCTGCTCAACCCCGAGGGCACGCGCCTGCTGCGCTCCTGGCGCCACGTCGAGCACTGCACCCAGTGCGGTGGTGAGGCGACGGGCGAGCTGTCCCTCGACGAGCTGCGCAGCGCGGCCCGGGCCTGAGCGACACCGCTCCCCGGTGGCCGCGGGGAGCCTCCCCTTCCCGCCACCCGGCGGCCTTGACGCGACAATTTTCTGGGACGTAGTCGGGTGACTACGCTTCGCGTCTGTGGGCGATGCAGAAAGGGTCCCGCCGTGGGCGAGGCGCTGTCTTCGATGATCGGGCACCACCGAATCGGGCGGCGTATGTCGCCGGGGCGTCGGGGCCGGCCGTGACCATGGAGCCGGGGAATCGGAGCGACACTTCGCGGTCCGACGTCGATCTCGTGCGCTCGATGGCGCTCTCGTCCGCCGAGCTGTGGCACGAGATCCTGGAGCGCCTGCGCGAAGTCCAGGAGAGCCAGGTCCGGCTGGCGGGCGCCATCGAGACCCTGGGGACGATGGTGCGCGATGCCCTCGCTCCGGAGGGCCAGCCCGTCCTCGGAGCCCACAGCCCCCGGGCCGGCCTGGCCCCCGCCACCACCACCGGCACCGGCACCGGCACCGGCGCAGACCGACAGGCGTCGATCCTTCCCGGTCAGCCGTCCGAGCCGAGGGTGACGGCGGGCGGGGAGGCTGCGGCCCCGTCGGCCGGCGACTCGCCGGAGTCCTCGACCGGCACCTCCGGGCCGCCCCTGCTCGGAGGGCGGCCGTCGGGTCCCTCGTCGCTGCCGTCGGTCGCTCGTCTCGGTGCACAGCCACCGTACGGGGGCGCGCCGAGCTTCAGCGGAGGCTCCGAGCCCGTCATGGACGCGCTACTCGGGTTCAAGACTCCGGCCGCTCCTGCCGACAGTGTGAGCACAGGCGTCGAGACGTCGGCGCCAGGTCCTCTCAGCGGAGCCGCAGCGGTGCCAGAACCAATCGTCGCCACGCCAGAACAGGTCGTCGCACCTGAAGTGCCGGAGCCCCTCTTCTACGCTCCGACCACGGAGGAGGAGGTCCTGCCCGCCAACGCGGTCGCCGTCCTCACCCCCGACGAGCTCGACGCGTTGCTGGCCGCCGAATTCGGCGTGTACCTCCCCCCCGCCGAGCCGGCCCCGACAACCGAGCCGGCGCCGCCCGAAGTCGAGTGGGCCGCGCCCGACGTGACCGACACCGTCGGGTTCAGCACGCCGGCGCCCGGTGCCCCGCCGGTCCCCGACCCGGCCGTCGTCGGCCCACCGGAGGCCGGGCCTGTCGCCGCCATCGAACCGGTTGCCGTGTTCCAGGCACCGGAGTCCGAGCCCGCTGCGCCCAGCGCACCGGTGGCGCACGCCGCACCGGTGGCAGCGCCCACACCGGTCATCGAACCGGCACCCCCAGCGGCGCCCACCCACACCGAGCCGGTGGTCGGTGTCGACGCAGCCGCGCTCGCCGCGCCGGTGGCGGTGACCGACGCTCCCGCCCAGACCGAGCGGGCCAATCTCACGGATCCGAACGTCGTGCTCGACATCCTGCTCGGGGCGCGTCCGGCTCCTGCGCACTGGGAGACGTTCGCGGCCGGGCAGGACGGGCACGCAGATCCGGCCGCGGCCGGCACGGCCACCACGTTGGCTCCGCCCGTGTTCAGCACCGAGGTGCCACCGCCACCGCCCCTACCACCGGTGTTCGCCGCCGAGGCGCCCCCGCCCCCGATGGTCATCACCATCGAAGCGCCCCCGCCCGCGACCACCGTCGAGGCGCCCGCTCCTCCGCCACCACCTCCACCACCGCCCCCCCCTCCTCCGCCCGTCGTCACGGCCGAGCCCCCACCGCCGCCGCTGCCGCCGGTGTTCGCCGCCACTCCACCGCCCCCGCCACCGGCGCTCGTCGTCGAGGCGCCGCCCGCTGCACCCGAGCCCGTCGCCCCGCCGGTCGTGGAGCCTCCCATCGGGCCGCCCGACGTTCCCACCGCGGCGTTCTCGCCGGCCGATGGCGTCGCGCCGCCGTACCCCGCAGGTGGGCCACCGGTGCCCCACCTGGCGGTGCCTCCGCCGCCACCCGCCGTCGCCGACGACCCGTCGCTGGTGTTCGCGGGCGCCGAACCGTTGACGCCGTTCGTGCACTCGGCCGACGAGGGGCTCACCGAGACCAGCATGGGTGGCCGGTTCACCTCGGTGGCGTCCATGGCGACGGAGATCCTGTCGGCCACGCCCGACATCCCCACCATGGCCGCACCCGAGGAACCCGAGTCGGAGATCATCAGCAAGGACGTCACGCTGATCGCCCGCGGGCGCCGGCGGAAGTTCCGGCTTCGCTGAGCTGTCCACCTGCCCGGCACCCCACACTGGCGGGGCCGACCGGTCGGGGAGGGCTCCTGTTAGAGAGCCGCCCGGCGCCAGGTGCCGACGCTGCCGCCCGTCTTCTCCCACAACGCCAGTTCGCCCACGCTCATCGATCGATCCGACGACTTGCACATGTCGTAGATGGTGAGCGCGGCCACCATGGAAGCGGTCAGCGCCTCCATCTCCACGCCCGTGCGGTCCACCGTCTCCACCTGGGCCTCGACCTCGACGAAGTTGTCGCCGATGGTGAAGTTGACGTGGATCCCGCCCACGAGCAGGGGCCGGCACATCGGGATCAGCTCCGGAGTCCGCTTGGCCGCCTGGATCCCGGCGATGCGGGCCGTGCCGAGCACGTCGCCCTTGGTGATGGCGTTGCTCGCCACCTTGGCGGTCGTCTCGGGCGCCATCATCACCTTGCAGCGGGCCAGCGCCCGCCGGTGGGTCGGCTCCTTCGGGGTGACATCGACCATGCGGGCGCCGCCCAGCGGATCGAGATGGGTCAGGCTGCGGTCGACCACGGCTCGGAGTCTAGGACACCAAGGCCACACCGGCCCCGACCCCCGAACGGGCAGCACGCAGCCGGCGCCCCGACGGTAGACTTGGCACTCCGAGGCGTCGACTGCCAATCGGGGCGGAGTCCCGGACGCCGGAAAGGAGCCCGGAGCGGCATGCCGACCTACGAGTACGCGTGCAGATCCTGTGGCGAGCACCACGACGTCGTGCAGTCGATCGGCGACGAGCCGCTCGCCGCATGCCCGTCGTGCGGGGGCCCGGTGCGCAAGGTCTTCGGTGCCGTCGGGGTGGTCTTCAAGGGCAGCGGCTTCTACAAGACCGACAGCCGCTCCACGTCCAAGAAGTCCGACAAGGTCTCCGCCTCGAGCGACTCCACCGGCAACGGGACGTCGGGCGCCGCGGGGAAGGAGTCCTCGTCGGGCTCCTCGGGGAACAAGGACTCCTCGGGGAACAAGGACTCGTCCGGCTCGAAGGACTCGTCGGGCTCCAAGGACTCGTCGGGCTCCAAGGACTCGTCCGGCTCCAAGGACTCGTCGGGCTCCAAGCAGCCAAAGAGCGCCACCGGCTCCTGATCTTCTGCGGAGCTCAGGCCCCGCTCAGCGCCATGCCGTCGATGACCAGGGTCTGACCCGCGGCCACGCCCGGCAGCCATTCGACGTCCGCGCCCACGTGGAGCACGGACTGCAGCATCCGCTGGAGCGTCGAGGCGATGGTGACCTCGCGCACCGGCTCGGCCAGCGCACCGCCCCGCACCATGAGGCCCTCGGCGCCGACGGAGAAGTCGCCGCTCACGGGGTTCACCCCCGAGTGCACCCCGGTGATCGACTGGACGTAGAGGGCCTCGTCCACCTCCGCCAGGATCTCCGCCGCGCCCAGGGGGCCGGGGGCGAGCAGCAGCGCCCGGCATCCGGCCGAGGGCGTCGTGGCGTAGCCGCCCCGGACCGCCGATGCCGTCGACGTCGTGCCCGCCCGGCGGGCGGCCGTGGTGTCGAAGACGAAGCCCCGCAACACGCCATGCTCGATCAGGGTCGTGCGACGGCAGGCGAGGCCCTCGGCGTCGTGGGTGGAGGCACCGAAAGCCCGGGCGTCGGTCGGATCGTCGACCAGGACGAGCGAGGGCACCGCCACCTCCTCGCCGATGCGGCCCGCGAACAGGGACCGGCCCTTCGTGACCGCCTCCCCGGACAGGGCGGCGGAGACGATGGCGAGGACGGTGGACGCCACCCGCGGGTCGAGGATCACCGCACAGCGCCCCGACCGCGCCTTGGTGGCGCCGAGCATGCGGGTGGCCCGTTCCACCGCGTCGGCCGCGGCCCTGGCCGCATCGAGGGCGTCGGGACCCCGGCCGGCCGAGAACCCCACCCCCGTCTGGCTCTCGGCATCGTCGCCGGCGATGGCCTCCACCGCCAGGCTGCACACCGTGCGCCTGGCCGTGGCCGTGATCCCGGTCGAGGTGGCGATGGCCGCCTCGACGGCGGCGTCGCCGTAGTCGGCGAAGGCCACCTGGCGCACCCGCGGGTCGGCGCCGCGCACCCGCCGCTCGAGGTCGAGCGCCATGTCGACCTTGGTCGCGCCGGACATGGCTGGCACACCGTCGTCCCACAGGTCGAGCGCCGCCGGGGCGACGCCGTCGGGCTCGGCCAGTCCCACGTGCTCGTCGGGTGTGGCGAAGGTGGCGTTGTCCCGGGCATCGGCCAGGGTCTGGGCGACGGTCGACTCGTCCAGGGTGCCGGCGTAGGCGAACCCCTGCCGTCCCCCCGTCACCACTCGGATCCCGACGCCGGCCGTCGCCGCCGACGAGAGCGACTCCACCTCGCCCTCGTAAGCGCGCACGTCGGTCTCGACGCCGCGCGACACGTACACCTCGAGCTGCTCGCCCGAGCGGGCCGCGCCGGCCAGGCGCACGGCCAGCTCGAGCAGCTCCCCGTCGCCCCGCACACCGCCCGTCACCGTCGCCGTCTCAGTCACCGGCCGTCCCCCCGATCGTCACTCCGGTGATGCGCAGGGTGGGTTGCCCGCACCCCACCGGCACGCTCTGCCCGTCCTTGCCGCACGTGCCCGGGCCCATGGCGAAGTCGTCGGCCACGGCGTCGATGCGGCGCAGCACCTCGGGCCCGTTGCCGATGAGGTTGGCGTCACGCAGCGGCTCGGTGATGCGGCCGTCCTCGATCAAGTAGGCCTCGACCGTGCCGAACACGAAGTCCCCGGTGGTCGTGTTGACCTGACCGCCCCCCAGCTTGGCCACATAGACCCCGGTCGGGGTCTGGGCGATCAGCTCGTCGCGGTCGGCGTCGCCGTTCAGGAGGAAGGTGTTGGTCATCCTGACCATGGGCAGGTGCCGGTAGCTCTGGCGCCGGCCGTTGCCCGACGAGCCCCGGCCCTCCTTGCGGGCCCGCAGGAAGTCCCACATGTAGTCGGTGAGCACCCCGTCCTGGATGAGCACGTTGCGCTGGGCCGGGTTGCCCTCGTCGTCAACGCCGAAGCTGCCCCATTCCGGGCCCATGGTGCCGTCGTCGACCAGGGTGACGAGCGGGCTCGCCACCTGCTCCCCCACCTGGTTGGTATAGACCGAGGCGTCCTTGGCGATGTGGTCGGCCTCGAGCCCGTGCCCGCACGCCTCGTGGAACAGGATCCCGCCGCTGCCCGACGCCAGGACGAGGGGGACCTCCCCGCTCGGGGCAGGCCGGGCGCCCAGCTTGACCAGGGCCCGCCGCGCTGCGCTGGAGGCCACCTCGCGGATGTCGACGGTGTCGAAGAGCTCGAACCCGACCGTGAGGGCGCTCGACTCGTAGCCCGTCTGCATGCCGGTGTCGCCCACGGCCACGCACGACACGCTCACCCGCGAGCGGACCTGGTCGTCGGCCACGAGGACGCCGTCGCTGTTCGCCACCTGGATCCGCCGGCGCCCGTCGCCGTAGGAGGCGGACACCTGGGTGACGGCGCTGCCCGCCCCCCGGGCGGCATCGTCGGCCTGGAGCAGCAGCTCGATCTTGCGCGCTTTGGGGACGTCCTCGGGCAGCACGGCCACCTCGTTGCGCCGCGGCGCGCTGCGCTGCTCGAGGGCCACCACCCGGCCCCCGCCACCCTGCCGGGCCACGGCCGCCGCCGCCTCGGCCGCGGCCAACAGCCCCGCCTCGGACAGATCGGCGGTGTGGGCGTAGCCGGTGGTCTCCCCCACGACGACCCGAACGCCCGCNCCCCGGTCCCGCCCCGACGACAGCTCCTCCACCCGGCCGTCGTCGAGGACGGCGGACGTCGACTGGCGGTCCTCGGCGAAGACCTCGGCGAACTCACCGCCACGACGCAAGGCGGCGGACAGGACGCGTTCGACCACCGGCGCCTCGACGAGCAACGTTGCACCCGGACCGGGATCGGTCACCGGCTGCTCCCTTCTGGTCCCCACTGGTGTCGGGACGTCTCGTGACTCTGTGGCTCGGGACTTCTTCGGACTTCTTCGGACTCCTCCGGAGCATGGATCCCGGGGTCGCACCACCCCGTGATGGGCCACCGGCCAGGGCGTCCGTCGGGGGTCGACCGCCCCCCGCCCCGGTGCTTCCCCACCGTCGCAGGGGGCACATGCCGGGGCCCGCCCCTGGTCGGCCGCCGTGCCGACCGCGACGACCGCCGGCCGTGTGGCCGGCGGCGGCTGCGTTTCGTATCGTACCGCCGTGCACGTCCAGCCCGGCCACAGCGCACGAGCCTCCATGGTGGTGGGCGACAGCGACACGGCGCTGGCCCTGCGATCGGGCGACGTCCCGGTCCTGGGCACCCCCCGGCTGGTCGCCCTGTGTGAGGAGGCGGCCTGCCTGGCGGTGGCGGGCAACCTCGGCGACCAGCGCACCAGCGTGGGGGTGCAGGTCCAGTTCGACCACCTGGCCCCGGTCCGCGTGGGCTCGGAGGTCACGGCCGAGGCCACCCTGGAGAAGGTGGAGGGCCGGCGCCTCGTGTTCACGGTGACGGCCGCCGACCACGCCGGTCTGGTGGGGGCAGGCCGGATGACCCGCGTCGTGGTCGACGTGGAGGGGTTCCTCACCAAGGCCCGGTGAGACCGGGCCGGCGCTTCAGACCTGTCGGCCGAGGACGTTGCCCAGGACCCCGCCCACCACACCGCCGGTGGCGGCGTCACGCCCGCTGTCGCGCTCGCCCGTGTACTCCGACAAGGCCTGGGCCAGGACGGGGAGCGGCATCGACTGCAGCCAGATGCTGCCCGGCCCCGTGAGCGAGACCAGGTGGTGGCCGTCGGCGCCGAAGTAGCGGTTCACGATGCCGGGCAACCGGATCACCGAGAACGTCACGCTGTCGCTGAAGAGCCCGGCGTGCCCGGGGTGCACGAGCAGGGACTGGCCGGCGGCGAGCTCGTAGGTGGCGATCTCGCCCGACAGCTCGATCCACGCCTGGCCCTGGCCCTCGAGCTTCTGCAGCACGAAGCCCTCACCGCCGAACAGCCCGCCCCGGAAGGACTGCTGCAGGGCGACGGTGGGGGTGATGCCGGCGGTGCCGCACAGCCAGCCGTGGCGGTGGACGATGTAGCCGTGCCCCGGTCCCACGTCGACGGGGAAGATCCGGCCCGGCAGCTTGCTGGCGAAGCTCACCATGCCCTGGCCGCCGACGGCCTCGTACTTGGTGAGCAGGAGCCCGCCCCCGCCCGCCATGCGCTTCAACCCGGCCATGATGCCCCCGCCCGACGCGCTCGAGGCGGTCTGGGAGAGCTGGACGTTGGGCGTCATCCACGACAGGTCGCCGTGGGTGGAGACGATGGACTCGCCGGGCTCGAGCACCATCTCCAGCACCGGCATGGTCGTGCCGTTCACATTCGCTTGCACCGCACGCTCCTCTCGAACCGGGGCCTGGCGCCCACCGGTCGCGAGTCTGCCCGCCGCGGCTCGGGCGGGTGGTGATGGCCGCCGCCCCGGGCGGCCATCCGACCCCGGCCCCGTCGTGGCCCATCTCCGTCCCGGCCCGTTCGTGGCCCATCTCCTTCCCGGCCCCTTCGTGGCCCATCTCCTTCCCGGCCCCTTCGTGGCCCATCTCCTTCCCGGCCCCTTCGTGGCCGCCACGGCACCCGTCATCGGCTCCGGATCCTGGCCACCACCATGCCCCGGCCCTCGGCTCCGGCCCTCGGCTCCGGCCCTCGGCTCCGGCCCTCGGCCCCGGCCCCGGCGGGGCCCGCACGGTTCGCGGGCCACCGTGCCCGTCCCGCACCGGGGTGCGGGGCCCGGGGGTTCCGGGACGGCGTCGTCGCCGCCCCACCCGGCCTGGTCCGCGGTAGCGTGAGCGGGAGGTCGCCGCCACCGGCGCCCCGTCCGGTCTGGTGCCATGCTCCTCGACGACATCCACGAACCCGCCGACCTCCGCCACCTTTCGCAAGACCAGCTGACCCAGCTGGCGGCCGAGATCCGGGGCTGCATCGTCGACCGGGTGACCGTCAACGGTGGCCACCTGGGTTCGAACCTCGGGGTCGTGGAGCTCACCATGGCCGTGCACCGGGTGTTCGACTCCCCCCATGACATCGTGCTGTGGGACACCGGGCACCAGACCTACGTCCACAAGCTCCTCACCGGGCGCCAGGAGGCGTTCGCCACGCTCCGGCAACCGGGGGGCATGTCGGGGTACCCGTCGCGGGCCGAGTCGCCCCACGACTGGATCGAGAACAGCCACGCCTCCACCGCGCTGAGCTACGCCCACGGCATCGCCACGGGCCTCCACCGGCGCGGTGAGCACGACCGCCGGGTGATCGCCATCCTGGGCGACGGGGCGCTCACGGGCGGCATGGCCTACGAAGCGCTCAACAACCTGGGCCACAGCGGCGCCCGCGTGGTCATCGTGCTCAACGACAACGGCCGGTCCTACGCACCGACCGTGTCGCGGCTGTCGGCCGGCCTCACCCACCTGCGGCTCAGCCCCTCGTACGTGCACGTGCGCGAGCGGACCCGGCGTGCGTTGCGCCGCATCCCCGGGTTCGGCGGGGTGGCGTACTCGAGCGTCCACGGCCTCACCAGCGCGGTACGCGAGATCGTGACACCCCACCGCTTCTTCGAGACGCTGGGCGTCCGCTACGCCGGGCCCATCGACGGCCACGACATTGCCGGCATGGAGCAGGCGCTGGCGCACGCGGCCGAGTGGGACGGGCCGATCGTCGTGCACGTCCTCACCCAGAAGGGCCGCGGCTACGCCCCCGCCGAGGAGGACGACATCCAGCGGCTGCACGACTTCAAGGTCCAGCCCACGCTGGTGGCGCCCGACGCCGCCATCGCCCCCGTTTCGTACACCGATGCCTTCACCCGGGCCGTGCTCGAGGAAGCCCGCCGGCGCCCCGAGGTGGTCGCCATCACCGCCGCCATGCCCGGCCCGACCGGCCTGCTGCCGTTCCAGGCCGAGTTCCCGGACCGGTTCCTCGACGTGGGCATCAGCGAGCAGCACGCCGTCACCGCCGCCGCGGGCATGGCCATGGTGGGCCTGCGGCCCATCGTGGCCGTCTACTCCACCTTCTTCACCCGCGCCTTCGACCAGGCCAACCTGGACGTCGGCCTGCACCGCCTTCCCGTGGTCTTCGCCCTCGACCGGGCCGGCATCACCGGCGACGACGGCCCCAGCCACCACGGCATCCTGGACCTGTCGCTCAGCCTGTCCATCCCCGCCATGACGGTGTTCGCCCCCTCGTCGGCCCAGGAGGTGGCGGTGATGCTGACCGAGGCCCTGTCCCTCGACGGCCCCTCGGTCATCCGCTTCCCGAAGACCCCGGCCCGCCAGGCGCCCACCGAGTCCGTGGGGGTGGGGTTGACGGCCCGGCGGGTGCGCCGGGGCGACGGCACGGTGTGCATCCTGGCCGTGGGGAAGCTGCTCGAGGCGGCCGAAGAGGCCGCCGGCAAGCTGGCCGCCGACGGTGTGGACGCCACGGTGTGGGACGTGCGGGTGGTTTCGCCCCCCGATCCGGCCATGCTGGCCGACGCCGCCACCCACGGGCTCGTCGTCACGGTGGAGGACGGCATCCGCGTGGGTGGGGCGGGGAGCTTCCTCGTGGCCGCCATGAGCGACCTCCCCGACCTCGACCACCCCCTCCCCCCCGTGCGCACCCTCGGGGTGCCCCGCACCTACATCGCCCAGGGCAAACCCGACGGGATCCTGGCCGCGCTGGGGCTCGACGGGCCGGGGATCGCCACCGCCGTCGTCGAGGCCCTCGGGACCGAGCGCCAGCGCCTGCAGCTCCCCTGACGGTCGGCCCCGCCGGGGTCCCCGGGCCGGCTGTGCCCCCGACGGGAACTTGTTCTAGTTTGTTCGCCGTGGAGTTCAACCTGGCCGACCTGTTCGAGGCGGCGGTCGACGCCTTCGCCGATCGTGAGTACATCGTGGCGGACGGGCGCCGCATCACCTACGGCCACCTGGAGGAGCGCGCCAACCGGCTGGCGCACCACCTCGCCGCCGCCGGGGTGGGCCCCGGCGACCACGTCGGGATCTACGCCCTCAACAGCGCCGAGTGGGTCGAGACGGCGTGGGCGGTGTTCAAGCTGCGGGCGGTGTGGATCAACATCAACTACCGCTACGTAGAGGACGAGCTGCGCTACCTGTTCTCGAACGCGGATCTCGTGGCTCTCGTCCACCAACGCCAGTTCGCGCCGCGTGTGGCGTCGCTCTTGCCGGAGCTCCCGGCGCTTCGCCACGTCGTCGTCATCGACGACGACAGCCAGGAGCCCGATCCGTGTCACGACGCGGTCGGCTTCGAGGACGCCGTGGCAGCCGGCTCGCCCGAACGGGACTTCGCCCCTCGGTCCGGTGACGACCGCTACATCCTCTACACGGGCGGGACCACGGGGATGCCCAAAGGGGTGGTGTGGCCGCAGCGCAACGTCTTCTACGCCCTCGGCGGGGGGATCGACGCCCTCACCGGTGTGCGCGTCGAGCGCCCCGAGCAGATGGTCGAAAAGGGCTTGGCGTCGGGCGGGCAGCTCACCTTCCTGCCCATCGCCCCGCTCATGCACGGCGCCACGCAATGGGCCGTCATGGGCCAGAGCTTCGTCGGCAACCGGATCGTCCTCGTCCCGAAATTCGACCCCCACGAGGTGTGGACCATCGTGGGGCGCGAGAAGGTCAACATGATCATGATCACCGGCGACGCCATGGGCAAGCCTCTGGTCGAATCGCTCGACGAGCCCGACGTGGCCTACGACCTGTCGTCGCTCATCGGGATCACCTCCACCGCCGCCCTGTTCTCCCCGGCGGTCAAGGACGCCTTCTTCGCCCAGTTCCCGAACCTGATCATGACCGACGCCATCGGGTCCTCGGAGGGCGGGAACAACGGCATCTCCATGGTCCAGCGGGGGGCGACGGCCATGAAGAGCGGGCCCACCGTGTCCTCCACCGGGGGCACCGTCGTGTTCGACGAGAACTTCGAGCTGGTGAAGCCGGGGTCGGGCGTGATCGGCAAGATCGCCCGCTCGGGCGACATCCCCGTCGGCTACTACAACGACCCGGCGAAGAGCGCCGAGGTGTTCATCAACGTCGACGGCACGCCGTTCGTCATGCCGGGCGACTTCGCCACCGTCGAGGCCGACGGTTCCGTCACGTTGCTGGGGCGGGGGTCGATCTGCATCAACTCCGGCGGGGAGAAGATCTTCCCCGAGGAGGTCGAGGCCGTGGTGCGCTCGCACCCCGAGATCATGGACGCCATCGTCGTGGGCGCCCCCGACGAGCGCTTCGGCCAACGGGTGGCGGCCATCATCGAGCCCCGGCCCGGTCGTCCCGTGCCGTCGCTCGAGGCCGTGCAGGAGCACTGCCGCAAGCACGTGGCCGGGTACAAGGTGCCGCGCCAGCTCCATGTCGTCGACAAGATCGAACGCTCGCCGAGCGGCAAGCCCGACTACCCGTGGGCCAACACGATCGTGACGACACAGCCCCCGGTCGACTAGTCCCCGCCACCGTGCCCGCCGATCTGGCCAGCCTCGTGGGCGACGGCCGGTGCGCCGTGCTCACCATGGAGCTCCAACGGGGCGTGGTGGGAGACCTGTCGAGCTTCCCCGAACTGGCCGAGGCCGTGCGCCGCGACGGCGTCATCGCCAATACAGCGCGCCTGCTCGATGCGGCGCGCGCCGCCGGCGTCCCGGTCGTGCACTGCACGGCGGGCTTCCGCCCCGACCGGCTGGGGTCACCGCGTAACTCCCCGCTCATCGCGGCCATGGTGCGGCGGCCCGAGCACCTGTTGGAGGGCACGCCGGCGGTGGAGCTCGTACCGGAGATCGGGCCGCAGCCCGGCGACCTCGTTTCGCACCGCCGCCACGGCGTGTCGCCCTTCGTGGGCACGACCCTCGACCCGACGCTGCGCGCTCTGGGTGTGACGACGGTGGTCGCCACCGGCGTGTCGCTCAACCTCGGGATCCCGGGTCTCGCCATCGAGGGCGTCGACCTCGGATACCACGTGGTGGTTGCGACCGACGCCGTCACCGGTGTGCCCGCCGACTACGTCGAAGCACTGACACGTCACACGCTCGCTCTGGTGGCGAGGCTCGCCACGGTCGACGACGTGGTGGCCGCGCTGTCATAGCGCCGCGCCTGCGGGACGGCACACGTCAACGGTCGACCCGTGTGCGGTGCGTCGGGACCGCCGCCGCCGTGCCGACCCCGGGGGGGCCGAGGGTGACACCGCAGCGGCAGCCCGACCAAGCGCCGGCACCACCGAGGACCCGCCTCAAGGCGACGACACCTGAGCCCCCCGCACATGACGCACAGGACGGCCGACCAAGAGGCTAGTTGACCTGGGGACTCGGCACTCGGTTCCCCGACCGGCCTGGCTGCGGTGACCACGGCGCGCCCGGGCGCGTCACGGGTGTCGCGGGGGCGCCCGATCGGTAGTGTCTCCGTCCGTGTCGGGCGAGTCGGCGCCAAACGTCGTCGAGCGCGCGCTCGACCCGTTCAGACCCACACTGGCAGTGGTCATGCGACGGGTCGTGTTCAGTATGGGGACCGACGTCACGGACGCCAATTCCCGCCGGCCGACGGTGGTGCTGGCACCCCATCCCGACGACGAGACTCTCGGTGCCGGCGTCATGATCATGCGCAAGGTGGAGGCCGGGACGCCGGTGCACGTGGTCGTGGTCACCGACGGGAGCAAGTCGCCACAGGGCGACCCGGCGGAGGTGACCGCCCTGCGGGCGCGGGAGCTGGACGCGGCCCGCACGGTGCTCGGCCTGGCCGGGAGCGACGTCACCCGGCTCGGCTTCGTCGATGCCGAGCTCGACACTGCGGGCGAGGTCCTGGTGGATGCCATCGCCGACGTCGTGTCGTCGCTGCGGCCGGCGGACGTCGTCGTCACCGCCGACACCGATCCCCACGCCGATCACGCCGCCCTGGCCCGCGCCGCGCACCGCGCCGTCGCCGGTCGCGCCGTGCGCGTGCTCACCTATCCGATCTGGCAATTCGAGCGCCCCGGCCGTCTGGTGCGGCAGATGTGGCGCTCGGGGCGCCCGGAGCTGGTGAGCACGACGGGGTACATGGAGCGCAAGCGCGCCGCCATTGCCGCCTACCCGTCGCAGATGGCGGTGCGCGACGACGACCCCGAGGGGCTGGGGCCGACGTTCATGCGCAGCTTCGACGTGGCCTACGAGGCGTTCTTCCCGACGCTGGCGTCGCCACGCCGCCTGGGGCGGAGGTGAGCCGCGCTCAGGTGCCGATCTGGGCCAGACGCTGGCGGGTGGTGCTGTGGACGGGGTCCTTGTCGAACTGGGGAAGCACGTGCTTGCCGAAGGTGGCCACCGCCTCCTCGCAGATCTCGATGGGCATCGACGACGACAGCATGCCGAAGCTGAGCTGGTCCGCCCCGGTGTCGGCGAAGCGCTTGATGGACCGGGCGACCTCGTCGGGGTCGCCCACGGCGATCAGCCCGCTCTCGATGTTCTTGTCGATCTGCTCGGGCGAGGCGGCCGGCAGGAGGTTCGGCCACTCGGGCATGCCCGCCGGCTTCGGGAAGGTGTCGAGGTACCGGAACACGAGGCTCAGGTGGACGTGGCTGTCGATGTCGGCGAACACCTGGCGGGCCCGGCCCCCGTCCTCGAGGCACAGCATCTGGGTGGTGATCATGACGTTGTTGTTGACGTAGTCCCCCACCGGCTCGGCGTTCTCGATGTCCTTTTTGTACTTCTCGATGAGAGGCGTGAACCCCTCGGGCTTGCCGAAGGCGAAGCACAGCACCCCGAGGCCCTGCCGAGCTGCCAGCTCGAAGGTGCCGGGGCTGCCCGCCGCCACCCACAGGGGCGGGTGGGGGTCGGTGTAGGGCTTGGGCAGGACGTTGCGCGTCGGCATGGAGAAGAACCGCCCGTCGTAGGAGTAGTCCTCCTCCTTCCACATGCGCACGATCTGGGGCAGGGTCTCGGCCACCATCTCCCGCGTGAGCTCCTGGTCCTCGATCCCGAAGCCCTTCTGCTCCGTGGTGGACGAGCCCCGGCCGGTGCCGAACTCGAAGCGGCCCTCGGACAGGTGGTCGAGCATGGCCACCCGCTCGGCCACCCGGGCCGGGTGGTTGGCCGGCGGGGTCAGGTTGAAGATGCCCGAGCCCAGGTGGATGTTCTTGGTCTGGGCGGCCGAGAAGGCCATGAACGACTCGTTGGCCGACAGGTGGGAGTAATCGGTCAGGAAGTGGTGCTCGGAGGACCACGAGTACTTGAAGCCCGCCGCATCGGCCGCCCGGATGTAGGCCAGCTCGTCCATGATCCGGTCGTGCTCGGCCGAGGCGCCGTGGGCCTGGCGGTACTGGGGCAGAAGGCTGACGGCGTTGAAGATCCCGAATTCCATGGCGGACCCTCCTGTCGATCGGTCGGCGAAGGTACCACCTTGCCATGGAAAATGCAACGTGTTCCAATTACGTCGGTGGACACCATCGCAGAGCTCCTGGCGGCCCGGACCGACGACGACCACACCGGCCTCGTGGCCGGGGCCGCCTCGTGGACCTGGGCCGAGGTCGTGGCGCAGTCGGCGGCGAGGGCTTCGCTCCTGGCGGAGCTGCGGTCGCCGGGGCCGTTCCACGTGGCCACCCTCCTCGACAACGTCCCCGAGCACGTGCTGTGGCTGGGGGCGGCGGCCATGGCCGGAGCCGTCCTGGTGGGGGGCAACCCCACCCACCGCGGCGCCGACCTGGCCCGCGACCTGGCCCACACCGAGTGCCAGCTGCTCGTGACCGACCGCGCCCATCTGCTCTTGGTGGACGGGCTCGACCTCGGCCCGGCCCTGGGGACGGTCACGCCCGGCAACCCCCGGGTGCTCGTGGTCGACGGCGCCACCTACGGCACCGTCCTGGCCCCCCACGAGGGCGCGGGCCGGCCCGAGCCGGGAGCGGACGGGGGCGAGGACGCCCTGGGCTACCTCATCTTCACGTCGGGGACCTCGGGGGCGCCCAAGGCGTGCCGCTGCACCCAGGGCCGCCTGGCCCGCGTCGGCGTCATCGTGGCCCAGATGTTCGCCATCACCCCCGACGACGTGTGCTACGTGTCGATGCCGCTGTTCCACTCCAACGCCCTCATGGCGGGACTGGCCCCCGCCCTGGCCGGCGGGGCCACGGTGGCGCTCCCCACCGGTGGCCGGTTCTCGGCGTCGGGCTTCCTCCCCGACGTCCGGCGCCACGGTGTCACCTACTTCAACTACGTGGGCAAGCCCCTGTCCTACGTGCTCGCCACGCCCGAGCGACCCGACGACGCCGACAACCCGCTCGTGCGGGTGTTCGGCAACGAGGGGGCAGAGGACGACGTGGTGCGGTTCGGCGAGCGCTTCGGCTGCGTCGTCGTGGACAGCTACGGCTCGACCGAGGGCGGGGCCACCGTGCAACGCACCCCCGACACACCCCGGGGGGCGCTCGGCCGCGCCCCCGAGGGCACCATGGTCGTCGACCCCGACAGCGGGCGGGAGTGCCCCCCGGCGCGCTTCGACGCCCACGGATGTCTTCTCAACGCCGAGGAGGCCATCGGCGAGCTGGTCTCGGCCGGCGGGGCGGCGGGGTTCGAGGGCTACTGGCACAACGACGACGCCGAGCGGGCCCGCCTGCGCAACGGCTGGTACTGGACCGGCGACCTCGCCTACCGCGACGACCAGGGCTTCTTCTACTTCGCCGGCCGGGCCGACGACTGGCTGCGGGTGGACGGCGAGAACTTCGCCGCCGCGCCGGTGGCGCGCATGGTGGAGCGCCACCCTGACGTGGTCCTGGCGGCCGTGTACGCCGTGCCCGACCCGGTGGTGGGCGACCAGGTGATGGCGGCCCTCCAGCTGCGGCCCGGAGCCGAGTTCGACGCCCCGGCGTTCGCGGCCTTCGTGTCCGCCCAGCCCGACCTGGGCACCAAGTGGACGCCGCGCTTCGTGCGGGTGTGCACCGCCCTGCCGGTGACGGCCACCTCCAAGGTGCTCGTCCGGGCGCTGCGGGCCGAGCGCTGGAATTGCACCGACCCGGTGTGGTGGCGCCCGGGCCGTGCGCCGGGCACGGCGTACCAGCGCCTCGTGGCGGAGGACGTGGCCGATCTCGAGGAGTCGGTGGCCCGCCGGTAGCGCCACGGCGGGGCCCGGGGCGTCGTGACGGCCACGGGTCGGCACCCGGGCGGCCCCGCCGATGGGGTGGCCGGTAACCTGGCGGCGTCGTCGCCCCGGTAGGGCGGCGCGGGCCGGAAGGCAGTTCGATTGGGGCGCGTTCGGGGGTACGTGTGGCTCGGCCTGCAGGTCGTGGGCTGGCTGGCCTTCGCCGGCTACCGCATCGGCGAGGCCACGGCCTTCGGTCCTGCCGTGTGGGAGGACAGCGAGGCGTACCATGCCGCCGCCGCCCACGGGTGGCTGAGCACCGGGCTGTGGACCGGGACGCGGGCCCCCGGGACGCCGGTGCTGTTCAAGCTCACCGGCGGCAGCTACGCCCACTACGCCATCGCCGAGGCGGTCGTCGGCGCCCTGGCGTGGGGCTTCCTGGCGTGGACCGTGTCGCGGTTCGTGGCGCCGGGGTGGCGGGGATTGGCGGCGTCGTGGGCCGTCCTGGCCTTCGCCACCGCGCCCCTGGTGGCGCAGTGGGACTGGTCGGCGTTGTCGGAGAGCCCGTCGCTGTCCGCCTTGGCCGTGCTGAGCGCCCTGGGGCTGTGGATCGTCCGGCGCTTCACCTGGGTGCGGCTCGCCGCCTTGGCTCTGGCCGCCCTGGCCTACGTGGCGTTGCGCGACGCCGAGATCTGGGGCGTCGCCGCCGTGGGCGTGGTCCTGGTGCTGGCCGGGGCCACCCGCACCCTGGAGGGCGCGGCGGTGGCCAAGCAGGGCGTGGTCGCCACCATCCGGCGCAATTACGGCGCGGCGCGCCCCGCGCTGCTCGTGGGCGCCGCCCTCGTGGCCGTGAGCTCGTTGGCCGCCCTGGCCGCCAACGCCTCGCACCGCAACGTGGCCAACGTCGAAGACGTCTTCTACGTCCGCGTCTTCCCGTTCCCCGAGCGCGTGGCCTGGTTCGCTGCCCACGGCATGCCCGACGCCAAGGCCGTCGACGCCGAGGCCGCGGGTACGCCCGCGTCGGCGGGGATGGCCAAGCTCGTGGTGCCCGACCTCGCCCTTGCCCCGTGGCGGTCGCTCGGGCGGTGGTTCGAGCACCGCGCCCAGTCGACCTACGCCCTCTACCTCCTCACCAACCCCGCCTACGTGGTGTCGGCGCCGTTCCAGGCACCGCCGCTCACCTTCGACAACGCCGACGGCGTGCTCGGCTTCTACGAACCGCCGGGCCGGGCGCTGCCGGTGTTCCAGACGGTCCTGGCCCCCGGCAAGGTCGTCGTGGCCCTGGAGGGGGTGCTGGCCGTGGTGGTGGCCCTGGCCCGCGGCATCGGTCGCGACCGGGTGTGGCGCTTCACCGTCGCCCTCGCCGCCGTGGGCCTCCTCACCATGCTCGTGGCGTGGCACGGCGACGGCCAGGAGGTCACCCGGCACATGGTGGAGGGCTCGGTCGAGGTCCGCCTGGGCGTGCTCCTGGCACTGCTCGTCGCCGTGCTCGTCCCCGGGAGCGGCCGGCGTGGTGCGTCGCGCCACGTCGAGCCCGACCCGCTGTTCATCACGACCGGCGGGTGACCGCGCACGCCCGCCGCCGTCGGCGCGGCGCGCCCGTCAGCGGTCGACGCCGAGGATGAGCCCGCTCGTGGGGACGCCGGTCCCCGCCGTGACCACCACGTGCTCGGTCCCCGCCACCTGGTTCACGGCCGAGCCCCGCACCTGGCGGACGCCCTCGGCGATGCCGTTCATGCCGTGGATGTAGGCCTCGCCCAGCTGGCCGCCGTGGGTGTTGGTGGGCAGCTTTCCACCGGGTCCGATGTGCCCGTCGCGCAGGAACTCCTTGGCCTCGCCCCACTCGCAGAAGCCGAGCTCCTCCAACTGGTACAGCACGAACGGGGTGAAGTGGTCGTAGAGCACGGCGCACTGCATGTCGTCGGGGCCGAGGCCCGACGTCTCCCACAGCTGGCGCGCCACCACGCCCATCTCCGGCAGCCGGGTCATGTCGTCGCGGTAGTACGACGTCATCATGTCCTGCTGGTCCCCCGCCCCCTGGGCCGCGGCCACGATGACCGCCGGGGGCCGCACCCCGTCGCGGGCACGCTCGAGGCTCGTGACCACGAGGGCCTGGCCGCCGTCGGACTCCTGGCAGCAGTCGAGCAGCCGCAGCGGCTCCACGATCCAGCGCGACGCCTGGTGGTCTTCGAGCGTGATGGGCTTGCCGTAGAACCAGGCGGCGGGATTGGTGGCGGCGAAGGCGCGGTCCGCCACGGCCACCCGCCCGAAGTCCTCCGTCGTGGCCCCCGTGACGTGCAGGTAGCGCTGGGCGAACATCGCCACCCACGACGCCGGGGTGAGCAGCCCCTGGGGCGCGTACCACGAGAACTGGGCGTTCTCGGCGTTGGGCACGGGGGCCCGGCCCTGGACGCCGGTGCCGAAGCGGTGCCCGGAGCGCTCGTTGAAGGCCCGGTAGCACACCACCACGTCCGCCACCCCGCTGGCCACGGCCATGGCCGCCTGGTGCACGGTGGCGCACGCCGCGCCCCCGCCGTAGTGGATCCGGCTGAAGAAGGTGAGCTCGCCCATGCCGAGGGTGCGGGCCACCTCGGTCTCGGGATTGGTGTCAGCGGCGAACGTCACGAGGCCGTCGACCTCGGCCGGGGCGATGCCGGCGTCCTCGAGGGCGGCCGCCACGGCCTCCACCGCCAGGCGAAGCTCGCTGCGGCCCGAGTCCTTCGAGAATTCGGTGGCCCCGATGCCGGCCACGGCGGTGGTCCCGGCGAAGCTGTGGCGCCGGGGTCCGGCGGCGCTCATCGTCGCGCCCTCACCGAGTGCCCGCACCGCACGGCACCGACAGACGGACGGTGCCCGTGACGTGGTCCCCACGGCTGTTGGCGCCGCGCACCGCCACCTCCACCTCGCCCCGGCCGTCGTGGCGCTCGGCCGGGGCGGCGGAACCCGTCACGCTGCCCGACAGCACCATGGTGTCGCCGGGGTAGTTGGGTGCGCCCAGGCGGATCGACACTGCTTCGATGCGGGCGCCGGGGCCGGCCCAGTCGGTGACGAAGCGACCCACGAAGCCGTTCGTGGTGAGGATGTTCATGAAGATGTCGGGCGACCCGCGCTCGACGGCCAGTCCGGGGTCGTGGTGCACGTCCTGGTAGTCGCGCGACGCCAGGGCGGTGGCGACGACGAGGGTGCGCGTGAGGGGGATGGCGAGCTCGGGGAGGGTGTCGCCGACGGCGATGTCCTCGAACCGCAGCGTGTCGGACCGCACCGGGCTCACGTCGACGTCACCTCCGGTCGGCCGGCCAGGGCCCGGGTCGCCACCATGGACCCGAGACGGGCCAGCTCGGCGCTCGGGCCCTGCAGCATGAGCTCGATCTGCTTGCCCCACAGGAAGTAACGGTGGATCGGGTACTCGATGTCGGCGCCCAAGCCCCCGTGCAGGTGCTGGGTGGCGTGCACCACGCGCTGGCCGGCTTCCGACGCCCACCAGTGGGCCACGGCCACCTCCTCGGCGGCCGGCAGCCCGGCGTCGATGCGCCACGCCGCCTGCCACGTGGTCACCCGGATGGCCTCGGTGTCGATGTAGGCGTCGGCGGCCCGCAGCATGGTGCCCTGGAACGTCGACAACGGGCGGCCGAACTGGTGGCGCTCGTTCAGGTAGGCGGCGGCCCGCTGCACCGCCTCCTCGGTCACCCCGAGTTGGATGGCGCACAGGCCGGCGCGGGCCCGGTCGAGCATCCACAGCAGCACGCCCGACCCGTCGTCGGCCCCGTCAGCGGCACCGCCGTCGGGCCCTCCGAGGACCTCGGCGTCGTCGACGCGCGCCCCGTCGAGGGTGAGATGGGGGTGGATCTGGCGGTCGGTGGTCACGGCCCGCTCGAGCGCCACGCCCGGCCCCGAGGGGTCGAGCAGCGCCACGACGACCGGGCCTCCGGCCTGGTCCGCCCGGGCCGGGACGAGCACCCGGTCGGCCACGTGCGCCTGGGGGACGGCGCGCACCGTCCCCGACAACCGCCACCCCGCCCCGTCACGCCGGGCAACCACGGCGGGGTGCGGGTGGGCCGAGGCGGCGACCTCGGACAGTGCGGCGGACAGGCGGGCCTCGCCCGACACCACGGCCGGGAGCCACCGGGCCCGCTGCTCAGGCGTGCCGAAGCGGGCCACGGGCAGGGCCCCGAGGACGGCGGTGGCCCACAGGGGGACGGGCGCCACCACCCGCCCCTGCTGCTCGAGCACCAGGCACACCTCGGTGAGGCCCAGACCCGACCCGCCGTGTTCCTCGGGCACGGCCAGCCCCAGGAGGTTGGCCCGCGCCAGTTCGGCCCACAGGGCGTCGTCGAAGCGGTCGGGAGTCTGCTCGACCTCCGCCACCCGGGCCGAGCCGGCCATGCCGCCGAAGACGGCGGCGGCCGACTCCGACACGGCCTGCTGCTCCTCGGTGAAGTCGAAGTCCATCACGCCCTCCCGGTGGCGGCCGACGCCGACGAGCCGGCTGTGGCGGAGGCGGCGGGGGGGCGGAACATGGGCAGCGTCAGCTCGTCGTCCACGGCCACGAGCTCGGCCACCACCGGCATGCCCACGTGCACGTCGGCCGGGTCCACGCCCACCAGGTCGGCCACGAGGCGCGTCCCCTCCTCCAGCTCGACCACGGCGATGGGCAGGGGGTAGTCGAACCCCGGCACCTGGGGATGGTGGACCACGACGAAGCTGTAGACGGTGCCCCGGCCGCTGGCCGTCACCGTGTCCCACGCCAAGGACCCGCACGACGAGCAGGCGGGGCGGGGCGGGTGGCGCAGCACGCCGCAGGTGGTGCAGCGCTGCACGAGCAGCCGTCCCTCCCGGGCGCCCTCGAAGAAGAAGGCGTTGTCCCGGGTGATGGCGGGGCGGGGCCGCCGGGGCGCCTCCCCGGCCGCCGCGGTGTCCGATGGCGGCACCGACGCCGCGGTGTGCGATGTCGCCGCGACCGGCACGGCCGGTCCCTCGGCAGGGCGGGGCCGGAAGCGCAGGATGCGGAAGCGCATGGTGGCCACGGTCTCGCCGTGCTGGTCGGTGAAGTCGAGGCGGGTGGTCACGAAGTGGCCGTCGCCGAGGCCGGTGTGCTTCTCGGGCGACACCGAGTCGATCACCGACGACACGGTGAGCAC